>Ga0105045_10002285_pt1 | contig 16127 bp, 16 predicted proteins | sample MAT02_FD_78089 | JGI IMG/M metagenome (GOLD analysis project Ga0105045, IMG submission 78089) | Freshwater microbial communities from Lake Fryxell liftoff mats and glacier meltwater in Antarctica - MAT-02 (megahit assembly) | ecosystem: Environmental > Aquatic > Freshwater > Ice > Liftoff...
ATAACAAAGATATTGCTGCAATTCGAGAAAGTGGCGAAACAAGCGCTTATTGCTTCAGATTTAGTACATGCTGACGAGACGGGTATTAACGTTGACGGCAAACGCATATGGCTGCATAACGCTTCAAATGAAAAATGGACTTTGTTTTTCCCTCACTTAAAGCGCGGTTGTGAAGCGATGAATGAGCCCAAACAGAAAAAATGAGGTCGCACAAAAAAAATAAAGGCGCGCAACTTGCTTGAACGGCTTCGTGACCATGAAGATGATGTATTAAGATTTATAGATGATATTGACGTCCCCTTTACAAATAATCAAGCAGAGCGCGATCCTTTGTGCGGTTTTAAATACGGATAAAATAAGCTTTAGGAATAGAATGTGGATGATCTTTTTTTTACGGCTATTTCATGTCAAGTGCTTTTTGACATCAATTTTCAGATGGATTGCTTCGCTAAAAGCTCGCAACGACAGAATTAATACATCGACCCACCTGAATAGTTACGTATTTTTAATTATATTGAGGTGTACTATAATCGGATGCGACGACATTCTACTATCGGTTCAGTATCACCGATGGTATTCGACAATCAAGGGGAAATGTTCGCATGACGGTATCTATCAAATCGGGGCAAGACTAATGCGCGGCCATCATAAAAGCATCAAGCGTGTTAAGCAAGAGAGCAAGCTCAAATTAAGTAAGTAAACAAACTTAAAAAATGAGCGGTACTTTACTGCCGATGAGCGAGCGGTTAAAATTTGTCATCTTTATAGCTAAAATGAGTATGAGCAATGCTAACAGGTTCACAAAAACAACTAATAGAATTAATGACGGTTAAGACTGAAAATGAAGCTATCGCAGCTTTGCACACATTGGAAAGCCTTAGTTTTTTAGATAGAGATGGGAATAGCATACTTCAACTTGCGCAAAATCAAAATTGCCTGAACTTTGCCAGAGAAATCGTTCTTCGAGCGCCTCATTTTCGAACACAAGCCAATTTAAAACTACGCACGCCTTTACATGATGCGGCTGAGCAAAATAAAGAACAATTTATCAAATTATACTTACATTTATATATCGAAAACCGTCACTTTCCCTGTGAGTTAGATTGTCGCGCAGAAAAAGAGAGGACACCCCTTCATCTTGCCGCTATCAAGGGGCACGAGAAAGTGGCAATGTTATTCAAAGAAGCGGGGGCTAATCTACATGCCAAGGATGCGGGTAATTACTCTGCTTATCAATATGCTTATGTGCTGGGGCGTCCGTTTGCTAGCACTTTGCAGCCCCCAATGGTGCCATCTTTATTCACTTTAGCCGCACAGCAGGCATTTATACACCATCCAGAATTACATGATGCTATTGCAGAGTGTGTTTTTCAGCAAGCTCAGGCAGTTGTTTTGTTTCATCAGCAAAATCAATCAGAATCCACCAAAAGAGCAAAATCAGTTGAAGATTCCCGCTCAATGTTTTTTGGCTTGGTTGAAGGCTTCAAAACACTAAGAATCTAAGAATACAAAACTTGGCGAAATCCTTGTATTGCATTACGCCAGTTTCAGGCTGAATTGGCGCTGTTTTTAAAATTTAACCATTTCTTATCATAACTTTCTTTTCTGCCAATGGTCTGTTTAAGCTAACCAATGCTTACTTGGTTTTATGGCATCCTTATATTATTTAAAAGCCCTTTGCGTGTAACTACGTAAATAAAAATTGTGAACTCTTTTCCTGTGGTGGAGGTCTTAACTGCAATCAAATATATAAGGTACAGCATCATGATGTATGGTCCAGAAGAACCTAGCGTAGCGCAAAAAAAACTCAATGGCGCTTTACATGATTTCTTTGAAATTGTGCTTGTTACAAAAGAAGGTCCTTCTCTTGAAGCGCAAAAAGAATTCCTAGATAAACTACATTTGATTATTAATCAATGTAATCAACCAAACGCATTATCGTTAGATACCCTAATTCACTATGATACTCAACGGTTTACAACCAAAAATGTAATTGATTCTTTAAAATTATTAGCCCTTGATGAAGGTCTTAAGGCTATAAGCGAACGATATGGTATCGGATATGGTATATCTGTGGTTGCAACACGTGAAATTCCAAAGAAGTTTACACAGCAAGATAATGATCTTATTGATGAACATGGAAATGAGTTTCGATATAAAAGTGCCTTAGCTGGAAGAGGACAAAAAGGCTTGGCTAATTTTTATACAGATGATGTAAATCAAGTGCTTATCAAAGAAGATGATCCGGCGACTTGTGTATTAGAAGGAACAGCCTATTTTGTCAAACATTGTCAATTATTGCCAAAAACGCTTGAAGACTGTGTAAATTTTGCATCGGTAGGCGTCGTAAAAAGAAGCGCCACTGGCGAGCCGATGGTAGTCTCCATTCAAGATAGAGTGATGCCTTCCCAAGCAGAAAATGGCGGTAAAGTGCGTTCGTGGGATGAAATTGTTTATGGTGTTAAACGCAATCCAAACACTATATTTAGTTTTGAATCTTGGTATCCAGATAGTATTAAACAAAATATAGCAGCCCTTTCGCCAAAGGTGAAATGGCAGCTTGCTGCAAGCCTATTTTCTAGTGCCGCTGTAGGCGATGAAAGTCTTCATGTTGGCCAGTTCATGGCTTTATTAGATAAAGATAACAATATTACTGGCATTAAGCGTATTGATTTAGGAGCAAGGGAGCGATTTGCTGTCGCAAGAAATCAAATCAAACAACATGATCCTTTTCATGATTCAACGCAGTATCAAGCCCACGGTCAATGGGGTAAAGATTATTTATCATTTTTATTAGCGGATCCATCATTTCGTAAAATTTATACAATGATATGGCTCAATCTGGCATCAAAAGATAAAAGTGAATTAAAAGATTCAATTAAAGCAGCCAGTAAGACTGCATTTATAATGGAATTTCAAGCTATTCCTGAAAATCAACGTGAAAAGACTCTGAATGATATTTTAGATGTTTTCAATAAAGATATCAAAACCACAAAGATGACATTGTCAGGTCAAGAGATAGAACAAAGAATTGTATCTTTGGCAGATCAAATTTCAGATATCGATGCAAACAGAGCGATAGATATGCTTGAAAAGGCAAAACATGAATATAACTCTGAAGCTAAATTACAAGTGAATAGATTTAATATGGTAAAAGATACTCAGCTCGTTAAAGAGTTATTCGAAGCAGTGGAGCTTAAGGACGCTTTGTTGTTCCCCTTAAAAAATACGACTGTTCACCCCGAAAGGGCATTTGAGCTGGTTAACATTTTTGATGACCATATTAGAAGTTTACTCTCTAAATGTAACGGAAGAAAAAACGAAAATAATTTACAGCAAATGCAGCTATTAAGTGAGACTTCGGTGGATTTATTGCAATCTGCTTATCTACGATTGCTAAATAATACACAAGATAGTAGTCAAAACAAAGATCAATTGAAAGCTCTTGAAGAGTTGATTAATAAATATCAAACAATTGAAGATTTGAGTCATTACTGTCTTTCAACGAAATCAAAAGATAAAATACCTTATATGCTGGAGACAATGGGTAAAGTCTTTGAAGGAAAAGCCGCGCTAGCGAACTATATTACTAATGGGGGTTTTATCGATCATATTTTCACACATAACTCTACCTACAGTTTTGCAAGGAGTTTTGTTGCGTCGACTCAGACTGAGGGTGCAACGTTACTAAGAAAAATTTATAAAATACATCAAATTGATGAGGCACCCCTTATGCTATCAGCTTTGGGACGCCAAATTTTAACCGACATTGAACAACAACGTTTTAGCCATGCAATGGAGGCTACTTCCAAGTGTGTAGTGTCAGATGTATTAACCCCTGATGAGAAGGGAATGACAGCATTACATTACCTGATGATGAATGAAAATCTTGATGCAGATGGCATGCAGACAATAGTGAATATTCTTAAAAGCACATTAGGGAAAGCCTTTAATAGTTCAGTCGACATTCCAAACCGTGAGGGTAAAACACCGCTTGATCTGTTAATGCAAAATAAAAATACTAAAGTAATGATAGATTTTATTAATAAAAGTCAAATTCGTGGATATAGAAGTAATTATATGGTGGATGATTTCTTCAAATTAGAAAAATATGACGCCAAATTGGTAGAACAATTGAAAGGGATGAGCCAACAAATACCCGCAGCAAAATCAGGTTGGAGTTTATGGTAGCTTAAAATGCAGTAATTCCTAGCCATCCTATAATTGCATAGAATAACTGTTCTATGCAATTATAGATATCTAAACGTATCCTCTGAACCCATGCTGCTATCAAATGCGCTTAACAATCTCTAGGCTTTTATCATCCAGGTAAAAGCCTCTAATATGCACTGCCCACCCTAATAGCCTATCTTTCAATATAGGGCTTAAAGCAACTAATCCGAGTTGACCTAATATCAATTGTACATTCTCTGGTTGATTCCCTTTTACGGCAATCACCAGTGCGATTTCTTTATCGTGCATGGTGATTGTATTGCCTATTAACGCTAAAAAAACGCCTAACATCCTTAGTTCTGGTAAATAAGCAGAGAGTTTAAACGCCCGTACCTTTTCTTTAACTGAAAATGTCAAGAGTGAATTATTTAATAAGGTATGAACTAATTGCGGATCGTTGTTAATGGTAGCAAATATCAGTACATTACCGCTGATATGTTCTAATAACCTAGAAACAGCATGTGGTTTTCTTGCGGTAATAGCAGCATTGAGTGCTTCGCATTTAACTTGATTAGATATCGTAAGCAAAGGATGGGTAAGCAATTCCTGTAAAAGTGCATCATCATCTTGATTGTATTACAAAGTGGCCCTGTAATCTAAAATTATCACCTAAGGATTATGAAAATTATTCTTTTTATCAAAAAAAGTATAATGCTATTGAGCTTCAAAATGATTCTCATGCCAAATTGCCTTTAGTTTGCGATCACGACCACAATTCCATCGATAGTATTTATATTGAACCGGGTTCTTAGCTTGATAGTTTTGATGATACGCTTCTGCATCCACGAAGGTAGTGTAAGGTAATATTTCTGTAACAACTGACTTATTCAGCTGTTTTTGAACTTGCGATTTGGTCGGTTGAGCTTGTGACTTTTGCTTATCGTTGGTGTAGAAAATGGCAGCCGTGTAAGGGAACCCTTTGTCACAGAATTGACCATTAGCATCAAAGGGATCAACGTTATTCCAAAAAATGGTGAGTAATTTACGGTAGGAAATCAGTTTAGGATCATAGGTGATCTTTAGCGCCTCTTTATAACCTTCATGGGATTGATAAGTTGGATTAGGTTTTGTACCACCTGCATACCCTACTCTCAACTTCGTAATACCTGGTAATAATTCGTTAGTTTGATGATTACGAAATTCTGATTCAGCGCACCAAAAGCAACCCATCGCAAAAACGGCTTCATCAAGCTGAGGCTCAGCATTGGCACTACCGATTACGAGTAAGTAGCTTAATGAAACGATGATAATAATTTTCTTAAGCATGTTAAACCTCAAAAATTCTTTTAAGTTGTTGACCATAAGGTACAAATGCTAAAGCAGCAGAATTTATGCAGTAACGTTTTCCGGTAGGTTGAGGGCCGTCATCAAAAACATGACCCAGATGCGATAAACAGCGCGAACAGATAACTTCTGTTCTAGCTATGCCAAGCATGCCCCGGATGGTATCTTTAGGATCGGGGCGCTCTATAATCCCGCTTTCCAGGGGTTTATAGAAACTTGGCCATCCCGTTTTTGAATCAAATTTTGTGTCAGAGTTAAATAAGGGATGGTCACCACCACAACAGGCACAATAATAAGTGCCTATTTCGTAAAAAAAGTCATACTTGCCGGTGCCTGCTTTTTCCGTACCATTAAAGCGACAAACGTTAAGTGTTTCACCGGATAAGTGCTTTTCCCAAAAAGCCGTGCTTTGGTTTTTGTAATCGAAAGGTTGACTGGTTGTATTGCCGGCAAAGCAGGTACTAAGGGATAAGAGAGTTAACAATATCCAGCCATAGAGTTGAGTCATGCTATTTTACCTTTTATTGTAGGCCAACTTGCTTGTAAGAAATCATTTGATTCAGGGTGATGTTTATTATTACGCTACATTTTTTTGAAAATCAAAGTAGGTATTGGAAATGACGGTGTTTAGTTGGGTTACCTTGATATTATTACTGGTCTTGGTTTTGGGTTCGGGGATCTTCCAATCTAAAAAAGTTAGTAATTTAAATTCTTACTTGCTGGCCGATCGCAAAACGAAACTGTTTGCACTCGTTGCAACGCTCGTTATGACTGAATTCAACACCGCCACCCTTATCTCTTTCTCTTGCGCCGGATTTTATGCGCATTGGTGGGCTCTAACACTGCCCTTGGTTTTTTTGGTTGGACTATTATTTTACGCTTTAACGGTTGCAAAAAAATGGAAAAACTTTAATGGTGTTTGTGTAACCGATTTTTTTGCAAAACGATATAATCCTCGTTTGGCAAAATTGGCTAGCTTTATTTTATTTATAGCAATGGCAGGGTTTAGTGCAACCTATATCAAATCAATAACGGTGATTTTTTCTCTACTTTTTCCGCAATTAAACGCCTGGCTGCTAAGTGCTTTGTTGTTAAGTCTTATCTTCAGCATGACATGGCGAGGGGGGCTCCTATCGATTATTCGCACGGATAGGATTAGCTTTTGCATTATCATATTCTTTTTTCCTATTTTATTGTTCAGTGCCTGTCAACTACCCTCTTCTGCTGATGTAGTGCCTGCAACGTTACAACAAATGCAACAGTCTTTGCCGCCCTCCTTTGTGGGATCATTAGTGCTTCTAACAATGTTTAGTTATATTTTAGCGCCCTGGTACGGCCAAAAAGTGATTTCAGCAGATTCACCTCGTACCGCTGTATTGGCGGTTATAATAGCGGCCTTTTTAGTATGCATATTGTACAGTTTAGGAGTATTAGCAACGTGGCAATTATCACGCAAGGGCATTAGCTTAGCTTCACCTGAACATGCGTTACCCTATTTGATCGAACATGCCCTACCTGTGGGCCTTCAGGGAATAGCTTATGGAACCTTATTCATCACCACAGCCACTACCTTATCGGGTGTTTGGAGCGCCATGGTTACCCTTTTAATTGGCAATCAACAACTGCAAACCTCGAAGCGCCATTTGCATGAGGGCTTGATATTAAATGGTGTATGTTGTGTATTAACCTATATTTTAGCCAATGTTTTTATTGATAAAATCTTTAGTAAAATGATTCTACTCAACATTCCGATTGTGGCACTATCATTTGCGTTATTAGCAGGTTTTTACTGGAAAAAAGCCACAGTCACCGGCGCTTACATCAGTATTGTTGTGGGGTTACTGTGGGGAAGTGGTTGTTTTTTTTATTATGGCGAAGAAAATATTTACACCTGGTATTGGGCGGTTTTCGGGATCCCACTTATCTTTATGTCAGGCATTGCCGGTTCATTGCTCAGCATCAAACAGCCTAAAGCGTTGGTTTTTCAGTCTTTTTTGCAGTAATGGTACAGAAACCTTGCGGTGCAATATCCAGGGCACTATTAAATTTACTCGACATATTTTGAAAAGCAATTAATGCGGTTAATTCCATGATGGCTTGTTCTGTAAAATGCTTTTTCAATTCAACAAAACCGGCATCATCCGGATGCTGATCGGTATAGGTTACTTTTTCAGCATAAGAAAGTGCCGCTCTTTCTTTATCAGAAAACATAGTTGATTCTTGCCAATTATCGAGTTCTAGACATTTAGCATCGTTACCCGATCTTTTGATAAGTGTGGCTGAATTGATATCAACACAAAATCGACACCAATTAATTTGCGAGACACGAACGGTAATCAACGATCGAAGTTCGGGTGAGATAGGTGAGCTTTTTCGATCAATTGCCCCATACAGTAAAGCTAATGATATAAATATGCTTGGCGACTTAGCCCACACTAAGGAGGGAATCAGTACTTGCCCGTATTTTCTTTTTTGATTCCAAAAGAAAGGCTTTAAGTACCACGGAGTATTGTTCAGATCTATGTTTGATAGTCGCATATCAGTACCCTTACCAAAAAATCTTTAATATTTTAACTAACCATTTAGTGCGCCATGAGAATAGCATGGGTGTGTAATACTCACCTGCCACTCGTTTGTTAATTTCACTTAATGTCGGGTAAGGCACGATCAGATCGGCCATCCAACTCATGGATTTACCATGCTTTATTGCGCTAACCCAGGGTGTAATCAGCTCTCCTGCTTGTGGTCCTAAAATACTCGCGCCTAGAATTTTGCCACGCTTGTGCGTGATGATTTTGATTTCGCCAAGGGTCTCATGCTCTGTTTGAGCGCGATCATTTTCGCTAAATTGCCAACTCACAATCCGTGTTTTTAGATTTTGCTTTCGGGCTTGCTCACTGGTAAGACCAACATGCGCTAACTCCGGTTGGGTATAAGTGACCCAAGGTACGGCACGATAATCAACTTTAACAGGCAAGCGAAACAGCAAATTCCGAAGCACAATACCGGCGTGATAATTGGCCATATGCGTAAACTGATAGCCACCAATTACATCGCCTATGGCATAGATTTTTTTATTGGTGGTTCTCAGATGTGAATCGACCTCAATACCTTTATTGCTGTATTGAACGTTAGCGGCTTCCAATTGCAGGCTATTCACATTAGGATGTCTACCCGTTGCAACTAATAAATGTGACCCTGTGAGAGTATGTGCTCCTTGATGGTTTTCAATAGTGATCTCAATGTTTTTATCAGCCTGACTGACACCCACTATTTTAGTATTTTCCTGTAAATTGAGCCCTTGCAATAACAATTGGGTTCTAAGAATTTCAACTAAGTCTTGCTCATCCCTGGGTAAAATGGACAATGCTTCTACTAAAGTGACTTGGATCCCAAGTAATAAAAAGGCTTGTGCCAGTTCGCAGCCAATAGGGCCTCCCCCTATCACAATCAAATGCGAGGGAGACTCATGGAGTGTAAAGATGGATTCATTGGTGAAAAAGGGGACTTGATCTAACCCAGGCACAGAAGGAATAGCAGGAGTTGAGCCGGTTGCTATTATAAATCGTTTAGCCTCAATCAAAGTATCTCCTGCCCTTAGGGTATTTTCATCTTGAAAACACCCTTTTTCTTGAAGGACATGGACACCGAGTTTTTCAAAGCGTTCAACAGAGTCATTGACAGCGATAGACGCTATAACCTCTTGTATGCTTGTCATCACCTTTTCTATATTCACTTTAGGCTCAACTGAGGTGAGACCAAATTGTTCTGCCAGGCGCATGGTATGCGCAGCTTTAGCCGCTGCCAAAAGTGATTTTGAGGGCACACAGCCATAATTTAAACAATCGCCGCCCATCTTTCCCGATTCAATTAAAGCAACTGAAACGCCCATTTGTACCGCACCTGCGGCAACACTGAGCCCACCAGCGCCTGCGCCAATCACTGCAATATCCACTTTAAGGTTTTTTAGCATGTTGTTTATCCTTTAAATGGTTGTAAGCAACTGGTAAAAGTGAGAGCACGGCTAACCCTATGAGCGGCAAGAGTATATCGGGTGAGAAGATAATTCCCAGTTCGGGTTTTTTGCCAGTAGCAAAAAGGCGATTTAAACCATGACCCACGGATATATAGACAAAAGCCCCTGGTATGATCCCAAGGAAGGTGGCCGTGACAAAAGTCCGCAAGGGCACATTGAGAAGCGCTGGTACGATATTCACTAACCAAAATGGGAAGAGCGGAATTAAGCGTAATGTGAGCAAATAATGGAAAGCGTTTCGTTTAAAGCCAGCTTCCATTTTTTTTACCCATTCGTTGGCGCGAGTCCTAAGCCAATGCCCAAATGAGGTGTTTATTGCCAGAAATAGTAGCGTTGCGCCTATTGTTGCACTGAACACAACATAGACAGTGCCCCACACTAAGCCAAACAAGAATCCGCCGGCTAATGTTAAAAAAACGGCTCCGGGAATCGAAATCGCCACAGCAATAATGTAAATGAAACAAAAAGAGAGCGCGGTTATGAAATAATGTTGGTTAGCCCATTTAAGCAACAAATCACGATGTTGTTGAAGTGCCTCGAAACTTAAATAGTGATAAAGTTTAAAATAAATCACTAAAAAAAGTCCTAAAACTAATATCATTAAAGGAATTAAGCGAAAAATAAATTTTGCCTGTGCCATCTTCATTCCTAGATAGGATCCTAAACTCATTATAGGTGCGACTATTCATGTGTTCCTATTTCAGAACGGGAATAAGTAAACGCTAGCACTGATCTAATTAACATCTTTTAATCTAAAATTACGATCGGTTGCAATAAAGCAGATGGTGCAATTGTCGAGGCATATAAAGTTAAATTCAAAAAAAAATGAAGATATTATATATTGTGCCTGATTTATACGAAAAAAGACCCAAACCCTGCATGAATGGTTGGGGAAGTATTTTTATTACCGTCGCCCCTGATGGCGCCGTTTTGCCCTGTCAATCAGCGCGTGTTTTGCCGAATATACCCTTTCCTAATGTTCTAGAGCATGATCTTGATTGGATCTGGTACAAATCAGATGCTTTCAATCATTTCAGAGGACAAAGTTGGATGAAGGAGCCCTGCCGTAGCTGTCCTGAGTGTTTTACCGATTTTGGGGGGGGTCGTTGTCAAGCCTACCTCTTTACCGGCGACATGCACGCAGCTGATCCTGTTTGTGATTTAACACCACACCATCAGATTATTGTAGACTTGCTCGAAGAAACTCAGCATATGAAGCCGCATATTTCAGATCTCACGTTTAGAAATACTAAAAATTCCAAGCTTATCTCGCTCCAGGTGATTCGAAAATCATGAATGAGTATGATTGGATTTTGTTTAATGCATCCCCAGATATTCGACAACAAATTCTTTCAACACCTTCATTACAGCCTGGTAGAAGCATCAGAGATACCGGCATTCAAGCAATTGTATTGGTAGATAGCCAAATTGATCACACAACCGGACTTCTCATACTAAGGGAGGCTCCTGTGTTGAAAATATATGGCACTGAACAAGTCTATGAAGATTTAACCATTCATCACCCTATCTTAAAGACGCCGGCACATTACTGTGATGTTCAGTTTGAAATAATCAAATTAAATGAAGCTTTTACAATACCTGGCTTTGATTCGATACAATTAACACCTTTGCCAATCAAAAGCGAGGCTCCACCCTTCTCTGCTTATCGTGGTAAACAAGTTCAAGGTACCAACGTCGCGTTTTTCATTAAGGATCTGAGTACCCAAAAGTCGGTATTTTATGCACCAGGCTTAGGCTATGTTGATACAACCTTACATGCGATTATGAATCAGTCGGATGTTGTTTTAGTCGATGGCACATTTTGGCACGAAGATGAATTAATCAATGCGAATATCAGCCATAAAAAAGCTTCTGCGATGGGTCATTTAGCCCAGTCGAATAATGGTATGATACAAAAACTCAATGAAATGCAAGATCTCGATAAAAAGATATTGTTCCACATCAATAACACCAATCCCATCCTCAATGAAAACTCACCCGAAAGGTCCCTGCTTACTCAAAATAAGATTGAAGTTTCGTACGATGGTATGGAGTTTACAATATAACAGAATCTGTCAAAAATGAAGAAACCGATTCAGCATTTGATGCCTTAAAAGGGAGCTCTAAACATCATTAGTACAGCCCAACAGAGTGTACTAAATGTAGTTGCGATTACAGGCGGTGTGGCCTTGGGCACGCTTGTAGGCGCAATTTCTTTTTTCTATTGCGGGCCCTATAGGTGGTTTGTTGGGATTTTTGTTCCTAGCAGGGCAACTTGCCTTGATTGGCGCTGTGTTTATGTTTAGTGCCGGTGGTATTTTATATTTGATATTTCATGATATTGTTCCCCTCGCTTTAATGTTTTGTATGTGGTTTTGTGATTTTTAATCTGTTGTGATCATTTCAGCGATCTCTTTCACCAAGAATGGTCGATCGCTTACAGACTATTTTTTAAAATTATTTTCCTGGGCATATAAATGAAAAAAACCGCGTTATATCAATGACATAACGCGGTTTTGAGAGAAGAAATATTAAGCAGCTTTCGCTTTCTTAACGGTTCTTTTCTGGCGAGCTTTTGCAACTTTCTTAGCAGTAGGCTTCTTTTTAGCTACGGCTTTCTTCTTAGCGGCAGGTTTCTTTTTAGCTACGGCTTTCTTCTTAGCAGCAGGCTTTTTCTTAGCAACTACTTTCTTCTTAGCAGCTGGTTTCTTTTTAGCAGCAGGCTTTTTCTTAGCAACTGCTTTCTTCACCGAGCGTTTTTTTGCTGTTTTGCTTGCTTTAGGAGCAGCAGCTTTAGCAACTACTTTACGTTTGGTTTTAGCCTTGGTAGCTTTCTTTGCGGTCTTTTTATGAACTGTCATTTAGGTTCTCCTCAGTACTAGGGTAACTATCCAAAATCTAGCACAGAAGTTTAGAAAAATAAAATAAATATACAGGCTGATCCCTTTTCTACTTCCATCTTTCTTTCCCTTTTGCGCATCACTATCGTTATTATTCAATCTCCAATCGAAAAAATATTTCGATTCTGCAAGGACTTAGCGGAGTGGCAGCTACTGTTTGCCGATTGGGAGGCGCAGAAAAAAAATTTTTATTTTATTTTAAAATTTTTCTCGGCACACCACTTTTTTTTCCAAAAACGTATTTTTGCCGTCCTTGAAAGCAATCGAGTATACCCAACTTGCTCTGATCTTAACAAGTCAATAGGGACATTCGCCTATCAGTAGAATTAGAATTGAAGGTAATACAAAAGTGTACAGTTATCATTGATGACATTTGAAAGCGCGGACCTGCTTTCACTAAAGTGTGAAAGCGGGTCGCAGTGTGTGAAGTGAACTTTTTTATTTAGAATTCGATAGAGTGCGATGGGTCAGTGATGTCTTGGCTTGATCAATGGCGAATGTCTCACCCGCACTCACCACAAGGGTGCTCGGTAATGTTAAAGCATGGTATGGATCAAGCGGTGGTGTATTGCTAAATTGTATGACTTTATGAGGTTCATCCTCAAGGGCAGCCCTGCGCAAATTGCCAAAATAAGCCTGTTTTAAACGAGGTTCTTTGATAGCCACGGGTATTTGTTCAACTGAATCATGGGATGTCAAGCTTAATTGATTTTCCCTAAACAGTTGCACCAGCGCTACCTTAAACATGGCTTCGGCAAAGCCAAAGGAAGCCGGACACATACGCGGCCCCAGAGAGAATGGCGCTAAAGGATATTGGTTTAAATGACGATTGCTACCGAGGTGCCTGCTCGGATCGAAAGCGCTCGGGTTAACCCATTCATTTGGGTCATGCATGATTTGACGCAACGGAATGAACAAATAGGAACGAGCCGGTATATGAACGCCGTTGATCGTGCCCGCCTTAGAGGCGTAACGCGCCATCGGTGGCGATGGTGAAAAGAATCGGAGCGATTCAAGATAGACTTGATGTAACAACGGCAGGTTCTTGATACCCGGATACCCTTCTGCCGTTCTCATTTGCTTTGGATCTAATGTCATCAACTCTTGGCGTAATCGTTCTTGCAAGTTTTGATTGGCTGCCAGCTGCAAAACAGCACCCGTTAACACCGTAGTAATGTTCCCTTCTACGACAAGACCTGCTAATGCATTCAGATCGGTTACCCTTTCTTTTTTGCGATGAACCTTTAAAAAACCGATATAACTTTCTTCTTCTCCTACATTAGCGTGCTGTGTTGTGAGAACTTCATCACTAATCGCTTTAATTTGTGCGCGATTTTTCTCAAAGTCGGCGTTGCTCACCTTGTCTCGATTGAAAACATTATGCTCAGCCGTTTTTAATAAAGGCACTAATGCTTCTGGAACATCTTTTAAATTGAACCATCCTTGCGCAATCACTTGGGTGCAAAGGAGACAAATCGTATGATTAAGCGATTTATCATTCGACCAATTACGTAACAATTTATCGGTGACTTCCCAAGCCGCAGCTTCGGCTCGGTTTGTGGAGAGGTAATTTTTGATGCCTTTGCGCTCTTTAGCAACTTCTGGTCCATTCATGTTTACAATCGCGGGATCACCTAAAAATTCCTTAATGGGGTCAAAAGGTGATCTTGCTTTAGGGTCAAATGTTTTAGGATTTACTTCAGTATACTCGCCATAACAAGCGGCTTCTTTGATAAATTTATCTCCGGTGAATACAAAAAAGTTAAAAGCATGCAAGTAAGGCAAGCCCAAATACGTGGCGGCATATCCCTTTCCGCCTTGGATGGACCGCGAAGCAAGTTCATTAAAAAAGAAATCTTCGCGTTGACGGATAATGTTGAGTGAATCATTTAATCCCAAAACATGCGATACCCCTTCCGCTAATTTGCGAAAAGGAAATAAACATCCGTTAAGAATTTGCCAGCCAATGTGTTGTGGTTCAGTTCCTGTTTTCATCATAGGGTCCCTAACATAGTGTATGTGCACGAAACAACAGAATGATTATAGGTCATTCACTTTAAAAGATAGCAAACAAATTGTTAAAGTTATCTAATAAATTTGGATAACCAACATATTTATGGGTGTTTATTAGGGGATGTTTTTTGTTTTTTTATTTTATATAATGAACTCAACTAAGTTTCTGGGCGCTCACATGAAAAAATCATCGATATTCTGCTTTTTAGAGCATCATGAACAACTTAATGCGTCTGATTTTTCCCAACAAGATCTGGCGCTTCTATCCTACATAGATTCGATTGCGCCTAATGAGGAATTGCAGCGTACACAATTTTTTAAACAGTTTGTGAATGGTGCGTATGTATTTATTCCCGATAATGGGAATAGCTATCAAGCTTTTTTACAGATCGAGCAAAATGAATTAATTAACCGCAACCGTTCATCAAGTCATCACTCCCTTGATACGCAATATGCTTTCCGAAGCGAAGTATTAGGTGAATGTTTATTTGGTACCCGTGAAATCATTGCAGAAAAAGGCAGTTGGATCCAACTTGAAGCTTTTCATACGAGCTTAATGCAAATGCCGGCCCATCTTTATACTTACGCGGTATATGTCGTAACGGGTGAGAATTCAGGACCGATGGGCACTTCTCCTTTTACCGAAGCTAAACCTTACGTTTTGCAAACCACGGTCGATCAGTTTGTGGAAACCGAAGTATTCGGTACACAAATGTGCCCAGAAAATTCCAAAAGCGAGTCGATTGCTCTTTCTGATGTCTTCTTTGAAACTGTGTCACCATCGCAGACTTCATTAATAAATGCAGCGATTATTCCTATGCAGCTATCTGAGACACTGCCCCCTGTCGTACTAACAGAATGCCTTTCGTAGCATAAGTCATCAAACTAAGCAATATTGTGACCTACCACTTATCTGTCTGCTTTCGCATTTCATCTAAAAAGATTAAAACCTGACTTGCCACTTTGTGCATTGGTTGTTACTTTTGGCTCGTTCTTAGCCATTTTTTTAAAAAATACAAAGAGGTGTTTTATGCGTCAATTAGCAACCGATGAATTAACCGTTATTTCTGGCGGCAACCAAGCGTTAATATTAGTAGGCCTTGTGGGTTTCACCGCGCTGACTATTGGCTTGATTGCATCGGCTCCTTTGCGTCCTCGCCAACCTATTTGTGAACAAGTTGTAACACCTGTTTATGATCCTTACACCGGTATTTATCAGGGCGACATGGTTGATACCTATTGCCACTAAACAGTATTTAATAAGGAGATTGTCATCATGGCAATAAGTAAAAATGCATTATTGAGTTCAGGATTAGCGACTTTTGGAATAGCGTTAGCATTGGCAAGTGGCCCGTACGGCATCGCTTTTGGCGCAGCCTTGGTTTATAGCTCGCTGATTGCTTTAGCAATGACTGCGATTATTTATGGGATATCAGAAGGGAATTTGAACATGAGATCGAACTCACGAACGCCAGTAACGACCCATAGCCGAACCTTTGTTCCAGCGGGTGCACCTTTGCCAACGGTCATTGTGAGACCGGCGCCCGTCGTACAGACCCGAGGATTTGTTTCGGCTGTTGTACCACCGCCCGTTGCGCATACGCGACATTTTGAGCCAGCACAAAAGCCGCCCGTTGCGCATACGCGACATTTTGAGCCAG
>Ga0105045_10002287_pt1 | contig 16119 bp, 14 predicted proteins | sample MAT02_FD_78089 | JGI IMG/M metagenome (GOLD analysis project Ga0105045, IMG submission 78089) | Freshwater microbial communities from Lake Fryxell liftoff mats and glacier meltwater in Antarctica - MAT-02 (megahit assembly) | ecosystem: Environmental > Aquatic > Freshwater > Ice > Liftoff...
CCGCGCCAGGTTCCATTGGAATTGTGCGCGGTAGTTTATATATTTGTCAAATCATAATCACCTCCTTTTTGCCTTGTGTGGTTGTGTAAAATTTAAGCCGGGGTGTTAGCGCACTTCGGCTTTGTTGGTTAATAATGTTAAATAAATAGTAAGGGAATATTATCAGGCTACCTTTTTTTAGGAAATGTCGGAATTGGTTTTGAGATCACCTAATTTTAATTGTATAAGATTTCATGGGAGGTAGGAGATCCATCTGATAATCAGCGCCAATATTTTCAAATAGACGCGATAGCAGCATTGGCTTTTGAGCGGTAGCCTTGGCGGATAATAACTGCGGATTCTACATCATTCGCAGTTCCCCTGGTGTGCAGAAAAGCCAGATTGTCGGGGCCTACGCCCGGGCCGGTAGGATTATCCGCCCAAGCTATTACGGCATCGGTAATATCTAAGCCCGCGCCCTGCCGGCGCTGGCCGAAAAAAAAAAGCCCCACCAAAAGGCGGGGCTTATAAGTCTGGGTTTACGGGCAAAAAGCCTATCCCAAATAGGATTTAAGTATTTTACTTCGAGAGGCGTGTTTGAGCCGTCGGAGTGCTTTTTCTTTGATTTGCCGTACGCGTTCGCGGGTAAGGTCAAAGCGTTCGCCAATTTCTTCGAGCGTGAGTGGATGATCGCCATTAAGGCCGAAGTAAAGACGAATTACGTCGGCTTCGCGGCCGGTAAGTGAGTGCAGGGAGCGCTCAATTTCCATGCGGAGTGATCCACTTAGCAAGTGCTCGTCGGGTGAGTAAAGATCGCCACCCATATATACTTCGTACATCGAGCTGCTTGAGTCGTCGTCGTTGCTAAGCGGAGCATCCAGAGATATATGGCGTCCCGAATTAGCGAGCGATTGCTTCACTTCCTCTTCCGACAATTCAAGCAATTCGGCCAATTCTGTTGGAGTTGGCGGTCGCTCGTAATGTTGCTCGAGCTTGGCAAAGGCTTTGTTGATTTTATTTATCGAGCCAATTTTATTGAGCGGTAAGCGCACAATACGCGATTGCTCGGCCAATGCCTGCAAAATCGACTGGCGAATCCACCATACGGCGTAAGAGATAAATTTGAATCCACGGGTTTCGTCAAATCGCTGTGCCGCTTTAATCAATCCCAAATTTCCTTCATTAATCAAATCGGGTAGGGTAAGGCCTTGATTTTGGTACTGTTTAGATACCGATACCACAAATCGAAGATTGGCCTTTGTAAGGCGCTCTAAAGCTTCGTGATCGCCTTTTTTAATTCGGCGCGCGAGCTCAACTTCTTCCTCTGCGGTAATCAATTCTACCCTTCCAATTTCTTGAAGGTATTTGTCAAGCGATGCGGTCTCACGATTTGTAACCTGCTTGATAATTTTTAACTGTCTCATAGTGTAGTCTGCAACTTATCTTCCAATAGCAATATCGGATAGAGAGTCTAACGCTATCCGTAATGCATAAGTTACATGTGCAAAACGGATAGCATAGCTCTTGGTTGCCGCTATTTTCTAGCTGACAGCTAAAATTTACTGTTCGATCTGCTTATTCTTCGGCAGTCTCCCGAACAGGTCGTTCGAGTAGTACTTTTCGCGAAAGCTTTAGCTTACCGGTCTTCTCGTCCTTGCCGATTACTTTGAATTTTACAAGATCACCTTCTTTAAGCACTTCTTCTACGCGCTCTACTTTGCGCCATTCGAGCTCGGAGATGTGGAGCAATCCATCGGTACCGGGCACTACTTCTACGAAGGCACCGTAAGGCATGATTGATTTTACCTTCCCTTCGTATTCTTCGCCTACTTCGGCGCTCGGCGGGAAAGCTATAAGACGCACTTTACGCACAGCGGCATCGATATCGGTCTTATTGCTCGATACGATATCCACCTTTCCACCGCCCTCGATTTCTTCGATCATGACGGTAGTATTCGTTGTTTTTTGGATCTCTTGAATGATTTTCCCTCCTGGACCAATAATAGCTCCGATCATGTCCTTCGGAACCATGAAGGAGATAATTCGTGGCGCATGAGATTTGTAATCACCTCGTGGTTTGTCAAGGGTTTTGAGCATTTCGTTCAAAATATGAGCGCGGCCGTCGCGAGCCTGATAAAGCGCTTTTTTAAGAATTTCGAAGCTCAATCCTTCTATTTTAATGTCCATTTGGCAAGCGGTAATGCCTTTCGCCGTACCTGTTACTTTAAAGTCCATGTCTCCAAGGTGATCTTCATCGCCCAGAATATCAGAAAGCACAGCGTACTTACCCGATTTTTCGTCGGTAATCAATCCCATAGCAATTCCGGAAACCGGGGCCTTAATCTGCACACCGCCATCCATCAATGCCAGCGTACCAGCGCACACGGTAGCCATTGAAGACGAGCCGTTTGATTCGAGAATATCGCTTACCAGGCGCACAGTGTAAGGATTTTCAGGCGATTTTGGCAAAACGCCCTTCAATGCGCGGAGAGCAAGGTTACCATGCCCAACTTCGCGGCGCGATGTGCCACGTAGCGGTGATGCTTCGCCAGTTGAAAAAGGCGGGAAGTTATAATGCAACATGAAAGTATCCGATCCTTGCGCAAGCGGACCATCGATGGTCTGCTCATCAAGGCGCGAGCCGAGCGTAAGTGTGGTGAGCGACTGGGTTTCACCGCGGGTGAAAATAGCCGAGCCATGGGTGCCGGGAAGGTAATCTACTTCCGACCAGATGGGGCGAATATCGGTAGTCTTTCGACCATCGAGACGTATCCCATCTTCGAGCACTTGGTTTCGCATAGCTGCCTTTTGAGCCGCTTTGAAATATTTCCTAATGAGGGGTGCTTTTTCAAGCAATTCTTCTTCGCTGTAGCGCGATTCGAAAGCTTCGCGAACGGCTTTAAAACCTTGTGAGCGTCCTTCTTTATCTGCTTTGTTTTTCACAACGTCCAGACAACCGCTGTAGCATTGGTCCATAACCAAGGTGCGCAAATCGGTGTCATTTACTTCATGCGAATAGGTGCGTTTCTCTTTCGATTTCTCCACCATGTCGGCCAATTCGATTACCGCTTGGCATTGGATTTTAATGGCCTTGTGAGCAGCTTCAATAGCATCAACCATTTCGTCTTCGCTTATTTCGCTCATCTCGCCTTCTACCATCACAATGGTGGTAAGAGTGCCAGCAACCATCATGTCGATGTCTGCCCCTTCGAGCTCGTCGTACGTAGGATTGATGACGAATTTACCGTCTTTTCGGGCAACGCGAACTTCGGATACAGGGCCATTGAAAGGAATATCAGAAACTGCGATAGCTGCGGTAGCGGCCAGGCATACCAGGGCATCGGGAATGTTTTTCTTGTCGCTCGACATTAAAGCGAGCATGAGTTGCGTATCTGAGTGATAATCGTCGGGAAAGAGTGGGCGCAGAGCGCGGTCTACGAGACGCATGGTCAAAATTTCGTCGTTGCTTGGGCGTGCTTCTCGTTTGAAGAAACCACCCGGAAAACGGCCGGTAGAGGCATATTTTTCGCGGTAATCTACGGTCAAAGGCAAAAAGTCGATGCCTTCTTTTGCTTCTTTGTTCGACACTATAGTGGCGAGGATCATGGTGTCATCAATACGAAGCATCACGGCGCCATCGGCCTGTTTGGCCAATTTTCCGGTTTCGAGGGTGATGATTTTTCCATCGCCCATGTCGATGGTTTTGGTTTTCAATTGGTAATTCATTTCTCTTCTTCTGTTAGGTGTATAATCATTTTAAAAAAAAAGAGAGGCAAGGATATTACAATCCGTTGCCTCTCCAATATGTGTTTGCGCCAGGGCGCGGGTAATTTATTTTCGGATACCCAGCTCCTTAATAATGGCTCGGTAACGCTCAATCTCTTTATGCTTGAGGTAGTCGAGCAGACTTCGGCGTTTACCAACCAATGCCACCAATGATCGCTCAGTGGCGAAATCCTTATGGTTTTTCTTTAGGTGCTCCGTGAGGTGATTAATCCGGTGGGTGAAGAGTGCAATCTGCCCTTCGGACGATCCGGTGTCTTTCTCAGACTTACCGTGTTTCTTGAAAATGTCTTGTTTAACTTCTGGGGTTAGATACATGTCAAAATTGTTAGAAATGTTTGTGATGCGATCTAAAATCGGGTGCAAATATAGCATTAAATTCAGATTCTGATTTCAGAATTGAGAATTTCTTCGATCTCGGTTTTTCTCAGCTACCACACCCAAGCTTAGTTTGAATAATTATTACTTGTCAGGTCGCCAAAGCCAACTTCAAATACAGATATGGATTGGTGATTTTCAAAATTGGACCTATTTTAGGCAGGGAGACTTCTTCAGCCGAATAATGAAGCATCCGAATCAAACATTCTCAATTATGAACTCAGAATTATTCCTATGATGCAATACCAAAGAACGCAAGTGATTGCGCTATCTTGGCTTTCAAGTCTTTGCGGTGCACTATGAAATCTAAGAACCCGTGTTCTAAAACAAACTCGCTGGTCTGAAATCCTTCGGGAAGGTCTTTACCTATGGTTTCTTTTACCACGCGGGGGCCTGCAAACCCGATCAATGCATTCGGTTCGGCAATATTAAAATCGCCGAGCATGGCATAGCTTGCTGTAACTCCACCGGTAGTGGGGTCGGTGAGCAAGGAGATGTAAGGCAATTTTGCTTCGGCAAGAAGGGTGAGCTTAGCAGCAGTCTTGGCCATTTGCATAAGCGAAAAACCAGCTTCCATCATGCGGGCACCTCCCGACTTCGAAACGATGATTAATCCGCTTCTTTGCTTAATGGCCAAATCGATAGCCCGCGAAATTTTCTCGCCTACTACCGAGCCCATAGACCCACCGATAAAGGTGAAATCCATAGCTGCTACCACAATCGGCTTGCCGTCGCAGGTGCCATAAGCTGTGCGGATAGCGTCTTTCAACCCCGTTTTCTTCTGGGTAGCTTTTACGCGCTCGGGGTATTTCTTAGTATCTTCAAATTTGAGCGGATCGCCCGAACTCATCGTTTTATTGAATTCGGTGAACTTACCGTTATCGAATAATATCTGGAAGTATTCTTTGCTGCCGATCTTCTCGTGGTAATGACAAGAATTGCAAACCCACACATTTTTAATGTGTTCGTCGGAGCTAACTACCGTATTGCAATTGGGGCATTTGTACCAAAGACCTTCCGGCGTTTCCTTCTTATCTTTCGTAGAAGTAGTTATACCTTCTTTGATGCGTTTAAACCATCCCATGTAAAGCGAATATCAGTCAAAAGTAGCAAAACTTTTAAGTGTTCATTTTACCCTTAGAAAGGATAGCCGATACCAAGGTTCAGATTCCAACGCCAGCGGTAATAGTTCAGTTGGCTGTCGGAAGGCCTGTCGGCATTCAGATTATCAATATAATCGTTATAAGCTTCCTTGCTTTGGAATAGCCAGCGCTCACCGCGATCGAGCGAAGGATCTTTGATCTGCAAGCCCAGGTCAAGTCGGATTATGAAAAAATCAAAATTTAAGCGCACGCCGGTGCCTGTACCAAAAGCTATTTCGCTCACAAATCGATCGAACTCAAAATCGGCTCCCGGTCGAGCAGGGTCGCTGTTGATAGTCCAAATATTTCCGGCATCCAAAAAGAAAGCTGCTTCGACCACATCAATAAGGGCAAATCGATACTCCACATTTGCCTCGAGCAATATATCTCCGATTTTGTCGAAGTTCCGCTGCGGATCGCGGTAAGAACCTGGTCCGAGCGTGCGGGCTTGCCAGGCACGGATATCATTTGCCCCACCGCCGAAGAAGCTTTTCTCGAAAGGCAATACATTCAGGTTGGCTAGCGGAACTCCCACTCCACCGATCAGCCGGTAGGCAGTTTCCATCTTCTCGTTATGGTTGCGGTAATATCGAAAGTCGTGCTGGGTTTTGATATATTGCGCAAAGGCAATTCCAGAGACTTCATAGCTGCCTTGGTCATTTTTCTGGGCATTCGATAAGCTGTACAGACCGCGGAGTGCATTACCTGCTGTTTCGATCGACGCAGAGTAGAAATACAGATTTTTCTTTGCCGGGCCTGTAGGCTGCGTATTGTAGGTGTACACCACTCGCGCGTCGACAATGAAATGATCTTGAAAGCTATTGATAAGGAAAGGATCCCCAATTTCGATGAGTTGCGCATCAAATTCGGGCGAGCGGAATATCTTGATTAAACTCACTTCGAGCGGGCTTACTTGCCATTTCTTGCGATCCGATTCGGACCATAGATAGGTGATGGCTCCAAAAGAACGGGTACGCTCATAATCGGGTCTGAGCTGATAGGAAAGATTGGCTCGGATGGTGGTCTTTGGGTCAGCCGATTTAGCAAATCGCTCCGCTTTTACTGGCAGGAGAAAAGTTGGAAAGGTGAGCGAAATTTCGGGACCAAATTCCAACGTGTTGAAATAGGTATTGTTTCGAATACCGGCTACCCCCGGATTGTTGCTCTCCGATTGTGTGAGAAGCTGCTGCGCTTCTACACCCCCCGATATGTTAAATGCGAAGAGCTCTGCGCTGCCAAAGGCGTTCTTATTTCGATAGTTTGCGCTCCCTGAAATCCCGAGAAATCCACCTCGGTTGGTGCCGTTTGCTTCAAAAGCTATGGCTTGCTTCGAAGTGGGCGTAATGGAAATCACGGAGCGCAAGTAGGTGTTGTCTTCTTCTTCTGTGAGCGGGAAAAACTGTATGGAAGTGGCTCCCACTATGGGCAAAGTACTCAGCCTGCGATAGGTGCGGGTTATGTTAGCGATCTCGTAATATTCGCCCGGCTTGAAAAGTATATTCTGAGCGAGAATTTTTGGTTTAACCAAAAGTTGGTTTTGGTCTATGAGCCGATAATTCTCAATAATCAGGGTATCTGAGTTGAAAATTGGCTTATTTCGCTCGTAAGGTTTATCGATAATGGTAATATTTTCGATGGTGTAGCGCTTGTAAGGCACCGTTACCAGCGAATCGGGATCGCCCGGGTAGGGCACCTTCCGCGGTACAATTCCCAAAGTGAGATCTACCTGGTGGGCGCTAAGGCTGCTATCTACGTTAAAATAGAGCAACTCTTTATTGAAGTCGTAATAGCCACGATTTCGAAAGTATTGATTCAGCAACTCCCGCTCGGCATCAAGCTTCTCAATATTAAATTGATCGCCTGCTTGCAGGGTGTTGCGATCGCTACGGCTCTTTTCTGTGTATATTGTTAGCGCTTCATCTGGTATGTTTAGTATCAGCGAACGGATGGTGTAAGGCTCCTTTGCGGAAATGGTGTAAACTACCTTGCCCTGTCTTTTTTTAATTGGAAACATTTCGAAAGACGCTTCTGCGTCGAACCAACCATGCTTTAAAAGGTATAGCTCAATTTGCTGCACGCTCACCTTGGCTGCCGCCGAATCGTAAATTACAGGTGGTTCGCCTACCGTTTCTCGCCACCAAGTGCCGGCGGGTTTAAATTTTTTCGGAGGCTTTTCTTTGTCGGCTCGTTTCGCATTTAGCTTTTCGAGTTTTTTTCCTCTTTCCAGATTCCGCTCGTCAAACTTATCTGGGTCGGGCACATTCCAAGCCCATAAATAGAAAGGAAAAACTCCAAGCACACGCCGGTTGGGTTGCTGCCGAAGGGTTGCTTGGAGATCGTCCATATTAACAGACGGGTGATCCGTAAATTCAATTTTATTTTTTCGAAGCAATTCTTCGTTTCCAGTAAGCCTCCGTGTGGGGTTGCAGGCTGAAAATGCAAGGATGGCTACACCAAAAATGGTTAGCCTTACAAACGTTATGCGGGGTCTTAATTTCAATCCTTAATGTAAATTGGCCGCATGAAAGCGTTTTTGTCCAAAAACCAAGCGAAGTACATCAAATCTCTCCAACAAAAAAAGAATAGAATTCAGGAAGGTCGCTTTGTGGCCGAAGGTCTCAAAAACCTAGCCGAAGCGCTGGCATATCCTGATTCGATCGATTTTATAGTCTGCCAAGAAAGCGAATCGTTGAAACTGGATTTTGGCGAAACGCCGGTTTTCTATGCCGATGAAAAATTGTGGACTACCTTTTCAAGCCAGCGCACGCCTAGTGGAGTCCTTGCAGTATGCCACTTGCCCCGGGATGCCAAGGCTGGGGCGGATATCCTGGCGCTGGCACTTGATGGTGTCGCCGATCCTGGAAATCTTGGCACTATTATCAGGCTTTGCGATTGGTTTGGCTACCCTCATATCCATCTCGGATTGAATTCGGTAGATCCTTTTAATCCAAAAGTTGTACAAGCTTCGATGGGAAGCATTTTCAGGATTAAATTCAGCGAAGGCGACTTGATACCTTGGCTGGCTGCGCGAAAAGGCCCGGTTTACGCCGCCGATATGCAAGGTAGCTCCATTTACGATACGGATTTTAGCCATCCTCACACTTTGGTCTTAGGTAGCGAATCGCATGGTATTTCTCCAGACGTAGCTGCCATCACCGAAAAGGTTACTATACCCCGCTATGGAGCTTGCGAATCGCTGAATGTAGCCAGCGCCGCAGGCATTATTCTTTCGGAAATTAAACGCCGCGCGCCACCGCATTAGCTACATGAATGGCTGCGTTTTGGCCGTCGATAGCTGCAGAAACGATCCCGCCGGCATAGCCCGCTCCTTCGCCTGCAGGGAATAAGCCCGCTACCATAGGATGCTGACCATCGCTGCCGCGGGGTATGCGCACCGGCGAAGAAGTGCGCGACTCCGTAGCCACAAGTACCGCTTCGTTGGTAAAATAACCACGCATTTTTTGGCCAAAAGTCTTGATACCGTCCGCTAAAGCGTTATGAACTATCGGCGGCAAGCAAGCTCGCAGCTCCGTGGATTTTAGTCCCGGCTGATAGCTACAATTTGGAAGATCGGCGCTGATCTGTCGTTGTGTGAAGTCGATCAATCGCTGAGCCGGGGCAATTTGCCCACCTCCGCCAAGATTAAATGCCGATCGCTCCACGGCGCTCTGATATTCCAATGCAAGCAGCGGGTGGCCGGTGCCTTTTGGGTCATAATCGGCAGCCGTTACCGACACCACCAGCCCACTGTTGGCGTAAGGATTATTTCGCTTCGATGGCGACCAGCCATTGGTCACAATTTCGCCGGGTGCTGTGGCACAGGGGGCAATGATGCCCCCCGGGCACATGCAGAAGGAATAAACGCCGCGCTTGCCGTGCTGGTGCACCAACTGGTAAGATGCTGGCGGCAGATAAACCCCGCGGTCGCATTTGTATTGTATCTGGTCAATAAGCTCTTGCGGGTGCTCTACCCGCACTCCGAGCGCAAAGTCTTTTGCAGAAATATCAATGCCGCGATTGTGTAGTAATTCAAATATATCGCGGGCCGAATGACCAGTGGCCAGAATGAGTTGGCTGCAGGGATACCAATCGGAATGGTTGATCTCTACCTGTTGAATTTTCCCATCCTTCACTTTAATGTCGGTTAGCTTGGATCCAAAGCGCACTTCGCCTCCGCAATCTTCAATAAATAGCCGAATAGCTTCTATTAGTTTGGGAAGTTTATTGGTGCCTATATGCGGGTGGGCATCTACCAAAATATCGGTTGGCGCTCCAAAACTGACTAAATATTCCAAAATGGCTCGTGCGTCGCCCCGCTTATTCGAGCGGGTGTATAGCTTACCATCGCTATACGTTCCTGCACCTCCTTCGCCAAAGCAATAGTTCGACTCAGGGTTTACAATGTGCGCTTTGTTGAGCGCTGCCAAATCGCGACGGCGATCGCGGATGTTCTTACCGCGCTCGAGGACGATGGGTTTAAAGCCGTTTTCGATGAGCGAAAGTGCTGCAAACAAACCGCAAGGCCCGCTGCCCACCACCATTACTTCGGGTGCATTTTGCACGTCGCGCTTCACAGGCGAGCGCGGTATTTCTATTGATTCTTCTTCAGCCGAAAACACTTCGCACTTTAGAAGGTAGTGTGGCGGCCGCTTTCGGGCATCGATTGAGCGCCGAACGATCCTGAAATTTTCGCTATCGCGGAGGCCAGCGTTTGCTAATGCTATTCGCAAAAGGCTGGAATCTGCGAGTACTGTGGGAGCGACGAGCAGCTCTATACTGCGAGCCACTACCCTTCGAAAGTTAAGGTCACCATGAAGGTGCGGCTGCGCAAGGACTCAAGGGGATTAGAAAATTGGGTGTTTTCAGGAACCAATAGATTGGGAACTCCTACGGCCATTCGCAAATCTATTCCAAACTTGAAATAAGTGAGAAAAAAGTCGAAGCCACCACCAAACTCAACAGCGAAATCATTGCGTTCGGCTTTCACTAAAATTTCATCTGCCACCGCGTTCTTTACATCTTTCTCGGATTGCATATCGAGCCTGAAGCGAACTCCTGTTAAGGCATAGGCCGCGAAGTTATTGATACGGTCGGTTCGGAATTTAAAATTGATTGGAAAATCGATATTCGTAGATTCAACACGTTTGTCGAAAAGATTGGTAGAGTCTGGTCCGGCGTAAAATACATATTGAAGCACCCGATCTTCGAAGCTAAGGGTAGGTTGGAAACGCAAGGAAATATTCTTGGTTATATTCCAGCTGGCAATAATTCCCAGATTAAAACCATTCTGGTTCAGACCATTCACCGAAAGGAGGGAATCTTGCGAGTCGATATCTGTTTTGCGCTTTATGTAGTAATCGGCAGTGTTGAAACCCAATAAGAAACCGAAATGATACTGCTTACTATCAAACTTCCCCAGGTTCTTGGGTTTGTATTTCGCCTGCCCAAAGGCAGAGCTTCCTGCCAGGAGCAGAGCCATGCCAAAAAGAACGATATGGACGTTGCGTTGATTCACGTTTTGAGAAACGAAAGTAGGCATCTTTTATTTTCGAGCGGCATAGATGGTGGCGATACCTCCTGCCACGGGGCGCAGGTTTACTTCGCGGTATCCTACTTTCCTTAGAATTGATGCAAATTCTTCCCCTTCTGGAAATGCCATTACCGATTCCGGTAGGTAGCTGTAGGCGTTTTGATCTTTTGAAATGAGTTTCCCCAGTCCGGGCATAATATATTTGAAATAGCCAAAATAGACTTGCTTCACAGGAAACTTCTTCGGTTTTGAAAACTCCAGAACTACGGCTTGGCCGCCGGGTCGGAGTACGCGCAGCATTTCGCTCAGGCCTTTTTCGAGATGCTCAAAGTTGCGCACGCCAAAACCCACTGTTATGGCATCGAAGCTGCCGTTTTCGAAGGGTAGCGCTTCTGAATCGCCCAGTATAAACTCCATGTTACGACCTAGTTTGCGCTCGGCGATTTTCCTTCTTCCCACTTCGAGCATTCCACCCGATATATCGATACCAACTATCCGTTTGGGTTTCAAAACTTGCGCTGCAAAGGCAAAATCGCCCGTTCCGGTGGCCACATCTAAAATCTCTTGGGGTTGATCTTCGGCGAGCATTCGAATAGCTTTTTTTCGCCAAATTTTATCGATTCCAAGGGAGAAAAAGTGATTCAAAAAGTCGTATTTGGCGGCAATGTTATCAAACATCTGCGCTACTTCTTCCTTCTTCGATGCAGTGGAATTGTAAGGTTTTACGGTATCGTGTTTCATTCAAGTTCGTTCTGCCAAGCTAACAGGCTTTTTGCCTTAAGGTTGAGCAAGGTGCTTAATAGCTTCGGTTTCCAATAGCTTCTTGTCTACTGGAACAACGCCTACCTTCTCGCAAACCAGACCCCCAGCTAAATTGGAAAGCGCCGCGAGCAGTTTGGGTTCCACGCCATGAGCCAGGCAAAGGGCCGCCACGCTTATTACGGTATCTCCGGCGCCCGATACATCGGCGATGTTGCGCACGAATGCGGGAATATGAGTCGAAGTTTCGGCGGTTTTAATCAAAACGCCCGCTTCGCTTAAAGTAATGAGCGAAATCTGATTTCCGATACGTGTCTGAAGTTCGGCTGCAGCAGATTCTACTTCTTCCATATTATTGCGGTTGATATCCAGCTTAAGTCCTTCTGAAAGTTCTTTGAGATTGGGTTTGAATAAGCTTACACCGCGGTAGTCGAAAAAATGGTCTTTCTTCGGATCGACTGTCGTTGGAATACTTTTCTCCTTAGCCCAATCGATTACTTGCGTAATGATCCGCTCGGTCAGCACGCCTTTGTTGTAATCTTCAAATACAATCACTGCGGGTTTGTGCGCTTCGATAAGCTCGGCAATCCGGTGGAGCAAGGCCGACTCTTCTGCGTTATTGAGCGGTTTGAGCGACTCTTCGTCCACGCGTACGATGTGCTGCGGGCGACAGATGACTCTGGTTTTAACCGTGGTAGGTCTGTGCGTACTGGCTACAAGTCCTGCTGACGTCAGACCATCTTTCTCGAAGAGTTCGGCCAGGAGTTTACCTTGGGCATCGTCGCCGATTACGGAGCAAATGATGGGTTTGGAACCCAATGCAGCAAGATTGAGCACCACATTTGCAGCGCCACCGAGTCGATTTTCCTTTTCGGTGACGCGTACCACCGGAACTGGAGCTTCCGGGGAAATGCGATCGACCTTTCCCCAGAGGTAAGAATCGATCATGACATCGCCGATAACTAAAACGGTTGTAGTATCGAATCTCTTGAAAAGCTGGGAGAGCTGTGCTTGGTTCATTTCTTAAGTTTGGCGAAAGCAGCTTTCAGCCGTTTGATAGATTCGCGCAAATCGGCTTCCGAAGCGGCATAAGAGATGCGCAGGCAATCGGGCGAACCGAAAGCGCCACCGCTCACAAGCGCCACATGTCCTTCACTCAGGAGGTACTCGGCCAAATCGTCCGCATTGGCAATGATGTTTCCATCGAATGAAGCGCCAAAATAAGCCGAAACATCTGGGAAAAGGTAAAACGCTCCTTCGGGTTTATTTACTTCTAAACCCGGAATTTCTTTCAACAAGGCACTCACAATTTCCCGCCTTTCCGCAAAGGTATCGCGCATGTGGTGCGTGGCTTTAGGGTCGGCTTCTACGGCTGCTTTTGTAGCCCGCTGCGCTATGCTGCTCGCTCCCGACGTAAATTGCCCCTGCAGCTTGGTGCATGCTTTGGCTATCCAAAGGGGCGCGCCGATGTAGCCTATTCGCCAGCCGGTCATAGCCCAGCCTTTGGCTACACCATTTACGGTGATCACTTGATCATACACCTCCGGAATGGAGGCCATGCTAAAATTAGCAGCGCCGTAAACAATGTGCTCATAAATCTCATCGCTGATCACCAATAGTCGTGGATGTTTAGCAACAACCGCGGCTATTTCGCGGAGTTCGGCTTCGCTCCAAACGGAACCGCTTGGATTACACGGAGAACTGAAAACCAGCATCCTGGTCTTAGGGGTGATGTAGCTTTCTAGCTCGGCAGCGCTAAACTTGTAGGCGCGATCTATCGTGCTGGGTATAACCACTGGTTTTGCGCCGGCAATTTTCACCATTTCGATGTACGACACCCAATAGGGAGCCGGCAGAATTACTTCATCATCGGAATTTACGGTGCTGAGAATTACATTGATAATCGATTGCTTTGCACCCGTAGAAACCACAATTTGTTCGGCGGTATAATCAATGTTGTTATCGCGCCTGAACTTTGCCGCTATGGCTTTTCGTACATCGTCGTAACCGTTTACAGGCATGTAATGCGTGTAATTTTGATCAATCGCTTCCTTCGCTGCTTCTTTTATGAAATCGGGCGTTTCGAAGTCGGGTTCACCCAGACTTAAATTTACTACGTGAACTCCTTTAGCGCTCAACTCGCGGCTCTTACGCGTCATGGCCAAGGTGGCCGATTCGCTGAGGCGTTCAAGAATTTCGGATTGTTGCTGCAACAGTTCGCTCATAGGGCAGAAGTTAAGGCATCGATAGTTATTTCCACTTTTCCTGGATACACTTCGAGGGCTTTTGTAAGTACAGTCATGGCCATGGTTAAGTCCTTTTTATTGAGTACGTAAGCCAATCGCACTTCTTGCTTACCCAGACCCCTGCTTATGTAGAAACCCGTTGCAGGGGCAAGCATTACTGTGGTGTTTTGGTAACTAAAATCTTCGAGCAGCCATTGGCAAAAGCGGTCACTATCGTCAATAGGCAACCGGGCCATGGCGTAAAAAGCACCACTTGGGGTGGGGCAGAATACTCCAGGAATATTATTTAGCGCGGCTACAGCGTAATCGCGGCGTGCCACATACTCTTCGATTACGCCATCGAAATACGATTGCGGAGTGTCTAAGGCCGCTTCGGCAGCCAATTGGCCAAAAGTAGGGGGGCTTAGGCGCGCCTGCGCAAATTTTAAGGCAGCTTCACGAACGGCCTTGTTGCGGGTAATCAACGCTCCAATTCGCGCCCCACACATAGAATATCGCTTGGAAACGGAGTCAATAAGAATCACATTTTCGTCGATGCCATCGAGGCTATACATGCTAATGGGATCGGCACCGTCGTAGCAAAACTCGCGGTACACTTCATCGGCAATAATGTAGAGATCAAATTTTTTGGCCAAAGCGGCAATGGCTTCCAGCTCCACGCGCGAATAGAGCCTGCCTGTTGGGTTTCCTGGATTGCATAAAACAATCCCTTTCGTTTGGTCGGTAATAAGCGTTTCGAAAAGTTCGGCAGGGGGCAAGGCAAAAGCTTCGTCGATACTGGTGGTAATGGGCCTCACATGCACGTCGGCCATAGTGGCAAACCCGCTGTAGTTGGCATAGTACGGTTCAGGAATAATTACTTCATCGCCAATGTCAAAACACGTCATCATAGCAAAAATCAAGGCTTCGGAGCCGCCGGTAGTCACCATTATTTCTTCGGCTTGCACTGGGATACCCTTGCTCTGGTAATACGCAGCCAACTTGGTGCGGTAGCTCGCAAATCCTTCTGATGGGGAGTACTCTATGATGTCTCGATTAAGCGCTTTGATACGCTCAATTACCACTTCGGGAGTTTTAATGTCGGGCTGACCGATATTGAGGTGTAGTACTTTTTTTCCTTCGGCCTTGGCCTTGTTGGCGTAGGGCATAAGTTTGCGAATCGGCGACTCGGGCATTCGGAAGGCTTTTTGAGAAATTCCTGGCATAGGGGTCTTTTAAAAACGTGTGCAAAAATCTGAAAAATTAAGGGATAAAAAAAAACATGGCCGCTTGGGTGATCAAGCGGCAGCAATCAATGAGTTATCTGGCTCTAGCGCAAAAAAAAGCGAGAGATCCTTTCGGAAAACCCGCTTTCAATTAAGCGAACTCTTCAGAGTTCAATAAGAGCTTAGTTTGCTGCTGGTGCGCCAGGAGCAATTTTCACTGGCATATCGCTGCCGTTTTCAGATGCCAAGACATTTCCCTTGATCCGCACTACAACGTTCTCGTTGCCGCTGTCATTCGAAGTGATTGTTACGTTTTTGTTAATCGGGCCTACACGCTTCGTGTCGTAGCGCACAGTCATAGTAGCCGATTTTCCAGGAAGAATTGGCGCTTTTGGCCACTCAGGCACAGTGCAGCCGCAAGAACCTTTTGCGTTGGAGATGATCAATGGCTCGCTACCTGTGTTTGTAACCAAAAATTCGCAGGCGCCATTTGCGTTTTGCTTAATAGTACCATAATCGTGTACTTCTTTGTCGATGGTAATTTTTGCGCCACCAGTAAGGGGCTGACCTGTTTGGGCGTAACTAGCACTAGCAGTTGCGAAAAGCACAGCGAGTGATAGGAATAGATTTTTCATATTTTCGGGTTTTATAGGCTAAATGTACGTTGTGCCTTTTGGAAGGTAGAGATGCTTAACAAAACTTTAACAAGCTAGATTCTAGCGAAAGCCAAGGTCAATTTTAAACGTTCCGCCATTTGAAATTCATACCTTTACGGGCTTGTTTCTGCTCTTTAAGGCAAACGCGAACCCATGGAAATTGCTAAGATATTCGACCCCAAAGCTATAGAAGGCAAGTGGTACAACTACTGGTTGGAGCACGGTTTTTTTAAATCCACGCCCGACCACCGGGAGCCTTACACCGTGGTGATTCCACCGCCCAATGTTACGGGTGTGCTCCACATGGGCCACATGCTCAACAACACCATCCAGGATATTTTGGTACGTAAAGCCCGCATGGAAGGCAAGAACGCTTGCTGGGTGCCTGGCGTAGATCATGCATCTATCGCTACGGAAGCCAAAGTGGTGCAGAAACTCCTC
>Ga0105045_10002288_pt1 | contig 16117 bp, 9 predicted proteins | sample MAT02_FD_78089 | JGI IMG/M metagenome (GOLD analysis project Ga0105045, IMG submission 78089) | Freshwater microbial communities from Lake Fryxell liftoff mats and glacier meltwater in Antarctica - MAT-02 (megahit assembly) | ecosystem: Environmental > Aquatic > Freshwater > Ice > Liftoff...
AGTCGCCGCTGGTGCCGGCGTCGTCGGTGTGGAGGCCCCAGGTGGTGAGTTGAGCGATGATGTTTTGCTCGTGGGCGCGGTCGCGGGAGGTGCGAAGGATGGCGTCGCCTTGGCGATGCGAGACGGTGGCCTCGGGGGCATCCCAGGCGACGGAGTTTTCGCCGTAGCGGAATGTGAGGCGGAGGCGCAGGCGATCGCGGAGGTCGATCCCGAGGGCGCGGTGGTCGCGCGGGGTGAGCAGGGAGCGTTGCTCAAGGGTGAAGACCGCGACGGGGCGGGCGGAGCCGACCTCGGCAAGTTTTACGCACGCGGGGGTAGGGAAAGTGGTTTCGGGGAATCGTTTGGCGAGGCGTAGGCAGAAGAGGGATGCGGCAGCCTCGTCGAGCCGCTGGGTGGATAACCAAGTGGCGAGGAGGGCGGTGGGGAGCGGGGACGTGAGGTCGCCGCAGACGCAAGTTTTGGGGTCGATGTAAACGGGCGGACTGAGGGCGAAAGCGTGGGCGCCGGGGCGGAGGGTGAGGGTGGGTTGCCAGAGAGGGCCGGGGAGTTCGGTCCAGGCGATTTCGGCGCGCTCGGGCGCGGCGCTTTTTAGCCGTATGTGCTGACCGGTGGCGAAAAAGAGTCGCCCGGTGGCGAGCATGCGGTCGAAGACGTCGCGGCCGTAGTCGCCGTCGAGCAGGGGTGATTCACCGGGGCGTTTTTGAAGCTGGATCAGCCCCATGATGATGGGGCGGTCAGCAGGTTGCAGGTAGGAGGCGTATTGGGGGCGAAAGAGGGTTTGCAGATCGGAAAAATCGGTTCCGCTGAACGCCGCCCATTTCATGAGTTTGGTCACTCGGACCATGCAGGTGAGTGCGTTGGCTTCGGGCACAAGAAGGTAAACTACGCGATCCATATCGCGGCAGTTTCCATGGAAAGAAGTGCGAGGCGCAACCCCGTGGCCCGGGGACAAGTGACGGGAGCAAATAAGGGACAGATAAAATTTCTGGTGCTCCGATGCCTAAAGCAGCAGCCGTGGTGCTCGGTGTGTTCTGCGATACCGGCTTTCTCACCCGGCTAAACAAACCCGCCGATCTACACGCCCACGCGCGGGCCTGCCCGAAATTCCTGCTCGAAGGCGGCCAGATCTTGTATGACTTGAGCGGGGCCTTGGCCGTATACGCGGTCGGCGACCAAATCGCTAATTTACCCGTAAAGATTTCCGTATGGTGCCCCCTAAGCGCGGAACGCGCCTAGAAATCCGGCGACTTCGACCGCTTCTTTTTTGAGGCACGAAAAACGCATCGCACCGATTTTTCGCATCGCGCCATCATCTTCAGCGATACCGAGGTATTTTTCGCCATCTCGCTAAACGGCTATCGCAAGACCCTCAACCTGTTGATGTGAGGCAGCGCAATACCCGAACGGATCTCGGCCACGTTCACGGAAGCCAGCAAAGAATGTGCTGCCGAAACGATTTGCACACGAAGGCTTGGAGTAGGCCTTCTGCTCGGACGCGCATTGGACTCTCAGGGAATCGCGACAGGCGTGTTCGCCATATCTTGGAGCAGGTCGCTGACGTAGGTCATCGAATCCATGAAGTAGAGGCTGCGATCCCTGCATTCGGTTGGAGACCAGCCGGTGGCTGCGACCATTGTTTGGAGGTAAGGCGTCTCCGTCACGATGGCGGCGCCTAGGTGGATGCTGGCCACGGCCAATCGCGCTTCGTGCTTTTGGCGGATTTCCTGTGCGAGTCTGAGTTTTAGCGAGGTCGCAGGTTCGCGGGCCATGCCGTGCGGATCAACGAACCAGACGGTTTGTTGCGAATCATCCACCAACCAGACAAGGAAGTCCGGGAAGAATCCGGCGTCCTCGAAGAATCCGAAGCCGCGAGAACGTGACTCGTTTCGTAGCAGGTAGAGTTCTTTTCCCGCCAGAAACGCAGGCTTCTTTTTGAGCAACGCAATGAGGTCGTTGACGAATCGTTTCTCGCTCTCCTGAAGCGCCAGTGCGCTGTATTTCAGGTAGGTGCCTTTTTTGAGATGGATCAGCGGTTGGTAAAGATGCCCGCCCCATTGGATCGGTTCCGAACGGCTGAAACGATGCGGTGTCGCAATGAGCGCCTCCAGCGTGGCGAGTTTGCCGGTTTCGATGGCTTTTTTGAGTTCAGCCAATTCTTCCAGCAACACATCTTCCTCCGGGTCGATCTCGAAGGTGTAAGCGCGGTATTTAACGTCGTCCTCGGTGATGTCGCGATAAACGAGGCGGCTGTGTTCCCAAGCCGCTTTCTCGGCGGTGTAAAAGCGGTCGAGGTAGCGCTTGAGGAGGACCGTGGCGATTTCCTGCCAGCGCTGCACGGCATCGAAGCGCTCGAAGGCCAGATCGGCGGTTGGGATGTAGAGCACATACCAAGTCGCGTCGCGCAGGAGCGGTTTGAGCGCCTCACGGGCGAGGTTTAGGTTGTTCCAGTTGTGAAGTTGTTTGTAGGCCAACAGCTCGCGGTAGAGCGCGTCCCAGTCCAAGAACGCGAGGTGAGGCACGGCGCTCAGTTTGCCGGTGTGCCGGTGGGTCGGGGCGGAGTTAAACGCCGCACCTGAGGCCGCCATGGACTGGGCCTTGGGATACCAGTCCACCTCGACCTGACGGTTTTTGAACGTGGCGTGCGGCGTTGCGGACAGCGTGGGTATCGGGCCTTGGCGCTTAAAATTGATGCCAGGCGGCAGATCGAGGGTTTTGAGTTTCCGTGCCGCTGGCAGGCTGGCGAGCACCGGCAGGGTGACGCGGGTGGCATCTGGGTCGGATGATGCGCCTTCGTCTTCGAGGAATTTCTTGAACTCTGCCATGAAGCCGGCGCGCAAGCCGAAGATGTTCAGGCGTTCGAGATAGTGGATGTGCTTCGGGCGCTGATTGGCGGGCACCTCGCTGTGCGTGCTGCGCTTCAGTTTTCCGGCGAAGCCTTTGAGGCGGACGCCACGGCCGAAAAGCTGAATTGCTTGTGAGCCCTCGGACTTTGCGATGTTGAGAAAGCCCATCGTGCTGACGCGGTAGCAAGACCAGCCCTCCGTGAACATTTTTGAGCCGAGCAGCACGCGCAACGGGTTCGACGTATCGAACTCGCGCTCGGTAAGCGTGGGGAACAACGGGTGCGCGAGTTCCTGCTCGATGACCGCGGGGACTATGGCCGTGGGGTTGGCCTTCAACTCTTCTTGGTTCTTCTCTTCAAACTGCTTTTTGAGCTTAGGCGTGTCGCCGACGCGCACCACGCCAAAGGGTTTGCTATCGCCGAGTTGGAGGCCGATTTCGCCGACTCCCTTGTAAAGCGCGACGTGGAGAATCGCCGGGCCTTTGCTGTGGAAAACCAGCTCCAAGCAATCGCGGTAGAGTGACGACGCGTCTTTGCCGAGGGTGCGAAGGTAATCGAACGCATCGTGAAACAGGCTCCGGCCTTTCTCATCGTGCAGCGTCATTGAGCCGTCGAGCAGACCAGCGATGCGCGACACTGCGCCGCCGTCGCGGTGGGTGAAACGGGTAAGAAAACGAATTGCTTCCACGATGTCGGAGGCCTCCTGCGCGTTGAAATCCTTCGTTACCTTGGAGCCGACGAACACCAGAAGCGGTTGCGCGACGTGGTAGGGTTTGAGTTCGGTGGTCTTGTCGTGGAAGAGGCGGAGTTGTTGATAATAACTCAGCACGCAGCCGGTGAGGTAGCGCTCGCGTTGCTCCTGCTCGCTCAGAGTCGCGTTGATACCGAGATCGAGATTGAGGATGCGGTAGTCCTTGCCGAAGCCATCGCCGTAGAACCAGCGGTAGCCGTAATCGAAGAGGATGCAGCGGCCGTAAAGCGCCTCCAGGTCTTTGCGCTTCGCCCCGGTGGCGGCGTTGACCGCCTGCACGAAGGTCGCTGAATACTCGAAGGAGAAGCCGTTTTTGCAGAGCGCGGCTCGACGCTCCATCCAATCAACGCCTGAAGCGCCCCGGTGGCCTTCGTCCACCAAGACGAGGTTGTTGCCCTCGAAAGAACTCACCGCGACGGTCTTCTCTTTGGATGTCTCGCCGAGCTTGTGGATGTCGATGATGTCCACCGCCACGCCAGAGCGGCGCTGGGTGGGTGAGTCTTTGTTAAACAACTCCGCATTGAACAGGCCGCCGCAGGCATCGAAGTCCTTGAGGTGTTGGTTGCTCAGGCCCTCGTTGGGGGTGAGGAGGAGGATGCGATCCAGCGGCTGGTTGGGTGCATGTTTTTCGCGCCAGAAAAGCCACTGCAGTAAGTTGGCGTGCATCTGGAGCGTCTTGCCGCTGCCGGTGGCTTGAAGGAAGGCGAGCTTGGTGAGGTCTTCGGCAGCGAAGGCCGGGAACTTTTCTTTAGGCACGCCGAGCTGATCGAGCTCCCGGTTGAGCTTCGCTAGTTCGCGGTTGAGTTCAGCGAGCAAGGCGGCGCGGTCGCGGAAAAAACGGTCGAGGTAGAACTCGGTGAAAAGCAGCGCGAGCCACTGGTAGTATTTCCAGGCGAGCTTTTCGCCCCGGTGCTCGTTGTAGCGGCGGGTGAGCTGAACGATGTTGGCGTCGTAGTCGCGGAGCTGGTCGTCGGGCAGGCGGGTTCGTCCAATTTTTAGGCCCAACAGATCGTTGACGAAATACGTCTGACCCTCGGCGGTCTCGCCCTCGGGCAAGGGGCGCAGGCGGTCGGCCAAGGTTTTGAAGTCGGAGACTTCAAGGAGGCCCAAGCACCAGCGCTGGAGGACGAGTTTTTTTGTGAGATGCATGGTCACGGTGTGGTAGGACGTGCGGCGGCCGCAGCAGCACCGAGTCGTTCAAGCTTACCCAACCAAGCCCCAAATAGCGGGCACTTGGTTTTTATGACCGGCAGAGTAATTTCGAGGGCAGCAAGATTGCCCAAAAGAGGCTTTTCGTAGCGGTCGTATCCACGGTCCTCGAAGACCTTGATGATGCGCTTGGAGGGAGCGGTAAGCGGGGAGTCATTAATCTCCTCCGGAGAGGAAAATTGGCTGGCGATTGCGGCGAGGTCCGCCTCGGCGTCCGCGTGATTAAATCCACGCGCCATCGCGGCGGGGTCACTGAACAGCAGAGCCTCAAACTCGTGCATCACGATGAAAGGAATGAAGCGGCGATGGTCCTGCGGACTGGGCAACGCGGAAGCGATTTCCGCCGCGAGGGCGCGCTCCACGCTGGATGCTTTTTGCGCGACGGGCAGGTTGGCCGGCACGGAACGCCCCGGCCAACCGTCGTCCTCGGGTGGTCCTTTTGGCAGGGCGTAATAATCGACCAGCATCGTGATGAAGACTCCGCGATCATGTTGGAGCCGCTCCACGATCTCCTTTTTTACCACCGACCAGCCGCGAATACCGCCGCGTTTCTCGCGCAGGCGAGAGTTGCCCACGATGCGGGCATCGACGGCGTGATACCCATGACGGTCGATCAGGTGCCGCCGCAGCACCTCCTTGACGAAGTCTTCTTCCGTCGGCCCTTCGACCTGAATAAGTAGACGAGACATGGCCGAATTTAAACTTCGTCAGGGAAGACCGCGGGATACTCGTCGGCCCCGGCGGGCTGAGCATCCATTGGGCTGCTGCCGGGACGGCCGCCGATTTCATTTTTCTCCCAAAGCTGCCCGAGGCTGTAGGTCTTGAGCCAACCCGCCAATCCTTCCGTTTTCAGGCGGGTAAATGTGGTGGCCTCGCCCACTCTATCCGCGACCAAGACGCTTTCGGGCGCGAAATGATCCAGCAACAAGGGTGACTGGGTCGTAATGATGACCTGGGTATGAGCCGACACCGCTTCAACCATGGATGCCAGCAAGGTGATGGCCTTGGGGTGCAGGCCGAGTTCGGGCTCATCCACCAAAATCATCGAAGGACGCAGTTCTTTCGGCTGAAGGAACAGAGTCGCGAGGGCGATGAAGCGCAATGTGCCGTCGGACAAAGCGGACACGTCAAAATAACGATCCGCGCCGACATGTTTCCATTCGAGGCGGATGGAGGTTGGGTCGAGTTGCGACGGCTCCAAAATGAAATCCACAAAAAAGGGCGCGATCTTGGCGACAGCCTGAACAATCATCCGGTAGGAATCCGGATAACGTATTTTTAGCAGGTAAAGAAATGCAGGTAGGTTCTCTCCTTTGGCGCGGAACAGAAAATTATCATTAACCTTCGCGGTAGCTTTTAGTGCTGAGCCACTGCTGGTATCGTGAAAATGATAAATGCGCCACGTAGTCAGCTTTGACTGCACGTGCATGCGGGTTTTGGTCAGGCCGCTGCTACTTATCCCGGCTTCACCATTCCCCAGCCGCAGGAATGAAGTTTCATACGGACGTAGGAGAGTCTTATTGCCCCAAAAAAAACTATGCTCTAAGTTAATAAAAAGTCGGTCGTCGTCGGTGGGTTCTAGTGAAATGGCATATTGATTCACCTCGTTATCGAACGATACAAGGAAACTCAAGCTGGGCGTAACCTTAGGGCCAAAATGCAAAATATTTCCCGCACCACCAGACTTGGAAACATAGTTTGCTAAATTGCCTTCGCGTAGCGTGTGCAAGAAAGCAAAAGCCCCAATAAGATTGGACTTACCGCTACCATTGGCGCCGATGACCACGTTGATCGGGCCAAGCGGGAGCTTTTCAAGGGCTTTGATGCTCTTGAAGCCGTGGATGGAGATGTAATCGAGTTTGGACATGGCCGGTAGATCTCACACGTCCCGGACGTCCCACATGAGGCGGTGGAACTCGGTTTCGATGAGTTTTACTTTGTAGAGGCTGGGTGCATCTGGGGTGTCGGCGACTTGGGCGAGGTTGGCGAGGTTGTTGTCGCCGTTCACATAGATGGTGTCGAACTCCGTGTCGCGGGCATTGTAGCCTTGTTTTTGGAAAAAGGCATCTAGCACGGCGTTATCCTTGGGCGCGTCGCCGGTGAGCGAGCGCCAGATGATGAGGTGCAGGCGTCCGGCGCGGTCGCGGCCGGTCACGGCTTGGAGGGTCCAGCCGGTGTCGGCCTTGCGGAGGGTGCCTTTCTTGACCGTGAGGCGGGCGGAGGCGTCGGCCTCGAACTCGGCTGAGAGCGTCACCGGGGCGTCTTGTTGCTCGACGCGCAGGCCGAGGAGCCAGTTGAAGGTTTCGACTAGGTTGACCGTGACGGGGCGGGTCTCGCCGTGGCGGTGGATGGCGAGCTGGTAGCTCCACGGGGCGACGAATTGCTTTAGATCGAGGAGGGACGGGCTGCCCTTGGTTTCGAGTTCGAGGCTGTAGCGCAGCAGGTAGTCGGCGCGGGCGGCGGGGCTGGCGGTATCGAGCGCGAGGGTTTGCTCGGTGCTGCGAGCGGGCAGGCGGAGGTTGTTCAGGGTGTCTTCGTAGCTCTCCAGTTTGACGATCTTGAAGGCGTGGCTGAGGCCGGTGTCGCGGCGGGTGGGTTTGCCACTAGCCCAGCTCTCGCTATAAGCAGCTTTTTTTAGGCGAGGGACAATTACAGTTTCAAAGCAGTCCCCCATTTCAATAAGCACGTATTTGCGCGACGAACCTAAGCGAAGGCTATTTAGCACGGCATGGCCCAGCACGCCTGATCCTGCGAATGAGTCTAAGCAATACGCCTCATCGTCGCTATGGAGATCAAGGAACCACTCAACTAGTTGCATAGGCTTCGGCGTATCAAATGTCTTAGAGCCAAAAAGATCCTTTAATGTTCTGGTAGCGTCTGCGTTTATACCAAATTCATCTAGCCAAGTAGACCAGCCGACGGATTTTTTTTCGTCTCTGATTTTCTCATAAGGAGTCCATCGCTCGGTTGAACCGCTCCAACTGACTCCAAGGTCAAAAGGGCTCTTCTCCCAATGAAAAAAATCCGGATTTAGTAAAGCTTCCTTTATCTTCGGGTTATTGTGGCCCCATCGCCAGTGACCTTCACGCCCATCGTTCTTTATTGGCCATGATTCTTCTCCGTTGAGAGTTTTTAGGGCATAGAATTGACCGGGCCGATCTTCACGAAGTGATGTGCCTCCCCATTTTCTTAGTTCTCGTCCCTTACGATAAGGGCCTTTGTTATCATTTAGAACTAACTCACCAGTTGATCTCTCGTCTTTCGAGATTTCATCAGAAGATGTTTTAAAGAAAATACCCAAGTATTCATGGCCGGTCCTGAGGCCTGTTTTTTCTTTTCCACCGCTCGGTTCCGATTGCCATGGCGCACATGCAGCAAGATTAGCCTCGCCAAATTGTTCGGCCAATATGCGCATTAGTCCGGAAACTTCCGCGTCATCTATCGAAATCGAAAATAATGCGGACGAGTGCATCAGTTTACGAGTCAAACTAACGCTATCGTGCATCATCGAATACCAAGTAGAGTGCCTGAATCCATCTTTATAGGAAAAGCCGTCGCCACCAATATTGTAGGGAGGGTCGGTGTATATTGCTTTGATTTCGTTAGTGAATCTCTCTTGCATAAACGTCAGCGCCTGAAAGTTTTCCGAATGAAAACAAACCCCGCCGAGCGAATCATTGAGCTTGGGAATCGCGGCGACGATGCGGGCGGTGAACTCGACGGAGAAATGGCCGGTATCCACCATCAAGAACGGGTTTGCCTTTAGGAACTCGACGGTGAGCGGCTGTTTATCGCCGGGGTAGCCGGGCTGGCCGGTGGTGTCGGCTGGAATTGCCTGAATATGATACAGGGCTTTCCACTCCTCGCGCTGGGCGGCGTTGGCGGCGATTTCGGCGTAAAAGGCCTCCGGGACGCGGTCGAGGGTGAGGCAGTAACGGACTTCGGTGACGAATTTCTTCTTCAGCCAGAGTTTTTTCTGGAAGTTCTCGATTTGCTCCAAGAAAGCGATGATCTGACTGGCGAGTTTCTTGAGGGCGTGGATTTTCTGGAGCTGGCGGCGGGCGGCGGTGGGGTCTTCGGGCAGGAGGTCGTCGAGGCGCAGCACCTCGGTCTTGATAAAATAATCCAGCTCGCGGCGGAGGAAGCCGCCGAGGTCTTTGTGGATGAAGTAATCGTAGGTGTTTTTGGCGGCGTAAACGTCTAGGTGTTTGCGCAGCACGGTGCGCGTGCCTTTACCGGTGTAAGTCGGATCGGCGACGCCCAAGGCGCTGCCGAAAACCGGTGAAGAGGAAAGGTAAAGTTTAAGGGCGGAGAGCGCGGCGGACTCGGCGGCTTCGAGCAGGTCGGCCTGTTTGGTGCCTTTGGCGTGCTCGACGTAGGTGAAGCCAAGGCTGAGGGTGGAGCCGTCGGCGGAGACGGCGGGCGGATGGGCGGCGAGATCGGCGAGGGCGAAGCGGCGTTCGCCGGTCTGGGATTTGTTGTTGGCAGTCTCTTCGGTGGCGGCGAGGAGCTTGAACTCGACTCGGTGGGTGCGGGTGCCGCCCGCCGGATCAGCGAAAGTAAAAGCGTAGTCGGTGAGGGATTCGGAGCTTTTGATGTAATACTGCTCCATGTTGGCCCAGACGAGCTTCACCTCTTCGCCATCGTAGGGGATCATGTAGCGCTCGCGGCCGGCGGCGGAGTAGCGCCGCTGGGGGATAAAATCGCCCTCGTGATAGTAGCGGGAAAAGAAGGTGAGGAGGTGCGAGTAAATCTCCTCTTCCAGGGCGGCGGTGTTGGTGGATGCACCGAAGGCGGCCTGGGCTTCCTGCACGCCGGAGGTGGCGTCGGGATCGGGAGCGCCAAATTTGCGGGCCTGTTCGCGTGCGGTGGAGACGGCGGTTTTGAGGCGGGCCTGTTCCTCGGCAGTGACAGTGCCGAGGGCGGCGCGGGCGGAGGGGAGCAGGTCGTCGGACAGGAAGCGGGTGACCTCGGCGCGTTTGGCGTTAAGGATGCGATACATGCCGAAATCGAGGTCGGCGCGGTCGAACATGAAGAGTTCTTCCAACTTGGCTTTAAGGTCGTCGAAAACAGGCATTTCAGTAGAAAAAGACAGATGTAAAACGAGGGGGCGAGCTAAGTCTATTCCTGGTTGGGACTGTGGACATGGACATTCCAACCGAGGGCGCGAAGGGCCTTGTTGGTGCGGTCGTTGCGGGGCGGGTAGATGTCGGGAAGCGCGCAGCCGATAAGCTCGCCCAATGAGCTAACCTTTAAGCCCTGAATGTGATAAGGTGCCTCCAGACAATCGAAAAGCCGATCGGGAACTTGATCGGGATGGCCGTCGAAAAGGAGGTATTGGAGAAGCCGAGGCGGGTTCCAACTGTAGACGTTGGTGCGGCGGTATAGGTCGTCGCAAAAGACATCGCACTTCGCGTCGGTGGTGGCGGTGGGCTGGTCGTCGTCGTCGAGAAAGTCTTCGCGCCGCTGGTGCTTTGCGTGGTTGTTGATGGAGTGGACGCAGCGAGCGACGCGGACGAAATCTTTGGCGGACATGTTGTTCAGCCGCTCGCGTGTGAGCAGTTCGCGATGAATCGGGGCCCAGCGCTCGAAGACCATGGATTCGGAGCTGGGCGCCTGCAAAGTCTCATGCCGCCACCAATGGACGGCTTTGGCTAGGGCGTCCTCGGGGTTTGACCGGTTACGTTCGTGAAATTCCTCCACTCGATAGCTACGGTCTTGGCGAACTTTCTCATAATAGTATGCATGGAGGAATTGGTCGGTGTGCAGGCCTGCCGAGACACCGCGCGGAGCCCAGTCGGGGAGGCCTGAGGTTTTGAGTCGGTCTCCGACGATGCGAAGGTAGCCGAGAGTGGTAGACCACTCTTCGATAAACTCCGGCCTGCGTCGGTCACGGACGAAAGTGCGGGTTTGCACAGTGGCGAGGCCTTCTTGAGAGAACTGGTTACCCGAGGGGGATTCATTGAAGCGCTTCTTCATGCGCTGGCGGATCGCCTCCAACTCCATCTCGTCGTGAAGCAGGGCGTTGGCGTCCTTGATGAGTTGTTCGGTGATTGCTTTGGATTGCGCGTTCACGTCAGCGAAAAAGTCGATGAGTGGCTGGCGGAGACCAGCCTCGTCGAGATCGGCCTCTAGCAAAAGGGTGCCAGCCTCGCAGTTGGAGAACCACGCTGACTCAGAGAGATTGGCGGAGCCAACATAGACGCCGTAGCCGTGCCACCAAACAACCTTGGGATGGTAAAAAGGACCGAGCAGCCGCCAAGTGAAATTTCCGTTGGCGCGTTGCTGCGTGAAGGCCCAATCCAAGACGGGAACGGTGGTGGCCAAAGTGTGATCGTGGCGCGACCAGACCTCGCAACGGATTTTCTCGCGGGTGCAATCGACAAGGATGGGGTGATCGGTGCGAGAAGCGTAGGCGGCGGCGACTTGGACATGCTTGGTGACCTGCATGGCGGCGGAATGCGCGGCGAGGAGGCGACTGCGAAGGCGGCCCTTTTCAAGGCGGGAGCTGAAAATAAATTCCATAAGTTAGGCGATCATACCACCGACCAACGTAAAGTATAGAGGGGCGCAGACGAGGTTTTCTGAGCGAGGCGTTTTTCGAGGTCGCCGATCATGCGGTCGCGGCGGCCGAGGATATCGTCTTCCACGTCGAAGATTTGCTGGCGCTGGCGGCGCTTCTTTTTCTCCAGGTCGGCGATTTTTTGCTGGATGGATTGTTGCTCCTCCAAGGTGGGCGCGATACGGGCTTGGCGGGTAAGCACTTTGATTTGCTCCTTGGTGTCGGACAGGGCGCGCTCGGCCCCGGCGAGGGAGTCGTCGGCCCACTTTTCGAGTTTGTCGCGCTCTTCGCGGAAGTAGGTGTTGTTGCGTTCCAGCGAGGTGCTGAGCGTGGCCTCAGCGTGGCGGCGGGCCTCGCGGGTGAGGCGGTCGGAGGTGGAGAGCGGCAGGTCGGTAGGCGTGGGCGCGGTGTCGGGTGCGACGTCGCAAAGAAAGAGTTTTTCCAGCGTCTCTTGATCAAGAGACGCGCCGCTATCATCGAAGCCGCTGAAGAGAAGATGCTCTTCGGTGCCGAGAGATTCGATGGCGAGCTTTTGGAGGATGAGCCAACCGGACTTGCCGCGCAGGGGCTCAACGGCGGAGAGGCGCGCGCCGTAGCCGGACACGTCAAAGGTAAGGGCGGCGGGCGCGGGCTGGAGAGATTTACCGGTGGAGAGCACCCAGTCGCCGAGCGGGTGGGTGAGGCGGTAGATAAAATCGGGCGGAATTGCGGGCGTGGTGTCGGTGTCGCTCCGGTTGCGGGGGGGCTTGGAAACGAGGTGGTAAGGGCCGGGTTGCAGGCCGGGGATGGGCGACGGATCGAGCCTGAACGTGTGGGCAGTGTCGTCGAAGGCGGCGTTATGGCGGAGCAGGTGGCAGGTGGTGCGCCAGAAGGCGCGGGAGACGCGGTCGAGCCGCTCTACGGCGGCGGTAAGTGAATCGCGGAGACGGAGCGACACGTCCTCATCGAAGTTTTCCAGCACCTCCTTACGCGTGGAGGCCATGCGGGCTTGAATGGAGGCGTCCATCTCGGCGCGGAGACGGGCAAAGGCGGCGTCGATCTCGGCGGGGCTCCGACAATCTTGGTAGATGCGGAGAACGCGTTTCTCGAAGTCGATGCCGGACTCGATGCTGCCGAGCACCTCGTCGGACGCGCCGAAAACGCCGCGAAAGAGTTGGAATTTCTCAGTGAGAAGTTCGAGGACGCGTTGATCGGCGGCGTTGGCTTGGTTGAGAAAGTTGATGACAACGACGTCGTGGGTTTGGCCGTAGCGATGGCAGCGGCCTATGCGCTGCTCGACGCGCTGGGGATTCCACGGGAGGTCGTAGTTGATGACGAGGGAGCAGAACTGAAGATTGATGCCCTCGGCGGCGCTCTCGGTGGCGAGGAGGATATCGGCATCATCGCGGAAGTGTTCGAGGATGGCTTGGCGGCGGTCGGCGACACGGGAGCCGGAGAGACGACCAAGGGGTCGGTTGACCGTTTCCCAGCGTTCGTAGATCGCGGCTTCGGCGGGGCCGCCGAGGGAGCCGTTGAAGAGAACGATTTTTCCGAGGTAGCCGGTGGCTTCGAGAAAGCGCTTGAGGTATTCCTGAGTGCGGCGGGATTCGGTGAAGATGACGGCCTTGCGGCGTGCGCCGGATGCGGCGAGTTGCTCAAAGCCGAGGCGAAGCGCGGTGACGAGAGCCTTAGTTTTTTCATCGAGCTGCACGGAACGCGCCCAAGTGATGAGCAAGTCCATCTCGGTGATCTCGCGGTCGAGCCGGGTGCGGTCGATGGCCGGGGGCTGGCCGATGGCGGGCGTGGAAGAAGTCGAGACGCCGGAGGCGGATGGCGTGACGGGGGCGAGAGCGGGATCAGAAACGGGATCGGGCATCGCGTCGGTGGCTTCGTCGCCATCGGCGGCGAGTTGTTCGTCGGCGATCAACTCTTCGGCCTCGTCGAGGTAGTCTTCGGAGAGGTCGTCCTCGGCCACGAGTTGTTCGGCGAGATCGGCGGGGGCATCGAGTCCGTCGCGAAGATCAACGAGGCGCTGGCGGATAGTTTCGAGCGTGCCGGCGACGGCGTAGCTGGATGAGGCGAGGAGCTTGCGAATGACCAGCGTCGTCAGTTCGCGCTGGCGTTGTGGGAGCGCGTAGGAATCGGCGCGCTGGAGAAAAGTCGAGACGGCCTCGTAGAGCTTTTGCTCGTTCTCAGCGGGTTGGAACGGGACGGTGAGGGGCTTGCGCTCGGTATAGCGGATGTATTCGAGAACCTGGCTGCGGAGGGTGCGTTTCGACCAGGAACGCAGGCGGGCGCGGAGTTCCTCGGGATCGGCGTCCTTGCCCGTGTAGCGTGAGCGGAAGGTGGCGAGGTCGCCGAACAGATCGTCGTCGATGAGCTTGGATAGGCCGTAAAGCTCTAAGAGCGAGTTTTGCAGCGGGGTGGCCGAGAGAAGGACTTTGCGAACGCCGCCAAGGGAGCGGAGGACGGACTGGCCGAGGCGGTTCTTCGCGCGGTAGCAGCCGCGAAGTTTGTGGGCTTCGTCGATCACCGCGACATCCCACTGGATACCACGGAGCTGATCCTCGATCTTGCGGGCGTATTGGTAGGAGACGATGACGATGGCGTCGCGGGCGACCGGCGAGGGATTGCCGGCCTTTACGTCTAGCGCGTAAGAGCGAGCGTCGAGAATGAAGGAAGGCAGATTGAATTTCTCCCGCAGCTCTAAGCTCCACTGCTTGCGGAGCGAGGCGGGACAAACAATCAGAAGGCGGCGTTTCTTTTCGGCCCAGAGCTGACCGAGAATGAGGCTGGCCTCAATGGTTTTGCCCAAACCGACCTCGTCGGCTAGGAGAACACCTTTGACGGTGGGCGAGCGGAAGAAATAAAGAGCCGCCTCGATCTGGTGGGGATTTAGGTCAACGGCCGCATCGAAAAGGGAAGCACTGAGCTGGTCGATGCCTTGGGCGGCGTGACGGGTTAGCTCGTGGGAAAAGTAGCAGGCGTGATGATCGGAAATCACAAGCTACGAAGGAGCTGGGGGCCGTGCTAAATGTAAAATGCTAATGACTATGGAGACTTGAAAAGCAGAAGACCCGGCGTGAGCCAGCTAAGGGAGAGGCAGCCAACCAGCGCATTATGGGCTAATTTTGGGGTAAACCAGAGCGGCACGCCGAGCGGAACAGCGAGCACACAACGGGTTTATTACCTGATCGGCACGCCTGAAAGACGTTTGAGCAAACTGGAGTCCGACCCGACCGGGCGTCCTTAAAACAAGGTGAAGGGACAACTGCAGTTCAAGGGCCTAAGGGCCTAACGCCTTCAACATGAGTCGAGCGGGCGTTCTTTTGTTAGAACTACGCCGCCCGACAGCCTGAGCCTTGGGAATGCCGGACAAGGGCGGCGTGGTGGAGCATTGACCCCACGCCACGCGCGATAATGGCGGATAGCAAAGGCACACGCCTGTCGCTTAGACCCAGGAGCGTGCCTGAAAAGGACTTAATCTGCGGAGTTCTGAATGTTTTCGCCGAGATTCTCAACGTCTTTACCGAGACCTTTTGAGGTCTGGCAACCGACGGAAACGAAGGCGAGCAGGAGAGCGGCGGTGAGCAGGGCGAGGCGAGTTTTGGAAATATTCATCGTCCAAACTTTATGGCGAAACGCGTCGGCGTGATATGGGGTCTTACCCGAATTCGAGGTTGGTCTAGTTAAAATCGAGGGACCGTAATGGCACGGAGGCTTCGCTCGCGAAGTTCGTTTGGCAAACGGACGGGCGTGGCCCTTGTGCGCGAGCGGCGACTTATTCGGCGAGGGCTTCGAGCACGGTGGAGGGAATGAGCAGCTCAGGCAGGATTTTTGGCTCGGGAGCGTCGGGCAGGTAGAGCAGATTGAACGGCACGGCGGCACGGTTCCAGCGCTTGAGCTCGGCGGTGATGAGCGGATCGCGATTAGTCCAGTCCCCTTGGAGGGTGGCGACTTTTCGGTCGCGGAAGGTTTTGAGCACCTCGCCTGAGCCGGGGCCGGCGAAGACGGCTTTTTTGTTGGTCTGGCAGGTAAAGCACCACCGGGCGGTGAAATCGACGTAGATGGGGCGGCCTTCGGCGCGCAGGGCGGCGACGCGCTCCGCGCTCCATGGTTCCCACACGATGTCGGTCGGCGCGGCGTCTTGTGGCCAGCCGTAGGCGACGGCTCCACCGGCGAAGACGAAGGCGAGGCCGAAGCGGATTTTGCGCCACGCGGTGTCGCGCGCACCGGGTGCGGTGGCTCGGCCGTAGAGCCAGAGCGCGAAGGCGAGGCTGGTAAGTGCGAGCATGACGGAGAGCAGCCCGTCGCCATCAAGCTGACCGGCGAGAATCCAGACCATGAGGCCAACCGTGCCGTAGAGCAGGAAAGCCATGCCTTGTTTAAACCCCTCCATCCACGCGCCGGGGCGCGGTAGGGCGCGCACGGCGGACGGGAAGGCGGCGAGCACGAGGTAGGGCGAGGCCAGACCGAGCGCGATGGCGGTGAACACACCGAAGCTCGCGGCGGTGGGCAGAGCGAGCGCGGCGCCGAGCGCGGGGGCCAAAAAGGGCGCGCTACACGGCGTGGCGACCACGGTGGCGAGCACGCCGGTGAGGAAGGAGCCGGTAAGGCCCTGCTTTTGCTGGAGGTTGCCACCAAGCGCGGTGGCGCGTAGGGCAAATTCGAATACGCCGGACATATTTAGTGCAAAGGCGAGCAACACCACCGCCATGGCGAAGACAAAGGCTGGCTCCTGGAGCTGGAAGCCCCAGCCGAGCTGCTCGCCACC
>Ga0105045_10002289_pt1 | contig 16115 bp, 18 predicted proteins | sample MAT02_FD_78089 | JGI IMG/M metagenome (GOLD analysis project Ga0105045, IMG submission 78089) | Freshwater microbial communities from Lake Fryxell liftoff mats and glacier meltwater in Antarctica - MAT-02 (megahit assembly) | ecosystem: Environmental > Aquatic > Freshwater > Ice > Liftoff...
AATGGAAGACAACCTTAGAGTATTCAATATCACCGAAAACTGAGTTTCCATGTATAGCAATCGCAAAGTTTCTGTTCCCGCATGTAAAATCAAAGCGACCTCTTACATCGAAGCAGCAAACAAACTATCCAATTTTTTAACAAGCCGTTTGCTCACAGACGATATCGAGCTAATCACCCCACTAGATAGAATTGATTTTAAATAATTTTTTTTATAATGAAAATAAAAACAAACGAAGACATTGGCAAACGGTTGCTTTCTCTTAGGTCAAAGGCGGGCATCACCCAGGACAAGGTAAAGATGCTTTCTGGCCTCACCCCAACCCAGATCGTAGATCTTGAAAAGGGAAGAACGGACTTCAGGATAAAAACGCTCCTGGCATATATCGCAGCCGTAAAGGGTGAAATTAAAATTGAGTGACTATGAAAAATGATATCAGGGACATTTGCAAACCTTTGGATAAACACATCGAAATTGTTGTTAAGAAGTTCCCCAAATACGTCCCCATCGAAGAAACCGAAAACAACTGCTTTCCAATGTCAGGCATACTCTTTAAGAAGGAATATTACAATGAATACGCTTTTTTAGAAGTTGACAGGGGATCCGGAACGGTATCGTTAACATTGTTTCAGAGCGATTGGAAGCAGTTTGAAAAGATTGCAAATGATTTTGTCGACGGCCATGTGACGTTTGCTGTTAGCACTGAGGGCGATACCAAGACCATAATCAATTGTTTGGTTTAGATAAAATTTGAATCTGAAGGGGTGATTTTAATATGAGTTTTCAGCGTATCAGATAAAACGATAAAAATGAAGTTCAATGGATGATGTAGTTCAACGGCTTAAAGAAATGCGACTTCCCCTGAAGGAATTAGTTGATGTCGTTGTAGCCGATGAGACCTACCAGACCAACAAAGTGTTTGACTATTTGCTGAGATTGAATATTAGCGAGATCATCATCTATAGATTGGTCAGCACGTGTTTTTTATTCCAGACAGAATACGTGGTCAAAAAGTTGTTGGCGTTCAATTTTCCACCTTCTCTAATAGTTATTTTTATTAAGCGGACCAAGCTCGGACTATCTGATCTGATGCTTGAATTTCTGGAAAAAAACAGGCCTTCCGGGGCTGACATGACCTACCTGCTATACGACTCACCTGATTTCTTGACCCCTCAGACTTTTGATCTATTGACCAGGCGCGTCACGTCCATATTTGAAGTGATGACCATACTCGACAATGCGAAAGGATTGAGCCAAGACCAGCGCTACCAGCTAATAAACCTTTGCACAGTGTTGGCGAGTGAAGAAAGCACATTGAACTTAATCACGTAGTCAGATGGCCCAAACACCTATTATAAGCCCAAGGTCAACACCTGACGACATCCGGGCTTTCAGAATAAAGAAGCTCGAGCTAAAAGAAAGAGATTACCCTATGCCGGAAACCAAGGATTTTATCCTAGACTATATAAACAAAATCGAAAACAAGCTCAAAGGGCTCTTTGATTCCAAAACGCTCCTTATCCGCGTACCTTCTGGCTCGGGTATGAATGGGGTTACAATTTGTTTGCAACAAGAAATTTCTCACCGGTTCGGGGCAGCAATCCTTCCCGATCACCTTGTTAAAAAAATGCATAAATCGGAAGCAAAAAAAAACCTGAACCTTGCCAAGCGGAACGAAGACCCGATCCGCTATAAAATATCAGCCAGTGAGATCAACCGGATTGCCAAGGGCTTTTCCAAGGTTGTGATCATTGATGACGTCATCGGCTCAGGAGAAAGCTCGATCAAGCTAAAAAAAACACTGGAAGAAGGGGGCATTAAGATCGACGGCCTATTCAGCCTGGTAACAGTAGAAAAAAGCTATCCAAAACAGAGCGATGTTGACCGGGTGGTAAATAAAATAGATAGATTTCTAAAGCTAAATTTCGGTGAAAATATCGACCTTCGTACTGATATCGAACTGGCGTTTGGCGACTACACAAAACAGAAATTGAACCGTGTCGAACGCCAACTTGTGACCCTCAGCTCAGCAAAAAAATACTTGGGGCTCATTAAAGCGGCCGCCAATATCGAACGGCAATTTGTAACAGAACTGAAAATGAATCTATCACTATGAAAACAAAAACAATTGATTACAGTGTTGACGAAAAAAGGATATTCGACGAAATGCAAGCTGTATTGACAGAATATAACAAGCAGCTGGATGGCCGCGAACCGCTACCATTGCCAAACTACACGGATGATGAGATGGCTGAATACAGCCAGTACAGGGAAATACTTTTAGGAGAAAAATACAGGACCGTATGAAAGTGGCAGTTATCGGTTCTAGAACTTTCAATGACCAAGCGCTCCTTTATTCTGCACTTGAAAAAATCGATTCGCCGGAGCTTATTGTTTCAGGCGGTGCAAAAGGTGCTGACCAACTGGCCGAACAATACGCGCGCGAAAAGAATATTCCCATAAAGGTATTCCTTCCGGATTATGCCAAGTACGGCAGGGCTGCCCCCATCATAAGAAACAAAAGCATAGTACAGGAAGCAGATATTGTCATAGCGTTTTGGGACGGCCATAGCCGTGGAACACAACAATCGCTGAAAATAGCGAAGGAACAAAATAAGGAAATCCGCATAGTCAAATTCGAAGAACAGAAAATTACGAACACAAAGGATGAACGTGAGGAGCACGTACCAGTTTATCAAAGCCATAAACTCTAACAGTTTTACTCCCTATAATGATCTCCGTGACACACCCATTAGAATCATGCAATCAAGAACAGGAATTGTTCTTGTCCCAGTGTCCAATGCCCCAACGCAGGATGCATGAGCTGATGTTCACAATGGGCAATGCAACCTACCGATATCATAAACTAGCTACCGATCATAACCCGGCTGAAAATCACTGGCGGGAATGGATCACTGGGTTAGAAGAGCCCGTTAAATCAGGGATGATAAAAATAGGTTTTGAAAAAGGAAAAAATATTTTGGGATTTACCAGATACGTACTTGAAAGTAATGATATAGGTTTGCAAGAATACCTTGAAAAAACCGTTCCCCCCGCAGATATGGAAGAGTACAACGATACACTGGTGCCAGGTACACACCCGCTTTAGTTTCTTTCAATTAAATACATGAATATACGGCCCTGTCCTGAAGGTACCACGGTACGATTAAAAAAGAACGGAGAGTTGGCGATCATCGGAAAGGTAGTATTTTTAAAAGATGGAGTTAGTTTCCTTCACTACTTGGCAGAGATCGGAAAACGCACGGGCAATTATGCTTTATACCACAACGATATTGAACTAGGAAGTTTAACGGCCAACGTAAAACCTAACGAATTAATACTTACGAACCTAAAGCATGCGTCCACCTGAATTTCTCAATCGATTACCAAAAAATCAGAAAGACACTTTTTCCCATCATTTACACCTACAACAACCATCATTTAGAACTACAAGGACCATCATTTACGGGTACATAGAAATAAAACTCCTTCATTTGGAACTAAAAACAACACCCCTCTAGAACTCCCTAAGCCCACAGAAAGAACCATCTGGTGAACAGCGACAGGAAAATCAAAAAACCGCTTTTTACCTTCATTTGAAACTACACAGTCCTTCACTTGCGACTACACAGAAATGAAACTCCTTCATTTGGGACTACACAGAAGGGGTTCTCCTTCATTTGGAGCTACACGGCACATAATCTTAAAAAGCCTGTTTACAGCGCGTTTATGGCCTTACTAAATATTCACCTTCATTCACAACTACAAGGACCTTCATTTGGAACTACAAACAACACCCCTATAGAACTCCCTAAGCCCACAGAAAGAACCATCTGCTGAACACCAACAGGAAAATCAAAAAGCCCCTTTTTACCTTCATTTGAAACTACATAGTCCTTCATTTGGGACTACATAGTAGGGGGTTCTCCTTCATTTGGGACTACACAGAAGGGGTTCTCCTTCATTTGGAACTACATAGAAGGGGTTCTCCTTCATTTGGAACTACACGGCATGGAATCCTAAAAAGCCTGTTTATGGCCTTACCAAATATTCTCCTTCATTTACAGCTACAACCTTAATGCACTAACCTAACTACATATGTTCTAAACACGTAGTTTGAAATGAAGGTAAAAAGATAGGTCTGACTAAATGAAGAAAAGGGTCAGGTGTAGTGAGCTGGACGCGCATTTAGCCAGTTAAATTTAAAAAAAAGCTTTAGGGATTAAGTTGATGCTAAATTTTTTAGCAAATAAACATTTCTTGACCGTTATCCGTCAGTTGGGTTGCAGACTTTCCAAAACGTTTGGACAACAGGCACAATCCACCCCGTTTATTCCTAGCACATACACGCTCAGGCGATCGAACGCCAGATCAGCGACCAAATGGCACAGCAAAACAAGACGGGCTTAAAACGCCCAGGATTAGGCCTTATCTTGCAAAGGCCAGGCCGCTACGGCCGATCCGGTAATTCTCCCTCACGAACTTCTCTGGATCAGGTGCATTGAAAATATTTTTGGCTGCCCATACGTTGGATTCATGGTACCACTTATCCTGGACAACAGCTTCTTTTTGCCATACTGAAAAAAGTTTTGGCTCATCAAACAATTCCAATAGCATGTACCGATCCTCTGGCTTACCTTTCAACAACGATCCTACTATCAGCTCGTCATCGGAGACATTGGCCCATTTTTCTTTTTTGTATGACTGAAAAGCCCACGGACCAACTTTTCCGATCAGCTGCAACCTTACGTGTTCCCTATCTATGAATTTTTGTGCTTCCACCATTTGCAAAGATAACCGATTCCGTCCATTGGCCTTTTAAGGACAGACTGCCCCTTGGAAATGTTCCCAGGCATAAACGATCATCTACGACCTCGACGGCCTGCTAATGGCGTCCCAGCTGTCAGCGGTTGATGAACACATCGCAGATAGTATTTTCCAAAACTTAAAATTGAAAGCGACCGCTTCCCCTATCTGTCTTTATTCCGGTGCTTAGGAAAACCGATAAACCCCACGCCGGATCTTACCACAGAGACACCTTTTATTGGCTGACATATTCAAAAACGTTTTTCCTGCAGGACTGCAGGCCAATCCCACACTTCACCGTCCAAGCTTTCCAGCTTTGCCCCACAATGTACCGATCCCATCCGTTCAATCCCCTAAAGCGATTTTCTTTATGGGTTGTCAGCTGTGGCAATTGTTTTTCATTTTTGCGTTCCCACACTTATTTTATACGCAAATGTCTCGTAGCGTCAAACTAAAATTACAGTCGTTCCGTTGGGGGCTAAAAATTTAAGGCTTTCCAAAAATAATCTCCACGGAATTTTCGGGGCGCTTCGGGGCGCTGACGCGCACTCGCACACTCAAGTTTCCGTAGTATTATTTCCGTAATCCTTCCTTAATTTTTTCGCACCAACTCCCCTCCCGGCCTGCCCTCCGGTACGGCCGTTTTATTTCCCGCTCCGTAATCGACAAGCATATAAATTAAATGTTTCACTTAAAAACAAAAAAAATGACAACTTCAACAGCACCAACCAAAACACAAAGAATCGTCCTTGGAAATTTGAAACAGGACGGTAAGTTCAAAAACATCGAGGGCGCAATCTGTCTCGACAACTTGGACAGCGAAGAGATCAAAAAATTGACCTACCAGTACGAGGGAAGAACGTACCTGAACATCAAAGTCATCCAACGCAAAGAAGTCTCCGAATATGGCAAGACCCACTACATTGAGGTTGACCAGTATGTCCCGGCGAACAAACGCTAAGACAACAAAAGGGGAAGCGACAGCTTCCCCTTTTTGATTTTCAAACAAACACTAAAAACTATGTACACCAACGAAATGCAACCTGCCAAGAACGAAGTTTTTCAAGTCTCAGAGGTAAGCCTATCTTACCGATCTAAGATCAAAGCTAAGGACCGTGCCAAGATAATGACCTCAATGGATGCGGTCAAAATATTGAGACAGGTCTGGGACGATGAAACCCTTGACCTGCACGAAACCATGATATTGATTCTGCTCAACCGCGCGAACCACGTCCTAGGTTACTACACCTTGTCTAAAGGTGGGATATCCGGGACAGTGGCAGATCCGAAAATGATCTTCTCAGCTGCACTAACGGCAGGTGCGTCAAGTATTATATTATGCCACAACCACCCGAGCGGAAATCTCAAACCCTCACAATCTGATATCGACCTTACCCGGAAAGTCCGTGACGCAGGAAAGCTTTTAGAGATACAGCTCATCGACCACATAATTTTAACCAGGGACCACCACTACTCATTTCAAGATGAAGGAATCCTATGAAAAAGATAAAATTATCTACCGGCAACATAGCCAGAAATCGCTATACAAACATAAAAGCTAAGTATCCCACAACAATTGTGTTTGTCCGGTCCGATGACAACTACATGACCTTCGATCAAGACGCGATCACAGCATCTACGATACTCGGCCTGATATTAATAGCCAGTTCAAAATCAGTATCCTTTCACGTGAACAGCCTGGACCTTAATTTGAATAAACTTGTCCGAGCAGCAAAAAGGGTTGCGATCTGCGATCAGCTAACGGCCGTGAAAAGAAAACTCAAGAACCTGTTGTAGAACAACATAAAATACGAAGCAAATTTTCGCCCACTATTATATTTTTAATTTTATTTTAAGAGACTTATCCACTTTTTCAAATGACTTTTTTACTTTACTGACGAATTATAAGTAAGTGATAATGAATCTTTTTAAACAAAGACCTAGTTTAGAATTTTAAATCCCCATAGGGACTGTCACCTTGGAACTCCATCAGCGACTCTTTGTTTTCCATATTTTAATCCTGTTAATTTGTCCTACAGCACCATGGTGTTGAGTCGATCCGATCTATCCCAGGGAACTTTGATAGGACTAGCAAACCTAAACTTCGTTCAAGATAGATTTGGGGATCGGGCAAAAAAAAAGGAGCCCAGTTCAAAGCGCTCCCCAATTTTTTGAGGCCAGAAAGTGAAAACCTTCTGGCTTTTTTTATGCCCGTTTTTTTGGCATCGTTCCGAAAGGTGTAAAAAAATAGCTGTTCCGCCAAGCAAAAACCTATCATGGTACATCGCACACAATCAGCCAATATATTGAACATCTTATTTAACCCTCTGTAAATCAGCACCAGCCTAGGTCTAGAAACCACTGTTATATCGTTAAAAAAAAAGCGATTTTTTTAATGTTTTCTCTGCGGCTCCTTAATTGTGTTCCACTTTCTCGCTATTTCGTGGCCACTTGTCGATTTTTTCGCTGGCACTGGCGGCTTAGTTATAATGCCCATCATGGCCCAATCATTCTTGATAGCCACACACACCATGAAAATTCGCTTGCTCCACTCCAGTGCGCTGTCTGCGACAGCACAACCTACGTCCCCGCTGCGCTCAGTTTTCAGGTAAGTGTGCTATTTTCTTTGAGAACACTGGCTCGACCCAGCCTTACTTGTTCCAACTCCGGGCCGCCGCTACGCTTACCGTTCCTACGTTTCCACAAGCGGCCGGCATCGCCAGAGTTCTACTAAACCCATAGTGAAGCTAACACCTGAACTGAAAAACATCAGTGAATACTTAAGAGAGACTCTCTCATTTTTTTAAATGCAAATTTCGGATTTTCCGTTGGCCTCTGTCAAGGAACTACGGCATTTGAACGGCTGCCCCCCCCTATCGGGGTCCCCTCCATTAAAATTCCGTTCCTCCTTGACTTTCACACAAGGCCCCGCGCCAACACCTGGGCAACGGAAAATCCGGACACAGGGAGCATTAAAAAAATGTTCAACTAAACAATCTAAATTATGCAAACACAAAAAATCCAACTGGCCGAACTGTCACTAAAGGACATTCAGCCAAGTCCCTCGAACAAGATCTTCAGGGACAGCAGTGAGCTCGATGAAAAAGCACTGCGCGAACTGACCGACTCCATCAAACAAAAAGGAGTTCTCCAACCCATCCTCGTGCGACCGACAGACATCAAAGGTAAATATGCCCTTGTCTGTGGGGAGCGGCGTTATCAAGCAAGCTTACTGGCGGGAACAGAGACGATCCCAGCATCGATCCGAGAACTCAACGATGAGGAATCCTTCGATCTGATGATAACAGAAAACCTCGAACGAGCAGATATCCACCCAATGAAAGAAGCGAAAGGATATGAACACATCCTTGGCCGCAACCCATTGGTGAAGACCAGCGACCTGGCCCTCAAATTTGCCAAATCTGAAAGCTACATCCTTCAACGCCTCAAGCTGAACGAGCTGATACCCGAAGGGGCAAAGGATTTTACTTCAGGGAAAATGACACTGGCCCACGCGTTGCTTATCGCCAAGCTTACCCCCGAGAATCAAAAGGAATGCATACGGGAGAACTCCGACAGGAACGAGGGATATAGCTCAGTGGCCAACCTGAACGAATATATCCAACGGCACATCATCAACGAACTCAGTGCAGCACCGTTCGACAAAGCAGACACAACGTTACTGCCAAGTGCAGGGGCTTGCACAAACTGTCCCAAGAAATCTGGGAACTCGCCACTCCTTTTCCCCGAAGTAAAAAAGAAGGACCGCTGCATGGACAAAAACTGCTTCAACAAGAAATGCAAAATGTTTATCACACACCGCGTACAGGAAGTGATCAACACAGAGCCGGGCACAGTTTTCATCCGGGGATATCAAGACCCCATCGATGAAGTGACCAAACAACTTGATGAACACCAGATCAAATCATTCAGAGAATACAAGGACTTTTCCGCGCACGACAAAAAAGGGAAGAAAACCACTGCACTATGGGTGTCTGGGGAAATGGCCGGACATACTGTGCAAGTAGTGCTGAACATACAAACCGAAAAAGGTGACGAACCCGCCCAGCAGAAGGGCACCATTGCACGGATACGTGAACGGCTGAACCGCAGCACAGAACTGGACAGCGAAAAAGTCCATGCGAAGATCATCGAAGCATTCCGAAACCATCCCTTCCTAGAGAAGACCGCGACAAAGAAAACAACAGAAGCCGAAGAGAACTTCTTATGGTTCATGATCTATGACAAAGCGGGCTACACCACAAAGGAGCACTTGAGAAAAACACTGAAGCTCAGCGACAGCGATCCAACAAAATTCTTTGACAGGATTGCCGGACTGGATCCATTTGAAAAGGCACATATGCTGCGACAGGTAATAGCAGACCAATACTGCGGCAACTATCCAAACACAACCTTTGCCTACATCCTGCGCAAAATAGCAGACTCTTACAAGGACATTGATATAGCCACCTTTGAGAATGAGCAGAAACAGGTCAGGGAGCAGCGCGAAGAACGTGCTGAGGCAAGGATCAAAACGCTGAAGCAAAAGCCTTCCAGAGCGAAATGACAATCCCACTAACGAAGAAAGGACACTTTAATCAGTGTCCTTTTTTTATTCGCGCCCACAAGGTTTAGCCGTTGGAAATAGCCAAAACCGCCAAACTATAGACAAACCCTTTAATTTTCTAAATTTGCATTACTGGGGATTCCGTGGTGGTTTACCACTTTATTTCGTTTAGCAGTGATCTCAATTTTTCGCTCTGCTTAGCAATTCATTTCCCAAAAATTTGACCATTTTGGACTTTGATATTCAATCATTTATATAAGAATACTAATTAATGGTCATGAACTAGCTTTCACTGGTCACACCGTCACGAAAAGAAGTGATCAATTGGTCGCAAAATTTCCAATTGTATGATGTGCTTTATTCCGCTTCCAATTTATTAAATATGGCAATTAGGTCTTCAGCACGCCATACCTCATTTTCAAATTTAAATGCAATTTTCCCTTTTTTATCAACAACATAAAGTTGTGTTCCATGTTGATTAACCACACCATTCCCATAATTTACTGATGTATTAAAAAATGAGTTCATTGATATATATTCACTTTCAGAAGCTGGCAATAAAAATTTACTAGTCGTAGAAAACATAAAACCATATGCTTCTCCATACTTTTTTAAAACGTCCGGTTTGTCAATATAAGGATCATATGTTATTACATAAATTCCTATTTTTTTCAAAGATTCTATTTTTTCCTGAAATTCTTTTAGTTTAGCGACGCTACTAGCACATTTATTTTGATTAGTGCAACTACTGTAAAAAAATGTGACTAAAAAAGGGTTCCCTTTAAAATCAGTAAAATTGATTTTCGAATTCTCCTGATCAAAGAAATTTATATTTAATGTTACCTTTTTTCTGCTCTTCTTTTCGATTAAATCAATCCTGTCTTTGCCATCTTCATTTTTTTTGATTGAGCAACATGAATGTGTATCGCTTTCTGCTATGTTTTTACTTAAGTCATTTATCACTTTTAGAGAAGCTATGGCCTCATTCTGAATTGTTGAATTTGGTTTATATTTATATCCAATTTCAAAATCCTTAAAGTTCACTTTCACGTCATAATTGTCATCAGTATATGGCTCAATTAATAAGCTTAGTGTTTCGTCATTGTATACCTTGGCAGTGTAAATTGAAGCTCCTTTAATATTTATATTGTCTGAATAATTTAATTCATAAATTAAATATTTAAGTACGTTTTCATTCTTTAAAAAAAAAGAAAATGAATATATTAAATATGCTCTGAATTGTAAAACTTCATTGAAACTTTTACTTGAATAAATAGAGTTATTTTCTTTGAGCCATTCAGACATGGCTACTAAAACTATTTCTGATTTATTAAACTCTAATTTACAAATATTAATTATTTCAGCTAATTCTTTAAATGTATTATTTTCACTGGCAGTTTCGATTTTGTCTTTCATTTCATTTTCGCTAATGGTCATTTTATGGGTGACAGATATTTTAGTTATGTTATTTGGCTGTCCAAAAAGAAGTGAAAAAGAACAAATAAAAAGCAAAACAAAAGATAGTTTAGCCATGGCGATTTAAAATTTAGGGCGAATTAATAAGAGGTATTTTTTTGCAACGTTCACTTGATCATTATTATTGTTTATCCCCTTATTCTCGGAGATAGCCTTAATCAAATTATCCAATTCATCTGCTCTATTTGCTTTTTTTCTATGGGCGATTGCCTTTTTTTCATTAATTGCAATTTGAATGACCAAAATTTGTAAAGCAGATGAAGCAGATGTATCCAATAATAGTCTGGATAAATATTTAGTAGTTTCCTGCTTATTGCTCGAATAAAAGGCAATTAAAGCACTCTCTCTAAATTTTGATTTTTCTTCGGGAGAAAGAAAAATTGACATTAATTTATTCTTTGCTTCTGGGTATCCGCCAATTGTTTCAATAGCTATTAGTCTTTCATCGTCATTTTTAGTTTCAAGCATTAGCTTATAAACAGCAGGGTAAAAATCTTTTTTTGGAGCAGACGACAATATCAGAATTGATAATATTGGATCAATCAATCTTGAATTTGCATCTTCAAGTCCTTTAATCAGTAACTGTTGTGCTCTTGAATCTCCGTTTATTACTAATTTTGTAAACACAAATTCCCTATACACTTTATCAGGATCTTCAACCATTTTATGATATGCATCCAGAATACCTGGTCTTGAGGAAAAAGACAAGTTCCCGATTAAACTTAATGTTTCATCTCTTAATATTTTGGGCGTTTTAGGGTTTGAAAACCATAGCACAATTTGGTCAAAGAATTTTTCATCCTTGTCCACCTCACTATATATCTTATTTAATCCCATAGCTCTTATTTCCGGCGTTTCCCTTTCTGAAAGTACGATTCTCTTAAACTGGTCTTTTTGGTTATCATCATAAATAATTGCATGTTTTTGAATTGCTTTTATTCTTTCTTCTATGCTGAAAGAATTATTAATAAACGTTGACGCATCTTTAAAGACCATCGCTCTATACTCTTCTATGCTTTTAAGTATAGAATCTTTTTTAGTTTGTTGTGCAAAAACAATTGTAGAACTAAAAACCAATAATATTAAAATTATATTTTTTTTCATTTTATATAGTTTTAAAAGTTACTAATAAGGAAAAAAATCATCATACCCGAAATTTATTACTCTAAAATCGATAGTTGATTTTACTGTTGGCATTGAAAATGGCATTAAACCACCTAATACTATTGGAAAAGGTGTAAGTGGAGCAACTGTGGGTCTTTCCAAGGTGCCCGTTCCTTGTGAAGTGCCTGTTTTGTTATCCCAGGGCCACATGGAGTCATCAACATATTGCCCGAATGTTCGATTAGGGCTTATGGATGGGGGCAAAGACGGGCTATTAGAATGTCCGCCTTGTAAGTCATAAGAACTAGCCTGAGTAGCATCAAATCGAGTGTTAACCCATTGCCACTTTCCCCATAATCTTTCAATATTACTATGTAAAAAATAAAACAGAGGATCCTGAGGCGCAATAGCAGCACTCCCAGCCACCCAGGAAATGGAATTACCTGAATTATTATGAGCACCATTATGTATAGTACCTTCCATGCCTATAAAGTTAATGTAATTCGTTCCAAGAGCTAAAGTGGCTGTTTCAGTTGCAACACCAGTGCCAGTTCCTGAAACACTACTTGGAATGCCATTATCACCGTAAGGCGTTCGTCTTCTTATGCCTAATGCTGCACTTGGAATTTGCCATGTGCTTAGGGGATTGGATGCATTAATAATTGCTTGAGTAGCTGGTGAAGTAGGGTTTGATCCAATGAAATTGGCGTTAAACATATTTGGCGAGGGTTGATCAAAATGCCAATAAGGTAATGCGACACTTGGATCGCTTGCTTGTAATAAGCGTTCAAAGTGTAGCATAAATGCTCTGTGCCATGGTAAAAATGCTGATCCTGAATGTGCTTGTCTATGGGCAACATTGTTTTGGCTGTGCGAATTTCGGAACAACATATAAAAATTATAGGTTTGATGCACTTCCCTTAATGCCTCTAAATATTTATCCCTTTCAATGGTAGTAAGGGTGTTGGCATTCTTTCTTATTCTTACCATCACAGCATCTCTGGCTAATAAATTGGTTGATTCTAAAACCTCAAAAACCGCATCTTTGTCGTCTAAACTGGCATTGCTATTATTCCCAGCTACATAAAAACTTACCCAAGAGCCATCGCCATTCAAAGTAAGATTTATTGTTGAATTGGTTGCTGTTGTTCCGGAAGCAAGGGTTCCCAACGCAAATCGTAAACGATTAAATCCAGACATATTTCTTATAGTGACATTTAAAGTTGATGCGGGGGAACCTGGGTTTAACCATTTTATCCTGCTGAATACAGGGTTCCAGGCAATATAATCATCTGCTGTTGATATACTTCCAACTTCAATTGCTACCTGTGGGTTTGTATTAGGGATTGGAGCCGGTGAATTGCTAACCATTAATCCTTTTCTGGCAACTACTACTTCATTGCACGTTGCTCCCGCAGTTGCAATTTCAATAATACTCGATTTGTCTTGTGTTGAAAGGCTGTTACCTCTTATAAAAAAGTTAAACCATCCTCCATTTCCAGGCAAAGTAGCGAAAAATGAAGATGAAGTTCCGGAACTTGTTGTTGAAATAATTAAATCAGTAGATAGCCTTTTATTTCTGAACTCTATGTCTGTACCTCCTGGGAAATTTAAACCAGTTCTAAATTCTTTATTAAAATTTACAATACGTGCTCTGCAAGAAATAAATCCTGTGGTAGTAACATAATCATCATGATTGGACTCTGTGTTGTTTACTTGAATTTCAACGGTAGGCATTCTACTATTTGTACAAGTAGGAAGTACTGCACAGCTTTGAACTAATAAGGCAATGAATATTCCGTAATAGATAAAAAAAGTATGTTTCATAATTTTATTGTTTTTAGTCAATTGTTTATAAGGTAAAATTAATTTATTATAGATTACACTTCAAGGGGAAAACACTGGTGTTTTAACGGCATTTTTTCAGTTACATTCTTTAGCATAGCACACAACGTTATGTTTATGCATTTGAGGGAGCTTGAAATACTGAATGTCCCGCGTGATAAACGTTGAACGAAGATAAAACCTTTCATCATGCACGAACCCCGCTGTTGCATAAACATTTTTTTGGGCGCAGTAAATTCACACATCCATTTTCATTATTTGTCTCCAAAACCCAAACTGATTAAAATCAATTTGGTCTAAAGTCCCCGTTGTAAACTCTTTTAATCCAAATTGATTCAATACCTTCAGCGCGGCAAATACAGGGAAAACGCCGCCAGCCAAAATTTTATTTAATGATGCTTTATTCTCATCAATTAATCTATTTATCTGCAATTCATCAGAATCCCTCTTTGCTAGAACAACAATCGTATCTTTCTCGCTTGTGCTTTTATAACCCATATATGACCAAAGTGAAGGTCCCGCAGGATGAGTTATTTCACATAATTGTCCGTATAGCTTATATATTGGTCCATCGGACATTTCGTCTAATTTTTCAATATACTCTTTCATTGTTTTTGCTTTTTGAAATTCCTTGACTTTTAAATCCTTGAAAATTTTTCCACTAGCATGAGTAAAATGTATCACAGACTCTTCAAAATCTTTTGCAATCATCAAGTGGTCAGATAAACCTGCATTAAATATCTTTTCAAGCTCCTTGAAATGTTGATTAAGAAAAAATGGGATACGATGAAAAGAATAGTATGTGTCGGCTGAGGATTCAACTAGTCCCCTTAAAGAGGAACAAAAACTTAAATAGTTCTTATTTTGCTTTGATTCTGAAACAGCCTCAGTCCATCTCTGCGTTTTTACCAAGCTTAGTTGTCCACCAAAATGAACCCTGTTAAAATTCTCAGTCCAATATATTCTATTTGCTTCTTCTATATTAATAGATAAAATGTCACGATATCTGTTATTGGCGATAAAATGGTATGCCTGGGGCTTTATTTCGTTAATCAAGACGTCTATTGTCTTCATTAATAAGTCAGATTCGCCCTGAAAAATGTCGCTCATTGTTGTCTTTATCCTGTTTTTTATTGCGTCCAGCATTTAAATAGACGCATTGGGTTGCGTCTACTTTCACATTTTTCTACCATTTATTATAGCATCCACCCCCGCTTTATGATTCTCTTCTTGTCAAATAATGTGCATAATCTCTAAATTGGAAAGTCTTAAATTCCCTCTAAAATAAAGGTTTATGAAATGTAAAAATTTGTCGGTTAGGAGTTTATCCTATACAAATTTATATTGATTTATTTGACCACTTTTTTTCGTGAGAGTGTGATCAGTGAAAGTCGCCAAATACTGTATTTTTAAAAAATTTGAAAGTTGTACTCATTGGTTTAACACAGCAAAGAGTTGATATTTAAAAGATGATCATAAATTCATGTTTATTTAATAATTACTTTTCCGGCAATGGGATTAACTCCCATTCATTTTTCCAAGCCCATTCGGCCGCAGCCAGTACCTGTAGAAGTCCAAACCCCAACCTCTGCCAATAACCGACCCTTGAATGAATTAGAAAATGCAAATCATAAAAATGAATAGGAGTAACTCCTATCTGTCATAGCGCTGAGGATATCATGCAGTCGGGTCACGCGAGGTATTTCACCCTCGCGTTCCCACAGAACCGTACGCGAAGATCTCCCTTCATACGGCTCTTCAAGTTCAGTTACAAGTGCAATAGTGCATTTGAATATACTATTTGTAAAAAAAAACAAATAGCTGTAACAGTACTTCACCCCATTCCATCGTCCCATTGCTGGTTGTGATTCGTGGTGATACTAAACTTGCTAAGCCCTTCGCTCCTCCCGATTTCGCGGGATTCATCATTACTACGACTTAGTTTGCCACCATTGCCTTATACTATTCTTGCATGTATGATTCCCTAAATTCGGTTAACAGGGCGGCAATGACTTCTCTTGTTCCATAAGTTACCTTTCATAGTATTCCTGCCCACTTTACCCCGGATGTCATGCAAACAGAAATCAAGACACCCTTTGCACTTGGTCGCAACCTAAACGTGAGAGATTTCTTTTGACATCGTCTATGCCGTTACGAGGCTTAATAGTAGGTTCAATTTATTCAGCTATACCACGAACACCTTCAAGGATCGTTGTCCTCGTTTTTAACCTTATCGTTCACCACAAAATGTGTTTCCACAAATGCAGCATAAGGCGGTTTGCAAAGTACTCTTGACAGTCCTTTGCGGAAGGCCATT
>Ga0105045_10002290_pt1 | contig 16113 bp, 10 predicted proteins | sample MAT02_FD_78089 | JGI IMG/M metagenome (GOLD analysis project Ga0105045, IMG submission 78089) | Freshwater microbial communities from Lake Fryxell liftoff mats and glacier meltwater in Antarctica - MAT-02 (megahit assembly) | ecosystem: Environmental > Aquatic > Freshwater > Ice > Liftoff...
GGCAGAGTCAAGGTCGCCAAACCCGGCGCCGCGCAGTTGTGCGCAAATGATCTCGAACGCATTATCATCAACATGGTCGGTGAAGGTCTCGCCGTCGCGACCGTGGTCAAAGACCCCGCCATCATGCGCGGCACCCAAAGCTTTCGCGCCCAGTTGGTCTCAGAACAACTCCTCGCCGACGACAGCCTGCGCGTCGCCAATCGTAACCTCGCCCTGATGATCGGCGGCGGCGTGGTTGGATTCGTCCTCTTGGGAATTATTCTCAGCCTGACCCTATATAAAAATTCGCCGGATATTGGTAACTTATTCGTGCTCTTGGTGATTGTAACCGCACCTTTCGCTGCCTTAGCCGCACTGACGCCCCGCTTGACCCCGCGCGGCCAACACGCGCTTGGTGGTTTGCGCCAACGCTTTCAGAAAACCGCAGAAAATAAAAGCAGCCAGGGCGGCGAAGAAAGTCTGATTGTCGCCGGGCTTTTTGGCTTCACCGCCTTGCCAACCGCCGAACAGCCGCTGGCCCGAGTGATCTTTTTTAAATCGAAGTAAGCCGCATCAGGGCAGCCATTTCTGCGTCTTTAGCCGCTGGGTACGATAGATTCCAGGATAACCGCTGACAGCATAGGCAATTGCACAGGCCAGCGCGGCGTGCCAGCCGATCCCCGGACCAAATAGTTCCATCGCCATTATCGTGCAGGCGATTGGCGTGTTCGCCGCCGCGGCAAATACCGCGACCAAGCCCAGGGCCGCGAAAACGTCTGTGGGCATCTGCATTACTCCGCTCAGGGCACTGCCCAAGGTCGCCCCCATCGCAAAAAGTGGGGTTACTTCGCCGCCTTTGAAACCGAAACCCAGGGTGACGGCGGTCAGAATTAATTTGCCAAAGCTATCGCTGTACGGCGATTGATCAGCGAAGCCCTCGTGGATCAGCGGTATGCCGAGGCCCAGATAGCGCGTGGTGCCGAATACCGCCACTAGTCCGAGCACGAAAAGCCCCCCGAGAGCAAGACGAAAGGGAAGCCGTGGCACCCACTTCTCGGCACTTTTCCGGAGAAAGGTCTGCACGTGCACGAACAGTCTGGCAAAAAGCCCAAAACAAAGCGCAGCGGCAGCAATGGTCACGGCGCTTGAAAAAGTTAGCGGCGCCACCGCTGCCACGGCGTAATGCGGGTGAGGTATGCCGAGGGCCATAACCACGCCATGTCCGATCCAAGCGGCGAGCAGAGCCAGCATGGATTCCGCCAGGCACAACCGGCCCATTAAGCCCCCGACCACGAGCACTTCCAATGCAAAAATGGCCCCAGTCCAAGGGGTGCCAAACAATGCCGCAAAACCCGCGCTCATTCCAGCGATGAGCAACCATTGACGGTGCCGCTGAGCCTGGGTCGACCATCGCGACCACTGATCCGCCAAAGCCGCACCCATCTGCAGGGCGGTGCCTTCGCGTCCCGCAGAACCGCCAAACACATGCGTTGCCAAGGTCGCCAACAGCACCATCGGGGCCATCCGCAACGGAATGCGCTGCGTCGGGGCGTTTGCTTCGGCGATCACCTGGTCGGTACCGCCGGCAATTGCACCTCCCCACCGTGTGTACACCCAACCCATGACCAGCCCGACCACGGGAAGGGCCAGGATAAGGGCTGGGTAGCGGCCTCGCGTTTCTGCTGCCCATTCCAGGCCAAGCAGGAAAGCAGCGCAGGCAAGGCCGGTCACAGCACCCGTGGCACTTATCATCCCCACCCACATTAACCCCGCCCACGCGCGTGCGTAACGGCGCCCTGAATCTGCCGAGGTGGCCACTCCATGAGCCTGTCGTCAACCCGACGCGCGCCAACCCCATAGCCCCACTCAGCGGGCTGTGGGGTTATGAATCAGCGTGTGATGCGCGACCATCCACCCAGGCCGGAGACGGTCAGGCCGAAGGGTGTAAAGGGTGGGGTTCCCTGTTCGATGAGGAGGTCGTCGTTGAATTCGTACACGCGCAGGGGGGGATTATACCCCAATGGTGCTTGGCCAGTCCATTCCGCGGCGCCGTGAATGGCTGCCCATACAGTTTGATGACTTGTGGGCAGGTTACTGCTGATCGTTTTACCCATCACCGTGCGACCAATGCCCTTGTTAGAATCCATAAGGAAGGCTCGGGTATATCGCCGGGAATCAAGCACGACCAGGCTGCCAACATACCGCATGGTTCGACCACCCCAATTTTCCATGAACATCATGGTGTCGACAAAGGCCGCTCCTTGGCCTTCACGTACTGAATGACGTGTAGTCGGAATATTATGGGTCAGGAAACAGGTCCAGTATTCGGTATTGCTGGCGGCAAAGCGGGTCGGGTCAGCAAGAACCCCCGTTCCCGACCATGTCGCCGCGGTACCGCCGCCCGAGGTAACCGTGATTCCCGGATTCTGCCAGCGATCGATGCGAAAGGCATTCGAGAGCAGGTGGATCGTATCGCCAAATACGGCCATCGGCGTGTGTTTCTCGCGCGGGGTCCCTGGACTGCTGGGAGTCGTCACCGTATTGGTGACGGAGTTCACATTTCCATGGACGTACATCTGATTAGGCGTCACCACCGACAATCGGCCCTCACCCAAGGCATTGTTTTGGTACCCATACCAGATCCGCGAGGCATTCATCAGGCGGACTCCATGGTGGAATTCCTGCGGCTTGATCGGTGGCGCCAATGCCAGGGCATATGGTTGCAGCAAATGAACATTGGTGGTGGTTCGAAAATCGTTCCCGTTCCAGCCAGTGGTATTTGGATCCATGCTGACATAATCGTTTGCGGTCGAACCGACGTAGCGATTGGGGAAACTCCGATTGATATTGAAGCTCCATGGATTGAAGCCATTGTCGACGGCAGTCGATCGATTGGGGTTAAATGGGTAACGATTCGTTCGAGCCGCATACAAAAGCCCATTAAATTGAGTCCACAACTGACCGATGGCATCCGCAGGATCCACGGTGGGAACGGGGCCATTGCTGATCGGCTTGCGCACGGCTTGGGTCAGGGTCCGTGAGCGCAGATATCCTTGGATGCCTTCTATCTGGACACCGGCTTCCGTAGAGTCGTTGTCGGCGGCATTATTTGAACCCATGTTCAACGACAGCATCGTGGTTTTCGACCACAGCATGCGATTGATGATGTTGGTCAGCGAGGTGTCATCCTTCTCCACCCCATTTTCCCAGCGGCGATTTTGGCTCCAGAATTCGCGCGGGCTGTAGATCCAGTCCTCAGTCGCAGTCCGAGCAGACGAAGTCGTTTCACAGTAGGCAAAGAAGTCTTCGGTGATGTCATAAGAGCCCCAGAAGACCTGATATTGGCTGGCCAAGTAGCGGGTCGTGGCCAGCGGACGTGCGGCGGCGCCCGCAGAATCCCAGTCGGTCGCGTTGAGCACATTGTCGCCATTCACATCTCCAGCGACGGCGGCGTTGAATTCGACCTTGAGAGACTTGAACTCCATGGTGGACGGATTATTCCGACTTCCGCTCTGCACGGCCGGACCGGCAAGCAAAGTCTGCCAACCCGTCAGATCGGCAACGACTTGGGCGCCTTGATTATCCGTCACCGATTGCCAATTCGCTGCGGCTGGGACTGCAGCCAATGAATACCGAAAGCGGAAGTTATTGGTCGCGCCAACCCGCTCGATACGCAACCACACATCACTCCCCCACACCGGTACCGCAGGCGCTCCCGCATTGGGCTGATCGTCCAGCCAGCGCCCAGCCGCAGTCACCACACTGCGCGGTGCCACCCCCTGCGCGGGTGCAAAGGGTGCTAACACCGGCAAGGCTCCCGCCCACATATCAGGCGCGAAACCATGGGTCAGGGCTGGGGTCACAATCGGGTAATTGGTGAACCAAGCCTGATTGAACGGCAGCCACTGTGTCTGCGGCGTTGCAAACCACATTCCATGGGCGCTCACATAGCTATTGATATCATGGGTCAGGGTAACCGTCGTGCTGCCCCGATTAACGGCAAAGCTTCGCGCAAAGCCATCATTCCAGTTCGTGTTGGGATTGATAGCGGGGGCTGCTGGTGCAGTTGGAAAAGTCGAGGTGGTGGGAAGCGTCACGGAAATAACTCCACCGCTGTAAGTGTAGGCGCCGCCCGGGGCTTTTACCCAGTTCGCCCGGCCACCCGTGCTTTGAGCAATCATTTCATCCACCACCGACTGGGCGGGATTCCCGAAGACCCAGTTAGGCTGAACCGTAAAGGTATTCGCGGTCAAAGGACTGCCCACATTATATGCTGACCAAGTGCTGGTTTCACGATAATCCATGCGGATCTGGGTGGAGCTGAGCCAGGCATCTATGCCATCCCAGTCATAACTAATACTATTCGTGGTGCTGGTGCTGGTCGGACCAAAGAAGCGAATCTGACGTCCACTGTCAGCATTCTGGAAACCCGCTTCGTGGCCGCTGAGGGTCAGAAGGACTCTCTTGTCGCGACGAGCCTGTCGTTGAGAACGCGGTGTCTGGGTTCGAGAAGCAGTCTCGGCAGAATTACTGGTAGTCCCCGCGCGCACCGAAACATTAACCCCGTCACCCATATTGATGGTGAACGATTTGGTGTTGACTTGGACACTGGTGGCGCCGGTATAATTGTTAGTGATGCCATCTGCTACGGCAGCATAGGTCGGGGCCGCCGGAGTCACTTTCGCATCTCGGGTGTAGTCAGAGTAGGTATAGGGCTGACCATTATAGGTTGACGTATCGGATTGCCGGGTTGCCGGAATCTGCATGACGCCCAAGGTCGAAGTGATTACGGTGGCAGTGGGGGCCGTTTGCGTCGCTTTCCCTTTGCCGATGAAGTAGGTAAAGGACGAGACATCCGTCGGACGGGGTTTGGCCGGTTGCAGACGGCGCTGCACAAAGACTCCACGCTGAGGATTAAATCCGATCGCCAGATAGCGGTCGCGGCCACTCAACAGGGGCGAGAGCCCCGCGGCATTATTGCGGATCATCAGCGCCGCTTTTTCATCGCGGGTGCCCAGAGTAAACGCGCTGACTGGAATCTTGGCTTCAATCGCGTTAAAGGTCGCTGCCGGGAAACCCATATCGTTGTCCATCCGGTACAGCCCCACGAGCGGGGCGGGAGGAGTAGCGGGGGGAATACTGGCAGGAATACCGTCGGGAATTAGCTGTTCGGGTTGCGTGGGGCTCGACCATTTCACATTCAATCCCACGCCGCCCCCGCCTTGATAATGCTCTACGACCAGGTGATACGCGCGACCTGCAGTCAGGGGGAAGCTGGTCGGAAAGGCACTGCTCGCACCGCCCTGGTCTTTCCAGAAATCGGTGGCGGTCATCAACTTACCATCCAGCCACAACCGCGACCCATCATCGACCCCATCCACTTTAAAGGTGTACACCTCGCTGTATTGCGGCACGACATAGGCGGAAACCCGGACGCTGAAATACTCGCCCCGATCAAATCCCGGGGCTTCGGCCGCTGTGGGCGCTGTGGGCAATGGAATTACGATCGGTCCATTCCGATTGTAGGTCGCTTGCGGCGTTCCTAGCAGATTAAACCAATTGGTTCCGGCTGTGCTCGCGTGGTTATTGTAAAAGGTCTGCGTCGTTACCGGGTTTGGATTCTTGTCGGTGAACCAGCGCACGACGTAGCCAGGTTGTGGACCACCAGCTGGCTCGGCATCGAGAGATGGCTGACGAAGGTGGACAAAGCGCCAATTGTCCGCATAGAAACGCGGCCGGCGTTGGTAGGTGGGGGTGGGCGCGGTCGGGTGGTTATTGTCGCTCTGGCCCTCTGCAACCGCCGCCGTGATAACCAGCTTGCCGCCCTCCTCATAGCGGTGATTGCGGAAATCGTTGCTCAAGTTCACACTATCGCGATTAGTTTGCAGCGAAGGGTCGAGCCCGAATCGGCCCCAGGTGTCATTTTGAGCATTGGGATCGAGACCATCGCTCACATCGGCGATAGAAAAGGGCCAGTTGCTGGGGCGGAAATGCTTGCCATACGCATAGGGCATGTACGCGGCGTTACTGGAATCCATCGCACCCGTGTTTGTTGCACCTGGCCACAACGTAATGTCGGGAACCATGCGCTCGCGGATAACCAAGCCGACTTGATTGCCGTTCGCGGCCACTGGCGCACCGGTATCGTTGACAATGTCCCAGCCCCCACCTGTCGTACGTCGGGCCATGTTTCGACCAGCACCCAAAGCCAGACTTAAGTAGCGACCTGGCGCTTCGACAATTTGGCCACCAAAGTCGTCAGCGGACACTTTCGGATTGGTCGTCGTTCCGGCAGCGGAACGGAAAATCGGTTGTGCGAACTCATGATCATCGGTGGTCGTGTCTGCATCTGATTCGACATATTGGATGGCCTGGGCTTCCAGGGGGCGGATAGGGAGATCGATCGTACCGATGAGCTCCTCAGGCAAATTCTTGAGCCGTCCCCCGGTTTCGTTGGTGCGGGCTTGGCCACCGAATTCGGCCATACTAGCGGTGCGCCAGCGGCCAGGGGCGTCAGCTGGGCTGCCATCACGCGCATCGTTGGCAGCGAGGCCATTTTCCGTGGTTCCGAGTATGGGCACGGAAGCACCATTGCGGTCATTTATCGTACGCGCATTGGCTTCTGCGTCACCGGAAGCAGAAGTATAGCCCTCGCCATTGGTGACAAAGCCACTGACATTAGTGACGCGATACGGATTGAGAAAATTAACCTGATCCCGCTGTGCCGTGCGCACTAAATCCAACTGAGTCGCATCGACACCAGCCACCGCGTCGCGCGGATAGGCGACACCGGTGCCAGTTCGATAGGCATTTTCGGTGGACCAACTTCCAGGAGCCGTGCCGCCAATGGGAAGACTATTCAAGGCCCCGAACATGAGAGGCTTGCTGAGTCTGAAAATTCCGTCCACGCCATTCACCCGTACGGGGACATTGGTGGGTTCGCCGGCTTCCCATGCTCCACTATCGTCGAGATCGCGATAATCGACGGGGCCGATACGGGTACGCCCCGAAGGGCCACGCGTGGTTGAAAAGCTGTCCGTAATGGTGCGAGCACCCAGATACAGCGCCCCATTCGTATGCACCGATCCCTGGATGGTGACGTCGTCCGAATGCGACAGTTCCAAATCACCTTTTGGGCCGCGCGGGGCATAAAAAATCACGTAGCGGAACAGCGGCTCCTGGTTAATGGAGACATAGCGGACTCCCTGCGCCTGTGCCGTGGCATAATTTCCGGCACCGCGCTTGGTGGCTTGGGCCGCAATGCGGTACAAATAGATAAAGTCATTGGTCTGCTGGGGAGAGAGCGGGGTGTAAGCCGTGTCGGGGGGCGGGTTACCGATCCATTGCAGATCATCGGCGACCCTATTCACGTCGGCTGCGCGCGGACTGCGGGCGGGCTCGATGGTCCAGCGGACTTCGCATTCGCCAAAGAATTCCCGGCCAAAGTTGGGTTCTTGACCATCAATGCCCGTCCAATTAAACAGCGTCCCGTCAGATGCCTTGGCCAAGACCAGGGCCTCGCGACGCGACAGCACGGCTTCTACCGCAGCCAGAGCGTCGATCTGCTGGATTCGCTGTTGCGCCAATTGGCTTTGGGCCACGGAACTGGTGGCAGAGCTCACCAGAAGGGCCGCGACGAGGGTGATTATTCCCAGGGTGAGAACAATGGCATTGCCAGCGCGAGAATATGCGTGAAGGATCATAGTAGATTCCCTGGTTTCTTAGTAGTCGAAGCCGACGGTGTTATTGACCCAGACCTGGATTTCCGAAGCGTCGCTTTCCGATGCGCGAGTGCGCATCGCAATGACGGTGTCGACAATCCGAGTGAGGACCAAAGTAGGGTCGAGGATGGATGCCCGGGCAAAATAAATGCGCACGCCGATCTGGTTGAGCTCGAGGCCCGGATCGGTTCGAAAGGTATTGAAGACCACTCTGGCGACATGATCGGAAAGTACCTGTTGTACCTGCATGCCGAAAGTCTGGCCTAGGGGCGTGATGAATTCGCCGACTTCACCGCCGGCTGTTGGGGTCGGCACGGATGCCATGCGGACCTTTATTGCCCGGACAAGGCGCCCAATCCCATTCCTGGTGGGGATCACGGCATATTGATACTCGCGCCATTCGTCCGCGGCAGGATTGAGATAATCCGGCGGATCGACAGTTTCCCAGCGCGGGATAAGGGTAATGTCCCCGCCTACGATATTCAGCCTTCCTCCGTACAGAATGTGTCCATACGTCATGGTACCGAAGGCATCGAATGCTGCGGGGTCGGTACGGCGGTCGAAAATCCCGGAGTTTAACGCAGACTCGGCCCACGCGCTTGGGTGGAGAATGCCCAGTGCCGCTCGGTTGGCGCTTGACGTATCTGCCCAATCGCCCTCAGCAAACCGCGTATGCAATTGGGTATGGGACTGTGGCTGTGGTCCCCATGGACCAGCCGCAATGCGAAGGAAGTGGAGCTCCTGAGAACGGGCATGGAAACTGTCCAGATATCGACGCCGATCCGCGGCTGCCGATTCATCGAAATTGGTAGTGAAATCCTCTGGTACGCCCGGCAGAGTCTCAGGCAGATTGAGGCCGACCATCACATCCGCACGCCGGCTGAAGGCGAAACTGCTGCCAAGTCCTTGATCCAGAAGGTTGCCGCCCGAATCCGTTACCGCTTCCTGGGTCACATACGGAAGGTAGTAATTACCGCGGTCCGCAGAATAACTTGCCCCGGCACCCCCCACTCCGTCCCAACCACTCAGACTCAAATCAGAGGATATTGCCGCCATGACCTTATCGGCGTCAAAGGCGATGTCGTCCTGCGCATTTCCAACCGCGTTAAGCCGGGTGCCTGACACCAAACCTTGCATCACCATGGCAATGGCGGTGATGAGAATAGTCATGGAAATCATGACCTCCATCAAGGTAAATGCTGTGGCTTGAGTTCGCATATTCATGTTCAGGCCCCTGGCGATCGGCGTTTAGTCGTGTAGAATTCCAACCGCTGATTGACGCCCCATACGAGAATGATGCGAATCACCATCGGTGAGTCCTCAGCGATTTGCAGATACGGTGCTTGGTCAGTCGCCAGACGGCGTGCTGTACGCCACGCAGGAATTCGGAAGGCATCGCGAAATTTGCCTACTGCATCAAAGGCGGTATCGTCAATTGCACCCTGGGCGAGCACGGTGCCGGTTTGAGCATCGATGACATCGTCGCCACGATAGTATTCGATATAGACCCGCAGATTGGGAACAATCACGTTGGCCGGAAGTAAGCCCTGTACGACCAGATCATCGTTGGGGTTGGCTGCCTGGATGCTTAAAGGTGGGCGAACAGCAGGCAGATCCTCTACACGGGCCAACGACCATGGCTGCGGAACCACGGCCGCGGTTGGATTTGCGGTACCCAGGGCACGCACATCACTGGCGACGACGCGATCGAGGATAGCCCTGGCTATCTCAGAGACCGCACCTCGGGCCGCCGTATCCCGACGGGTGCTGTCAAGAACCTCGTAATTACCGAGGATTGCTGTCAGTGCGACTGCCAGCACGGTTATCGCGATCATCACCTCGATGATAGAGAAACCAGTGCGGGATCGCAGGCGTGGTGCAAGTTTCGGTTGTTGGTTGAGGTGGTACACGATGGAAGTTATAAAGAATCGCGGGCGGCTGGCAATGTCTGGTAAGCCAACAAGCGACCCTGGCGGCTTGGTGTTGGCCTGTTGGAAGAGCCAACACTCGCTCAACTTTTGCATTAGTTGGCCAGTTAGGGCGCACGGGAAGGCGTGGTGATCCATCTCGCATTCGCCTTCTGTAGAAGATTTCTACAGATCCCCCTGCTTGAAAGGATGGAATTGGCTACGCCCAGGCCTCCCACAATCGCACCAAACCACATCCGAGTAAGAACAGCGCGGCTATCCCACTCAAGACTGCAAGAAGCCGAAGCAGCGCCCCGGCGATCAAGCCTGTCGCAAACGGCACTGCCCACACCCACTTATTGCCATGCACGTAGTGCCAGCGCGGCCGGGCTTTCAGCCAGGAAGCTATGGGCAGGATCATCCAGCAGGACAGACACAGGACCACACAGGCGCCGACCATGATCAGGATGGGGGCGAGGCCGGCGCTGGCGTTCTCTTTCAGCTGGATGCGGCCGCTGAGGTACATCGGGATGCCGATGGCGAGGACGATGAGCGGGAGAACGTTGATGAACGCGAGCAGCTTGAGGCGATCGATGATGCGCAAATCCAGACGCGGGGGTCCGCCGGAGGCTCGTCCGGGGGCTTGCCCGAGAGCATTGCCGGGGGCGGCGGGGCGGCGACTGCGGGGCGTGGCCATGGCGGGAGCGTAGCAGGCTTGGGTTAGCGGCAGCGGGCGAAGGCGGCCTCGGCGGCGGCCCAGGTGTGACGCAGTTCGGCGAGGCCGTGCGCGGAGCTGATGAAGGCGGCCTCGAAGGGGCTGGGGGCGAGATAGACCCCGTTCGCGAACATGGTGTCGGCGAAGGTAGCCCAGGCTTCGACATTGCTGGCGGCGGCGCTGGCGAAATCAGTGACCGGACGGTCGCCGAAGAAGAAGCCCCACATGGTCCCGGCCTGGGCGAATTGCACCGGCACGCCGGCGGCAGCGGCGCGATCCCGCAGGCCGCTGATCAACGTGGTCAGCCGGGTGGCCACACGGTCGTAGAACCCTGGCTTGGCGGCGAGTCGCAGCTGCGCCAGTCCCGCGGCCACGGCGAGCGGATTGCCGGACAGGGTGCCCGCCTGATAGCACGGTCCCAGCGGGGCGAGATACGCCATGAGATCGCGGCGGCCGCCATAGGCCGCCATCGGGGTGCCGGCGCCGATGACTTTGCCGAGGCAGGTCAGGTCCGGCGTAATTCCGCTGATGGTCGCCCAGGTGCCCCAGCCGACGCGGAAACCAGTCATGACTTCGTCAAAAACTAGGAGAGCACCGCAGCGCGTGGTCAATTCGCGAAGTCCGGCGAGAAAACCCGGCTGGGGCAAGACCAGACCCATATTGCCGGCGACAGGTTCGACAATTATCGCGGCCAATTTTTTGCCGTGCTTACGAATTACTTTTTCGACCGCGCGCAGATCATTGTACGGCACTGACATAGTGTGCTTGGCGAAATCCGCAGGAACGCCGGCAGAATCCGGGATGCCTTGCGTCGCTAAGCCGGATCCGGCAGCGATCAATAAATGATCCGCGTGGCCGTGATAACAGCCGTCGAATTTCAGCACCAGATCGCGGCCGGTGGCAGCGCGGGCTAGGCGCAGGGCGCTCATGGTCGCCTCGGTTCCGGAATTGACCAGACGCACCTGCTGCATGCCCGGAACTGCTTTGCACAATAATTGCGCCATTTCGTTTTCGCCCGCGGTCGGGGCGCCGAAACTGAGGCCTTTTTTCGCGGCCTGGGTCACCGCCTTCACCACTGCCGGATGCGCATGTCCCAGCAACAGAGGCCCCCACGAACACACGTAATCAACGTAGCGGCGGCCATCGACATCGACCAGCCAGGCCCCCTTTCCATGATCAATCACCGGCGGGTTTCCGCCTAAGCGTTTGAAGGCGCGCACCGGCGAATTGACGCCGCCCGGAATGACCTTGGTCGCTTGGGCGAAGAGAGAGCGGGACTTGGGGCCTGGGCGCATGGCCCTGTTGTCAGCGTCGTTGCGTCGGGGTCAAACACCCCAAGCGAGGCGTTCCGCAAGAAACGCATTCAAACCCGCATCCAGAATCTTCTTCTGCGTCGCGGCGAGATCATAGCGCACGCGATGGAAGGTCAGCTGTTCGCCATCCAAGGTAGCGAAACTTGAGCGCGGATCGCGATCGCGGGGTTGGCCGACCGATCCGACGCAGATGTAGGCCTTGTGGCCTTTGGGAATGCGAAACGTGCGGTGGCCATCGTGCGGAATCATCACGCCGAGCGTGGTCGCCAGAAAGGGCGTATGATTATGCCCGGCAAAACACACGTCAAAACCGCTGAAATCCTGGCTCAAGGTGTCGATCATCTGCTGCGCTTCGATCGGATTTTCCGGCTCGTCGACGTAGTTGTGGACTGGGTTGTAAATCGATCCGTGCACCAGCAGCATGGGTCCGCGCAGGACGAAACTTTTGCGGTCTTTGAACCAGGGCAAAAGTTCGGGGGCTTCGGCATTCAATTTTGCGCGGGTCCAGTCGATGGCCTGGGCGGCGTGCGGATTAAAGCGGTGTTTGCCGGTCACCAACGCTTCTTCGTGATTGCCAAGCAGGCTTTCGGAAAAAGTCGAACGCACCAGGCCGCCCACGGCTACCGGATCCGGGCCATAGCCCACCACATCGCCAAGACAGAGATACTCGGTAACGCCCATGCGGGTGCAGGTGTCGATCGCGGCCTGGGTGGCCTCGAGATTGCCGTGCAAATCAGAGAGAATCGCGATCACGCGCGGCTCCCTACGGACCAGCGACACGTGCGCCCGGCGCATTGAGAAAAAAAGCCAGGGGTCGCCATGGAATCAGGGCAAGGACGGGTAGGTGCCGGAGCCAGGGCCGCGCGCGGGAACATAGCCCGGCAGCGGGGTATCCGTGCATTCGCGCCACAGACGCGCGACGGTGTCGATATGCAGGCCAATGACGGTGTCGTACGAACCCTCGACATCGATCACGTAGCGATCTGCAGATTCCTGGATGGCATAGCCGCCGGCGCGGCCATCGGCTTCGCCGCTGGCGACATAGCGTGCAATTTCAGCCGGTTCCATACTACGCATGGTGACCCGGGCCATGGCGACGCCGCGGGCTTCGCGCACGACTGATCCGGCGCCGTCCAATAATAACACGCAGTGACCGGTGACCACGCTGTGGGTGGTGCCTTGCAGCGAGGTCAGCATGGCGATGGCGTGCTCGCGATCGCGCGGTTTGCCCAACGTGGTCCGCCCATGCGCGACCACGGTATCAGCGCCCAACACCACGCAGGGCGCTTGGCGATCGTGGCCGCTCAGACTGGCGCCGCGGGCTTTCCCCGCCGCGCGGTCCAGGGCCAACAGTTGCGCCGCCGGGGCGGTAATTGCCTCTTCGTCGGTGGTTGAAGGAACCACTACGTGCGGCACGCCAGCATCGGCGAGCAGGCGGGTTCGTTGTGGACTGGCACTGGCGAGATACAGCACGCCCACCGTGATAGCGAGGCGGCTGGGGTCCAGCAAGCTACGCTTGCCGACTGGAACCGGAGGCCACTATCCGTGCGCCGGAGAGACTATGGAACGTTGCGCGATTGGATTGATTGGGTGGGGCACCGTTGGTGGTGGTGTGGTCGAGATCCTGACCCGTGACGCGGCCTTGCTGCGCGAACGTTGCGGCCTGGATCTTGCGATCACCCGCATCGTCACCCGCACCCCCCAACGCGCCCGGCAGGCGCCCCCTCCCACGGGCGCGGTGGTCGGGGATGACCTTGCTGGCCTGCTTGCGGATCCGGAGATCCGCACGGTCATTCATCTGGTGGGCGGCACCACCGAAGCCACCGACATCTGCCGGCGCTGTCTGGCCGCGGGCAAGCACGTGGTCACCGCCAACAAGGCGATGCTCGCTGAGCAGGGCGATGAACTGTTTACCCTCGCTGCTGCCCACGGGGTGTCCCTGGCCTTTGAGGCGGCGGTCGCGGGCGGCATTCCGCTGATCGCGGCCCTGCGTGATGGCTTGGTCGCCAACCGCATCGAAGGCATCTACGGCATCCTCAACGGCACCTGCAACTTTATCCTGAGTAGCATGGAGTCCGGGGGCGCCGATTTCACTTCGGCCTTGCACGAGGCGCAACGCCTGGGCTATGCCGAGGCCGACCCGACTCTGGACGTCGACGGTACCGACACCGCGCACAAGCTGGCCATCCTCGCGCGCATTGCCGGCAATGGTCGCATTTCCCTCGCTGCGGTCCGTGTCGAAGGTATCCAAGGCATCACCATTGAGGACATCGCCTCGGCCAAGGCCATGGGCGCGCGGATCAAACTGCTCGCCGTGGCCCTGCTGCGACCACAGGGTTTGGAGCTGCGCGTGGCGCCGACCCTGGTCCCGCTCGACCATCCTCTGGCCGCGGTATACGGCAGCCAGAACGGCATCGTCATTACCTCCAACAACGCCCAGAGCACCTTCTTGATGGGGCCGGGCGCAGGCGCGCTGCCGACGGCTAGTGCTATCGTAGCCGATCTCGTCGATGTCTGCGCGGGACGCTATCTGGAAACCTTCAACCGCTTCCGCTTTCTCAGCGCTGAGACCCCCGTGCCGGTCTTGGACGAAGCAGAGGAGTACACCGCCAGCTACGCCCGCTTCGCCGTCGCTGACCGAGCGGGCGTTTTGGCCGGCATCGCATCGACGCTGAGCGCTCACAACGTAAGTCTTCGTAGTTTGCGTCAGATGGATACTGAAGGCAAAGACCACGCCATCATCGAGGTTATCACCCACCCCAGCCGGGGTGGAAGTTTCCTCGCCGCGATCAACGCCATCGATGCCTCAGGGTTAACCGTACGTCCGACTAAGGCACTGCGAAAATTGGAGTGATTGCGTTCCACGTGGAACACCCGTGAACGGTGCCATTGCCAACCCCCTTCTTCCTGCGACCAGTTCCACGTGGAACAGCCGCTCGCTGGTGCTAGAAACCTGACCCATGACCACTATCGCCGTGGCCAATCAAAAAGGTGGAGTCGGCAAGACCACAACCGTGGTCAACGTCGCCGCCTTTGCAGCCCTCGCTGGTAAGCGCACCCTGGTCGTGGACTGTGATCCACAGGGCAACGCCTCCAGTGTCTTGGCGCCGCCTGGCCAATACAACTGCGTCTACGAAGGCCAAGACCCCCTGCCGGTGGCGGGCTTCGACCGCTTGGCGGTCATCCCAGCGGGCACCGAGCTCATCGCCCACGAACGGCGTTTGGCGACATCGGATGGCGGTCGCTTCGCCCTCAAGCGCCGCCTTGCGGAACTGAACCACGACTATGACCTGGTGATCATTGATAGCCCACCCAGCCTGAGCCTGCTGCCCATCAATGCCCTCAACGCAGCTGACCGCGTGGTGATCCCGATCCAGTGCGAATACTTCGCCATGGAGGGTCTGTCCCAGTTGATTGCGGCGCTCGACGATGTGCGCGAAGATTCGAACCCGAACGTGGCAATCGGGGGAATTGTCCTGACCATGTGCGATCAGAAACTGGCGTTCGCCCGGCAAGTTGCCGCGGAAATACGGCGCCATTTTGGTAACTCCGTATTTGATACGGTTATTCCCCGGGATATTGCTCTCGCTGCTGCGCCCAGCCATGGACGCACGATTGTCGACTACGATCCCCTAAGTCCAGGCGGCCTCGCCTACCTGGCATTGACCTTGGAGGTCCTCAATGGCATTCGCTGACCATGGCCTTGGGAAGAGTCTCACCGAGGTCTTTGCCAAGACCCCGCGCCGGGATGCGGGCAAGGGTTTCCTCGAAGTCGATCTCGGCCTTCTCCTGCCGCCGAGCCACAACCCGCGCACCGTCTTTGACGACGGCGCCTTGGAGGAGCTGGCCAGCAGCATTCGTCAGCACGGAATTCTTCAGCCCATCGTCGTGACCAAGCGCGAGGCCGGTTACGAGATCATTAGCGGTGAACGGCGCTTCCGTGCCGCCAAGCGGGCGGGTCTGACCAAGGTCCCCGTCGTGATCCGTGAGGGGGGCGATGACGCGCGCGAAGTCGCCGAGCTGCGCCTGATCGAAAACATCCAGCGCGAAAACCTTAACCCCATTGAACTGGGTCGGGCTTATCAGGCCCTGATCCACGACCACGGCTTGACCCAGGAACAGGTCGCCGAACAGGTGGGCAAGGAACGCTCGTCAGTGGCCAACAGCCTGCGCCTGCTCGCCCTGCCCGAAGCCCTTCAGCACGAGGTTTCCAGCGGCGCCCTGACCCAGGGCCATGCCAAGGCCCTGCTCGCCTGCCTCGACGATGCCTGGCGCCTGCGTCTGGGCCGTCATATCATCGAAGAGGGCCTCTCGGTTCGCGACACCGAACGCCTCGCCAAACGCGGCCCCGGCCAAGCCCCGCCCGAAGGCCCGGGCAAGCCCGCGCATATCCGCGAACTCGAAGCCAACCTCCTGCGCCTCTTCGGCACCAAAGTCAAAATCAAAGAGAAGGGGGGCAAAGGCACCCTCAGCATCCA
>Ga0105045_10002291_pt1 | contig 16108 bp, 11 predicted proteins | sample MAT02_FD_78089 | JGI IMG/M metagenome (GOLD analysis project Ga0105045, IMG submission 78089) | Freshwater microbial communities from Lake Fryxell liftoff mats and glacier meltwater in Antarctica - MAT-02 (megahit assembly) | ecosystem: Environmental > Aquatic > Freshwater > Ice > Liftoff...
CATTTCAAAGCTCTCTATCAACTTTTTTCTGTCGTTATCTCAGATTTATTTTTTCATCTCATTTCCTCAAATTTATGTCCTCAAAATTTCCAAAATTTTTGAAAAATTTTGCAAAGTCGAGATACATGGGTTCCTGCAAATTTAAATTACACATAATAATAAAAACTAAAAAATTTGCTAATCATTGTATAAAAATTGAGGTGAAATTAAAAAGAAAGATCATTAGAATGGCATTTAAGCTTTAAATTATTAATACGGAGTAAAATATGAATGGTGTTGGAATGCGATCATCATATAACGGTGATTCTTCAAATCCAAATTTGAATGCCGCTAATACAACATTGAATCGTTCTTTAAACGATTTAGATACTTCTAAGAAAAGTGAGATTGAGACTCCTCCTATTCAGGTCAGTTTTTATGTCAACATGGTGAAAGGAAAAAAGTGTACACTTTTTTTTGAAGCCTTTAACACAGATGGCAAACAGGTCATTGATGAGTATAAATACCGGGGTTGTAAACCTTATGAATTTATAGCTACTCTTCCATCAAGTGCAAACTATATGATCATTAAAATTGATCAACTAATAGATTGTCGCAAAATCTTATTTAATAATACTCACATAGTTTATAACGTTAGTGAGAAAATGATCACTACTGATGAATTAAATAGCCGTCCTCTTGAGAGTTTTCTCAGATTTCGACAAGATTTTAAAAAAATTTAAAGTTAAATAATTTTGATCACTCATCTATATTTCATTAAGGCAATTGAATGGAAATCTCCCCCGCGAAAAAAGGAAGTGTATTAGGCGCAATTTTGCTTATTGCAGGTTGTTGTATTGGCGCTGGTATGCTCGGCCTGCCTGTATTAAGTGCTCGAGCTGGATTTATTCCTTCTTTAGTTCTATTTTTTGTTTGTTGGCTCTATATGGTGACTACAGGGATACTTCTTGTCGAAATTAACCTGTGGATGGATAAAGAAACACACATCGTTTCTATGGCTAATCAAACGTTAGGAAAAACTGGTAAAACGATCAGCTGGTTTGTTTTTCTTTTTCTTTTTTATTCTTTAATGGTGGCTTATATTGCAGCAAGCGGCTCTTTGGTTTCGGATTTTCTTGAGAAGCATTTACATCAGGCCTTGCCAAATGCGGCAGGTAGTTTAATTTTCTGCTTGCTTTTTGGGATTCTCATCTATTTAGGAACAAATGCCCTGGATTGGTTCAACCGTTTTTTGATGTTGGGGTTAATCACCTCTTATGTCGCTTTGGTAGGAACAGGATTGCCTCATGTCAACACAGACCTTTTAAAACACCAAGACTGGAGTTTAGCTAGTTTCGTTATTCCAGCATTGATCGTTTCTTTCGGTTTTCATAATTTAGTGCCAAGTCTAACCACGTATCTCAACCGAGAACCGAGAAAAATTATACAAGCGATTATTATAGGAAGCTTGATTCCCCTAATCATTTATTTATTATGGGAAGTGCTTATCTTAGGTTTAGTCCCTCTCAAAGATTTTGAACAGTCGTTAAATCAAGGCGCGATTGCGACAGAAGCTTTAAGAACAGCAGTAGGGGCTTCTTGGATTGTAGAAATTGCTGAAATTTTTGCTTTTTTCGCCATTATTACTTCTTTGCTAAGTGTTTCGCTTAGCTTTGTAGACTTTTTGGCAGATGCTTTACGCATAAAAAAAACCCCTCAGGGTAAAATCATTTTAGCCACTTTGGTTTTGGGCCCGCCCTTTTTATTTTCCTTGCTCTATCCGCACGTATTTTTAATTGCCTTGAACTATGCCGGGGGTTTTGGTGCAGTCATCTTATTTGGAATTTTACCTGTCTTGATGACTTGGAAAGGGCGTTATGTCAAACATTTAAATCATGTTCAACTGATACCGGGTGGAAAATTCACTTTGGTTCTTATCATGCTTTTTGCAGTTTCTGTGATCTGTATACAAATTTTTAATCAATTTATATTTTAACTATCTACTGTTAAATTCAGCAGATAGTTAAGCCATATTTTTCCTACTAGGTATTTTATGAAAGATCTCCGCATTTGGGGTGGAATTTTACTTGTTTCCGGCACAACTATTGGTGCAGCGATGTTGGCATTGCCTATTGTTACAGGCTTTGCCGGATTTTTTCCTACTATTGCTCTTTTTCTCTTCTTTTGGCTGTATATGACGTTTACAGCGTTTCTCTTGTTGGAGGTCAATTTATGGATGGGAGAGCATACGAATTTAATTACAATGGCAAAAAAAACATTGGGAACTTTTGGTCAAGTCATTAGCTGGATTATCTACTTGTTTCTTTTATATACATTGACAACAGCTTACATGGCAGGTAGCGGACCTATTTTTCTAGATCTGATTAAACAGATGACGGGTAGAGAAATTCCTGTTTGGGTGGGACCTCTTCCTCTCTTACTTATTTTTGGCTATTTTGTCTATAAAGGCGCGCGCTTTGTCGATTATGCCAATCGCCTTTTAATGTCCGGATTAGCCCTTTCATTTATCGCCTTGCTTATTTTGATCAGTCCGCATATTGATTTTTCTTTGTTAGAAAGGAAAAGCTGGCCAGCTTTGCTAACGACAGTTTCTGTGATTTCTACTTCATTTGGTTTTCATATCATTATCCCTACTCTTACAGATTACTTGCAGCGCGATATTGTAAAAATTCGCAAAGCAATTTTGATTGGAAGTATCATTCCCTTAATTATCTATATTATATGGGAGGGCATGACTTTAGGTGTCATCCCCTTAATGAGTGAACATGGATTAGCTGAAGGCTATGTCCAAGGATTAGATGGAGCCACCTTAATGAGTTTGTATTTGGGTGAAAATCAAATTTCACAAATTGCCGCTTTTTTTTCTCTTTTTGCGATTGTGACTTCTTTTTTAGGCGTTTCGCTCAGTTTACGAGATTTTTTAGCGGATGGCTTAAAAATCAGAAAAGATACTCAAGGTCGATTAACTTTATACCTTTTAACTTTTGGCCCTCCCCTTGTTCTGGCTTTAACTGACCCCCGCGCTTTTTTAAATGCGTTAGAATATGCAGGAGCATTTGGTGTAGTCACTTTACTAGGAGTTTTACCTGTTTTAATGGTTTGGAAAGGTCGCTATCAACAAAAACGTCTGTCTCAATTCACTGTTCCCGGAGGTAAACCGGCTTTACTGATTGCGCTTATTATCTCCTTATGTGTAATTGGATTAGGGATTGCAAATAGGTTCAATTAATTGCGATTTCCTGTATAATTAGGCTCATTTAAATTTTCAACTGGAAGTGAATTCATTATGAGTGAAAAAAAGCGCGTTTTAACAGGAGATCGTCCCACAGGTTTATTGCATCTGGGTCATTATGTGGGCTCATTGCAAAATCGCCTGATCATGCAAGATAAATTTGATTGTTATTTTATTATTGCAGATCTGCATACCATGACAACCAAACCTCAAAAAGAAGCCATTCAAAAGTTGCGAGAATACACAACTCAAATGGTTTTAGACTATTTAGCATGTGGAATTGATCCCAAAAAAAGCGTGATTTTTTTGCAATCGGCCATCCCTGCTGTGTATGAAATGAATTTGATTTTTGAAATGCTTATTTCGATTAATCGTTTAACGGGTTTGCCGAGTTTAAAAGAGATGGCTAAAAATGCACATTTAGATCCTGATAGTGTCCCTTTTGGTCTCATTGGCTATCCTGTTTTGCAAACAGCAGATATTTTAATGCCCCGCGCGCATTACGTCCCTGTAGGCAAAGACAATGAAGCGCATATTGAATTGGCTAGAGATATTGCAAGACGTTTTAATCTCTATTATGGCGATGTTTTTCCTTTGCCAGAGCCTATCTTGAGCGATACTCCTACCCTTGTTGGGACAGACAATAAAGGGAAAATGAGTAAATCAGCTAATAACACGATTTTCTTATCGGATGATGCGCAAGCTGTCGATAAAAAAGTACGCGGCATGTATACAGATCCCAATCGTTTACGGGCAGATTCGCCTGGCACAGTTGAAGGCAATCCTGTATTTATTTATCATGATGTGTTCAATCCCCGCAAAGATGAAGTGGAAGATTTAAAAACGCGTTACCGCGAAGGTAAAATAGGCGATGTGGAAGTTAAAACAAAACTGGCTTTGGCAATTAATGAATTTTTGACACCCATTCGTGAAAGACGCAAACATTTTGAAGCCGAAAAAGGTTTAATTGAAGAAGTGATTTTTGATGGCACAGAAAAAATGCGCAGCATTGCTGAAGAGACTATCAAAGATATGCGTAGTGCCATGGGGCTTGGCGGAGCTTGGAATAAAATTTCACGCGTCGCTAGAGAAAGAAAAAAACAACGCGAGACTCTATAAATGAGTAACCAACTGTTCAAACTGCAAACCCATTATCAACCCAAAGGTGATCAACCTGAAGCCATTGATCGATTGGTTACAAATGTACTTGATGGTAAAAAATCCCAAGTTTTACTAGGAATTACAGGTTCTGGTAAAACTTTTACCATGGCCAATGTGATTGCAAAAGTTCAAAAGCCTACTCTGATTCTTGCACATAATAAAACATTAGCAGCTCAGCTTTATCAAGAATTCAAGACATTTTTTCCTGAAAACGCAGTTGAATATTTTGTTTCCTACTACGATTATTATCAACCGGAAGCATACATCGCTCGGACAGACACCTATATTGAAAAAGATATGGCGATCAACGATAAAATCGACAAAATGCGTTTAAGCGCAACACGCTCATTACTTGAGCGTTCTGATGTCATTATCGTGGCCTCAATTTCGTGTATTTATGGTATTGGTTCACCGGAATATTATCGAGGGATGAACTTGACTTTAACCGCAGGTGAAACAAAAAGACGTGATGATGTTTTATTGCATTTAGTTGAAATGCAATACAAACGCAATGACATGGACTTTTTTCGAACAACTTTTAGAGTGCGTGGCGACATCGTCGATATCTTCCCTGCGTACGAAGAAGATCTAGCTATTCGTATAGAATTTTTTGGAGATGAAATTGAGCAAATTAGCGAAATCGATCCTTTGACAGGACGTGTACGACGACGCATTCCTTCCATCACTATTTATCCAGGATCTCACCACGTTACGCCTGAAGAAGTGCGTTGGAAAGCCATAGAAACAATTCGTGCGGAACTGGAAGAACGTAAAAAATTTTATGAAGAACAGAAACAATATCTAGAACATGAGCGCATTCAACAACGCACGCGTTATGATATTGAAATGCTCAAAGAGGTGGGTACCTGTAAAGGGATTGAAAATTATTCTCGACATTTTAGCTTTAGAAATCCAGGTGATCCTCCACCTTGTTTAATTGACTATTTTCCAAGCGATTATCTTTTATTCATCGATGAATCTCATCAAACAATTCCGCAAATGCATGCCATGTTTAACGGCGATCGTGGCAGAAAAGGGGCCTTAGTAGACTTTGGCTTTCGCCTACCTTCAGCTTATGATAATCGCCCCCTAAAATTTGAAGAAATTCAAGAACGTATTAATCAAGTTGTGTATGTTTCAGCTACACCGGGAAGCTGGGAAGTCCTGCAAGCTGGCGGAGAGATTATTGAACAAGTGATTCGCCCGACAGGCCTCTTAGATCCCTTAATCGAAGTGAGACCTGCTACAGGTCAAGTGGATGACTGCCTGGCAGAAATTCGCACATATGTGAGTAAAGGTGGAAGAGTTTTGGTCACGACGTTAACAAAAAGAATGTCTGAAGAGTTAACGAATTACCTCAATGATTTAGGAGTAAAAGCTAAATATTTGCATTCAGATATTGATACTGTAGAAAGAATGCAAATTATTCATGATCTTCGTTCAGGCGAATTTGACGTACTCGTCGGTATCAATTTGCTAAGAGAAGGCTTAGACATTCCTGAAGTTTCTTTAGTCGCTATATTAGATGCAGACAAAGAAGGCTTTTTGCGCAGTGAAACATCGCTTATTCAGATTTGTGGGCGGGCTGCACGTAATGTAGAGGGGCGTGTCATTATGTATGCGGACAGGATTACAAAATCTATTGAACGTACTGTAGAGATTACCCAAACAAGGCGTCTTCATCAAGAAGCTTATAATACAGAACGTGGAATTGTCCCCTACACTGTTAAGCGTGATCTGTCGGTACTTGTTGAAGCTGAAGAAGATCAAATCGATTATCCTAAACATGCTGCTGATTTAGCTTTACAAGCAGCTGAATCTTCTCATCACTATTTGACTTTAGACGAAATACGTCAAAAGATTAAAGATTCCCAACAAGAAATGAAAAAAGCTGCTAAAGAATTGCGCTTTGAAGACGCTACTTACTGGCGCGATCAAATGAAAAAATATCAAGAATTAGAGCTACTTTAAAATCTTTAGAGACTCAAATAAATTTAATTTGTCATGACTGCACAACTGAACAACCGTTTAAAAAATGCTAAGAAAAGGGGTTTTTTTTCACAAAATGATACGTTTGGCGGTAAAATTCTTCCATTCTTGGCCACAATTTTTCACCTTTGACAAATGACTTTTCACAACTGGGCAAACTATTTAAAAAGTACTCACCATATCTCTTGGTCACCAATCTTGTATCTAAACAAATGATACATCCACGATCCCACTGATTTCGCACTAATCGCCCAAAACCTTGTTTAAATTTTACTACGGCATTAGGAACAGAATACTCAATAAAAGGATCTCCTCCTTTTTGGAGAATCGCTTCAGTGCGTGCCTGCACAATTGGCTCACTAGGCACTTTAAAAGGTAATTTTACGATAATTACACATCTTAAGGCGTCTCCTGCAACATCCACACCTTCCCAAAAGGAATCCGTTCCAAACAAGACAGAGCGTTGACTAGATTTAAATTTATTTAAAAGCGTTTGGCGACTATCGTCACCTTGTTTAAAAAGAGAGTACTTGTGAGTTTCCATTCTCTCGTTTAAGACATGTGCACATTGCTGCAACATAGCATAAGAAGTAAACAAAACAAAGGCTTGCCCGCGACTTGCACAGATTGCTTTCCATATATTTTCAAAAGCACACGCGTTAAAATCGGGATGCGAAGGTTGTGGCATATCGACAGGCACAGCTAAAAGAACTTGCTGACGATAATTAAAAGGCGAATCATAGATATATTCGGCTGTTTCACGATCGGGCAACATTTTAGGCGTAATTCCAAGACGCTCACGAATAAAATCAAAACGCTTATTAGTTGTTAACGTTGCACTACATAAAATGATGGTGGGAAACTTGCTAAAAAGAAAATCTGTCAATGACTTGGCCACATCTAAATCCGCATCAACCAAATGGACGTTGATTAGAGTTTTAAGTTTTTGATTCTCTATCCATCTGACGCGCGTTTGACTTGCTACCTTTGTAATAAATTGATGCAGTAAATTAATGCCCGCTTCTAAGCGCATTCCTAAACCTTGAATATCTAAACGAATACTTCTTGTTACATCATGAAAACGATCATAATCATTCATTTTCATTTCAGCTTCGATGCTAATCAAACTGTAACGATATTCGCGTAATGTCTCAATTAACTGTGTGACTAAAGGGAGGACATCCGCATGCCATTGTGGATGAGCATAATGTTCATCCAGTAGACGCAACTTACTTTCACTAGACTCTTCGGCAGTTTGCCTGTCTTTTGGATTTTTGATATCTAAAACGAAGCTTGTCAGCGCATCAAATGCGCGATTTGTTTCTTCTACTAAACGAAGTCTCAAAGCCGGTAATTCAATTGTCAAGCGAGTTAAGATATTTGAAACTTCTCTAGCAGGAACTTTATTTCCTAAAGATTGAATCTTATCTTTTAATAAGGGTAACTTGCCTTTTTGTGCGCCTTGTTTATCGGAAGCCAGCCGGCCTAGAATACGATTAAGTTCTAAACGATGCATACGGTCTGCAAAATGCTCCGTAGCAAGTTCTTCTAAATGATGGGCCTCATCTAAAATGATGCGTCGATAGACAGGTATTAAACACATTTCATCATAGTTGCCCGAATCTGCGCGCATAGCCAAGTCAGTCAGCAACATATGATGATTTGCCACTAAAATTTGCGCATCTTGTGCTTGGCGTCTCGCTTTAAAGAAAAAACATTGTTGATAATAAGGGCATTGATTATGAGAACAAGCCTCACTTTCAGCTCCAACGCGCTCCCATGCAGCTCTGGAAGGCAAAAATGGAAGACAACTACGCGAACCTTCAACAGTGTTGCGACTCCATACGCCAATTTTTTCCACTTCTTCAGATTCGGGGGAGGGATAAATGCGTGCTTCTAATTGGGCATCTTCTAACTTACGTAAGCAGACATAGTTGCTCATGCCTTTAACTAATGCTGCTTTTAAATCGAGATTTAAAACCTCCAAAAGCCGAGGAATATCTTTGTTTACAAGCTGCTCTTGCAAATTAATCGTATTAGTAGAAATGATCGTCCGTTCTTTACATTTGGCAGCCCAAATTAAAGCCGGAATAAGATAAGCTAGGCTTTTTCCCGTCCCCGTACCAGCCTCAATCAAAGTAATTCGATCATGGTTGTAAGCATCAATGACATTTGACATCATGGCGCGCTGCTGGGGACGAGATTCAAATCCCTTGATTAAACGAGTGAAGAGACCGTCCGATTCTAATAGCTTAAGAATTTGCTGCGAATTAAGTTTCAAATCCGGCAAATTTTGTGTAGACATATTTCCCGCATTTTTATTACAAGTTCAATCAAATTTCATAAGACAATCAGAAATATCTATTCTGTTCCAAGCAAGTCTAAAAATGCTTTCAGCTGTTTTGAGCGTATTGGATGACGCATTTTGCGTAATGCTTTAGCTTCAATTTGACGAATACGCTCACGCGTCACGTTAAACTCTACACCCACTTCTTCTAAAGTCTTTGGTTTGCCATCTAATAAGCCAAATCTTTGAATCAGCACTTTACGCTCACGGTCATTGAGTGTAGATAACACTTCACCCATTTTATCTTTTAAAATTGAATAACCGGTGGCCTCTGCTGGAGAATCAGCACCTGTATCTTCAAGGAAATCACCAAACTGGCTTTCACCCCCATCGCCGACTTCGGCTTGTAAAGAAATAGGATGCTGCGCAATTTTATAGATCTCTCTGACGCGCTCAGGAGTAATTCCTAGCTCTTTTGCTAATTCTTCCGGACTAGGCTCACGTCCTGTTTCCATCATTAATTTTTTTGCACCACGCAGTACGCGATTAATTGTTTCAATCATATGCACAGGGATGCGAATCGTACGCGCTTGATCAGCAATTGCACGAGTCACAGCTTGTCTAATCCACCATGTTGCATACGTAGAAAATTTATATCCTCGACGATATTCAAATTTTTCTACAGCTTTCATTAAACCCATGTTCCCCTCTTGAATGAGATCCAAGAAAGATAAACCGCGGTTAGTATATTTTTTTGCAATTGAGATCACTAAACGTAGATTCGATTCGACCATCTCTCGTTTAGCTTCTTGACTTTTGTCCATCCAACGTTGCAGCATGCGCACGTCTTTTTTAAAATCGTCTAATGTACGACCTGCTGCCAGTTCTCGTTTCTGTAATTTACGCTTGGCTGCGTTAAGTTTAGCAGCTGCAAACTTATTACGCTCAGCACGTGGCATTAACTCATTGATTTCTTTTTCTAAGAAAAGAAAACGGTCGTAAGCTCTTAAAATAACCTCAACAAAATCATCGATAATGTTATGACGTAAATGTAATCTTCTGAGATAAGCTTGAGTGCGAATACGACATTTTTCAATCTCTTCACTCAAATTTAAACGTTCATTTTTCTTTAAATTTTCATCTTTTAAAGAATTCAGAAGTTGAGCTAATGACTCATCTTCTTCTTTTAAAAGACGACAAAGTTTTGGTAAGACATTAAGAAATTCTTGTTTGTTTAGTACTTCTTTTTCAGTAATACATTTGTCAAAACGTTCTTTAGTTGTCAAAAGATAATTGGCGATTGAAATTGCTTCGTACGTTGCATAGCGAAAACGCATAATAATACGCTCAATTTGTACTTGAGCTTTTTCAATTCTTTTTGAAATTTCAACTTCCTCTTCTCGACTTAAAAGTGGAACAGAACCCATTTCTTTTAAGTACATACGCACTGGATCGTCTGGAGCCCCTTCCGCACGCTTTGGAAGCCCTTCAAGTTCTTTAGCTTCTTTCTTTCTTTCTTTTTGCTTTTCAACTTCTGATTGATTTAATACTTGAATATCCATTCCACTCAAATAGATCAATACTTGATCAATTTGTTCGGGTGAGTCAAATGACATGGGCAAAATTTCGTTAATTTCTTCATATGTAACAAAACCTTGGTCTTTTGCCAAAGACACTAATTCATCAATTTTTTGCTGATGCTGCTGAGAAAAATGATTCTTGAAATTTGATTTATTCATGCTTTCCTAAATAAGAAGCGGCAATTAGAATGCCAAAGGGATAAGGTTTCAAACTAGCTATATTTTTTAATTTAAAAGTAAAATAACATATAGGCTAGGTAATTTTAACAAAAAGATAAATTTATACTAAACTACAATTTTTATCCATACTTTCGCAATTAAGGTTTTTTTTAAAGGGAAATTTATGCAATTTTATGCTTTTAATGAAAAAAAACTGCCTATTCATGCAAAAGATGCACAGAAAAACTTTAATTACACGTGTATTGAATGCCAAACTCGCGTCAGAGTTAGAGGAGGATGTCATCGACAACTTCATTTTTATCATTTAGTCGCTGAACGTTCTTGCCACTTACATAAAAAAGGCATGATTCATTTACACTTACAAGAGTATTTAGCTTGTCTTTTACCAAAAAATGATTGCCGCTTAGAATATCGATTTGCAGAGATTAATCGGATTGCGGACGTTGCATGGCTCTCAAAAAAAATTATTTTTGAAATTCAATGTTCTCCCATTTCCAATCAAGAAATTTATCAACGTAATCAAGATTACCAAAGCCTGGGTTGGCAAGTTGTTTGGATTTTACATGACCAGCGTTATAATCAAAAAATTTTGCATCCAGCTGAATATGCTTTGTCTCATCATCCTCATTATTTTAGTAATATGAATACACTTGGTGAAGGGATCATTTATGACCAATTTGAATCTATTGAAAAAGGTAGACGCCTTTTTAAAGCAGGAAAATTTCCTGTAAATGTGTTAAAGATCATGCCTTTTACTCCCTCATTCTCCAAGAAGGCTAATTTAAAGCAATGTCAAAAGAGATTAAAAAGCTGGCCTTTACGTTGTGAAGGGGATCTATTTGATCATATTGAAACCACTTATTATCAACAAGCCGTTGATTTTGAAAAAGCCTATCTCTTTTCAAAATACAAAAATTCACTAAGATCCCTAGCACATAACTTGGTGAACAGTTGCATTCTTCATCCTTATCAAGTGTTATTCCGTTATATTCTTGAAAAGGCTTGCCGCTGATAAGTTATGCAGGATAGAGCACACAAATCACATAATTACGAAATAAACCGGTGGGTACCAGTCCAAAGTAAGAATTTAGAACAATTTCTGAACCTTGTTTGGTTTTAACTAATAAGCGACATTGAGATTCTGCAGAATTATTGAGTAAAGATAAGGCTTTATTCCATTCACTCAAACCATCTTGAAAAAAACTGCCAAATTCATTAATAAACTTTTCTGGGCTACAATCTAAGAGGGATTTAGTTTGATTATTGGCAAATAGAAGTTTATTTTCTTTTTGTGAATACACTAAAATTAGCCCACTTTCTTCATTCCTTAAATTGTCGAATAATCGTCTTTGATCAATTGTAAAATGAGAAGAGGAAAATTCTCTAAATCTAGAATTTTCATTACTATAATAATTTGCACCAGTAAGTCTTTGAGCAATATTGACACATTTTCTTAAAAGCATCAAAGCTTCAGGCGAAGTTTGAATCTGTCTCAGGTTGGACAAGTTGTCTAACTCCCATTCTTGAGGATAGATCTCGGGGATAACAGTTTGAATGGGGATGGAAAACTTATTGAAAGGGCGAATTGTTTTCTCATTTTTTTGTAAAGTTATATGGGTACTTGGTCGAGAATCCACTTCATGTAAATGGATCAAGGTTCTTATTTCATAGCTTAAATCATGAATTTTGGAGTCTAAGTGACAAATCTGCTCTTGTCTTTTTTCCATTTCTGTTCTTTGCTCTTCAAGTTCCATTTGGGCAGAAGTCAATTGTAAATTTTTTTGTTTCAGTTGCTCTTCACCAAACAGTTTATAATCAGAAAAATCCTGGCTAATTTTATGAATCTTATTTTCTAAACGCCTATTTTCTTCTAAAAAATTTTGTTTTTCGTTTTCTTTTGAAGCAAGTTGTTCATTTAATTGAGCAATTTTTAATTGACTGTCTTCATAATTGACGCGTAATTGAGCGATTTCTTGAGCATTTTCCTTAAGAAACAACGTATTTTTTTCAATTTTAGTCGAATTTTGCTTCTCTTCAAATTGCAAAGCTTCATCCAATGACATGACTTTATTTTCTTTCTTTTGTTGTTCATATCCTGAAGAAACCTGAGTTTTAAATTTGGCTTTAAGAGTTTTATCCCAATAAAGCAAAAAAATGAAAAAAATCAGACTACAAATCGAGATGATGAGAAAACCAGAAGAAACAATCACCCAACTTTTAGTTTTAGGGAGTTGAAGCACACTGTAAACAGAAAAAAATACTAAAGGAATAAAATAGAGAATTGTCAACAATGCAAAGCAAGTGTAGCGATTATTTGTCGAAAATTTCATAACTAAAGCATAGTGTTAAATTGATAATTTTAAAAATTGTTTTTTTAAATAATGAAATTTTTATTTTTTATTAAAAAAATACAAAATTTAAATAGTAAAGTTAGCATACTTTCTGTTGATTTTAAACCATTTTTTTGATGTTGCACTCTATTTTTATTCTTGGTATTTTCTTTAATTTTAAATAATTGGTTACGCATGTTCAAAAAATATGACAATTGTCAAATTACTATTGATACAAATAATCTACAAAAAGAATATTTTAAAGATCTTTTTCGTTTTAGAGAATTATTTTATTTTTTTGCGTGGAGAGACCTTTTAGTTCGCTACCGACATACTTTATTGGGGATCATTTGGATTCTTTTACGCCCTGTGATTAACATGTCAATTTTTGCATTCGTGTTTGGCAAGATTGCACATTTAGGTTCTAATGACGTGAATTACCCTTTATTTGTTTTAGTCGGCTTGCTTCCTTGGCAGTTATTCTCTAGCAGCTTAGTCGATTGCAGTAGTTGCCTTATACAAAACGCTTCTATTATTTCCAAGATGTATTTTCCCCGTATTATTTTACCAATTAGTCAGGTCATCGTTAACCTTGTAGACTTTAGTGTGAGTATCGGCATGCTTTTTTTTCTTTTTTTAATTTTAGGAATTTTTAATTTTTGGCCCCTTTTATTTTTTCCTTTGTTTGTTTGTCTCACTTTGGCTTTATGCTTAGGTACAGGTTTTTGGATTGCAGCGATCAATATACGTTTTAGAGATTTTCGCATGATTGTTCCATTTTTGTTACAATTTGGTTTATTTATCTCCCCTGTTGGCTATTCCAGTTTTTTAGTTCCTCAAAGCGTACGGTATCTCTATTTTCTCAATCCTTTAGCAGGCATTATTGAAGGCTTTCGGTGGAGTTGTTTTGGAATTTTTCATGCAGACTTACCTATTGCCCTATCTCTTTCAATTGCCATCACCTCTTTATTATTAGTGACGGGTTTCAATTACTTTCGACGTATGGAACGCGTTTTAGCGGATATTATTTAATATGACAGTAGTAAAAATTGAAAATTTATCTAAAAGATATTATCTCTCTCATGATAAGTCAAATCCCTATGCGAGTTTGAGAGAAATTTTGGCGAATTGGGTCAAGCATTCTTACCAAAAAATGAAACATCCTTTTTCTTATCAAAATCAAGATCATACTGAAGAAGAGTTTTGGGCCTTACAAGACATCAATTTAAATTTTGAGGAAGGTGATCGCGTAGCGATTTTAGGGCATAATGGGGCGGGCAAATCGACATTACTAAAACTCATCTCGCGTATCACTGAACCTACAACTGGACGCATGACTATTTGTGGCCGAGTGTCTAGCTTATTAGAAGTAGGCACAGGTTTTCACCCCGATTTGACAGGGCGAGAAAATATATTTTTGAATGGCGCCATTATGGGAATGAGTTATCAAGAGATTCGTCAAAAATTTGATGAAATCGTCGCTTTTGCTGACATCGAAAAATTTTTAGATACACAGATTAAGCATTATTCTAGTGGCATGTATATGCGATTAGGATTTGCGGTTGCAGCACACCTTAACGCAGACTTACTGATTGTGGATGAAATACTGGCAGTTGGCGATGCGCAATTTCAAGATAAATGTATAAAAAAAATGAATGAAATTGGCGCGCAAGGTAAAACTGTGCTGTTTGTCAGCCACAATACCAATACAGTCTTGTCTCTTTGCAATAAAGGTATTCTACTCGAAAAAGGTCGTGTCATTGCAGCGGAGCCTATTGCAGAATGCATCAATCGTTATATTCAAAGCTGTCCTGTGGGTGGATTGCACTGGCAAGGAGAAACCGGGGATGAACACATTTCTGTGCAAAAATTCTTTTTAGAATCACCTTGTACTAATACGCAATTTTTCTTGCAAGAAGAGCAAACAAAATTAAATTTGCAGTGTGCGATATTAAAACCTCATCCAGATTTAATCATTGCCTTTAGCGTGTTGAACTCACGTAAACAAATCATCGCTCGATCACGTCTGTGTGATCATCCTCAATTCAAAGAAGGGTTAACAACAGGAAAGCATCATCTTACTTTTAATTTTGATTTACAGCTTTTTCATCCTGGAGAATATCTGGTGCGTTTGGATATTTCCTTGTTAAATAAAAAGAAGATTTTGAATGAAGAGGTAATGTTAAAATTTAATCTTTTCAATAAAGAGACTCCAATCAAAATTGAAAAAGATAAAGATAAAGATGGAATTTGCCTAGGCAATTACTGGGACAAAATTTAAATTTATTTATTCTTTTAAAATAAAATCAATTTATCTTTTTTAAGATATTCTTTCAAAATTTACGGACAAAATTAAAAGGCCTATCCCTAAGGATAGGCCTCGAAAACATCTAGTATTAACTTCACATAAAATGTTTAGTCAATTGCAAGACCTGCACTAGCATAGCCAGTTACAGTATTTGCTAGGAATAAACCAGCTGAAGTAATTGTAAAGACGACAACGACTCGTGTCTGTGCAGCTACAGATATATTTAAACCTGTGACTATTCCATTTGCAGTTGAACCAGCAATAACGTTTAAAGTATAACCTGGAGTTAGTATAACTAACGCGCCAGCGACTGGTATAAATAAGTTATTAGGTCCAGCTGAAGTATATACTTGTGCTTGAACTGTCACTGTAGTTCCAAGTAAATTTAAAGCAAGTGTATTGCTAAAATAGGCTGAAAAACCAGTGATAATTCCACTACGTGGCATTGAGAATGCATAGTTTCCCAATCCAGCAGTTAGATCTAATGGATTTGTAATCGGAAGTGTTGTTGAACCACTTGGTCCAAATACTGCGCCATCACCTACAAGTCCACCAATAGTTGAAGTTAAAGCTACTGGAGTTGGTCCTGAAGCAAATGGAATAATTGCTGCTGCGCCTGTTGCACCTGTTGCTCCAGCATCGCCTGTTGCTCCTGTTGCTCCAGCATCGCCTGTTGCTCCTGTTGCTCCAGCATCGCCTGTTGCTCCTGTTGCTCCAGCATCACCTGTTGCTCCTGTTGCTCCAGCATCGCCTGTTGCTCCTGTTGCTCCTGTATCTCCACCACCCGGCCCTGTTGGACCTTGTTGACCTGTTGGACCTGTTGCGCCTACACCCGTTGCTCCTGTCGGCCCTACTACACTGATTACAGAACTATCTGGCCACTCTCCGTTAACTTTAGGACCATAAAGCAAGTGAGCGACAGTGTCGTAATAAAAATCACCATCTTGTCCAATCAAATCTGATGGAGGTCCATTACCATGTAAAAGAGATTTCCCTGAAAGAGCAAATAAACGTACCCAACCTGATTGTGTTTTACTATAA
>Ga0105045_10002292_pt1 | contig 16106 bp, 9 predicted proteins | sample MAT02_FD_78089 | JGI IMG/M metagenome (GOLD analysis project Ga0105045, IMG submission 78089) | Freshwater microbial communities from Lake Fryxell liftoff mats and glacier meltwater in Antarctica - MAT-02 (megahit assembly) | ecosystem: Environmental > Aquatic > Freshwater > Ice > Liftoff...
CGACAGCAACTTCGCGATGATCGAGCGCACGCTGGTGTCTCGCGCGGCCATTCCACCCGGTCAGGTGCATCGCATGCGCGGCGAACTCGACGCGGCAGTGGCGGCGGCGGAATACGACAGGATCGTGGCCGCGCTGCCCGAACCACGGTTCCATGTGGTGCTGAACGGCGTTGGTGCGGACGGACACACGGCGTCGCTCTTTCCCGGTGACACGAGCATCACCAGCGAGCAGCGGTGGTCGGTCGCGGCACAGGCACCAGCGCCGTTCGCGGTGCCGCAGCGCGTCACGCTGTCACTGCGCGCACTGAATGCCACGCGGCACTCGGTGGCGCTCTGCACGGGCGACGACAAGCGCACGGTCCGTCGGATGATTCTCTGCACCGAGGAGGGCACACCGTCACTTCCCGCGTCGCTGCTCCGCGGGGCAGAGCAGACCATCTGGTGCGTGGACCCGGACTGACCTACTCGTCCAGTGCGAGCACGGCGAAAGTTGCAAGCCAGTGCTCGCCCATGTAGTCGTCGGCCACATGCGCGAGGCTCGCCTCGAGGTGGCGCGCGGCGGCGTCCTGCATCACCCGCAGGCGCGGATCATCCACCGACATCGCACTGGCGAGATGTCGCCAGCACCATGCGCGGCTCAGGTTCAGCCCATCGAGATGCGCGATCTTGCCGTCGCTCCGATCGCTGACGATGGCCGGCGTGAACAGCGTGTGCGGCGCGCACGCCGCGATGCCGGGCAGGAAGCGCGAGAACCACGATGCGAAGACCGCTGGAGGAAGAACGCGACGCATGCACTCGGCCTCCGTCAGCGCGGACGACAGGAACTCGTCGCCGCTGGGCTCCCACGCCTGGCAGCCTGCATCGGTGCCGTACCAGCGGCATGCCGCCTCGCGCAACGCATCGTCGAGCGTGGTGTTGCCAGTGCGTTCGGCGTAGCCGAGGCTGAGCGTGATCGCGAATGCGGTGTTGTAGTGCGTGCCGACGCGGATGGGGTAGGTCGATCGTGGCAGGAATGCGAGCCATCGTGCGGTGAACGCGTCGGCCAGCGGCTGCAGCGTGGCAGACCAGCGACGTCCGTGCCCGGTGTCGTGCTGGAGCAGCTCGGCGGCGAGCATGTGGGCCCACGCCCACCCATACGGCCGCTCGAACGTGCCGCGATGTCCGGGCACGAGGTACTCCACCTCCGCCGCCACGTTGACTGTCGTGATGTGCGTGTCGAACAGGGCCCGGATCTCCGCCGCCTGGGGCAGGTCCGGCACACGTCGCAGCAGGCGTGCCAGCATCCAGTAGGCGTGGGTGCATGAATGCCAGTCGAAGCTGCCGTAGAAGAGCGGGTGCAGCGCACGCGGTGACTGCAGGTCATCCGGCCCGGTCAGCACATGTTCGGGCTTGTTCGGGTACTCGCGCGTGATGTGCGACAGCGCGATGGCGGCGTATCGTGACGCGACGGATGGTGTGAGCGTTGGCAGCATCGCGGTCAGCGCGGGAAGGCGAGGAAGTAGAGCAGTGCGGTGTTCACGGCGAGCAGCATCAGGGCCGTGGGCACCTGCACCCGAATGACGGAGTATCGGTCGGGCAGGTCGAGCAGCGCGACGGGCACGATGTTGAAGTTCGCGGCCATCGGCGTCATGAGGGTCCCGCAGAAACCTGACAGCATGCCGATGGCGGCGATGATGGTCGGGTCGCCATGCAGGCCCGTCACCAGCAAGGGCAGCGCGATGCCCAGCGTCATCACGGGGAAGGCCGCGAACGCGTTGCCCATCAGCATCGTCAGGAGCGCCATGCCGACGGTGTAGGCGGCCACGGACAGCAGCGGCGCACCGCTGGGAATCCAGGCTCCGGCGAGCGTCGAGACGACCGCCCCGACGCCTGCCGCCGCGAACACCGCGCCGAGGGCCGCGAGCAGCTGCGGCAGCATGGCCGCCCAGCCGACGGCGTCGAGCAGTCGACGTGCCTCGGCGAGCGGCGCCCATGCGGGTGGTCGCAGCATCAGCATGCCGATGGCCAGAGACAAGAGTGTCGCGAGCCCAAGCGCCACGAGTGTCACCTGCCTGGGCTGCACCAGCGGCATGCCGTCGATCGTGATGTGCCCGATCGACGCGTTGGCGAGCAGTGTGAGCACCGGCACCGCGAGTGCGGGCAGAAACAGGCGGTTGCCCCAGCGTCGTGCACTCTCGATGCGCTCCGCAGCGGTGGTGCTGTCGCCGGTACCGGCGCGCACTCCGCGCGCCGTCGCCACGGCCACCATGCCGAGAATCAGCGCGCCGCTGGCGAGATCAGGGAGGTAGGTGCCGAACAGGAACGAGATCGCCCAGAGCCCCCAGAACAGGGCGTTGGACAGCCGGTTGGGGTTCGTGCCGTCGCGCAGGTTGATCACCGCGGCGGCACCGGTGAGGATGCCCATCAGCCGGTACAGGAATTCGAGTGTGATCATGCGGCACCGGCGCCGGCGTTGCGCGCGGCGAGGCGACGATCGAGCAGCAGCAGGCGTGCGCCGTGGATCACGAAGGCCGCGATGGCCGTGGGGATTGCCCAGACGGCGAGACGGGTCGGGAGCACGATGATTCCCGCCTGCTCCATGACGCCCTTGATGAGCAGGATGGAGCCGATCGCGATGAAGATGTCCTCGCCGAAGAAGACTCCGATGTTGTCCACGGCCGCCGCATGCGCGCGGACCAGGTGGCGCGTGGCATCGTCGATGTCGCGCACGTCGCGCTCGGCCGCTCCTTCCGCCATCGGTGCGATCAGTGGCCGCACCATCTGCGGGTGCCCGCCAAGCGACACGAGTCCCAGTGCGGCCGTGACCTGTCGCAGCGCCAGGTACGCCAGCAGCACGCGACCGGCGGTGGCCCGCTGCATGCCGGTCACTACCTCGCGCGCACGCTCCTTGAGCCCTGCACGTTCGAGGAGGCCGATGACAGGCAGCACCAGCCATACGATCGCCACGTAGCGGCTCTCGGTGAATGCGTGGCCGAGGGTGGTGAGCGTCGTGAGAAGACCGAGTCCGCCCGTGAGACCGGTGACGAGACCGGCGACGGTGACGACGAGCAGCGGGTTGACGCGAAAGGCAAAGCCAAGGACGACGACGAGCAGTCCACTCAGTACGAGCATGCGCCAGCGGTCAGGAGAAGTCGGTCATGTGCGCGCCGCAGCGGCCAGTGGGCGTATGGTAACATCGGCGGCGCGCAGTACCGTGCCGAGTCGCTGGGCCAGGTGTGCTGCGCCGGGCGAGTCGCCGTGGATGCAGATGGTGTGCGGCGTGATGGCGATCGCGGTGCCGTCGATGGCGACGACGCGGTGCTGCTGGACCATCGTCACTACGCGCGCGGCGGCGACATCCACGTCGGTGACCAGCGCGTGCGCGTCCGAGCGTGGTGCAAGCGAGCCGTCAGGCAGGTAATTGCGGTCCGCGAACACTTCGCTCGCGACACGCAGTCCCTGCGCGAGGCCGGCCGTGATCAGCGCACTGCCGGAGAGGCCGACGAGCACGAGGCGCATATCCACATCGCGGACGGCGCACGCGATGGCATCGGCAAGGTCAGGGCGGCGGGCGGCCATGTTGTACAGCGCGCCGTGCGGCTTGACGTGCTGCAGCGTCACGCCGGCCGCCGCGGTGACGGCCTGCAACGCGCCGATCTGGTAGACCACCATGTCGTACGCCTCCTGGGTGGTGATCGCGAGCTCACGTCGTCCGAAGCCGGCGAGATCGGGCAGTCCCGGATGCGCGCCGATCGCCACGCCATGCGCTGCCGCCAGCTGTACGGTCGCACGCATCACCGACGGATCACCGCCATGGAATCCGCACGCCACGTTGATCGATGACACGAACGGCATCACGGCGGCATCGTCACCGATGATGAATGCGCCGAAGCTTTCGCCCATGTCGCAATTCAGGTCAACGCGCATCGCACCTGCTGGATGCAAATCGAAGGTGGAGCGCGTGCCGGGCACGGGAGAGGTCATGTTCGCGATGCCGGTACAGGGTGTGTGCGTCGTCGAGCGCGATGGTTTCGAAGCGGACGTCGTCTCCCGGGCGCAGTTGCGCAATCAGCGGCAGGTCGTATGCGATCACGTCCCCGAGCCGCGGATAGCCACCAGTGGTCTGCCGGTCGGCCATCAGCACGATGGGCGCGCCGCCCGGCGGCAGCTGGATCGTGCCGACCGTCACGCCGGCGGAGCGCATTTCCATCGGCGTGGTCAGCGCGAGCGTGTGGCCCTGCAGCCGGAAGCCCATGCGATCCGAGTCCGGCGCGATGCGAAAGCCGGCATCGAACAAGCGCTCGCGCGACGCGTCGGTCAACTCGCGGAGCTCCGGTCCTTCGATGAGACGAACGGTGGGATGGATGGCATACGAGGGCCGCAGGGCTGGACCGGCGCCCCAGTCGGCGATCACGCGGCCCTGTGCAACGAGGCGCGAGAGCATCTGTTTGCCGAGTTGAGTCGGGACGCCGATGGGCAGGATGTCGTCACGCCGAAGCGCGCGCCCGTGGAAGCCTCCGAAGCCTGCCCGCATCGAGGTGCCGCGTGCACCGAGGACCATGGGGACGTCGATCCCGCCGGCGATCGCGACGCTCGTGCGGCACCCGGTGTGGAGCACGAGCAGCTCGCCGGGCTCGGCGCGGAACGGCTGCCATGCGGGAACCGCGACGCCGTCGAGCGATGCGGTGATGTCGCGCCCTGTGAGCGCCACCAGTGCGTGCGACGTGATCTGCAGGGCGACTCCACCGAGCGTGCACTCCAGCGCCGCCGCGTCATCCTGATTGCCGACCAGCAGGTTGGCGATGCGGTGCGCGACGCGATCCATCGCACCACCCTCGGGGACACCGGCATGCTGCCAGCCCGGCCGGCCGAGATCCTGGACGGTGGTCTGGATGCCGGCCTGCCGAACCGCGACGCTCATTGCAGCGCCGGCTGCAGGCGGAACTGCTCGGCGCTGATGGGGATGAACTGCACGCGGTCGCCGGGCTGCAGCAGGGCGGGCTGCTCGCGTGTGGGTACGAAGAGCGCGCGCGGTGTGCGGCCGATGAGATGCCAGCCGCCGGGTGACGTGAAGGGATAAATGCCGGTGCTCCCGCCGCCGATCCCGACGCTGCCGGCCGGCACGGCGGTGCGTGGTGAGGCGCGTCGCGGCGTGTGCAGCTCGGCCGGCAGTCCCTCGAGATAGGGAAATCCCGGCAGGAAGCCGATCATGGCGACGGTGTAGGTGCCGGCGGCATGCATCTCGATGATCGCGGGAGGGCTGGTCTCGTGCGCTGCCGCCACGTCGTCCAGGTCCGGCCCGAACTCGCCGCCGTAGCAGACGGGGATCTGGACCGGCGCTCCAGCAACGACCGGCGCGACGATCAGCGTCGCGAGCGTGACGTCGATCCGATCGATGAGCTTCCGATACGATGTGAGCAGCGGCTCGTAGTGCAGCGTCAGCGTCCGGATGCCCGCCACCCGCCCGGTGATCCCGCAGGGTGCGTCGGCACGCAGGCGATCATCGAGGCACCGGATCAGGTCGCGCAGGGCGACGCCATCGGGTTCCGGGAAGTCGATGGTGAGCGCGCGATCGCCGAGGGGAATGACGGTGAAAGGCCACATGATTCCGATAACATGCAGGTACGCGGGTGCCGGACGCCAGCAGCCCGGTCGCCGGCCAGGCGCACGGAGATGGTGCAGACCGCAGGCCCTGACGAGATTTATGTGACGACGTGATACGTTTCATGCCTGCACGACCGCTCGCGTTCTCCCGCACGACCGTTCAGTTCCCTGCCGCAGCCGATGCCCGTCATCCCAGATCCAGAACAGCTCGAGCCCCTGTCGCTGCTCGTGGTCGAGGACGACGACGCGCTCCGTCGGGTCATCGTCGAGGCGTTGTACACCGTCTGCGCCGATGTGCGGGAGGCGACCACGCTCGCCGGCGCGCTGCGCGAATGCGCGGCACGCGAGCCGAATCTGGTGTTGCTGGACCTTGGGCTGCCTGACGGCGACGGCTCCGACCTGCTGCGAGGCCTGCGGGCCTCGACCACGGTGCCGCTGATCGTGCTCTCGGGACGCGATGACGAGGATGAGAAGGTTGCACTGCTGGATGCCGGTGCCGACGATTTCATCCGGAAGCCGTGCAGCGCGGCCGAACTGGTCGCGCGCGTGCGAGGGCAGCTTCGGCGCACCGCGTTCTCGGCCGCAGCGCGGTCTGCGACAGTGATGCATGCCGATGGCGTCGAGATCGATCTCGTGGCGCAGCGCGTGACGCGCGATGGGGTGCCGACTCGGCTGACGCCGACGGAGTGGGCGCTGCTGCGTGCGCTGGCACTGCACGCCGGCCGGTCGATGTCCGTGAAGCAACTCTGGGATCTCGTGTGGGACCGCGAGTTCGGCGACTTCGCGGTGCATGTGCGCGTGCACATCACCCACCTGCGTCGCAAGATCGAGCCCGATCCGTCGCATCCGAGGCTGATCGTGACAGAGCCCGGGGTGGGGTACCGATTCGTATTGCCCTGACGTCCAGGCAGGTGGCATGGGTGCGGTGGCTGAGCATCTACGCCGTCCTGACCTTCCTCGTGGCGCGCATCTCGTTCTTTCCCGAGATGCGCATCTCGCATGGCGTGCTGATGTACCTGCTGATCATCGTGGGGGCGAGCCGTGAGGGCGGCCGCAGTCTCAGTGCAGTCATCGTCGTGCTGAGCTACCTGGCGGTCGACTACTTCTTCGTTCCACCGCGCCTGGCGCTCGGGAAGGCATCCGACTTCGACGTCATCATCATGAGCGGCTTCGTGATGACGGGGTTCGTCATCGCGCGACTGGTGCTGAATCTGCGACAGGCGGCCACGATCGCGACGGAGCGTGCCGCAGAAATCGAGCGCCTGAGCGCCGAGCGGATCGTCCTCGAGCGAAACGCGTCCCGGGCGGTGGTGCTTCAGGAAGCGGAGCGACTGAAGAACGCGCTCCTCGCTTCCGTCTCGCACGACCTGCGGTCGCCGATCATGGTCATGACGATGCTGGCCGACCCGATCTCCGGACTTACACCGGAGGAGGCGATGGCACGGATCAGAGAACAGGCGCAGCAACTGGGCGCTTTTCTCTCCACGCTCGGCCGGTTCACCTCGGCCGAGGGCGCGACCGGTGAGGCATTGCAAACAGATACGCACGTGGTCGACGATCTCGTTGGTGCCGCCATCCGCGCCTCCGCACCGCACCTGACCGGGCATACGCTCACGCTGCCGACCGGCACAAACAGCGGGATCATGCTGGTGCGATGCGACTTCACGCTGTCGCTGCAGATTCTTGGCAATCTGCTGCAGAACGCTGCCAGGTATGCGCCGGTCGGTGGCGACATCGAGGTCTCGTGGGTGCGCGAGATTGCGCAAGCGCGGATCACGGTGTCGGATCGGGGCACGGGCATCGAGTCCGGTGACGTCGAGCGGCTGTTCCAGCCGATGCAGCGCGGCGTCCATGAGACGACCGGGGAGTTTGCACTGGGCACGGGCATGGGGCTCGCCATCGCCCGCACGTTCGCCCGCGCGCAAATGGGCGATGTGACGTATCGAGCGCGGCCGGGCGGGGGTGCATGCTTCGATCTGGTGCTGCCAACCGCGCCCGACTGCCGAATCGCGGAATCCGAGTTTCTGACGACGGTCGCCTCCGGTGAGTGACCGGCAGCGGCACTGCCGAAACGTCGGGCACCGCCAGTTCGTCCTTGCCAGCACGTGGCGTACCCGGCTTCCTTTCGGCGGCCACAATGGGATAGCCGTCGTGGTCGCTCGTTGTATCACATCTTCTTGCCACCGCCCGGAGTAGCCGGCATGGCCGTTACGGCAGATCCACGCCTCGTCGATCCGACGGGGCCGTACGTCGTGTTGCCCCCTGCGGCACGTCAGAATCCGATCAGGTCGCGCGCCGACTGGGATCGGATGCGGGCCGAGTGTCTGGCCGACCCGGGTCGCTTTCATGGCGACATCGCGCGGCGTACGCTGCACTGGTTCCACGCGACGACCGGTCCGCACGGTGCCTGGATCACCTGGGACGATGCGGCGCAGCAGTGGTCGGGGTGGGACGCGCGCTCCGGTCTGGTGGTACAGCCCGCTCTGCCCGCCGACTACACGCCCTGGAGCCGCGCATTCAACGGCGACGCCGCGCCATTCTGGACCTGGTTCGAAGGTGCGCTGACGAATGCGGGATTCAATGAAGTGGACCGGCATGTGCTTGCCGGACACGGCGCCGAACCGGCGCTGATCTTCGAGGGCGACCGGTGGGACATGTCGCTCGATGACGGTCGCGGCGGCCCGGTGGAGTGCTATCCCGTCTCGCGCCGCACGCTGCTGCTGGAGTCGGCGAAGTGCTCCATCGCATTGCAGGCGCTGGGGCTGACGCGTGGCGACCGCATTGCGCTGAACATGCCGAACATCCCGGCGCAGCTCTTCTGGACGGAAGGGGCGAAGCGGGCGGGCATCGTGTACACGCCGGTGTTCGGCGGCTTCAGCGACAAGACGCTCAGCGACCGCATTCATGATGCCGGCGCACGCGTCGTGATCACGGCCGACGGCGGCTATCGCAACGCGCAGATCGTGCCGTTCAAGACGGCATACACCGATCCGGCGCTCGACGATTACGTGCCGCTGGACGCCGCGCGTCGCGTGGTAAACGCGACGCTGCGGACGCTGGCGCTCACCGATGCGCGCACCGCGACACTGCTCGGCGCCATCGACGAAACGCTCGCGGGCGAGATCACGGTGCAGCGGAGCGACGTGATGCGCGGCGTGGGGCGCGCACTGCAGCAGCTCTCGGATGCGCACGACATCGACGCGAGCGAGGCGAGTCGCGTGCGGACGGCCATCGCCGCTGCACTGGTTTCCGTGCCGCCGCGGGTGGATACGGTGGTCGTCGTGCGCCACAGCGGCATCGAGGACATCGTCTGGCGCGTGGAACGCGACCGCTGGAGCCATGAGCTCACGGACGCAGCGCTCGAAGTCGTGCTGTCGGCGGCACGTGACGCCGGCATCGACGTGCACACCGAGGCGCAGTTGCTGGCGCTGCCGGACGGCGAGTTCGTGCGCGCAATCTGGAGCGCCAGTGCGCCGGTGCCGCTGGACGCCGAGTTCCCGCTGTTCTTCATCTACACCTCGGGATCGACGGGCAAGCCGAAGGGCGTGGTGCATGTGCATGGCGGCTACACGGCCGGCGTGGCGCACACCATGCGCGTGGCGTTCGACGCACAGGCGGGCGACGTGATGTACGTGGTCGCCGATCCGGGCTGGATCACGGGACAGAGCTACATGATCTCGGCCGCACTGACGACGCGCGTGACGAGCGTGTTCACGGAAGGCGCGCCGGTGTTCCCGCATGCCGGGCGATTCGCGTCGATCATCGAGCGGCACAAGGTCAGCATCTTCAAGGCCGGCGTGACGTTCCTGAAGTTCGTGATGCAGGATGCCCAGAACTCGGAAGACGTTCGCCGCTACGACCTGTCCTCGCTGCGCGTGTGCACCTTCTGTGCGGAGCCCACCTCGCCGGCCGTGCAGCAGTTCGGCATGGACCTGCTCGCACCGTGGTACATCAATTCGTACTGGGCCACCGAGCATGGTGGCATTGCCTGGACGCACTTCTACGGCAACGGCGACTTCCCGCTGCGTGCCGATGCGCACACCTATCCGATGCCATGGATCATGGGCGACGTGTGGGCGGAGGCAACGCCGGAGGATGTCGATGCGGAGCAGGCTCTCGCGCCGCATTCGCGCAGTGATGGAACCGGTGTGCCGTTTCGGCGTGCGGCACTGGAGGAGAAAGGCGAGATCGTGATCGCCGCGCCGTACCCGTACCTGGCGCGCACGGTGTGGGGCGACAGCGAGAACTTCCGCGTGGACGGCGCACGCATCGTGCCTGAGTGGAAAGGTGACATCGCGCGCTGGAGCAGCACCTACTGGTCGCGGTGGCAAGGCGTGTGGGCCTACACGCAGGGTGACTTCGCGATGCGCTACCATGACGACTCGTTCTCGCTGCATGGCCGCAGCGATGACGTGATCAACGTGTCGGGCCATCGCATGGGCACCGAGGAGATCGAGGGTGCCATCCTGCGGCATCGCCAGCTCGATCCCGACTCGCCGGTCGGGAACGTGATCGTGGTCGGCGCACCGCATCGCGAGAAGGGCCTGACGCCGCTGGCGTTCGTGAAGCCGACCGCAGGCCGCACGCTGACGCAGGACGACAAGCGACGCCTGAGTGAACTGGTCCGCTTCGAGAAAGGCGCGGTCGCGGTGCCGGCCGACTTCATCGAGGTCACGCAGTTCCCCGAAACGCGCAGCGGCAAGTACGTGCGCCGCATGGTGCGCGCGCTGGTGGAAGGCAGCGACGTGGGCGACCAGAGCACGCTGCGCAACCCGGAGTCGATCGCGGAGCTGAAGAAGGCCATCGATGAGTGGCAGCGGCGCCAGAAGCTGAGCGAGGAGCAGCAGCTGTTCGAGCGCTACCGCTACTTCCGCGTGCAGTACAACGCGCTGGGCGCGGATGCCAGGGTCGCGACGGTGTATGTGACGAACCCGCCCGTCAACGCGCTGAACGAACGCGCGCTGGACGAGTTGAACATCGTCGTGGATCACCTGTCGCGTCGCACCGACGTGAAGGCGGTGGTGTTCACCGGTGACGGCACGTCCTCGTTCGTCGCGGGTGCCGACATCCGGCAGTTCCTGGACGAGATCCACACGCTGGAGCAGGCGCGTGTGCTGCCGAACAATGCGCAGCTCGCATTTCGGCGCATCGAGCGCATGGGAAAGCCCTGTATCGCCGCGATTCAGGGGGTCGCGCTGGGTGGCGGCATGGAGTTCGCCCTGGCGTGTCATTATCGCATCGCGGAGCCGTACTCGCAGTTCGGTCAGCCGGAGATCCGGCTGCGACTCCTGCCCGGGTACGGCGGCACGCAGCGACTCCCGCGCCTGCTGGCGGAGCGTCGCGGCGCGGCCGGGCTGCGTGATGCGTGGGAGATGCTGCTCAGCGGTCGGAATGTCGATGGTGACGAGGCGTTCGCGATGGGCCTCGTCGACGAGCTGAGTGGCGAAGCGTCCGACGTGCTGTCGGCGGCGCACGCACGGATCCGCGAATGGCATCGCGCGGGCAGTGCCAGCGTGCTTGGTGCAGCGCATGCGGCGCGGATCGCCCAGACGGCGGAGTGGAACTCACCCGGGGTGGCAGACATCGATGACGTGCTGCTGAATGACGCGCACCTGCAGGCGGTGCTCGCACAGCTGGAATGGGCCGGTCGTGGCGCCGCGCGCGATCGGGTGCTCGATGCTGTTCGCACGGGCTGGATCGGGGGCTTGGATGCCGGCCTCGCGCGTGAGGCGGAACTGTTCGCCGAGGGTGTCGTGGATCCGGCAGGCGGCAAGACCGGCATCCGGCAGTTCCTGGACAAGCAGAGCGCCCCGCTGCCGATCAAGCGGGATGGCGTGCGCGTGGTGCGCGAGCAGCAGACGTTCATCGCCGCGCAACTCGAGCTCGGGCAGTTGCTGCCGGTCGGTGCGCCGTTCTATCCGGGCGTGACGCAGATGCCCGTCTGGCAATACGCGTTCGGTGTGCCGAAGGATCAGCGCACGGGCGCACCGTCGTTCGGCGCGCCGATCACCGCCGAACAGGAACTCATCGTGCCGGTCGGGACGCCCGGTGCGATGGAGGCGCTGGTGTACGTGCTCGCGTCGGAAGTGAACTTCAACGACATCTGGGCGATCACGGGCATCCCGGTCTCGAGCTTCGACAATCACGACCTCGACGTGCAGGTCACGGGCTCGGGTGGACTTGGACTCATCGTCTCACTTGGCGCCGATGCGAAGGCCGAGGGGCGCCTGAAGGTCGGTGACCTGGTGGCGGTCTACAGCGGACAGAGCGATCTGCTGTCACCCTTGGCAGCACGCGATCCGATGTATGCGGACTTCTCGATCCAGGGCTACGAGACGGATTTCGGCAGCCATGCGCAGTTCCTGGTCACGCAGGCGCCGCAGCTGCATCCGGTGCCGGGCGACCTCACACTGGAGCAGGCGGGATCGTACATCCTGAACCTTGGCACGATCGTGCGCGCGCTGTTCACGACACTGCAGATCGAGTCGGGGAAGACGATGTTCGTGGAGGGCTCGGCCACGGGCACCGGACTGGAAGCGCTGAAGACCGCGCTCAAGACCGGCGTGCAGGTCACCGGGCTGGTCTCGAGTGACGAGCGCGCGGCGTCCGTGCGTGCGCTCGGCGCGACCGGCACGCTGAACCGGCGCGATGCACGGTTCTCGGAGCTCTACACCGTCGTGCCGGAGGACGAGGCAGGAACGGCCGCATGGCTGGCTGCGGGCGAGGCCCTCTGTGACGAGTATCGCGCGCAGAACGACGGTCGCCTCGCCGACTACGTGGTGTCGCACGCCGGTGAGACGTCGTTCCCGCGCTCCTTTCAGCTGCTCGAGCAGCATGGTGCGCTGACGTTCTACGGCGCGTCGAGCGGCTATCACTTCACGTTCGTGGGCAAGCGTGGATCGGCGTCGCCCGAAGCGATGCTGCGCCGCGCCGGGCTGCGCGCCGGTGAGGCGGTGCTCGTGTATTACGGCCCGCGCACGACGGAGCTGGTGGACGCGATCGGGCTCGAGATGATCGAGGCGGTGCGTGCGTTGCATGGTCGCTGCGTGGTTGCCACGACGACCGATGGACAACGGGAATTCGTGCAGTCGCTGGGCTTCGAGGACGCGGTCGCCGGTGTGGTGTCGCTGGAGGAGATCGAGCGACGCAGTGCGGAGTTCGAGTGGCCGCGCACCATGCCGCGCCTGCCGGACGCGAGGCAGGCGACCGAGACGTTCCGACAGGCGGTGCGCGACTTCCAGGATCACACGCTGAAGCCGTTCGGCGCCGCGGTCGGCAAACTGCTCCGGTCGCCCGACAATCCGCGTGGCGCACCCGACGTGGTGATGGAGCGCGCCGCGCACGACGCGCTCGGCGTGAGCACGTCGCTCGTGAAGCCGTTCACCGGTCGTGTGGTCTACTGCGAGGAGATGGCAGGCTGTCGCTATGCGTTCTACGCGCCGCAGGTCTGGACGCGGCAGCGCAAGATCCTGATGCCGACGGCGTCGATCCTCGGCACGCATCTCACGAATGCGTACGAAGTCACGCGCATGAACGACATGATCTCGGCCGGGCTGCTGGACATCACGCCACCGACCGTGGTGCCGTGGAACGAACTGCCCGCCGCGCATCAGGCGATGTGGGAGAACAAGCATGCCGGCGCGAACTATCTCGTGAATCACGCCCTGCCGACGCTCGGGTTGCGCAGCAAGGATGCACTGCTGGAAGCCTGGGCCGCCCTGGAGCACACTACATGACCGCACCGCACGAGGACACGTTGACGCAGACCATGACCGCAGATGTGCTGGACGCCGTGAGACGCGAGGGACGACTGACCGGCAAGGTGGCGCTGGTGACGGGCGCCGCCGGCAACCTCGGTGGCGAGATCGTGCGGCACTTCCTGCGCGAGGGTGCCACGGTGGTGCTCACCGGCCGCGAACGGACGCGCGTGGAAGCGGCGCGCGTGGCCGCGATCGCGGCCTCGGGTGTGACCGACGACTGTGCGTCGGTGGTGACGCTGGATGGTGCCGATGCGGAGTCGGTGCGCGTCGCGATCGCCGAGGCCATCACGATGCATGGTCGTCTGGACATCGTGGTGAACAACGCCGGCTCGGCGGGGCCGCGGCAGCCGCTGCGCACCGTGCCGCTGACGCGCGAGGAGCTGGATGCCTCCCGCGCGGCAGGCTGCACGGACAGCGAGACCGTCGGTGACGCGATGCGCAGCATCCTTGGCGTCGCATGGCATGTCGCGAATGCGGCGGCGAGGGTGATGCAGCCGGGCGGCTCGATCATCAACATTTCGACGATCTTCTCACGCACCGAGTACTACGCGCGCTCGCCTTACGTGGTGCCGAAGGCGGCGCTCAATGCGCTTTCGCGCCAGCTGTCGTTCGAACTCGGCGAACGTGGCATTCGCGTCAACACGCTGTATCCGGGACCGATCCGTTCCGAGCGGATCCAGGCTGTGTTCGCGACGATGGACACGATGCGCGGTGACGACGCCGGCACGACGGCGAAGAGCTTTACCGGCCTGATGTCGCTGAAGCGCTCGGGCGAGGACCCGGCCGCAGGTCGAACTTTCCCCACGCCGAAGGATGTCGCCAACACCTGCGTGTTTCTGGGCAGCGACGAGTCGGCGGCGTTCAACGGGCACGACTTCGAGGTCACGCACGGCATGTGGGTGCGCAAGGAGTCGCGCTCCGAGTTCGTGTCACGTCCCACGATGCGCACGGTGGATGGCAGCGGGCTGTCGGTGCTGGTGGCCTGTGGCGATCAGCTGGAGGACGGTCTGGCCGTCGCGCGCTTCCAGACGGAAGTCGGCGCGATGGTGCTGCTTGGCGTGCCGAGCGAAGCGGACGTGTCGGCGCTGCAGGCCCAACTGTCGCCACGCGGACTGGATACGCAGATTCGCGTCGCGTGCTTCGATCGCAGCGACCCGTCGGTGATGGAAGCAGCGCTGAACGACGGTCCGGCAGGGGGTGGACCGGTGCATGGCGCGATCATCATGCCGGCCTACGGTCCCACGCGCTTCCGCGGCCTGGTCTGTGAGGCGTCGGACGTGGACATCGATGCGTTCATCGATGGTGAACTGACGGGCGCCATCGCACTCGCACGCACGCTGAGCCGCTACTGGAGCGGACGCACGGATCTGCCGCGCAATCCACGCTTCATCATGATGTCGAATGGGACGGATGGTGCGTACAACTCGTATGCCGACATGTTGCGCGCGGCGCTCGAGTCGCTCACGCGCGTCTGGCGTGACGAAACGAAGGTGGATGTGAAGCATGGACGCCGGCAGTGGATCGAGTGGGGCAACCAGATCATCCGCTACGGCAACACGGAGCCCGAGAACCGGCGCTTCGCGGCAGGACAGGCGGCGCGCCTGATCTACACCGATCGGCGCATTCCGCAGGTGAACCTGTACATGCCGAAGTCGATCGTGCGGGCAACGGGTGCGAAGCGCTCGATGGTCGGCTTCATGGAGAACCTCACCGGCCTGCACCTGGGCAAGGTGGCACTGATCACGGGCGGGTCGGCCGGTATCGGCGGGCAGGTCGCGCGGCTGCTGGCGATGGGTGGCGCCCGTGTGATGCTCGTCGCGCGGCGCGAGAGCGAACTCGAGGTCATGCGCGCGCAGATCGTCGGTGAGCTGGAGGACGTAGGCTACAGTGGTGCCGAGCGCCGTGTGCGCACGATGGCCGGCGTGGACGTCGGCAATGTGGACACGCTGCGGAAGGCCGTGGACGGCACGCTCGCGGCCTTCGGTCGCATCGACTACCTGATCAACAACGCCGGTGTGGCCGGTGCGGAAGAGATGGTCGTGGACATGTCGCTGGATGCGTGGCGCTACACGCTCGATGCGAACCTGGTGTCGAACTATGCGCTGCTGAAGGAAGTGGTGCCGATCATGCGCAAGCAGGGCAGTGGCTACATCCTGAACGTGTCGAGCTATTTCGGCGGCGAGAAGCACCTCGCGGTCGCGTATCCCAACCGCGCCGATTACGCCGTGTCGAAGGCGGGGCAGCGCGCGCTCGTGGAGTCGCTGGCGAAGCATCTTGGTCCCGAGATCCAGATCAATGCGATCGCACCCGGACCGGTGGACGGTGACCGGCTGCGCGGGCTTGGCGGCAAGCCGGGCCTCTTCATGCGCCGCGGTCGGCTTATTCTGGAGAACAAACGCCTGAACGCCGTGCATGCTGCGGTCGTGAAGGCCGTGCGTCGCGGGCTGCGCGTGGAGTCGCTGCTGTCGTCGCTCGCCGAGAACGATGTCACGAATCTGTCGCACGATCCGGATGTGCCGCACGAGCTGCGTGAACTGGCGCTGCAGTGCCAGGCAGAGGCGGTCGAGGGTGCGTCGTGGGGCGAATATCTCATGACGCCGCCGATCGCGGATCGCCTGATCCAGCGGCTCGAGCTTGGCGGCCTGTTCCTGGATACTGGTACCTGGACGGTGCCCGATCCGGCGGCGTGGCTCAAGCGGCAGCCGCCCGAGGAGACGCCATTTCTGCCGGCAAGTTCGATCGAGCGGGAGGCGGACAAGGTGA
>Ga0105045_10002293_pt1 | contig 16099 bp, 13 predicted proteins | sample MAT02_FD_78089 | JGI IMG/M metagenome (GOLD analysis project Ga0105045, IMG submission 78089) | Freshwater microbial communities from Lake Fryxell liftoff mats and glacier meltwater in Antarctica - MAT-02 (megahit assembly) | ecosystem: Environmental > Aquatic > Freshwater > Ice > Liftoff...
CAGCCGCCGTGGCCATGGTCGGGCTGACCAGATGGGTGCGCCCGCCCTTGCCCTGGCGGCCCTCGAAGTTGCGGTTCGAAGTCGAAGCGCAGCGCTCGCCCTCAAACAGGGTGTCCGGGTTCATGCCGAGGCACATCGAGCAGCCGGCGCCACGCCACTCGAATCCGGCCTCCTCGAACAGCTTGTCGATGCCTTCCTCTTCAGCCTGGCTCTTGACCAGGGCCGAGCCCGGTACGACCATTGCCCGGATCGAGTCGGCCACTTTGCGGCCCTTGATCGCCCCGGCCGCTTCACGCAGGTCGGAGATCCGGGAGTTGGTGCAGGAGCCGATGAACACCCGCTCCGGGCGGATCTCCTCGATCGGTGTGCCGGCTTCGAGCCCCATGTACTGGAGCGCGCGTTCGGCCGACTCCCGCTTGGCCGGGTCGTCGATTTCGGCCGGGTCCGGAACGCGGTCGCTGACCTGGACGACCATGCCTGGAGTCGTACCCCAGGTGACCATCGGCGAGATCACCGAAGCGTCGATGTCCACCTCGTAGTCAAACTGAGCGCCTTCTTCGGTCGGCAGTTGCTTCCAGCGCTCGACCGCGTCGTCGAAGTCCTCGGGCACACCCGGCTTGCCGCGCATGTACTCGTAAGTGGTTTCGTCCGGGGCGATCATGCCAGCCCGGCCGCCGCCCTCGATGGTCATGTTGCAGACGGTCAGGCGCTGCTCCATGGTCAGGGCCCGGATCGCCTCGCCGGCGTACTCGACCACGTAGCCGGTCATGCCACCCGTGCCGAGTTCGCCGATCGTGGCCAGGATCAGGTCCTTCGAGGTGACTCCGGGGCTGAGGGTGCCGCTGTAGTTGATCCGCATCGTCTTCGGGCGGCGCTGGACCAGGGTCTGGGTAGCCATCACGTGCTCGACCTCGGATGTGCCGATGCCGAAGGACAGCGCACCGAAGGCTCCGTGGGTGGAGGTGTGGGAGTCACCACAGACGATCGTCATGCCGGGCTGGGTCAGGCCGAGCTCCGGCCCGATCACGTGGACGATCCCCTGTGACTCCGAGCCGAGGCTGTAAACCGGCACGCCAAAGTCGGCGGCGTTCTGCTCGAGCGTCTCAACCTGCTTGCGCGAAAGGGTGTCGGCGATCAGCCTGGCGCTCGCAGTGCCGTCGGTCGGCACGTTGTGGTCGGCGGTGGCGACCGTCTTGTCCGGCCGGCGCAGCTTGCGACCGGTCAAACGCAGGCCCTCGAAAGCCTGAGGCGAGGTCACCTCATGCACGAGATGCAGGTCGATGTAGATCAGCTCTTTGCGGACCTCATGTGCTTCCCAGATCTTTTCGAACATCGTCTTCGGCATTCGTGCTCCTTTCTAGCCGCGGCGCAAACCGGCGGCGATAACGGCGACAAACCGGATCGGTCCGTCGCTCTCGTTCTCAAAATGGTGTGACAGATCGGCGTCAAAGGTCACGCTGTCGCCGGATTTCAGCAGATGTCGGTCCTGACCGAAGACCAGGGTCAGCTCGCCCTCGAGGACGACTGCGGTTTCCCGACTGCCTGGCTCGTGCATCGGGGCGTCGCCAGTCGCGCCGGTGGCGGCACCGGGGTCGAGTTCGTGGGCTGAGACGTCAGCCCTGAGGCCGGGCAGCGGGGGTGTGAGCTCCTCGATCCGGTGTCCCCCGCGCCGGTGACGCCGGTGCTCTGCTGCCCGCCCGATCACGACATGCGGCGTCTCGTCGAGGCGAAGAAGTTGGGAGAGGCTCAGGTCGAGGCCGGCTGCGATCTTCGAAGCCACCGAGAGGGTCGGGCTGGTCGCCCCTCGCTCGACCTGCGAGAGCATCGTCGGGCTGACCCCGCTGCGCTCGGAGAGGTCCCGCAGCGAGTAGCCGGTGGCTTCCCGGAGTGCCTTGATCCGCGAGGCGACGGCCGGACCTTCGGCGGCGTGTTCACTCGATGCGGTGGCGGTGGCTGAAGCCATTGCTGTACGTTATCACGCACAAACGTACACCGCACTGTCGCCCGGCTGCCGCTGGCCGTGAGCCCCCTGCAAGACGAACGCCCCGCGGGGGCGGGGCGTTCGAAGGTGATTCGCGTCCGGGTCAGGAACCGTTGCCGGGTCGTTTGACTGGCCTGGGCTTCTCTGCCGGAGTTTGTGCGTTCATGAGGCTGAACATGATCTTGCCCATCATGATTCTCACGTCTCGATTCGTTGTTCGTGCGTTTGCGTGGCGACTACGACAACCACGCTAGGGGTTCGACCAGGCAACCATGGTGACGACCGTCACTCCCTGGCCTAAGGTTCCGTAAAGACGCAGGCTCAGGGTCCGGTCAGCTCCGAGGTCGCTTCGGCGGAGCTGTCCCCGGCCTGCTTCAGCGCGATCGCGTCGAGCAGGTTGGCGAGGGCGCGCACATAGGCCCGCCCCGAGGCCTCGAGGATGTCGGTGGCAACTCCCTGCCCGGAGGCAGTTTCGCCCTCGGCCTTCAGCATCACCGTCACCTGGCCGAGCGCGTCGTCCCCGCCGGTGATCGCCGCGACCAGGTACTCGCGCAGTTCGGCCTCGGTGCCGGTCGCCTTCTGGATCGCTCCGAAGATCGCCTCGACCGGGCCGTCACCGCTGGACTTTCCGATCACCACTTCACCCGAGGGCATCCGAACTCCGACCGTGGCCCGCGGCGGGTGTTCGGAGCTCGCGGCGACCTCGAAGGAGTCGAGGTCGTGGGTCTCGGCGCTGTCGCGCATCTCTTCGGAGACGATCGCCTCAAGGTCCAGCGCGGTGACCTGCTTCTTCTTGTCGGCGATATCCTTGAACCGCTTGAATGCCTGGTTCAGAGAGGCCCCGTCGACGGCAAAACCGAGCTGCTCAAGCGCGTCCTTCAGCGCGTGGCGGCCGGAATGCTTGCCCAGCACGATCTGGTTCGAGTCGAGCCCGACCTCGGTCGCGTCCATGATCTCGAAGGTCGATCGCTCCTTGAGCACGCCATCCTGGTGGATGCCGGATTCGTGGGCGAAGGCGTTGCGGCCGACGATCGCCTTGTTCGGCTGGATCACGTAGCCGGTCAGGCGCGAGACCATTCGACTGGTCCGGGCGATCTCGCGGGTGTTGATCCCGGTGTTCAGTCCGTGCGCGTCTTCACGGGTGCGAATCAGCATCACGATCTCCTCGAGCGAGCAGTTGCCGGCCCGCTCGCCAATTCCGTTGATCGCGCACTCGACCTGCCTGGCCCCGGCGAGCACACCAGCGTAGGAGTTGGCGACCGCGAGGCCGAGGTCGTCGTGGCAGTGGACCGAGAGCTCAACATCACGCAGCGACGGGGCGAAGCGGTAAAGGTCGGCGAAGTAGGCGGTGTACTCCTCCGGGGTCGTATAGCCGACCGTGTCGGGGATGTTGATCACCGTCGCACCCTCCTCGACCGCGATCGCGCAAACCTCGGCGGTGAACTCGACGCTCGCCCGAGTCGCGTCCATCGGCGAGAACTCGACGTCTTCGCAGAAGGTCCTGGCGTGGGCGACGGACGCTCTGGCACCCGCCTTCACATCGTCCCGGGTATTCCTCATCTGGTGCTCGATGTGGATGTCGGAGGTCGAGATGAAGGTGTGGATCCGCGGCTTTTCCGCGTCGCGCAGGGCGTTCCAGGCGGCGTCGATGTCGCCCTTCTGGGCGCGGGCGAGGCCGCAGATGGTCGGACCCTCCACCTTGCGTGCGATCTCCTGCACGGCCTCGAAGTCACCCGGTGAGGTGATCGGGAACCCGGCCTCGATCACGTCGACCCCCAGTCGGGCAAGCTGCTGGGCGATCTCGACCTTTTCGGCCGTGTTCAGGGAGATCCCGGGCGACTGCTCGCCGTCTCTGAGGGTGGTGTCGAATATGTGGACGCGGTCAACGTCGGTCATGGCGCTTCTCCTTCTAAATCTGAATCTGAATCAAAATCTGCTCGCGGCTGTCGCGCCGCCCGGCGTTCAATCCCCCCAGAGGGGGAGTAGAAGAAGAAGCAGGGCCGGGCTGGTGGTGATTCGGTTCATCGCTGCGTCAAGCGTAGCGGACCTAACTGGCAGAACACAAGGCGTCAGAGCCAGGGCACATCCGAAGCCAGGGCGATGCCGACGAAAACGCTCAGGGTCATGAAGGCCAGCAGTACGTCGTAGGCCGCGCCCAGGCCGGCATCGTCTTCGCGCCGGCTGCGTCCGGTTCCGGTTCGTGTCTGCTGCCAGAACAGGAACAGAGCGGCGATCAGCGGGACGCTCCCCGCGACCACAAGAAGCCTCGCTTCGATCAGCACTCCGGCCGGGACGAACACCACCCCGATCATCCAGAGCAGCGCCTGCAGGCGAACGTGGCGCACGGACGTACCCGGCGCCAGACGGCTCTGGCCCCATGCGAGCAGGAACTGCGCGAGGGTGCCAACCAACGAGAGATAGGCAATCAGCCAGATTCCGTGGTCAAAGGTCTCGAGTGCTCGCAGGAGAGTCGCCAGCGCCGTTGCCAATGACGCGAGCCCGACGGTCAACTTGAAATATGAGGGCACCGGAGCATTTTACACAGCCCCGGTGTAGAAACCTAGAACGGCGCGACGACCGTTTTCGTCAGAGCTCGATCGAGTAACCGGCTGAGAAGCCGTCAAGGTCGGTGATCGCGGCGATCGTCTCCGGTGCGACCCGGGCATCGCTGGTCACAACCATGACCGCCTGGTCGCTGCCGGCCTCGGCTCCGACCGCGGCCGAACCGATGTTGACCCCGTGCTCGCCCAGTACCGAGCCGACCCGGCCGATCATGCCCGGCTGGTCCGAGTAGCGGAACACCGCCATGTGGGGATCGAAGGGCAGGTAGAAGCTCTGCTCCCAGATCGAGACCAGATAGGGCACGTCCTTCGGACCGACCGTGGTGCCGCCGACCGAGACTGTCTCCCCCCCGGACTGGATCGAAACCCGGATCAGGTCGGTGAAGTCTTCGGCTCCCGGCTCCTTCGAGACGTTGACCTCGATCCCGCGCTCCTCGGCCATCTGCGGGGCGTTGACAAGATTGACTGCCTCTTCGGTGTGACCCGAGAGGATGCCGGCCTGGACTGCGACCGCGAGCAGACGTGAGTCGTAGCCGGCGATGCCGCCGCGGAAGTCGACGTCGATCCGGTCGATCATGCCGGGGATCAGGCCGACTGCGACCTGGCCGAGCTTCTGACAGAGCGGTACGAACGGTGCCAGAGCCTCCATCACGGCGGGGCTGACCGAGGCGATGTTGACCGCGTTGGTCACCACGCCGCCGGTCAGGGCCGCGGTCACCTGCTCGGCGGTGTCGGTACCCGCCCGGTCCTGCGCCTCCGAGGTCGAAGCGCCGAGGTGCGGCGTCACGACCACGTCGTCACGAGAGAAGATCGCATGCTCGGTGAACGGCTCATCGGGGAAGACGTCAAGAGCCGCGCCCTTGACCTGGCCGGAGTCGAGACCGGCGATCAGTGCGTCGAGGTCGATCAGCTCACCCCTGGCGCAGTTGACAATGCGCATGCCGGGCTTCATCGCGGCGATCGCCTCGGAGTCGATCCAGTTGACCGTTTCCGGCGTCTTCGGCAGGTGGATGGTCAGCAGGTCGGCCCGCGAGTACAGCTCCTCGACGCCCTCGACGCCCTCGACGCCGAGGTCGCGGAAGCGGTCGGCCGAGACGAACTTGTCGAAGGCCAGCACCTCCATGTCGAAGGCCAGGGCGCGCTTGGCGACGAGCTGGCCGATCCGGCCGAAGCCGATCACACCGAGCGTCTTGCCGTAGAGCTCGGAGCCCTTGTAGAGACCGCGGTCCCAGCGCCCGGCGACCAGCGAGCCGTGGGCCTGCGGGACGTTGCGAAACAGGGCGAGAGCCAGCGCCAGCGTGTGCTCGGCCGCAGCGACCGAGTTCGACTCGGGCGCGTTGGCGACGATGATGCCGCGCTTGGTCGCGGCCGGAATGTCGACGTTGTCGACGCCGGTGCCGGCGCGTCCGATCACCTTCATGCGGTCGGCCCTGGCAATCAGCTCGGGGGTCAGCTTGGTCGCCGACCGGATCAGGATCGCGTCGAACTCACCGATTCGCTCGGCCAGTTCCCGGTCATCCATATCGAAGCCCAGCTCGACCTCGAACTGCTCACGCAGGAGGTCGATTCCGGACTCGGCAATCTGTTCCTTGACAAGAACCTTCATTAGGAAACACTCCCGACGGTGGTTGGCTGATCTTTCACGAGGTGACCCCGGCGTTCTCGATCACCCAGTCGATGCAGGCGGTGAGCGCCTCGACGTCGGAGGGTTCGACCGCCGGGAACATTCCTACCCTGAGCTGGTTGCGACCGAGCTTGCGGTAGGGCTCGACGTCAACGATTCCGTTGGCCCGGAGCGTGGCCGCGACCGCGGCAGCGTCGACGGAGTCGTCGAAGTCGATCGTTCCGACGACCAGGGAGCGCCGGGCCGGATCGGCGACGAAGGGGGTGGCGAATTCGCTGGCCTCGGCCCATCCGTAGAGGTGCCCGGACGAAGCGCTGGTGCGATCGACACAGAAGTCGAGTCCGCCCCCGGCCAACATCCACTCGAGTTGATCGGCAAGAAGGATCAGGGTCGCGAGTGCGGGGGTGTTGTAGGTCTGGTGCTTGCGGGAGTTGTCGAGGGCCGTCTTCAGGGAGAGGAACGGTGGCTGCCAGCGGTCGGATGAACCATCGAGCTCCTCGATCCGGGAAATCGCAGCGGGGCTCAGCGCGGCCAGCCAGATACCGCCATCGGAACCGAAAGCCTTCTGCGGAGCGAAGTAATAGACATCGGATTCCAGCATTTCGACCGGAAGGCCGCCGGCACCGGAAGTTGCATCCACGAGGATCAGAGCGTCGCCGGCATTCTCAGGGCGCAGGACTGGAACCATGACCCCGGTCGAGGTCTCGTTGTGCGCCCAGGCGATCACGTCGACTCCGTCACGACCCTCCGGCGTCGGGGCACTGCCGGGTTCCGCCTCGATCAGAATCGGGTCGGAAAGAAACGGGGCCCCTGCGGTGACGTCGGAGAACTTGCGGGAAAACTCGCCGTAGACCAGATGGAGTGCCTGATCGCGGACCAGCCAGGCGGCCGCAGCATCCCAGAACGCAGTGGCACCTCCGTTGCCGAGAGCGATCTCGTAACCGTCGGGAAGCGAAAAGAGATCGTCGAGACCGTTGATCACACGACCGACCAGATCCTTGACCGGCTTCTGCCGATGTGACGTGCCCATCAGGTCGGACCGTTCGGCCAGGGAGCGCAGGGCCTCCGGTCGCACCTTTGAGGGCCCGCAGCCGAAGCGGCCATCGACGGGCTTGAGGTCATCCGGAATTCTGGCTTCGTTGGTCATCTCGGTAATCGTCGTCTCCTCGAGGAGTTCCAGGGCAGGTCTAGGTTAGTGGGCGGGGCAGGGTGAGCCGGGCGACCGGCGCCGTCCCCGACCGCAACTGCCCTCCCACATCACGACGCTCAGGATATTGATCCGGGTCGGCGCGCGGATCCGCGTCGGGTCCGGCAGGGGTCGGGACCTGGGGTTAGGCTGTCACCGCAGCACCACGACGTCCAGCCACACAGGAGGAGAACCCGTGTACCCAGTCACTTACGAGGCCGATTATCTGCGCGAGCGCAACCGTCTGACCACCTTTTTCAGGCTGATCGTCGCCATCCCCTGGCTGCTGGTCGCCATCGTTTACGGGATCGCCTCCCTGGTCGTGGTGCTGGTCGCCTGGGTCGCCCTGATCGCGCTCGGTCGCTACCCGCAGGGCATGTACGACTTTGTCGGCGGGGTCCTGCGCTACTCGATGAGGGTGAACGCCTTCGTCTCGCTGCAGACCGACGCCTGGCCTCCCTTCGGCCTCAGCGACGACCCGGCCTACCCGGTGCGGGTGAAGATCGCCCCCCGGGCGGCCCGCCAGAGCCGGCTCAAGGCGCTCTTCCGGATCGTCCTGGCGATTCCGCTGCTGATCATGTCCTACCTGTTCAGCTACCTCCAGCAGTGGATCGCGCTGATCGCCTGGGCGACGATCGTCTTTCGCGGCTACCAGCCGGCCGGCATTCACAACGCGCTGGCCTTCACCAACGGCTGGATCACCCGGGCTCACGCCTACATCCTGCTGATCAGAGACGAGTACCCGCCGGTCGGAGACGAGGTACCGGTCGAAGTCGCTCCGCCTGCGCTGACCGGCGGCGAGCGAGCGATGCGGTCAGTGGACCTGACGACCAGGCCCGCATGATCGATCCGGTTGCGGGTGCCACGCAGGCCCGGGGCGATACGCCGCAGCAGCAGCCCCGGCACTGAGTGCAGTCCCGGGCCCGACTACTCCTCTTCCCAGCGGAAGGGCGGGTACTCGGTGCTCAGCCAGTACAGGTAGAGATTTGCCCGGGTCTGCCACCTGAGGCCCTCCCGCATCAGCGCCTGGATGTCGGCCGGGATCCGGCGAGTGAAGAGGATCGTGAAGAAAGCGATGATCGCGCAGATCTGGGTCACCGCGAACAGCAGCGCGGCGACCAGCGCATACGGGACCACCAGCAGCCAGGTGACCAGGGGCCGCCAGCGCTCAACCTGCTCGGGGTAGACCGCGTTCAGTCTGATTGCATCGCCCGGCGCGGGCTCCAGGCTGAAGGCCGGGTAGCGGTCGGTCATCAGCAGCAGGTAGGCGACCACTCGCAGCCCCCAGCGCTGGACGCCGACCATGAACTCCCACATCCAGCGCGGGTAGCGGCCGGTGATGATCGTCGCGAAAAACGCGATGAAGGTGACCAGTCCGGCCGCGACCCCGAGCAGGAACAGGACCACGTAATGCGGGATCAGAAGCAACCACTTGGCCAGTGGCAGGAACTGCGAGTACTCGGCCTGGGGATCGGCCTCGACCGTCACCGGGTACGTAGTCCGTGCCCGGGGCAGCACGGTCAGTGGTTGTTCCTCCACGGGGGGCTAGAACTCGGTGTTGATCCAGGGCATCATCGAACGCAGGTCCTTGCCGACGATCTCGACTTCGTGGTCCTTGCCCTCTTCGCGCAGCCGCTGGAAATTCTCGCCACCGGACTGGTTTTCGGCGATCCACTCGCGGGCGAACTCGCCGGACTGGATCTCGCTGAGGATCTGCTTCATCGCCGCGCGGGACTCGTCGCCGATAACGCGAGGGCCGCGGGTGACGTCGCCGTATTCGGCGGTGTTAGAGATCGAGTAGCGCATGCCCTGGATGCCCTTCTCGTACATCAAGTCGACGATCAGCTTCAGCTCGTGCAGGCACTCGAAGTAGGCCAGGCGCGGGTCGTAGCCGGCGTCGACAAGGGTGTCAAAGCCCGCCCGGACCAGCTCGCTGGCACCGCCGCACAGCACAGCCTGCTCGCCGAACAGGTCGGTCTCTCATTCGTCTTTAAAGGTGGTCTCGATGGTCCCGGCGCGGCCGCCGCCGACGCCGATCGCGTAAGCGAGCACGAGGTCATGCGCGTGGCCGGTGGCGTCCTGCTCGATCGCCATCAGGCAGGGCACGCCGCTGCCTTCTTCGAACTGCCGCCTGACCATGTGGCCGGGGCCCTTCGGGGCGACCATGCCGACGTCTACACCGGCGGGCGGGGTGATCTGGTCGAAGCGGATCGCGAAGCCGTGGGCAAACATCAACAGGTTGCCTTCGGAGATCCCGTCGGCGATCTCGTTCTCCCAGATCTCGGCCTGCCTCTCGTCGGGCAGCAGGATCATCACGATGTCGCCCTTGCTGGACGCGTCGGCGACCGAAAGCACTTCGAGTCCGGCGGCCGTTGCGGCCTCGCGACTCGAAGAGCCTTCACGCAGGCCGACCACGACGTCGACGCCGGAGTCCTTGAGGTTGAGGGCGTGGGCGTGGCCCTGGGAGCCGAAGCCGAGGATGGCGACGGTCTTGCCCTCGAGGTGCCCGGGGTCTCCGTCTTTGTCGTAGAAGATGTCTTGAGTGCTCATGAGCCGGATGCTACGCGGCGGGCCCGGTTTCGTGTGGCCTGCCTAGCGCAGTTCGGAGCGGCGGATCTTGCCTGACCGAGTGCGCGGCAGCGAGTCGGCGAACTCGACCTTCTTCGGCACCTTGTAGGAGGCAAGCTTGGTCGCACAGAAAGTTCTGATCTCTTCGGCCGAAACGGAGGAGTGCGCGACCGGGACGACGACGGCCGTCACCGCCTGCTGCCACTTCGGGTCGGTCCGACCCACCACCGCCGCCTCGAGGATCGACGGATGGGAGACCAGCACATCCTCGACCTCGGCCGGGATCACATTCTCACCGCCAGTGATGATCATCTCGTCGGTCCGCCCGTCGACGTAGAGGAAGCCGTCTTCGTCGATCCGGCCGGCGTCGCCGGTGTGTAGCCAGCCGTCGGCATCGAGCGATTCGGCCGAGACGGTCGGGCCCTGAACCAGGATTTCGTTTTCGTGGATCCGCAGATGAGAGGTCAGCAGCGGCCGGCCGACCGAGCCGACCTTGCGCCGGGCTTCGGCGATCTCCAGCGTGGTCACCTGGGAGCAGGTCTCGGTCAGGCCGTAGGTCTGGATCACCGGAGCGCCTCGTGACAATGCCCGCTCGAGGATCGACTGCGGCACCGGCCCGCCGCCGACCAGGATCGCCCGGGTACCGGAGAGGTCCACCCCGTCCTCGAGCAGCCGGATCAGCATGGTCGAAACCAGCGAGATCACGTTGACCCCGTCGTCTTCGATGGCCGCGGATACGGCTCCGGTGTCGAAGCCGTCCTGCAGGACCATGCCGGTGCCGTAGATCGCCGAGCGCATGACGATCGAGAGGCCGGAGATATGGCTGGTCGGGAGCGCACAGAGCCACCGGTCGGCAGGGTCGACCCCGATGTTGAAAGCCGAACCCATCGCGCTGAAAAGGTGGTTGCCGTAGGTCAGCCCGACCGAATGCGGCTTGCCGGTCGAGCCGCTGGTCAGAATCCGGCAGTGAGTGTCGGCCATGTCGTGCTCGCCGAGCAGCGGCATGTCTGCCTCGGTCTGGGTCAGCCGACTCGGGTCGTCGAGGTCGATCGTCACCCCGCTGGCCTTGATCGCGGCCGACCGCTCGTCCGGGGAGAGCCTGGGGCTGAGTGGAAGCAGCACCGCTCCAGTCTTCATCAGGGCGTGAATCAGGACGACCTGACGTGAGCCGCCGCCCATGGTCACCGCGGCCGTAGTCCCCCGTCGCACACCGTGAGCGACCAGTCGCCGGGCCGACTGGAGCGCTTCAGCCTCGAGCTCGGCGTAAGTCATCCGCTGCCCGTCGCAGATCAGAGCGACCCGGTCGGGACAGCTCTGCGCCCTCTGCTCCAACCAATTGTCGAGTTTCAAATGACCTTCCCGCGCGTGCCCGGTTATCGTTGTCCGGACATTGTTGCGATCCGCGCCGTTAGCGGTCGCCATCCTGAACAGGAGCACCCAACTTGCCCGAACGTCATCGCAACGCCCCGCCCGAGGATTCGCTCTACGAGCCGATCGAGTGGCATTCTGCGGGCGAGTTCCAGGACATCCTTTACGAAAAGGCCGACGGCATCGCGAAAATCTCGATCAACCGGCCGGAGGTCCGCAACGCCTTCCGTCCGCAGACCCTGGCTGAACTGAAGGACGCCTTCAACCGGGCTCGTGACGACCTCGAGGTCGGCTCGATCATCTTCACCGGTGCCGGCAAGGACGCCTTCTGCTCGGGCGGTGACCAGCGGATCCGCGGCGACGACGGCTACATGGGGGACGACGACGTCGCCGAGCAGGGTGTCGGCCGACTCGACGTCGGTGACCTCCACGTGCAGATCCGGCGACTGCCGAAGCCGGTGGTCGCGATGGTCGCGGGCTACGCGATCGGTGGCGGTCACATCCTCCATCTGGTCTGCGACATGACCATCGCCGGAGACAATGCGCGCTTCGGCCAGACCGGCCCGCGAGTCGGCAGCTTCGACGGTGGTTTCGGCGCCAGCCTGCTGGCCCGGAACATCGGAATCAAGCGGGCCAAGGAGTTCTGGTTCCTCTGCCGTCACTACACCGCCGAGGAGGCCCTCGACATGGGCCTGGTCAATGCGGTGGTACCGGTCGATCAGCTCGAACGCGAGACCGTCGCCTGGTGCCGTGAGATGTCGCACCTGTCGTCGCTGTCTTTGCGCCTGCTGAAGTCGAGCTTCAACGCCGAGGAGGACGGGCTGACCGGGCTCCAGCAGCTCTCCCACGACGCGACGCTGCTCTTTTACATGTCGGAGGAAGGCCAGGAGGGCCGAAACGCCTTCCGCGAAGGCCGCGCGCCCGACTTCTCGAAGTTCCCGAACCGGCCGTAGGCGAAGATGAGAATCTGGTTCAACGCCGCCCGCCCCCGCACGCTGCCCGCGGCGGTCGCCCCGGTGCTGGTCGGCACCGCGGTCGCCTATTCGAATGCCGGCGGCATGCCTCGCTGGTACGGATTCGTTGCCGCGCTGGTCGCCAGCGTGCTGATCCAGATCGGGACCAATCTGGCCAACGACTACTCGGACGCCAAGCGCGGAGCCGACTCCGCCGACCGGCTTGGGCCGGTCAGGGTCACCTCGGCCGGACTGGTCACCCCGAAGCGCGTACTCCGCGCCACCTGGCTTGCTTTCGGCCTGGCCGGTCTGATCGGGCTTTACCTCGCCTGGCTTGCCGGTCCGGTGATCCTGCTGGTCGGCGCGATCTCGATCGCAGCCGGCGCGCTCTACACCGGCGGTCCGAGGCCCTACGGCTACGCCGGGCTCGGGGAGGTGTTCGTCTTCCTCTTCTTCGGTCTGGTCGCGGTCAACGGTGCCTACTACGTGCAGCTGGAGACGCTCGACTGGGGCGCCTTCGGACTTTCGGTCGCGGTCGGCTTTCTGTCAACCGCGATCCTCGTGGTCAACAACATCCGTGACATCGACAGCGACCGGCGCGCGGGCAAGAATACTCTGGCCGTCAGGATCGGCCGCCAGAAAACCAGAGCCGTCTACTGGGCCTGCGTCAACCTCGGAATTGTGTCGCTGCTGCTGACGATCGTGATCGATCACAGCCTCGAAGGCGCCGCCTTCGGTGTGATCGCAATCCCGTTCGCGCTGCGTCCGCTGAGGACGGTGCAGACCCGCACCGACGGACCATCGCTCAACCGGGCGCTGTCCGACACGGGGCTGATCCTCGGCGTATTCGCGCTCACCGCCTCGATCGGGCTGGTGGTCTTCAGCTGAGCCTGATCAGCTCCTTCGAAGTGGTGCCGTACCGGCTGCCGTTCCGCAAGCCGTACGTGACCTCCCGCGGCCGGCTCGATCACCGCGAGATGGTCCTGCTGAGGATCCGGGGCAGTTCCGGCGTTGAAGGCCTCGGTGAGGCGGTTCCACTTTCCCTCAGGGGCGGCACCGAGATCGAGACCGTGGTCGCCGAACTCGAGCGCTGGGGCGATGGCGCGACATCCGGCGAAGCGGCTCTACCCGCCTCCAGCCCGGCCCGCTGCGCCGTTTCGACCGCACTGGCCGACGTCGAAGCGCGCGAGGCAGGGGTCCCGCTCCGCCGCCTGCTGAGCCCCGGGTCCGGACCGCGGACGATCAGCTGCAACGCCACACTCAGCTCCGGCTCTCCGCAGGAAGTGGCCGCCGAGGCCGAGGTCTGGGCAGCCGACGGTTTCCGCACCTTCAAGCTCAAGGTCGGCCCCGGGTCGGGCGCCGAACAGGTCGAGGCGGTGCGCTCGGTGCTGGGCCCTGACGCGCTGATCCGGATCGATGCCAACGGCACCTGGGATGTGAACCTGGCGGCGGGCCACCTCGCGGAGCTGGAACCACACGGGATCGAGCTGGCCGAGCAGCCGGTGTCCGATCTGGCCGGCATGGCCCTGCTCCGACAGGGCAGTCCGATTCCGCTGGTCGCCGACGAGTCGGTATCCGGACCCGAACAGGCAGAAGAGGCGGCGCGACTTGGCGCCTGTGACGCAGTGACCGTGAAGCTGAGCAAGACAGGATCGCTCGACCCGTCGCTTGGCGGGTACCTGCCGGTGTACCTCTCGAGCGCGCTCGACGGTCCGGTCGGGATCGCCGCGGCGGCACACGTCGCCTGCACGCTCCCTGCGGCCGGGCCGTTCGCCGACGCCGCCCACGGCCTGGCAACCGGCCGCTTGTTCGCGGCGAGCATTGCGATCGAAGACCCGGTCCTGAACGGCCCGTCCCTGACGGTCCCGGCCGGGCCGGGACTCGGCATCACAATCGACGAAGCAGCCCTGCAACGCCACCGCCTTTAGAGGCCGTGGCCAGGACTCTGTCCTCGGAGTTGGCCCGTTTGCCTTCGGGACGCCCTGGCCACAACCTTTAAGCTCTGTCTGGTTTGGACGCAAGCAATGAAAACACCGCGCTCAGCTCGGTCTTCGCCGAGGAGCTTTTCCGCTGCGGCCTCCGCCGGGCGGTGATCTCCCCCGGGTCGCGCTCGACCCCGCTCGCGGTGGCGCTCCATCGGCAACCGGGAATCGAGGCGACCGTCGTGCTTGACGAGCGCTCGGCCGGCTTCTTCGCGCTCGGTGCCGCCCATGCTTCGGGCGAGCCGGTCGCGCTGCTCTGTACCTCCGGCACGGCGGCCGCCAATTACCACCCGGCGGTGGCCGAAGCGGACCTCTCGGCGGTTCCGCTGCTGGTCCTGACCGCCGATCGCCCGCCGGAGCTTCGCGACAACGGCTCGGGCCAGGCGATCGACCAGATCAAGCTGTTCGGGGACTCGGTCCGGTGGTTCAGCGAGGTCGGAAACCACGCCGCCGATGACAACGGCCTGCTTCACATGCGGGCCCTCGCCTGTCGAGCCTGGGCCACCTCGGCCGGCCAGCCCCGCCCCGGTCCGGTCCACCTGAACTTCCCCCTCCGCGATCCGCTCGACCCCTCCCTTCGCCCCGGTGCGGTCACCGCCACAGACGGCCTCGCAGTCGACGGAAGGCCCGACGGTCAACCGCTGACCGCAGTGACCCGCTCGGCCCCGGTCCCCGGCGGGCAGGAGATCACCCGGATCGCTGGTCTGGCTGCCGCAGCCGAAAGGCCGCTGATCGTCGCCGGACGACAGACCGACCCCGGACTGCGCGACCCGGTCGCAAGTCTGGCCGCCGCGCTCGGCGCCCCTGTGCTCGCCGAGCCGACCTCGCAGCTTCGGACCGGGCCGTATGACCGCTCGGCCGTAATCTGCGGCTACGACCGCGTCGCCGGCTCGCTGCTCTGTGGCGAAGACCCTGAGGCGACAGACCGGCTCACGCCGGATCTCATAATCCGTTTCGGTGAGACCCCGACCTCGAAGAATTTCAGGATCTGGCTGAGCGGCCGGAGGGGGGTTCCGCAGATCGTGGTCGACCCGGAGTTCGGCTGGTACGAGCCGAGCCGGACGGCCGAGCTGATCGTTCGAGCCGACCCGGTCGATCTGGCCAAAACGCTGACTAACGCGCTGGCCGACAGGTCCGAACGGGCGCGGGATGCGGACTTCCGGGATGCCTGGCTCGCAGCCGAAGCTGAAGCGGTGGCCGACGACGATGCGGCCCGGCTCAGCCCGCAAACAGTCCACAGGACCCTGGCCGATGCCTGCGGCGACGGCGAACTTGTCTACACCGCCTCCAGCATGGCGGTACGCGACCAGGAGAGTTACTTCCCGTCGCTGCCGGAGGATCTGCTCTTTCTCTCCAACCGCGGGGCGAACGGGATCGACGGGACAGTCGCGTCGGGTGCCGGAGCCGCCGCGGCAACCGGCCGCCCGACCACCATCGTCATCGGGGACCTCGCCTTTCAGCACGACCTCGGAAGCCTCGCGGTGCTGGCCGACTCACCGGTCCCGGTAACCGTGCTCGTAGTCAACGACGGCGGTGGCAGGATTTTCTCCCGCCTGCCCCAGAAATCCTCGATGCCCGCGGAAGAGTTCGAGGCCCTGATGAGCACCCCGAGCCGGCTTGACATCAGCGCGGCCGCAGCGATGTTTCAAATCGCCTACGAGAGAGTCAGCAGCCCAGCCCACCTGAGCCGAGCCCTCAAAGGCAGCGGAACCCGCATCATCGAGATCCCTCTCCAGGCCGCCTGAGAGAACGCCGACCCGAGCAGGCCATCGCCGGGGGCGGGCCGGTGAGCATCCACCCCAGCGGGCCTTCCGGGTCCGATGTTCATCCACCCAGCAGGAATTTCCGACCCGGAACCACCAGAATCAACCCCGAG
>Ga0105045_10002295_pt1 | contig 16094 bp, 13 predicted proteins | sample MAT02_FD_78089 | JGI IMG/M metagenome (GOLD analysis project Ga0105045, IMG submission 78089) | Freshwater microbial communities from Lake Fryxell liftoff mats and glacier meltwater in Antarctica - MAT-02 (megahit assembly) | ecosystem: Environmental > Aquatic > Freshwater > Ice > Liftoff...
CGTGGCACATCGGGCTGGGCACGCGCACTGAGGTGAAAAAAAGAAAGCAGGCTCATCAAGCAGATAAAAATATTTCGCATGTAGATCGGTTGTTTTCAAATCAAACAAAAATAGCTCATTTATGAATGATCCCGGCTGGCGGGGGCCACTTTTCAATTGACCATCCCGAAAGGGGAACCTGAGGGCCAAGTTGGCGGATCGGCCCTCGGGGGAGCCGTTCTCATCATGATGGTAACTTCCCACTGGCAAGTTGGCCGGCGAAATCGGGCCGAGTGTGCTCCGGCAATACCTACGGCGTGGCGGCGGGCAGTTCTATCCGGGTGAACACAAAGCCGCGCTCGTGGCTGCGCTCCTCAAACCCGATCTCGAGGCCCATCAGAAACAGCATCTGCCGCTTTTCATACACCAGTGGGATGTCGGCAAACCAGTAGGTACCGTCGCCCGCTTTGGGCTTGTCGAAACCCAAGCGGTACTTGACCCCGCCGCAGCCCGTGCCGCCCTCGGCCATCACCCGCAGGGCATAGCCTTCGGGAATGTTTTTGTGCTGCATCAGGTAGCGGATCTCCCCAGCGGCCTGCGCTGAAATGGATATTGGTTCTATCATGGGCATCATGGGCGTGGTTGTTGCACCTGAACTTGCTTTTTCTCAAACTAATCTGCAATGGAACAGATCGGTGCGCGATTTGGCTCAACCAGAAATCGGTTTGGAGCGACTTGGGAAAAATAAACCCCCTGATTTTCAAGGATACCCTCCCTTTCACTTGGACAATCCATTTAATCTTGGCAGAAAGCACTAAATTAACGGAGTAAATCTAAAAATGGTTTTAGTTTTGCCATCGTTTGTGCGTTTTAAGTGCACTCCCAAACATTTTACTTGCATGGAATTTCTGACCGAATTACTGAAACTTACCATCCCGGCGGCCTTGGTGTTGTATGGCATGTACCTCACCACCAAATCCTTCCTCAACAAAGATTTTGAGCGGCGGCTCATGGAACTCAAGGTCAAATATGCTGAGTCGCTGATCCCCATGCGGTTGCAGGCGTATGAGCGCATGGCCCTGTTCTTGGAGCGGATATCGGCCCAGAACCTGGTTGTCAGGCTGACCGACAACTCGCTCAAGGCCCGCGAACTCCAGCAAATGATGATGGACGAGATCCGCAGCGAATTTTCCCACAATTTGTCCCAGCAGGTTTATATGAGCGATGAGGCCTGGGCCCGAATCCGTGATGCGATGGAAACCATGATCTCCTTGATCAACCAGGGCATGGAAGGGCTGGACAAAGACGCCCCTGCCCTAGAACTGTCCAAAAGCATTTTTAATACGCTTATCGCCCAAGGGGGCGAAGAGGTGACCGCCGGGGCTTTGCGCTTTATCAAGCAAGAGGTGCGCACGTATTTCTAGGCGACCAATCTGCGGGAATCTCCGCTTGCCCGTTATTGGGCCGTTGGCCACTGGGCACAAAAATACCGTTTGGGCCATTTCCCAGACGGTATTTGGTTTTTTCTCCCAATACGGGGCTAGATCGGTTCTTTCTCCCGTTTTTTGGTCACAATGCTAATCCGCGGCCTTGCTTCGTGCATGACCGGAGGTTTGGCCTTGTCTTTTTCGCGAAGCATGATGTTGGCCTTGATCCGCATCCAGCGTTCGTAGAGTTTTTCGCGGAGGCTAAATGCTTTCTGCGGTTCGGGCTGGGCTTCGGGCTGGGCCGGGTCTTCTTGCTTTTGTTGGGGATCATAGAGCATGGCGGTGCACAAACAGTTCGTGCGGTTCTTGCTCATCAATATTTCGTAGTTGACACAGCTCTTGCACCCGCTCCAGAACTGGTCGTCGTTGGTCAGCTCCGAATAAGTGACTGGCTCATAGCCGATCTCCGAATTGATCTTCATCACGGGCAAGCTGGTGGTGAGGCCAAAGAGCTTGGCTTGGGGATATTTTTCCCGGGAAAGGTCGAACGCCACTTGTTTGATCGTTTTGGCCAGCCCAGCCTTGCGGAACTCGGGGTTGACGATCAGGCCCGAATTGGCCACATAGTTGCCGTGTCCCCAAGTCTCGATGTAGCAAAAACCGGCAAAAACGCCCGTGTTGGAGAGGGCAATGATCGCTTTGCCCTCGCGAATTTTTTGTTTGATGTATTCGGGGTCGCGCTTGGCGATGCCCGTGCCACGGGCTTTGGCCGATTCCTCGATCTGGCGGCAGATTTCAAGTGCGTACGCAAGGTGTTTTTCTTCAGCAACCTGAACAGTAAATTCCATTTTGTCGATCAGTGGTTGGTTAAAGTGAATATTGGGGATAACAATGTTGGCAAAGGGGGCAAGGCTCAACGCAAGCCCAAAACGCAGGCCAGAAACCGCAACAGGATATTAAATGATTGCGAAATTTGAGGAGAGGGCGGCCCAGGGACGGCCCATTGATGTGCAGCCCCTACGGGCGCAAGCAACTGTTGGGCCTGCGTAGCAGAACCAATGATGGATTTGACAATAAAATCGGCGGGTGGATATCCATTATTTTGAAAACAGCGGCACAAAGTAATTGCTTTTTTTTATTCATTGCAAGGTATGTAACGCAAAAGCCCCCCAAAAGTTGTTGATCATGGCACAAAGCGGACATACGCCCGGTCATCGAACGAGAGGTGGCCCGGTTGCATTCCCTTAGTGGCCTTGAAACGGCGAAAGCACAGTGGATCGTCGTGCAGTACAGCTTGCAAATGGGCTTCGGTGGCTGCCAGCGAAGGGAACAGCATCGGGTAGCCGTCAGAAGCCAGTACCACTTCTTGGCAATCGGCCGGCACCGGTACCACTTGGATTAAAGACGGGGGCACGGGGAATCCGTCCAGCACGGCACTGGCATACTCCCCAGCGGCCGCGTTGTTGTGGAAGGCAGCCATGCGCGTGAGCAAGGGCATGATAAACGCCCGGCCCACATCCTGCTGCCGCAACTGATCGATGGTCTGGCCCTCGAGCAGCATGAGTTCTAGGTACATGGCCCGCGCATTGGCATTCACCACCTCAGCGCGATCACGGGGCCGGAAAGCTTGGCCATTGATCAGGTGAAACGAATCGCCCACGCGCCAAATCTGGCGGTGGTGGCGGTGGTACAGGATCAGCGAACCGCAGATCCGCTCCACGGGGTGCTGGCGCAGGTGCTCCACCAGCCCGTGGGCCTGATACTGGGCCGCTATCTGCCCGGTCAAGTACATTACAGCGGCGTGGGCACCCACGTCAATGGGGAGCCGGGTCAAGGCCCCGGCCAGCAATTGGGCCGCCATCTTGCCGGGGGGCAGGCCCTCGTAGCGGCGGTTGGTTTTGCTGGTGGCCCCGTCGATGATGGCCACCAAATCGTTGGTGATTACTATTTCATCCTCACAGTCAAGGGTATGGCCCGTTTTACTTTGGATCAATTTTTCAATAATGTGCATTAGCCGCAGTATAAAACCACTAAAAAACAGAATATAGGCCAATTTCGGCCATTTCCCAACGGCTTGACCGAGTTTTGGCCCCTGATCCTGCCGCCTATTCTTAAAAGAAGTAACTTTCTCCCAAAAAGTACGTAGATTATCCCTAAATTGCACCGCTAACAACAAATAGCGGTGTTCTCCGGTATCGACCTCCATTTTCCACTTATTTTTTTGACAGCATTTAGCTCGTTGACTGGTTTGTTGTTCGCAACCAATCAAGCTTGCACGCGATCTATCTCAACTGCGCTCGTTTTGGCCGGTATCAAAAAACACGCAATTTTTATCTATGTCCAATTTTACAGTCAATTAATGATGTATAAGAACCAACGTACCCTCCAAGTGCTGGGCTTATTGCTCATGGCACTTCTTTATGCACCCAAAATACAGGCCCAAGAAAAATGGGACCTACAAAGGTGCATTGATTATGCAGTGGAGCAAAATCTCCAGTTGAAAATCGCCAAGATCCAGCAGGACATCAACGAGGCCAACTTGTTGCAGTCACGGGTCAACCGGCTGCCCAACCTTAATGCCAACGGGAGCCAACAGTGGAACTTTGGCCGGTCGATCGACTTTTTCACCAACACGTTCACCAACCAGCAGGTGGCCAACTTCAATACTTCCATCAACACCAATTTTACGGTTTTCAATGGGTTCCGGCAGATCAACACCATCAAGCAAAATGTGGCCATTCTCGATGCCAGCCGTTCCGACGTTGCTCAGGTCAAGAACGACATGATGCTCGACATTGCCAATGCATACCTCACCATTCTGTTCAACCGGGAATTGCTGGGCGTGGCCCGGGTGCAGTTGCAAAATACCCAAGAACAATTGGATCGCACCATGCGCCTGATCGATGCGGGGGCGTTGGCCGAGGCCAATAAATACGACATATTGTCGCAAAAAGCCAATGACGAGAACCGGATTACCCAAGCCGAGAACAACGTGGACATCGCTTTGGTACGGCTCAAAATCTTGCTTCAATTACCAGTCGAGACCCCAATCGAGATTGTGATCCCCCAACTGGCCGACCCCAATGCCGCAGATCTAATCATGACCCCATTGAGCGTTTATGAACTGGCCCAAGGCAATCAGCCCAATGTGATGAGCGCAGACAAGAACATTGAAGCGGCCGATTTGGGCATCGCCATTGCCCGGGGCAATTATATGCCTACCTTATCTGGTTTTGGGACGGTGCTTACGGGTACTTCCAGCCAGAATTTTGCCTTTGTCAACGGTGTAAGGGGAGACTTAAAGCCATTTGGCCAACAGATCGACGAAAACCTTCGGCAAGTGATCGGCTTTCAGCTCCAAATCCCGATTTTCAACCGTTTTCAGATCCGCAATGCAGTGACCACCGCCCGCCTCCAGCATAATCGCTCCCAATTGCAGGCCCAAAACGTGCGCAACGTGCTGCGGCAAACCATCGAGCAGGCCTACGCCGATGCCAAGGCTGCCCAGCGTTCTTTTATCTCCAACCAAACCCGGTTGGCTGCCCTTACCCAATCACAGAAAATAGTGGAGGAGCGTTTCAATGTGGGCGCGGCCAACTCGCTCGACTATGCGTTGGCAAAAAACAACTTGGCCATTGCCGAGTCAGAATTGATCCGGTCCAAGTTTGATTATATCTTCCGTATTAAAGTGTTGGATTTCTACGCGGGCAAAGGGCTGACCCTGTAATCATAGTTGGTTGGTTGGGCTCGGGGAATTTTACCCCCGCCCGCCCACCAACCAAGTATTTAGCAATACTTTCGGCCCTGGCAAGAAGTTAAATGGAATAAAAAATACACTTAATACTCGTGAAGCAACAAAACAATCAACATAATCATGGCAAAGCCGCGCAAAAACAACAATACTTTATTTATCACGATCGGGATCATCTTTGTTTTACTTATTGGGGGAGCAATTTTAGCCCGACAAATGGGCTGGATTGGCGGGAAGAAGGCAATGGAAGTGGAGTTTGCCAATGCCAAACGCTCGGAAATAGTGGAGAAGGTGAGTGCCTCGGGCAAGGTCCAACCCGAGATTGAGGTCAAAATCTCGCCCTTGGTTTCGGGGGAGATCATTGATGTGATGATCAAGGAGGGGGATTCGGTGGTGCGCGGCCAAGTGCTGGTCAAGATCAAGCCCGACAATCTCAAGTCGGTACTGGACAGGGTAATGGCCAACCTCAACACCCAAAAAGCCAATTTGGCCCAGTCTCGGGCGCGCATGGAATCATCGAAAGCGACTTTGTACCGCCGCAAACTAGAACTGGATCGGAGCAAAACCCTCAGTTCCCAAAAAGCCATTTCCACTTCAGATCTGGAAACGGCCCAAACCAATTATGAGGTGGCCATTGCCGATCTCAAATCGGCCGAAGAGAACATTGAGGCGGCACGCTACGGCGTGATGAGTGCCGAGGCCCAAGTGAAAGAAGCCAACGAAAATCTGTCGTTTACCACCATCATTGCCCCAATGAACGGGATAGTGTCCAAACTAAGTGTGGAAAAGGGCGAGCGCGTAGTGGGCACGTCCCAAATGGCCGGCACGGAAATTCTGCGCATTGCCGACTTGGGGGTCATGGAAGTACGGGTGGAAGTAAATGAAAACGACATCATCCGGGTGGCCAACGGTGACACGGCCATCGTCGAGGTGGACTCGTACGCCTACAAGGAAGCCAAGTTTCGGGGCGTGGTCACTTTGATAGCCAACAGTGCCAAAGAAGTGGCGGGCCAAAGCAGCGATGCCATCACGGAGTTTGAGGTGCGGATCCGCATCCTGCCCGAGTCGTACATGGCCCTGCAAAAAGAACGCAAGGGCAAATCACCGTTCCGCCCCGGCATGACGGCCAGCGTGGAGATCATCACCGACCGCAAAACCGGCGTGCTGACAGTGCCCTTGGCTGCCGTTACTACCCGGGAGGACAAAAAAGACGAGAAGCCCGCTACTGATCAGCCCGCCCAAAACACCAACGTGACCAACCAGAATGCCAAGCCCGAAGAGAAACAAAGGATCAAAGAAGTGGTTTTTGTCAACGATAACGGAGCGGCCAAAATGGTGGAAGTAAAAACTGGGATCAGCGATTATGACAACATTGAAATCCTCTCGGGCATCAAAGAAGGGCAACAGGTTATTTCGGGGCCTTTTCTGGCGGTTTCCAAAACCTTAAAAGATGCCGAACTGGTGATCAAGAAAGAAGAGAAGAAAAAAACTGCGGAGAAAGAGGGCGAGAAATAGCCTGACAATTCTCTAAAAAAAGGCCGGAACGTTCGCTGGAACGTTCCGGCCTTTTTTGGCTGCGGGCCTACTCCTCTTCTTCAACTATTGCCCGGCCATTACTGATGCCCTTCATGATGCCACGCTTGGATTCGCGGATGAAACTGAGGACTTCGTCCCGCTCGGTTGATTGGGTCACTTCCGCCTCGATCATTGACAGGGCTTGGCTATTGTTCAGCCCGCTTTGATAAATAATGCGATAAACTTCCTTCAGATCATTGAGTTGATTGGTGGCAAATCCGCGCCGTTTGAGCCCAATGGCGTTCAGGCCGACGAAGGTGAGCGGCTCCCGGGCGGCCTTGGCATACGGGGGCACGTCTTTGCGCACCAGCGAGCCGCCCGATATCATCACGTGCCGCCCGATCCGGACAAACTGGTGCACTGCGCTGGTTCCCCCAATGACGGCAAAATCGCCGATTTCGACATGGCCCGCCAATTGAACCGAGTTGGCAATCACCACATTGTTGCCGATCACACAATCATGGGCCACATGAACGTAGGCCATGAGCAAACAATTGCGGCCAATTTCAGTCCTGAACTTGTCTTTGGTGCCCCGGTTCAAGGTCGCACATTCACGGATGGTGGTATTGTCACCGATAATGACAACCGTGTCCTCTCCGTCAAACTTAAGGTCTTGTGGAATGGCTGAAATGGAAGCCCCGGGAAATATGCGGCAGCTTTTGCCAATTCTAGCTCCAGAAAAAATAGTCACATGGGAACCAATCCACGTGCCATCGCCGATCTCTACATTGTCATAAACAGTGGCGAATGGCTCGATGGTCACATTCTGGCCGATTTTTGCGCCCGGATGGATATATGCCAAAGGTTGGTTCATTGCATAGGGTTTAAAGAATCCGCCACTATCGGCATCGGTTCGGGATGATTGGCCACCGCGGTGGGTTTGTTTTTGCGCACCAAACTGGCAGTTAACAGGGCTTCACATACCAGAGCCCCGGCCACGAAGGCTTGGCCTTTCATTTTGAGGATGCCCCGTTTGATGGGGCCAAGCAGTTCACAGCGGAGAATCACCGTATCGCCGGGCTGAACCATCTTTTTGAACCGACAGTTCTCAATGGCCAAGAAATAGGGCCAATAATTTTCTGGCTTGTCCACCGTGCTCAAGGCAAACACGCCCCCGGTCTGGGCCAACGCCTCCACTTGCAGCACCCCGGGCATTACCGGATTGCCAGGAAAATGGCCGACAAAATAAGGCTCGTTCATGGTCACGTTTTTCACCCCCACGACTGAGTTGTGATCTATGTGCAAGATCTTGTCCACCAGCAACATGGGGTAGCGGTGGGGCAACAGTTTCATGATCTGGTTGATGTCCATCATGGGCACATTGAGCGGATCGTAAGCGGGCATTTGGTAGGGCGATGCCTTCCGCATGATGCGCTTGATTTTCCGGGCAAAAGCAACGTTGGCTTTGTGGCCGGGCCGGGCTGCCAAGATTTGGGCTTTCAGCGGTTTGCCCACCAGGGCCAAGTCCCCCACCAGATCGAGCAGTTTGTGCCGGGCCGGCTCATTTTTGTAACGCAGGTCCACATTGTTCAAAATCCCCTCTTTCTGAACATGGACTTTGGGTTTGTGGAACAGGCCCGCCAGATAGTCCAGTTCATCGTCTTGCACTACCCGATCCACGATCACGATCGCATTGTTGAGGTCTCCGCCTTTGATCAGGTTGTTTTTGTAGAGCATCTCCAGCTCGTGCAAAAAACAGAAAGTGCGGCACGAGGCAATCTCAGTTGAGAATTGGGCAATGTCGTTCAGGGTGGCGTGTTGGCTGCCCAATACCGGTGAATTGTAATCCACCATGACCGTGAGCCGGTAATCGTTGAGTGGTAGGGCTGCCAATTCCACATTGCGGTCGGGTTCAGCATAAAAAATGCCCTCCGAAATTTCAAAGAAATCGCGCAAGACCCCTTGATCTTCAAAACCGGCTTCTTGTAGGGCATTGACAAAAAGCTGCGAACTGCCATCCATGATGGGCGGTTCGGGGCCGTCGAGCTGGATCAGCACATTGTCCACTTGTAGGCCAGTAAGCGCGGCCAATACGTGCTCTACGGTATTGATCCGGGCATCTCCCTGCTCAATGGTCGTGCCCCGTGAAACGTCCACTACCAGATCGGCATCGGCATCGACGGTGGGCGATCCGGGCAAATCCACCCGCTGAAATTTGATACCATGACCGGGCCGGGCGGGCACAAAGGTCATGTTGGACACTACCCCGGTGTGCAAGCCTGCCCCAGAAACGGTAACAGTTTTTTTGATAGTATGCTGTTTGGTGTTCATCAATCTAAATAACAGTCAGTTAAACTTTCCCCGCTCCGGTTTCCCTTTCTTTGACCATGTTCTCCAAGTGGCGAAGCAAAGTGGGCATCCGGCGGAAAGCGGCATAAGCTTTAAAATACTCTTTTACATCTATGGCTGGGGAACCGACCAAAGCCGTCCCCTCTTCTTTAACGGTCTTGATAATGCCGGCTTGTGGGCCAATGCTGGTACGGGCGGCCACTTTGATGTGCCCACTCATGCCCACTTGGCCCGCAATGACACATTTTTCGCCCAGTTCGGTGGAACCCGAAATGCCGGCCAATGCCGCAATCACCGTGTGGCGGCCTACGCGGACATTGTGGCCGATTTGCACCAAATTATCCAGTTTCACCCCTTCGGCCACAACCGTGGAGCCCATAGTGGCCCGATCAATGGTGGTGTTGGCCCCGATATCCACGTAATCTTCCAAGATGACATTGCCCAACTGCGGAACTGGCCGATAAGAGCCATCGGCTTGGGGAGCAAACCCAAAGCCATCGCTGCCGATAACGGCCCCGGAGTGGATGGTGCAGTGCCGCCCAATCACGCAGTCGGCGTAGATCTTGGCCCCGGAATAGATGATGGTATTGTCGCCAATTTGCACATTGTCGCCGATATAGGCTTGGGGATAGATTTGCACATTGTGGCCAATCCGAACATTGTGGCCCAAATAAGCAAAAGCACCCAAGTATAATCCCTCGCCGTAGTTGGCTGTGGGAGAGATAAACGAGGGGGTTTCTATGCCTGATTTCGCCCCTTTGGTGAGTTTTTGGTATTGCTCCATCAGCAGGGAAATGGCTGCGTAGGCATTCTCGACCACGATCAAAGTGCAGGCAATCGGCTTGCGCGGTTGAAAGTCACGGTTGATGATGAGCGCGGAAGCTTGGGTGGTATAAGCATAGTTCTCATACTTCATGTTGGCCAGAAAGGCTATCTCGCCGGCTTGCGCCTCTTGGATCTTACCTACCCGGTATATTTTTTGCGTTGCATCGCCCCTAATTTCGCCCTGCAACACCTCGGCAATTTGCTGAACCGTAAATTCCATCTGCATTTTTCAGTACTAAAAATTTCAATTGATAAAGCACCCTGATTTCTCTTGGCTTTGGATCGGCCTAGCACAATTCTCCCTTGTTCAAGGATCCATCTGCCTGCCCGCAACTAGAAACGCAAAACCAACAATCTTTTGAATGTCAAGGATTTACGGCTTGTACCATACTTTTGCTCCAGTTATTTCCGAAAAAATTTCACAAAGTTAAACATCTTTAGGGTAGCACAAATAGTATTTTTTCACAATTTTGGTTAAGGCTTTGATGTTGGGCAGATCCGAGGCCTCGGCCACGTCCACCACTTGCCCTTTTTTGGTAACAATCAGAATACCAGCATCCTCTTTGGGCTGGTAGGCGGCATTGGTAATGGATCCAAAGCTCACGAAATACCCGGCTTCCTGTGGAGTGAGCTGCCATTGGGCGGCTACCCGTTGGCGGCGCTCGCGAATCTCGGCCTCGGGGATCTTTTCGTTTTCCAAGCGTACTTTGAGCAACCGGCGGTCGATCAGCATCCGGGCCAGCCGGGCCAACACCGGGTCGGGGTGGCTGACCCAGAACTTGAGGCTGCCCCAGATATCGTAATCGTCCAGTTGGGCAAACGCCTCTTGGTAAGCTGGTGTTTGGTAAAACACCTCCCAAGTCACTTGATTGTCAAAAAAGACGGACAACGCAGGGGTAGTGAACACTGGTTGCCCGTTTTGGTGCAACTGCTTGGCCCGGCGCACCACTTGGATCAGCATCTGCTCCGTGCTGACGGTGGTTTTGTGCAGGTACACCTGCCAGTACATGAGCCGGCGCGACACTAGAAAGTTTTCAATACTGTAAATCCCTTTAGCCTGTACCACTATCCGGTCGTCTTGCACGTCAAGCATGGCGATGATGCGGTCGGGGTTAATAATTCCTTCCTGCACTCCGGTAAAAAAGCTGTCGCGCTGCAAATAATCGAGCCGATCCATGTCCAGTTGGCTCGAGATCAATTGATGAAAAAACTTGCGCGGGTAAGTGCCCCGGAACATTTCAATCGCCAAGTTGAGCGCCCCCCCAAATTGACCGTTGAGGCGTTCCATGAGCAGGAGCGAAACCGCTTCGTGATCGATGCCAGTGAGCAAACTGGCCTCCAGCGCGTGAGAAAAAGGGCCATGCCCCAGATCGTGGAGTAAAATGGCGATCAAAGCTGCCTCATATTCGGCATCCCAAATATAATGGCCTTTGCCCCGTAATGTATTGAGTGCCAAGCCCATGAGGTGCATGGCCCCGAGTGCGTGGTGGAAGCGTGTGTGAATGGCTCCCGGGTACACCTGTTCAGTGAGGCCCAACTGCTTGATCCGGCGCAACCGCTGAAAATAGGGATGGTTGATGAGATCAAAAATCAGCTCACTGGGAATGGTCAAAAAACCATGAACCGGGTCATTGATAATCTTTTTTTTGTTCATGCACTATCACTGAACAGATAAATCAGAAAGTCCCCAAGTTTACTTTGCTTTGGCCGGGGCAGTTGGGTACACATAATTGAACCGTTTGCTAATTTCCTTTTTGGAAACTTCGGCCACTGTCACCGTCATTTTCAAATCTTGGAGGGGCCGGTTCATCCCATCTCCCGGCTCGGCGGCGATTTTGTCCAACACCTCAAACCCGTCGAGGATCCGGCCAAAAACCGTGTAGCCGCCATCGAGAAATGGAATTCCGCCCTCGGTGGTGTAGGTTTTCACTTGGGCCTCCGAGATGGGGAGGTCAAGCTCCACTTGGTAAGCGGCTTCGCACAAATCTTTTTGCTTTAGGATAAAATCGACCATGGCCTGCTGATCTCCCGTGTTTTGGACTTGGGCATATTGGGCCATCATGGCTTGTTGGTCGGGCTGCTGCACCAGTTTGAGGAACAGCTCGTACAACTTCTGGACGTTGACGCGCAATTGCGGATCGCGCAGCTCGGCATCGGTGTATTTTTTGCCCTGCACAATGTAGAATTGGCTGCCGTCAGATTCTTTGTTTGGATTTACCTGATCCGGTTTGCGGGCCGCCGCAATGGCCCCCCGGTGGTGGTAATATTGGGGGACGATTTCTGCCGGGATTGTGTAACCTGGCCCAGTATTGCCCAGTGGAGTGCCCGCTGGCGCATTTTTGGAAGTTGGGTCGCCCCCCTGAACCATAAAATCCGCAATGACCCGGTGGAACAGCAAGTCATTATAAAAGCCTTGCTTGGTCAATTTGATGAAATTTTCTTTGTGCTTCGGGGTTTCATCGTAAAAGAGGGCATGGATTTCCCCGTGTTTGGTCTTGATGGTTACCAAAAAATCTTTGCCCGAAGGCGCTTTTTGACCTTCGCAAGCATTGATCACCAGCCCTAGGGCAACCAAACCAAATAGAAACGCACTTTTTTTCATGGTTAAAGGAGGGATGCTATTTTTCTCCATTGCAAATTTATAGCAAGATTGCCCGGATAGCGTGTATTCTACGCCGGATTTTCCCGATCTTTGTGAGCGGCCATGAATAACCGTCCACACCTCTAGTCTTTATTGCCCAATGATGGATCCCTTCCCCAACGTGTTGAAACCTGCCCCCCAGCCCGAGCGAATTATCTTGGGCGTGGATCCGGGCACCACTGTCACAGGCTATGGCTTGATCCGCCTGCTGGGCAAGCAGATGGTGGTACTGCAATATGGGGTCATCCACCTGAGCAAATATGAAGGGCAAGCCCTGAAACTGGCCAAGATTTTTGAGCGGATCAGTCAGATTGTGGAGGAATTTGGCCCGGACGAAATGGCCCTTGAAGCGCCTTTTTTTGGTAAAAATATCCAATCGATGCTCAAATTGGGGCGGGCCCAGGGTGTAGCAATGGCCGTGGCCCTGTCCCGGCAGATCCCCATCACCGAATATGCCCCCAAAAAGGTCAAACTATCCGTTACCGGCAATGGCAACGCGGCCAAAGAACAGGTTGCGGCCATGTTGGTGGCCCAGTTCGGGCTCAAGGAGGTCCCCGAACTGCTGGATGCAACCGATGCGCTCGGGGTGGCGGTGTGCCATGCTTATCAGCAGCAGAGCACGGGCGGGGGCCGGGCCAAAAGTTGGGCGGCTTTTGTGGCCGAAAACCCCAAACGGCTGAAGTAGGAGCCATCCGCACGGACGGCCAGCTCAACCGCCAAATCCCCACCCATTGTCAAAATGTCACCTTTTTTGCTGATATTTAGCCCAATACCAGCCTCATGAAAACTTGTTACCTTTTACTGTTTTGGGGATTTATGCCGGGGGGTGGCCTATCAATCTTGGCCCAAGCACCGCCCGAACCAGCCGCCGTTCTCAAGGCCCATACCGTTTTTTTGAACGGGATTGCCCGGGCCGTTGCGCCACTGGTCGCCGATCTGCAAGCCTATGCGCAGGCAAGCGAGGCCGCCAAGCAAGGCCGGCCGGTCAAACTGGCTCACCATCCGGCCCATCCGATGCCCCAAGCGGCTTTGATAACGCTACTGGTGGCGGGCCAAGCACTGGCCCCAACCCAACAAGCCCAACTGGGCGAACAGTTGCAGATCATCCAATCGCTGTTTCAAGAGTTGGATCAGCTCAATGCCAGCCTCAGTTATGTGATAGCGGGCAAGCAATATACCCAGGACGGTTGGGAGTATTCCGACAAACTACTCCGCCGACTGGCCAATCTGCTCAATCTGCTCGAGCAACGCCGTGCCATCGTCTATGCAACGGTACAACAGGGCTGGTCGACCCTCCCGGTTGCCATCGATGCCTGGGCCAAATCTGGCGCGGCCATCCAACGGGTAGTCATGGCCAGCGAGGGGGCACTGCTGGCCCTCCGCCAACACCTGCGCGAAGCTACTCCCCTGATTCCCGCCAATAGGGTCGGTTCGCTCGATCGGGCTTGCCGCAACTTGGTGCTAGGGCAAATGGACAATTTGCAGGGCATCGCTCGGTTGGGGCGTGGCAACCCAAATTGTCCCTACACGCCTTATGAGGCCATTCCCGAGATCGGTCAACAACTGAGTGAACAGATCCAAAGTTGGGCCGACCAAGCCCCCACGTCCGAAGCGGGGATCTTGCAATTGCACAATGAACTGGTAATGGCGGCCAACCAGTTCGCGGCCTTGGCCCCGCCGGCCCTGCCATTGGCCTATTTGCAATCGCCTTCGTGGCCAGTTGGCTCGGCTGGCCCGACCGAAGGCCCCCGGGCTAGGGCCACCGGCAGCGATGAGATTTTCGAACTCTTGCTGCCTAGTCCATCGGAGGCTGTTCCAGGGCCGATCCGCGAGGAAGATCGGCCCAATTATCAACAAAACATGGACGGCTATGCCTTCAATAACTTGGTGTTTTTGTTGGATGTGTCTGGCTCTATGGTGGGCAAGGGTAAGCTGGCGGTGCTCAAAAAAGCCGTGCGCAAGCTGCTGGCCATCATGCGGCCCGAAGACAAAGTGTCGGTAGTGGCCTATGCTGATCAGGCCGACATCGTGCTGGAAGGCATATCGGCCAAAGAAGCGGATCAGATAAATGAGACCATTGACCAACTCCAACCCGACGGCGGCACCAATGGCGAGCGGGGGCTGGAACTGGCCTATCGAGTGGCGCGGCGGCAGTTTGTGGCCGAGTTCAACAACCGCATCCTGTTGGTGACCGATGGCGAGTTTCCCATTGGCGAAGCCACTTACGAACTGGCTGTGCAGCAGGTGAAAAACAACATCCGGCTCACTGTCTTTAGTTTTGGGGGCGAAAATACCCGGCTGCCCAAACTCAAGCAATTGGCCAAGCAAGGCGGGGGCAACTACGAAATCGTAGATGGGAGCAACGCCAACCTTAAATTGGTCAAAGAGGCCAAGGCCCGCAAAGCTGGGGAATGAGTTGATTTATGCCAAGTTGCACTACACTAAGGGCTAGCGCACGATTATTTGGCGGAGAGTTTAACTGCCAAAACTGCCCTTGATGCGCCTAATGCACTGGTGATCGCTGAAAAATTGGCGGTCACCGACATTTCCCAGCCCTACATTTAAAAAAGGGCATTTATCAGAATTTACTACAAATATCATCATAAATCACCATTATAAATCCAAAAAGTAAAGTTAATGCCAGAACATGAATATTATATTAACTAAGATTACGCAAAAGTCTGAAAATCTGTAATTTTGATAGAAAACAAGGTGGCCGCAATACCAAAAAATTGCCTGCTGGATGACACCCTTTCAGGGTTTTACCCTGAGATTGGCTACTTCCCTATAATCATTGCATTCCTTCGGAATTTTAAATGGTTTGCGTAACATGAGTTACCTTTATTTTCAAAGCCCCAAAGTTTAAATAAACCTTCTAAATAAAAGTACGATAGCAACTTTAAAAGCATTTTGATAAACAACATTTTTAAAAAGAAGCTGGGAAATGACGGCTTTCAAATCGCACATGAGGTAAACCGCTAAAATTATTTTTATCTGGGCGTAAAAGATCAAACCGGGCTTTGTGGGCCCGGTTTGATCTTTAGCTGATAAAGAGACTATGAAAAACGAAACCTAATTCCATTCCCCGGCCACATCGGCGGCCACTAGGGGATTCGTGTCTTTTTCCAATTGGGGAATCGGGAACAGGACGTGCTTGGGCTGGAACGGCTGGCGGCCCAGTTGGAGTTGCTTCTCGGCATTGAGGGTCACTTGGGCAATTCCCCAGCGGTTCAGGTCCATCCAGCGGTGCATTTCACCACCCAATTCGATTTGCCGCTCGCGCCGCAAGATGGTCAGGGCATTGTCTTGGGCACCTAAGCTGGTATAGCGGAATGCTCCCACCCGGGCCCGGACATCATTGATCTGGGCCAGTGCGCCAGAGGTATTGCCCTGAAAAATCATGGCTTCGGCGAGCATCAGTTTCACATCGGCCAACCGGATCAGGATGGTATTGATCGAGCTTTGGGGCAGATCGCTTTTCTCCCGAATTTCGTAGATACAGTACTTGCGCCAGTTGTAACGGATGGTGTTGGTCGATCCAAAGGGATAAGGCTTGGCCCCACCCGGGCACTGATTGCAGAAATCGGTATCTCCACCACTGGGGGCA
>Ga0105045_10002296_pt1 | contig 16094 bp, 18 predicted proteins | sample MAT02_FD_78089 | JGI IMG/M metagenome (GOLD analysis project Ga0105045, IMG submission 78089) | Freshwater microbial communities from Lake Fryxell liftoff mats and glacier meltwater in Antarctica - MAT-02 (megahit assembly) | ecosystem: Environmental > Aquatic > Freshwater > Ice > Liftoff...
ACAGAACGACTGGTGCTGCACCACCGCGTGCCGGAAAATCAATACGCCACAATGCGCGCACCCTTGCAGGAGGGCGATTTCGGCGGGCCGGTGAAGTATGGTTACTGCGCCGTGGGCATGGTGGAGGAAGGCGCGCTGGCCGGCCGCCGCGTCTTCGCCCTGGCGCCGCATCAGGAGCGTTTCGTGGCCCCGATCGGGCTTTGCGCCGTGTTGCCCGATGCCCTGCCCACCGCCCGCGCCGTCCTGGGCGCCAATATGGAAACTGCGCTGAACATCCTGTGGGATGCGCAGCCCCTGCCGGGCGAACGCGCGCTCGTGGTCGGCGCCGGCGTGGTTGGGCTGCTCAGCGCCTATCTGCTGGCCCGGATCCCGGGGATCGAGGTGGTGGTGACGGATCGCGACCTCTCCCGCGCCGGCATCGTGGAGGCGCTGGGCGCCAGCTTCGCCGCCCCAGCCGATGTGCCGGATGAGCGCGAGTTGACCATCCACGCATCGGCCAGCGAGGCCGGGCTGGTCCTGGCGCTGGACCGCGCCGGCTTCGAGGGTCGTATCATCGAGGCCAGCTGGTTCGGCGCCACCCGCCCCGCCCTGCCGCTGGGCGAGAATTTCCACCAGAAACGCCTGCGGCTCATCTCCACCCAGGTCGGCAGCGTGGCCACCGCCATGCGCGGCCGCCGCAGCCATGCCGAGCGCATGGCCCTGGCACTGCGCCTGCTATGCGACGCACGCCTGGACGCGCTGCTGGAAACCCCGGTGCCGTTCGACGCGCTTGCGACCTGCTACGCAGCATTGCTCGACCAGCCGGCACTGTGCCCTGTCATTTCCTATGGAGAGCCTCTCTGATGTACAGCCTGACCGTTGTTGACCACATCATGGTCGCGCACAGCTTCCGCGGCGCCGAATTCGGCCCCGCCCAGCGCCTGCATGGCGCGACCTTCGTGGTGGAGGCGGAATTTCGCGCCGAGACCATCGATCACCTGCACCTGCTGATCGATATCGGCCTGGCGAAGGATGAGTTGCGGAAAATCCTGGCGGCGATGGATTACCGCAATCTCGACACCGAGGAGGTCTTCGCCGGCAAGAACACCACCACGGAATTCCTGGCCTTCCACATCCATGGCCTGCTGGCCGAGGCCTGCCGCGATGGCCGCATGGGCCCCGGTGCGGCCCAGGTGAAGGCGATCAAGGTGCTGCTGCGCGAAAGCCATGTCGCCTGGGCCGCCTTCGAGGGGCCGGTTGCGTGAAGCTGGCCTTGCTTGTCCCGGCGCCTTTCTCGGCGGTTTCCGGCGGCTATCTTTATGACCGCCGCCTGGTCGAGGGCCTGCGCGGCCTGGGTCATGAGGTGATCGTGGTGGAACTGGCCGGCCGCCACCCGCTGCCCGATGCGGCGGCCGAGGCGGCTGCCCTGGCGGCTCTGGAAGCGCTGCCCGAGGGCACGGTTCCGGTCGTGGATGGCCTGGGCCTGCCCGCCTTCGCGCCCATTGCGCCCATGCTGGTGGCGCGCGGCGCGGTCGGCCTGATCCATCACCCCACCGCGCTGGAAACGGGTCTGGATGCCGAGGCGCTGCGGGTGCGCGAGGCGCTGCTCTTCCCCGCCCTGCCCCGCCTGATCGCCACATCGCGCCTGACGGCCGAGCGGCTGGTGGCGGATTTCGCCGTGGATGCCGCGCGGGTCGGCGTGGTGGAGCCGGGCACCGATGCCGCTGCCCGCGCCACCGGCACCGGCGCGCCCTTGCGGATCATCAGCGTGGGCACGCTGGTGCCGCGCAAGGGGCATGATGTGCTGCTGCGCGCCCTGGGCCGGCTGACCGACCTGGAATGGACGCTGGGCATTGTCGGCGCCCCGCGGGACGCGGTGCATGCCCATGGCCTGGCCGCCCTGGCCGAGGAATTGGGCATCGCCCAGCGCGTCGCATTCCTGGGCGAGTTGGACGGCGCGGCACTGGAAGCGGCGTACGCCCAGGCCGACATCTTCGCCCTGGCCACCCATTGGGAGGGCTACGGCATGGCTGCGGCCGAGGCGCTGGCCCGCGGCCTGCCCTGCGCCATCACCCAGGGCGGCGCCATCGCGGATGTGGTGCCGCGCGATGCCTGCGTGCTGGCCCTGCCCGGTGACCATGCTTCGCTCAGCCGGGCGCTGCGCCGCGTCATCTTCGACCCTGTGCTGCGGGCGCAGATGGCAGATGCTGCCTGGGCGGCCGGGCAGACCCTGCCGCGATGGGCGGACCGCGCCCAGGCCTTCGCCCACCAACTGGAGCTTGCGCATGGCTGAGAATTTTTCCGCCGATTGGCTCGACCTGCGCGAGACGCATGACGCGGCGTCGCGCGACGAAGCCCTGGCGGCCAAGCTTTCCGCCGCCCTGCCGGCGCGGCCCAGGATCATGGATCTGGGCGCGGGGACAGGCTCGCTGCTGCGCTGGCTCGGCCTGTATGTCGGCCGGCCGCAGGCCTGGACTTTGGTGGATGCCGACCCGGCACTGATCGAGCGCGCCTTCGACACCACCGCCGAACGGGCCGAATCGATGGGCTGGAAGGTGACCTCGCCCGGCAAGCGCACGCTGCTCGTGCACACCCCGCGCGGCGCCTGGCGGGTGGAGGGGCTGCTGGCCGATCTGCGCGAGGCGCCGGGCAACCTGCCGCTCCACAGTGTGGACGCGGTGGTGAACACGGCATTGTGCGATCTGGTGAGCGAGAACTGGCTTGAACGCATGGCGGGCGCCTGCACCGCGCGAAAGATGCCGTTCTATGCCGCTTTGAACGTGACCGGCCCAGCGCGCTTCGTGCCGCCGCATTCCGCCGATGCCTGGGTACGCCGCGGCTTCGAGCGGGACCAGGCGCGCGACAAGGGCTTTGGCGGCCGGGCGCTGGGCCACGACGCGCCGGCGGCCATCGCCCGCGCGTTCACGGCGCAAGGCTATAATGTCGAGCAAAGCCCCTCACCCTGGCGCATTCCCCGCCGCTTCGGCGCCATGCTGACCGAACTGGCCACCGGCTGCGCCGACGCGGCACTGCATCACGAGCGGCGCGAGGCCTGGCGGATCGAGGACTGGGCCGAGGACCGGATGGACCAGGCGGCGGCGGAAAAGCTCTCCGCCACCGTGCCGCACATGGATGTGCTGGCGCTGCCCCGTCCGTAGTTACTCGGCCGCGGCGGCTTCCTCAGCATCCGGCGTGGTCATCATGGCGTTGGCCACCACGCCGGACTGGTCGCGCACCTTCTTCTCGATGGCGGCGGCGACGTTGGGGTTGTCACGCATGAACTGCTTGGCGTTTTCGCGCCCCTGGCCGATTCGCTGGCCCTCGGCGCTGAACCAGGCGCCGGATTTTTCCACCACGCCGGCCTTCACGCCCAGATCGATCAACTCGCCGACCTTGGAGATGCCCTCGCCATACATGATGTCGAATTCGACTTGGCGGAAAGGCGGCGCCATCTTGTTCTTCACCACCTTCACCCGGGTGGCGTTGCCCACAACTTCCTCGCGCTCCTTGATCGCGCCGGTGCGGCGGATTTCCAGGCGGACCGAGGCGTAGAATTTCAGCGCGTTGCCGCCCGTCGTGGTCTCGGGGTTGCCGAACATCACGCCGATCTTCAAGCGGATCTGGTTGAGGAAGATCACCAGGCAACCCGAGCGGCTGATATTGCCGGTCAGCTTGCGCAGCGCCTGCGACATCAGGCGGGCATGCAGGCCGACATGGGTATCGCCCATCTCGCCCTCCAACTCGGCCTTGGGCACGAGGGCCGCCACGCTGTCGATCACCAGCACGTCGATGGCGCCGGAACGCACCAGCGTATCGCAGATCTCCAGCGCCTGTTCGCCGGCATCGGGCTGGCTGATCAGCAGGTCGTCGACATTCACGCCCAGCTTGCGGGCATAGCCCGGGTCCAGCGCGTGCTCGGCGTCGATGAACGCGCAGGTGCCGCCAGCCTTCTGTGCCTCGGCGATCACATGCAGCGCCAGCGTGGTCTTGCCCGACGATTCCGGACCGTAGATCTCGACCACTCGCCCCTTGGGCAGGCCGCCGATGCCCAGGCCGATATCCAGCCCAAGCGATCCGGTGGAGACCACCTCGATATCCTCGATGGCGTTCTTCGAACCCATGCGCATGATCGAGCCCTTGCCGAAGGACCTCTCGATCTGGCTGAGCGCCGCCTCCAGCGCTTTACCCTTATCCATCCTAGTGCCCCCTTCCTGGCCGCAACCTTTGCGAGCAGCGCCCCACACCCACTCGCGCAAACAACACTAAGCGTGCCGCCGCGTCACAGCCAAGTGAATAAAGCACTTACCGCCTATGTTCCAATTATGTTCTTAAACGGCCGATTTGGCAAGTGCACCAGCCACCGCCGCGCGCAGCGCATCGGGGCCACAGGGCTTGGCCAGGAAATGCCACCCTTCGGCCGCCAAATCCACCTTCAGCGTGGCGGCGGCATAGCCGGAGAGCAGCAGCACCCTGAGCCCCGGCCGCAGCCCCTGGGCGGCACGGGCCAGCGCCACCCCATCCATGCCAGGCATGGAGACATCGGTCACCAGCAGATCGGGCGCCGCACCCGCCTCCAGCGCCTCGGTGGCGGTGTAGCCATCCTCGGCGCGCAGAACGGTGTGGCCGGCCTGTTCCAACGACTGGGCGCAAAGCCGCAGCAGGGCAGGCTCATCCTCGGCCAGAAGAATGGTGGCGTGGCAGGCCCCCACCAACATGGGTGGGGCCGTGGGTGGGGCCATGGGCAGGGCCGCGCCCTCATGTCTCGGCAGCAGGATGGTGAAGCGGCTACCGCCCCCTGGCGGGGATTCGGCCAGCACATGCCCGCCGCTCTGCGCCACGATGCCCTGCACCGTGGCCAACCCCAGCCCGGTGCCGCCCTGGTCGATCTTGGTGGAGAAGAATGGCTCGAAGATGCGGGCCAGCACCTCGGCCGGGATGCCCGGGCCGTCATCCTCCACACTGATGCTGGCGTAGCGGCCGGGCGGGATGCCGCCCGGGCCCTCGCCACTGGGCCGCAGCACCACGCGGCGGCCGGTGGCCAGGCGTATCACACCACCCCGCCCCGAATCGCGGATCGCGTCGCGCGCATTCACCGCCAGGTTGAGGATCACCTGGTCGAGCTGCGAGGGGTCGGCCAGGACCATCCTGCCCGGCTCCTCCAGCACCACCTCCAGGCGCACGGCGCGGCCCAGCAGCCGGGGCAGCAATTCGGCCATCGCGGCGACCTGCGTGTTCAGCGCCAGCACGCGCGGGGCCAGCACCTGCTGCCGGGCGAAGGCCAGAAGCTGCCGCACCAGCCCCGCCCCCCGCTCGGCCGCGGCATCGAGGACGGCGAGTTCACACGCGCGCCCCTGCGCATCGGCGGCCTGCCCGGCGGCGGCGCTGGCGCCCAGAATGATGCCCAGCAGATTGTTGAAATCATGCGCGATGCCGCCGGCCATGCGGCCGACCAGGGCCAGGCGTTCCTCCCGGCCGGGCTGCGCGGGCGGCGTCATGCGCAATAGCAGCATGCCCGGCGGCATGGGGCGAAGCTCGACCTCGACCGGCCGCGGCGCCGCCAGCGGATCGACCAGGGAGAGCCGCAGCCGGCCGCCCTGGCTCAGGGCCGCGCGAAAACCCTCCTGCTCCGTCGGCGGGAACCAGGCCATGGCCTGATCGCCCGGCGCGCTTTGCAGCGCGGGCCCCAGCAGCGCCCTCGCCACGGGATTGAGCGCGATCACGCGCGCCTGTGGGTCGAGCAGCACCGCAGCCTCCGGCCAGGCGGCGAGCATCGCGGCGGCGCCGGCTGCGAAATCCTGCTGCCGGCGGCTCATGGGCTGGCGCCGCGCGGGCGCATGACGAAGGCGATGATTTCGGCCACGGCTTCCCAATGCTCCGGTGGAATCTCGGTGTCCACATCCAGTTTCCACAGTGCCCGTGCCAGAGGCGGGTTGGGAAGCAGCGGCACGCCAGCCTCGCGCGCCGCCTCGCGGATACGTTCGGCCACAAGGTCGACGCCCTTGGCCACCACGCGCGGTGCGGCCGATTCGGCCGGTACATAGCGCAGCGCCACAGCGTAATGGGTGGGGTTGGTGATCACCACCGTGGCGGTGGGCACCGCGGCCAGCATGCGCTGGCGGCCCCGGCTTTCACGCAGCCAGCGCCGGCGCGCGCGGATCATGGGGTCGCCCTCGCTCTCCTTCGCCTCCTCCTTGAGGTCCTGACGCGACATTCGCAGGCCGCGCAGATGCCGCCTTCGGGTGATCAGCACATCAGCGCCCGCGAGCAGCGCAAAGGCCGCCAAGGATACGTAGAGCAGCTTGCGCGCGCCCTCGGTCATCAGGCCGAGCATGCCTGCCTCATCCAGGCTCAGGCTGGCGGTCAGCTTGGCGAGATCACCCACCACGAAAGCAAGAGCCGCTGTCACCAGGACGATCTTCAGCACGTTGCGGCCGACCTCCAACGCATGCTCGGCGCCGAACATCTTCTTCAGCGCAACCCAGGGATTGACCCGCGAGAATTGCGGCTTGAGCAGGCTGAGCACGGCCAGGCCGCGCGTCTGCAGCAGCGTGGCCACGATGGCGCCCAGCGCGGCACAGCCGACCACCGGCAGGCATATCCACATGAAGGTGAGCATGAAGCCGCTCGCCGCCTCATCGGTGCCGATCTCATGGCTGCGGCCCAGCACGCCGCGCATCACCAGCAGCCCATCACGCAGCGCGCCGGGCAGGAAGGCCAGCAGCCCCGCGGTGGCCAGCGCCAGGGCGCCGAAGGCCACAGCCTCGCGGCTCAGCGCCACCTGACCTTCTTTGCGCGCGCGGAGGATGCGCAGGGCAGTGGCGTCCTCTGTCTTCTGACTTTTGTCTTCCTCCTCGGCCATCGCTCAGGGCGCGCCTGGAAGGGCCTGGAAGCCCGCCTGCATCGCGCTCAGCCAGAGGGCGAGGATGGCCGGCAGCAGCAGCGCCAACAGCGCCATGCCCAGCAGGATCTGCGCCGGCGCCGCCACCACGAAGATCTGCACCTGCGGCGCCACACGGGCGATCAGCCCCATGCCCAGGTTGAACAGCACGCCGCCGACGATGAAGGGTGCGGACAGCCGCAGGGCCAGCGAAAAACTGTCCGCCACCGCGGCTGTCACCGTATCGGCCGCCATGTCGCCAGGAAAGGGCGCGCCCGGCGGCAGCACGGCGTAGCTATGCACCAGCGCCGCCAGCGGCAGGGCATAGAGGCCGGTTGAGAGCACCAGCACTGTGGCCGCGAAACCCAGCATCCGGCCCAGCGGCGTGGACTGCGCGCCCAGCACCATGTCACCCTGAAGCGGCGAGGCCAGGCCGATCATGTTGCCCATCACCTGCCCCGCGATGGCCAGCGCCATCACCAGCAGCCGCGCCAGCGTGCCCAGCCAAATTCCCACCGCAAGTTCCAGCACCAGCAGGCGCAGCAATTCGAACACCGCCTCGGGTGCGGGGGGCAGCAGCGGGGCCAGCACTGGCAGCAGCAGCATTGTCAGCAGCAGTGCCAGCCCCAGGCGGATATTGGCCGGGACCTCCTGCTCGCCCAAGCCCGGCAGCAGCATGGTGGCCGCACCCAGGCGGCAGAACAGCAGGCTGGCCTGGAAGGCCAGGCCGGGCAGACTGGCCAGGAAGGCCATGTCATCGGCGTTCACGGCAGCCCGCCCAGCGCCACCATCTGGTCGAACAATTGCAGCGCCCAGGCTTGCATCACCTGTGCCATGAACGGGCCGAGCCACATCAGCACGCCGCCCATCACCGCGATCTTGGGCAGGAAGGAGACGGTGGTTTCCTGGATCTGCGTCAGCGCCTGCAACAGCGAGATGACGACGCCCACCGCCAGCATGGCGAGCAATGGCGGCCCGCCGAGTTGCAGGGACACCCATATGGCGTGGCGCATGGCCTGCGCCGCCGGTTCCTCCAGCATGGCCCCACCTCCTGTGGCGCGGAACAGCCGATCAGGTCAGATCGGCATCCGCATGACGTCCTGATAGGCACTGACCACCCGATCGCGCAGCGTGGTGGCGGTCTGCAAGGCGAGTTCGGCGCGGGAGACGGCCAGCACCACATCGGTGATGCTGCCCTGGCCCTGCAGCGCCTGGGTGGCGGCGGTGTCGGCGCTGCGCTGGACGTTCACCACGCCCTCCACCGCGCGTTGCAAGGCGGCGCCGAACCCCTCGCCCCCTTCGGACGCCATGCTGGTGACGGCGCGGTAGGCGGCCGCCGCCCCCTGCGCGGCCAGGATGGGTGCTGGCATCAGCGCAGCGCCTCGATCGCGCGATTGAGCATGCCGCGCGTGGTCTCGAGCACCGAGAGGTTGGCGCTGTAGCTGCGCTGCGCCTCACGCATGTCCATGTTCTCGATCAGGCTGTCGATATTCGGCCGGCGGACATAGCCGGCGGCGTTGGCCGCGGGGTGGCCCGGGTCATATTGCTCGGGGAAGTCGCCGGCGGCGGTGCCGACACGAGCAATCTGCACAGTGCGCGTGCCCAGCGCCCGGTCGACCCGGTTCTCGAAGGTGATTGTCTTGCGCCGGTACGGGTCAGCGCCCGGAGATTGGCCGGTGCTGTCGCGATTGGCGATATTCTCGGCCACCACCCGCAGCCTGGCCGATTGTGCCGCCATGCCGGCGGCAGAGATGCTCAACGCGCGGTCCAGATCCATGATCGCTCCCCTTAGCTGTTGCGGCCCAGCGCGGTGCGGAACAGCGCCAGATATTTACGATGCAGGCCCATGGCCAGGTTGTGCTGGGTATCGGTCTCGGCGATTCGCAGCGCCTGCTCATCCAGCGACACGCCATTGCCGTTGGGCGTGCGCTCCACCGCCGTGCGGTCCACCCGGCCGCGCAACGCGCCACCCTGGGGCGCGATGTGGCGCGGGTTGGTGATGGCCAGATCCGGCCCCGCCGCATCGGCCAGCAGCCGGGCGAAGGGCGCCACATCCTGCGGCCGGTAACCTGGCGTATCGGCATTGGCGATATTCTGCGCCAGCACGCCCTGCCGCCGGTCGAGCCAGAGCAGCCGACGCTCGGCCAGCGAGATCGGGTTGCCTGGGTTGGTGTTGCCCGAGCCGGGATTGCCCGAGCCGGGATTGCCCAAGCCGGGATTGCGGTTGGCGGCGATGGGCGAAATGTCCATGTGCCGACATTGCCCCGGCGGGGGTTAACCGGGGATGAATCGCAGCCGCCCGACCAATCCGCAATCGACGTTAACCGGCGGGCAAGCAGCGGCCCGGCAGAATATGCCCATGCCCAAGCCGCCCCGCGCAGAATCGCCAACAGCCAAGCCTCCCCGGGGGCGCCGGGCGCCGGCTGGCCGGGGCATCGCCATCTCCATAGATGGGCTGAGCCTGGAAGACCGGCTGTTGGGCACCGACGCCGCGGCCATGCCCACCCTGGCCACGCTGGGCAGCATCGAGACCATGCGAGCCACAGTGGCCATGGCCCGCGCACTGGTCGAGGGCGGACGAGATATCGACCTGGCGGGGCTGGAGCATGACGCCGCCGCCATCTGCCAGGCGCTGGACCGACTGCCCGCCGGCTCGGCCCGCGCCATGCGCCCGGCCATGCTGGCACTGATGCGGGAGGTGGAGGCGCTGGCCATCATCATGCCGGCACAATGAGCATCGAATTCGCGCTTTCCCTGTTGCAGGCGCTGGGCGCGCTGCTGGCGGTGCTGGGCCTGGCCTGGATGCTGGCGCGGCTGGCCCGCCGCAGCGGGTTGGCGCAGGCCGCGCCATCGGGCAGCCGGCTGGCGCTGGTGGCCGCCCTGCCGCTGGATGCCCGGCGCCGCGCCCTGCTGCTGCGCGTCGATGGGCGGGAGGTGCTGTTGGTGGCGGGACCACAGGGCGAGACCCTGCTGGGCTGGCTGCCGGAGGGACCGCGGCCATGATGCGGGCGCTTATCCTCCTCGCGCTGTGCGCCGGGCCAGCCGCCGCACAGTCCGTGGCCATTGACCTAGGCGGCGCCCAGGCTGGTGCCAGCGCGCGGCTGTTGCAGCTGGCAGCACTCGTCGGCCTGCTCTCGCTCGCACCCTCGCTGCTGGTGATGGCCACCGCGTTTACCCGCATCGTCATCGTGCTGGCATTGCTTCGTACGGCGCTCGGCGCGCAGGGCGTGCCGCCCAACCCCGTGCTGATCGGGCTGGCGCTCTTCCTCACCTTCTTCGTCATGCAGCCGGTGTTCGAGGCCAGCTGGATCGCCGGCATCGTGCCAATGAACGAGGGCCGGCTGGAGCCGATGGAGGGCCTGGCGGCGGCAGCCGAACCCTTCCGCCGCTTCATGGCGGCGCAGGTGCGCGAGTCCGATCTGGCGCTGTTCACCTCCATGGCACAGCTGCCCGCCACAGCACCGGCCGAGGCACCCTACCGCGTGCTGATGCCCGCCTTCCTGGTCAGCGAACTCAAGCGCGCCTTTGAGATCGGCTTCATCATCTTCCTGCCGTTTCTGGTCATCGACATGGTGGTGGCATCGCTGCTCATGTCGCTGGGTATGATGATGCTGCCGCCCTCGGTGGTGGCGCTGCCGTTCAAGCTGATCTTCTTCGTGCTGGTTGATGGGTGGCGGCTGCTTTCGGGGAGTTTGGTGCAGGGGTTTACGCCGATTTAGGCGCACGGCTCATCCATCCAGGCGATGCGCGGGGGCAGGAATACGCTCAGCGTGACCTTGCCAGGGATGGAGATGTTCGATGCGCGGTTTCTCATTTCGATGCTTCCCGATATGGGCCTGGGCGTTCCTTCTGCCGGCCGATGCGCTGGCCCAGACCCCATCGAATATGACGCGCACCGAGATTGTGGCAGAGGCGCGGCAGCGCTGCATCGAAGAGCCACCGCTGGGCCAACTGACGCCTGCCTACAAGCGCGAGTTCGTCCGCTTCCTCGGCCGCGCTGAAATCGTGCTGGGCAGGGAAATGAACAGCTATAATATCTCCGCAACCGGCGCGAGATACCTGCTGGATGGAAAGCGACAGCGTTTTGAAGTGCCGATTATCCCCGCCACCGCCAGCCCGCCGGACGTGGCAACGCCCTACCGCATCAGGGCATGGGTTCGATCGGGCAACATGGACCCTGCCACAGCCGATGATCAGATCGAGCTTCGCGTGGCGCAACTCGCCAGCGTCTTGCCCGCCAGCAGATGGCGTGCGGATGCGCAGCTGCAAAGGCACCTCGCTGCGGAAATCGTCATCCCGTCCCGACCCTCGCTCTGGCACACCCCGGTCGAGACCTCAGTCATGATCCTGGGCTGCCCATTGGGGACCGAGGAGGAACCATGGGTGGCGCGGTACAACGCCGACATGTCGAGCGGGCGGGTGGCCATGCTGGCAACCATGTTGGTCGGCATCTTTTTCTATTGGCTGCTGATCAGGGCATCGCCGGCCCGGCAGCAGAACGCCATCATCGTCAAACGCATGAAGTCACAAGGTCGTAATATTTCGAAGACCCTGGAATGGCGCACAAAATTAGATCCCGTGATGCTGACGCAAAGCGCTGCCGGGCACGGCCAACTCAACATCATGCAGGTCTGGTTTTTTACCACGATCATTGCGATCCTGCTGACCTATGTGATGCTGCGGGCAGGATACCTGGCCGACCTGTCGTTGCAGGTGTTGCAGCTTCTGGGCATCGCCAGCGCGGGCAGCGCGCTGGCCACTGCCATCACGAATGCGCGCACCCAGGGCGAGGTGCAGCCGCCATACCCGAGGACGATCGACTTCCTGGAACGGATCGGCGCGCTGAACGTCGAGGACAGGTTCGGCTCCTGGTCGGATCTGGTGAATGAAGGTGGGAATTTCGGCGTCCACAAGTTCCAGGTGCTGGTCTTCTCGTCCCTGGTCGGCCTTTGGCTGTTGCTGAAGGGCTGGAACGACCTGGCCACCTTCACAATCCCCGATAGCATTCTGGGCCTGCTCGGCATCAGCCAGGTGATCTATGTGGCAGGCAAGGGCCTGGCCCCGGCAGTCGACTGGAAGCCGCTGAACGACGCGGTCGCCGTGCTGACGAAGGGCGAGACTCCCGCCCAAGTCGGCGGCCCATTCAGTCCCATCGCCGGTCTCGCCGGCGCGTCGGAAGCTGCGGACACACTGCTGACCGAAGCGCCAAAACTCCTTGCGCGGTATCGTCCCGTGAAGAAGGAGGACATCGTCGCGCCGCCGCTGCCTCAGTAACCCTCCTTCAACAGCGGAAACGCGCTGTGCACATGGGGCAGCACCACCGGCGGCGCGCCATGATGCACATGCCCGCGCGTCAGTTCCGCGAAGGAATTCACCCCCGTCAGCCCCAGCGCCTTCACCACCTCATCCTCCAGGATTTCCAGCATGCGGGTCACGCCCGCCGCGCCATCGGCCGCCAGCGCATAGAGGTAGAGCCGGCCGATGCCCACCCAATCCGCCCCGAGTGCCACGGCCTTCACGATATCCGTCCCCCGGCTGACGCTGCCATCCACCATCACCTTCGCGCGCCCCGCCACCGCCTGCACCACCTCGGGCAGCACATCGAGGCTGCCGCGCCCATGGTCCAGCTGCCGGCCGCCATGGTTGGAGACATAGACCACCTCCACCCCATGCCGCACCGCGATCTCGGCATCCTCACCCGTGCCGATGCCCTTCAAAATCAACGGGATGCGGTGTTTGTCACGGAAGCGCTTCACGTCATCCCACGACAGCGCTGCCTGGATGTCCATGCCCGTATTCGCCGCCCGCCAGGTCTTGACGAAGCGCTTGGAAATGTCGCGCTCCCGCCTGGAATAATGCGCCGTATCCACCGTGATGGCGAAGGCATCATAGCCCGCCGCGATCACCCGCCTGGCGATGGCATCCTGCCAGTCATGATCGCCACGCACATAGAGCTGGAAGATCTTCGGCCCCGTGGCGGCGGCCGCCGTCTCCTCGATGCCCGGCTGGCTCACGCTGCTCAGCATGAAGGGCACGCCATAGGCGCCGGCACCCTTGGCCACCGATGCGCCGCCGCCTGCCTCGAAGGATTCCAGCGAACCGACCGGCGCCAGGATCACCGGCAGCCTGATGCGATGGCCATAGAAATCCACGCTCGGATCCACATGGCTCACATTGCCCAGCACGCGCGGGCGCAGCGCCACCGTGTCCAGCGCCATCCGGTTGCGCGCCAGCGTGGTCTCGGTCTCGGTCGCGCCCACCAGGTAATCCCAGGTGTTGTGGTTCAGCTTCTTGCGGGCTTCCTTGATGAACTCATGCAGCACCAGGTACTTCTCATGGCCCGCCTCGTTGCTGTGAAACCTGTCGCTCATCTGTCGCTCCCCGCTTTCGGCCTCACGCTATGCGCGCCATCATGGCCCGTCCATATGGGGGAGAGACGCGATGAAATGGCAGCAGCGAAGGGAAGCGGCGCGCGCCGTGCTGGCCGGCGCGGCCTGCATCCACCCAGCCTCGGTGCATGACCCGCTGACCGGGCGCATCGCCGAAAATCTGGGCTTCGAGTTGGGAATGTTCGCAGGCTCCATCGCCTCGCTGACCGTGCTGGCAGCGCCCGACCTGATCACCCTGACACTGACCGAATTCGCCGAACAGGCGCTGCGCATCAATCGCGCCTGCACCCTGCCGCTGGTGGTCGACGCCGATCATGGCTACGGCAATGCCCTGAACGTGATGCGCACGGTGGAGGAGTTGGAGGTCGCCGGGGTTTCTGCCATGTCGATCGAGGACACGGAACTGCCGCGCGCCTATGGCGAGCCACAGCCGCGGCTGATCGCGCTCGACGAGGGGCTGGGCAAGATCAAGGCGGCGCTGGCCGCGCGGGTCGACCCCTCGCTCGCCATCCTGGCGCGCACCGGCGCCACCTCCATCACCGGCCTCGATGACGCGCTGGTTCGCGCCCGGGCCTATTGCAACACTGGCGCCGATGGGCTGTTCCTGACCGGCGTGACCACGCGCGCGGAACTGGACAGGCTGGCGGAGGTGGCGACCATCCCGCTCATCCTCGGCACCCTCTCGGCCGAAATCGACGACCGGGACTATCTTGCCAGCCGCGGCGTGCGCATCGCCCTGCAAGGCCACCTGCCCATCCAGGCCGCCATCGCGGCCGTGCATGCCACGCTCAAGGCGCTGCGGGAGGGCGCGAAGCCCGCCGATATCCCAGGAATCGCGCCGGGGCCGCTCAGCCAGATGGCCTCGCGCGGGGCTGATCACGCGGGCTGGACGGCGGCGTTTCTGGGATAGCGCCGAATGTCTGCGCTGTCCCGGTCCGCCGCCTGTTCATAGCCAGGGGCTTCTCCCACGCCCCATCAAGGATCAGGAACTGCGAGTACACGCCGCGCTCCGATCGGAAGCCAGCGGCTTCACTGCCCAGCGCCACAGTGGCCCGGGCGGCACCCGCCGCGACCGCCGCATCGTCACGCTGCGCGCCCGATGTGCTTTGCGAGCCGATGACGTGGAGGGCAAAGCGCACAGCACCGCTCCAGTCACGGACAGGTGCCGCCGCCGAGGCGCAGCCCGTGCCATCATCAAGCGGGACCACCACGCAACCCGCCGCGACCGTTTCCCGCCGTGCCGCCTCCGCAAAGGTGGCTGGAGCAGTTGAAGCGCGCGGCTCGCGGGCAATGCTCCACGACGTCACGGCGGCACTGTGCCGAAGGGCCGTCAACGCCTGGCAGCGGCCGCGCGATGGAGTGTCCCACAACTCCAAAGGCGATAGGCGCGGCTGTCGGTCGAAGCAAACTTCGGCTTTCGCATGATGAGGGCCGGGCGGGGCGGCCCGCCCATGTCGCGACCGAGCCAATCGGCGTCCCAACTGCCGCCCGGCGTTGACAGCGGCGCCACCGAGTGATGCCTTTCTGCGCTCGACAACAACAGCAGGTCACGGTGCAGGACACAGCGCTACGCGAAAAGCTTCGCAAGATTGAGGCGCTGTTCGCCGGCGCCGCCACGCCTGGGGAGCGTGACGCGGCGGAGGCTGCGATGCTGCGCGTCAAGGCGCGCCTTGCGGAGATCGGGCGCACCGAACAGCCGGTCGAGATGCAGTTCTCAATCCAGGATCCATGGGCGCAGCGGCTGTTCGTCGCGTTGTGCCGGCGCTACGGCCTGCGTCCCTATCGCCGCCCGCGGCAGAAGCGCAGCACGATCATGGTGCGCCTGCCGCGTGGCTTTTCCGACCAGATCCTTTGGCCCGAATTCATCCAATTGAATGAGGTTCTGCGCGCCCATCTCCAGGACATCACCCTCAAGCTGATCCGCGATCACGTGCATTCGGATACGGACGACGCGGAGGAGGTGGCGGGGACGGCTGTTGGCGGTTGAGGCTGCCACAGCTTTGCCTGACTTCCGCGGCGCGCTCATGCCGGTCCCCCCGGGGGGGGGGGAGACGCCCCCCCAAACCACTACTTCGCCCGAAGCGCCCGCCAGATCACCTCGGGCGTTGCCGGCATATCGATATGCGCCACACCCAGAGCGTCGCACAGCGCGTTCATCACCGCGGGCATCGAGCCGGCGCAGCCCGCCTCGCCGCAACCCTTGGCACCCAGCGGGTTGGTCAACGCGGGCACCGGGCGGCTGGCGAAGCCGATCATCGGCAAATTATCGGCGCGCGGCAGGCAGTAATCCTGCAGGCTGCCGGTGATGGGCTGGCCTTCATCGGTATAGGCCACACGCTCATACAGCGCCTGGCCGATACCCTGGGCGATGCCGCCATGCGCCTGCCCCGCCACCAGCAGCGGGTTCACCACCACGCCGAAATCATTGACGGTGGTATAGGCCACGACCTCGGCGATGCCGGTTTCGGGGTCAACCTCGATCTCACACAGATGGCAGCCATTCGGGTAGGCCTGGGCCGCCTCCTCGAAGACATGGCGCACATCCAGCCCGCCCGGATGCTTCGCCGCCAGCGCCATGATGTCGATGCCGCGATCGGTGCCGGCGATGGAGAAGCGGCCGGCGTTGAACTCGATATCCACCACCGCCGCTTCCAGCGCCTCGGCCGCCAGCGGGCGACCCTTCTCGATCACCAGGGCCGAGGCCTCGATGATCGCAGCGCCCGAGGCCATAATGGATTTCGACCCGCCAGTGCCGCCGCCGGCGATCAGCAGGTCGCTGGAGCCCTGCATCAGCCGCACGCTCTCGAACGGCACGCCGAGCGAGCTGACCAGCTCTTGCGCGAAGGAGC
>Ga0105045_10002297_pt1 | contig 16091 bp, 18 predicted proteins | sample MAT02_FD_78089 | JGI IMG/M metagenome (GOLD analysis project Ga0105045, IMG submission 78089) | Freshwater microbial communities from Lake Fryxell liftoff mats and glacier meltwater in Antarctica - MAT-02 (megahit assembly) | ecosystem: Environmental > Aquatic > Freshwater > Ice > Liftoff...
TATTTACCTTATATTTTTTTTGAATTATCACTTAACTAGTAATCCCTGCACGCTCCATATTTTTGATCGATTTTATTATTGGCTAAAAATTTATGCAGCCATTCCCAGCGGGAATGGCTGATGTTCGGTTGAGATAGATGAAAATGCGACAACTGATGATCTTATTAGCAGTATACCAGTAGTGATGAACGTTTCTAAGGATAAAATCGTGCTCAGTCTAGATCTTTCGATAAATATCACAGGTAATGTGATTACTCAGAAAAATGCCAAAAAAGCGGACGCTAGGATTCAGGAGCAATTTAAATCTAATAGTGTAAATTTTACGCGGCGATCGAATGGTGGCACAGTCATTATTAAGCGTTGAGCGCCAAAGTTATCCGCCTCGCTGACATTGCTATGCAGGAGTATTCTTGCGCAGATAACAAACGGATACCGGCAGGGCATTCCGAAACAGGGCTAAAACGATTATGTGTCTGACCCCGTTTTAAGACAGCGACCTAAAATTAATCCCAGTGTCTAATTGTATAAATGCGAAATCAACGCAACCGCTGCAATAGCCGCGGTATCTGTTCTTAGAATATTATTATTGAGTTTGACGCCCTTGGCGCCAAGATCTTTTAATCGAGCAGTCTCATCGTCATTAAATCCGCTTTCCGGTCCAATAAAGAAAATAATCCCTTGTTTATTATCTTCCTTTTGCAGCACCTGAAGAAATAGCGGAGCTGAAGGTTCAACATCGCCAAAATAAGCAGGGTAAGCAAGAGGTTCCCAACGGGCGAGTTTTGATTTAACGGCAATGCTAGGTAAATAGAGTCTGCCGCATTGTTTCATCGCAACGATGAGGGTTTGTGTGATTTTCTCCAGCTGATTTTCTGAAATTTCTTTGCGTTCACTATGTTTGCCGGGAAAAAGCCAAATTTCAGAGACACCGAGTTCGGTGGATTTTTCTAAAATGGTGTCTAAGCGATTCCCACGCGGGATGGCCTGCGCGAGAATACTATTAAAGAGGGGACAAGGTTCGTGGATGACGCTTTGAATTACGAGTTCAGCGCTTTTCTTTTTAATAGCCTCGATACGTGCTTTAGCGAGATAGCCTGTGCCATTGACAAGTTCGACAAGGCCCCCTTCTTTCGCACGCATGACGTGTGCCAAATGGTGAAATTCAGAGTCTTCAAGGGAGATGACTTCTTTTTCGATGAGATTGTTTGGGTAAAAATAGCGTTCTGCAGGCATTTAAGGTGATCCGTTTTTGAGGTCGGGCTAACATAGTACGATACATTAAGCGTTGTTAGCCGGCATATTTCTAGCGATCCTGGTAGCGATCATACTCCGACTAGCCAGGGTGCGTGACAGCTACCCTGGGTATATTCAAAATGAATTTGTATTGCGGCAGCAATACTACGATTACCTAGTCATTTTCAATACAAACATTTAGAAAAGGAGCGGTGCAATTTCAATCGCCCTGCTTAGTGGTATAGCTACCGCAATACAAATTCTTTTCTCAGTATACCCAGGGTAGCTGTCGCGTACCCTTGGCTATCCAGAGTTTGATCGTTACCGCGATCGCTAAAACAGCGTTAGTTTTTAAGGGTTAGTTTCACTCAAAACTTTAATCTTATCGCCTTCAAGGGTGTTTTGCAGGTGCAGTCTTTGCTCAGGAGAGGTGTAGAGCACAAGTTTTTGCAAATAATCCCTGAAACGTTTGCGTAATAAAATCTCACGGTTTTTCGACACACTTGCCACATTCTTATTATTTCTTGCATTTGCAACAAGAAAGGCCACGTAAGTATCTTCAAGTTCATGCGCATCGATGACATCGATACTCCATTGGAGGTAATCGCGTTCATTTTTCGGGGCTGCAACGATAGTAAGTTCCATATTTTCACGAATAATATCGAGGAAAAGACGGCTGACGCCTCTGGCAAAAAGAGGAGGCAGAAAGTAATAAAGAGCGTTTTTGTGATGAACTTGAGCGGACGCTTCCAAGCTGCTTGTAGAGGGATTCAAGGTGGTAATGTACTTGACCGGATAAAAAACACGGATAGGAATTTCATTTTTTACGGGCAACGTTTCTTTTCGCAAGAAGTCGATGCGAAGGTGCGCAGCTTCCGGATCGTTGATCTCTTCCGAGGCATTGTTATGGAATGGAATCACCACTTTTTTCCATTTCGCAGGAATAGGAAAACTCACTTCATCATCCTGAAGGTTTTGATGAGAGCTTTTGATGCCATCCAAATCCGATTTGGTAATTTCATTGAGGTCAATGACGAGTTCTAATCCATCTTCTTTAAGTTTTTGGATCTCCTCTTCTGCCCCACTCAGGGTTTGGGTGAGGTGCTGAGGATAATGGTCGAGGTATTCATAACCTTCAGGTGGGGTCTCATCGCGGACAACAATAGAGATAGGAATTCTGTCTGTAATCAATTGTCTTAACTTAATCACGTGCTCGGTGTGACTCACTTGTGTGACGTGGTGAAGGAGGTCAAATGAGGGGTTCAGACTGACCAAATTTTTCTTGCTGATCTGGACGATCCAGTCGTCATGGTCAATCATGGAGGCGTCAACAAGCACTTCTAAATCGCCCGGTTCCAAATCGTGGATGACATCTTTCGTCCCTGTTAGGGTAAGAGTGATCCTTTTAGATAAAAGTCCATTAGGAAGTAACCCTAAAATCGTTTTGTCTGGAGGTAGATTGACGATCCTTATGGGGACGCCAGGAATGGTCTTCGATTCAATAATGGATTGATTGACAAATACCCATATAACTAGGGCGCTAATTAAGGCCACAAGTTTTTGCTGCCAATTATTTAAAAATAAGCGGTAGATTAACGATTCCATTGTCTAAGTCGTCCTAATGCATCCATACTTGATTCAATTGCTGTTTTCGGCGGAGTGAAAATACTTCTGACAATCCCTTTAAAGCGGTCAATTTTGACTCCACGTGTCATAATGCCGTCGCGCGCGATCGAAACCTTCCCAGTTTCTTCTGAGACAACGATGACAAGAGCGTCGGTAATTTGACTGATCCCGAGTCCTGCGCGATGGCGAGTGCCCATCGATTTTGAAATTTGGCTGCTATCGTCAGCAAGGGGCAAAATAGTCGCCGCTGATAATATTACCGTCCCGCGGATGGTCACAGCCCCGTCATGAAGAGGTGTTGTTGTCATAAAAATCGATTCCAGAAGTTCAGGAGAAAATTGCGAGTTCAGAAGCACCGCTTTATTAGCGTACTCATCGAGAGAATCCTGATTTTCAAGGATGATCAAGGCTCCAACGCGTCTGTCCGAGAGCCTGTAAATACTTTGTGATAGTGTGTCGAGGAACTTATCAAATTCTGTAATTTCTTTATATTTTTTTCCTTTGACACTGAGTTTTGAAAGGGCAAGCCGAAGCTCTGGCTGAAAAATGATCAAAAGAGCGATCACAGCGACATTGACAAAATAGAGCATCAACGTTTGCAAGACAGGAAGATGGAACCAAATAGAAACAGTGTATAAAGCCAAGAACGCAAAAAGGCCGAAAAGCAGATCCATCGCACGGGTATTCCAGAAAAAGGACAAGAGATAGTAGATCATGATAGCCATCATGACGATCTCTATCGTAGGGACTAAGAGTCTGAAAAAATCCATATTATATTTCTAAATACTTTTGCATTACGTTAATTAAGGTTCGGTGTTCCTTGACATCGTGAACTCGAATAATATCAATATGCGCCAGTAGAGCTAGTGTATTTATACCGAGCGTTGCCGGCAATAGATCTACGGTGGGTTTATTGATAATCTTACTCAAAAACGATTTTCGGGACACCCCTAAAAGTATAGGAAATCCTAATCTTTTAAATTTGGGCAGATTATGTATGATTTCCAGATTATCGGCAACCGATTTTCCAAATCCAATACCAGGATCAAGAATAATGTGTTTTTCTTTGATGCCCTGTTTGAGCAGTTGCGCAATTTTCTCATCAAACCATTGGAGTAAATATGCGGTCACCCCATTCGGATAAGCGGGATTAAGCTGCATGGTTTGAGGGGTTCCTTGCATATGCATGACGCAGATGTCGACTTTGTGAGAAGCAGCAAGTTCGATCATTTCAGGCAATTGGAATCCGCCTACATCATTGATAAGGGAGGCACCTGCCTGTAAGGCGGCTTTGGCGACGCCGGGTTTCATCGTGTCGATGGATAGGGTAGCTGCGGGGATTTGCGCATGAAGGGTTTGGATAACGGGAACGATGCGCTCGATCTCCTCGCTTTCTGAAACAGGCTGGGCTCCGGGGCGTGTGGATTCCCCGCCGATGTCGATGATGTCGGCGCCTTCGTTAAAGATGGCGGTGCCACGAGAAATAGCGGATTCGGGATCGTGGAAGCGACTAGGTTGGTAAAAGGAGTCTGGGGTGACATTGAGAATGCCCATGAGCTTTGTATTCATGCAGTTATCACCCTATCCCTTTCGTGCCCGTGCCAACCATTTCTCTTTTTCCTGTCGTGCCCGTTTGCGTGCCCGTACCCTTGCACGATTTTTGTCCTTTCTCCTCTTCCTCCTTTTCCCCGTTGCCCTTTTCTCTCATTGGGCAATGAAAAAGGGGAAAGGAAAAAAAAAGAAAAGATCGGGCACGGGCACGGAAACGGGAACGAAAGGGAAAGACGGAAAACAACAAAGAAAAAGGGGGCAAGGGGTTCCTGTGCTTAGAGTTTTTTTACTAACAGCAGGCTGGGGGCCGCATGACGGTTAATCCAACGATGATGGCAGCAGATCCATTCCTTAGCACTCAAAGAGCCTACATATTCCAGGATTTTATCCTCTTCCACTTTCCCTTCCGGATGCCCGGGATAACACGTCATGCTGATCATTCCATCATCGCGAATGAGCTTCATGGCATTTCGCAGGCTCTCTAATGAACTTTCATGATGCGTGACAATCGATTTATTACCCTTTGGCAAATACCCCAAATTATAAACGATCAGCTTAATAGATCGCTCTTGAATGGTCTTAGGAAAATGGGCGTGAGATCCATGGATCAATATCACATCGTTGAACTGCTCATGGGTCAAGTGGGTTTTCAAGTTGAGAGTCGTTGCAGCAATGGCTGTGGGCTGAATGTCGAAGCCAAACACTTTCCCCGAACGCTCATGCAACACTTTTTGAGCGACAAAAAGCGTATCATGGCCGTTTCCGCAGGTAGCATCGATAACAATGTCGCCGGGGACAAGAATTTCTTCCCAGTATGTGTGTGCTAAATTAACAGCATTACTCAGCATAGTAATAGCCCTATTTTTGGAAGCTAATGGATAACAGGAATTCTTTGTTATATCCCAAATATTGGCTGAAAATATCGTTCAAATCGTTTTCAATGCGTCCAATCAGTTGCTTTTGTTCAGAAATTGGCACTTGAGGCAAATCAGCTGTTACGTGCAAGGTTTTACCTTTTAAAATCACTTGATGGGGAATTTGATGATTAGGAAAAAGTTCTTTCCAATAGACGTTAAGATACTGCTGGAATAGCTTTTCATCGAGCGAAGCGACATGATTTTCCGACTTAATATTGTAATAGCGATGCTGCATGCCTAGAACGATATTGGCGATGATCGCTAAGCCGACAATAATGAGCCCTGAACCAAGCAAAAATAAAATAAAAGAATCTTCGAGAATGAACTGCACGAGATTAGTTCGCACGGTTGTTGACCACGGCAACATGGCAGATACAATCCCTAGCATGATAAAAAAGATCGCGATGATAAAGGTGATCAGAGAGTATAAAATATTCATAAAGAATTAAAACTCATCATTATATTCTTCTGCAATCGTGGATCCAAGCAGTGCTGCGTTTCCCGGGGGGGGAATCGGAGATTTCGGCATTTTAATTTGGTCGATAGGCAAAACGTTTTTAAAGACAACATGGACGCACGCCACATGGAGGCCGGTGATTTTCGTGATTTCTTCAGAAACGACGATTTGGATTTGTTCTGCTTTTTCAGGGATGGAGACCCCGTAAAGAACGTTGATTTCGATCTTGATGTTAACTGTTTGGCTTTTGCTCTCTTGCTCGGCATAAATACCGGCGATGCTTTCTTGCCCGCGATTAAAAATGCTATCGATAAAATTTCCTTCAACCAGACCAATGCCATCAATCTCTGACAGGACCTGAACGACGATTCCTTGAAGAACGCGATTTTCAATGTCTCTGATAAAAACAGTTTCCGGGATCTCGAATTCTTTGGTATCCACTTTTTTTCTATCGACGCTTAATTTTTTTTCGGGCATAAAAATCACTCCTCACCGTATAGTAAAAATTCAGACCGTATAATACGGCTTGATTTTCGACTTTAAATTATATAAATGTACATTAACATGTTAATGCTAAATCAATCCATAAAAAGATGACACACTCATGGAAATACTTCTTAGTCTAGTTCTTTGGATACTTATGGGTGCCTTAAATGCGTACTACGCTAATCAAAGAGGTCGTGATCCGGTTGCTTGGTTTATGATAGGTATCCCTCTTGGTCTATTCGGACTGGTGATTTTATTCCTTTTACCAAAACTCAATGATAAAAACAGCGAGAAAAAAGAGACCGCTGCAATTGCGGCAGAGTTTCCTTCCGTGGAAGAACTCCTTCCTGACTACACTGTGAAAGAGTGGTATTATCTTGATGATGAACACAAGCAGAAAGGACCTGTACAATTTTCCTTTTTAAAGGGGTTGTGGCATGATGGGCAGCTTTTGGTTAAGACCTATGTGTGGTGTGACGGTATGGATGTTTGGGAGAAAGTTGAGAATGTTCCTAATCTTCAAGAACTGCTGTCTAAGGAACCTTAGTTAGGTCAATTAAACAACCTTTTCCGAAAAATTCAATCTGGTTTTCAATGAACGCTTTAGAGCTTCCGCTCCAGTGAAGAATTAATGCATTGGAGTTCAATCCCCAGCTGACAACCCAGTTATAGGTTGTTGGCAGAGGATTAAACGCGATTTTTTGTGTCATTATCATGCGCGATAATAGCTGCGAATCCCCGAAAAAAAGATGACTCTGGTGGATGCACTGTTGTGTCCATTCTTTGAGAAGTGAAGAATCTCGGTCAAAAACCACGACGCCAGCATTATAAGCAATTTCACCAGGAATGGTGATTGTGCGTTTTAAGTTGTGATCTTGAGAGACTTGATCTTCTGCCGCAAGTGTGATGCCTGAGCTCCCAAGATTAAACTCAAATAACGGCTTAAGAGATCCTCTTGTTTGACAATCCAAATCCAGCCAAATTGTTCTTCGGTAAGGGGATTGCAGCATTGCGAAGGGTTTTTTGTACCAGGTTTTGCGGATAAACCACATTTGGGGATGGATAGATTCCCATAAGGTAACAAGTTCTGGAGCGACTTTTTCTCTGGGCGCGACAAAATCTGGTTGAACAGCGAGTTTGATGACCCCACCCCTCTTTTTGCACCATTCTATAGACTTCTCTGACATGTCGCCAAAATCGATGAATGTCACAGGGTAGGTGTTGTAAAGACGGTAGTGAAACCACCACCACGGCAATAGCCATTCTTGTTCTTTCGTGGTTCCGATAATAACGCCTTGGGTAATGCAATTTGCGGAGAGAGATGCCATTTAAAATAGTTCCTTATTGAGAGCTGATTTGAATGTGCAATTTTGGACAGTTTAGATCAATAAGCTTTTCAGTAAACTAGAAGGTAGTTCAGCCCAACCAGGCTGCTCTATTCCAATTTTGCTGAGGGGCCTTCTTTATCGAGCTTTTTTATTGGGACGATCAAAAAATAAGCGGAAGTGCCTAGTAAAATTTGCATTATAGATGTAATTAATATCTTAAAAAAGAACGAGCACAAGCCTTGGCTTGTGCTGTATCGCTAATGAATAGAATGTGTGAGGGTTTTACCAGCTAGCTTTTGTCACACCCGGGATCATTCCCATAAGTGCTAATTCTCTAAAGCTTAGGCGGGAAAGTTTGAACTTTCTAAGGTAACCACGGGCACGACCTGTCAACTGACAACGGTTACGCAAGCGAATGCGTGAAGAGTCGCGTGGCATCTTATTAAGTGCAATACGTGCTTCCTGGCGGTCTTCTTCAGTGAGATTGAGGTTTGCAGCTCTTTCTTTTAAGCCTTGACGCTTGTCCCACTTCAGTTTCACCATTCTTTCACGGCGTTTTTCTTTTTCTACAGATGACTTTTTGGCCATAGTTTTTCTTCAATCCTATTTTTTACGTGCAGGGCCCTTCTGGCGCTGCTTTCGGTTTGGATCTTTTTTATTGATTACATATAGACGACCAGCACGGCGGACAAGAATGTCTCCTTTCGACGGGTCGGCTTTCACGGAAGCTTTCACTTTCATAGTAATTCCTATCTTTTAGGTAACGATTAATGGATTGTTATACATGAAAAAGGATTTTCCTATCAATCGTTTTCTTACTGGCAGGCTTTTATTTTTGGGAATAATGCTTTAGACTACTTTTGAGCATTATTTCTCGGATCCTTAACCCTTTTTTTCTTTTCCTCTTGAATTTTATCCGTACCTGCATTATCCTTACCACTTAATTTAAACGTAAATGAGATGCGAATCTCACACTTAATCAGGAAGGAATAATCGTGAAACGTACATACCAACCGAGTAAACGTCGTCGTAAATCAGAGCATGGCTTTCGTAAAAGAATGAGAACTGCTGATGGACGCAAAATTATCAACCGTCGTCGTCGCCAAGGACGCAAACAACTTACAAGAGTGTGAGTTATTGCTTTCCTAAGTCCGCTCGACTAAGAAAGCGGTTCCAATTTCAACAGATGAACCATCAATCCAAGCGGATTGTTGGTCGTCTTGTTGTTGTAGACGTCAAATCTAATCAACTTTTACTTACAAGACTCGGCATTACTGTCACTAAACGTTACGGAGATTCCCATCTGCGCAATCGTTTTAAACGCATTGTAAGAGAGGCATTTCGTCTTGCCCGCCCTCAACTCATTCCTGGGCTGGATTTTAACATTAAACCTCGCTCTTCCGCTAAAGAATGCTCTTCCGGTGACATTCAAAACGAACTTATGTACTTTTTTGGCGAAAAACAAGGCAAACTCAGCGATCTCAAAAAAAATAAGGGCGAGAAAGAGCTGAAAACTGATCGTTAAAACACAAAAAAAAAGATAAGAAGGATCAGGCAGGATATGCAGGGTGCGATTTATCTTGCATATCCTGCCTGATCCTTTTTTTTTGCACTTACGCAACATGAGCTTTTATTTATGGATCTCAATCCTAATCAAAAACAAGCTATCCACACCGTTGATGGGCGCCTTCTCATTTTGGCGGGGGCGGGCAGCGGTAAAACACGCGTTCTCACTATGCGCATGGCGCATTTAATTACCCATCATAGCGTCTCGCCAAAAGCGATTTTAGGCCTGACATTTACCAATAAAGCGGCTGCAGAAATGCGTCACCGCATGGCGGCCATGATTCCCTCAAAAGATGTCAAACTCCTTTCTCTTTGCACTTTCCACAGCTTCTGCCTGCAAGTTTTGCGCGAGGAAATTCATCACCTCGGATTCACTTCCCAATTCACTTTGTATGATGAAGGGGATATGCAACGGCTGATCAACTTGATTGCAAGAGATCTGCTCGATCGAGAAGCTGAGTTGCCCTCCCTTGCTGCTACCAAAGCGATCATTATCAATTCCAAAAATAAAGGGTTAAAAGCCGAAGAAATTATCGATATAAGCTCTGAATGGCACCAGGAATTCGCGCGAACCGTTTATCAGCGCTTGCAAGATAGTTTGCGTGCTTATAATGCTGTCGATTTCGACAATCTTTTATGGTTGACAGTAGAACTCTTTGAAAAGCACCCCCAAATCCTGGACAAGTATCAAGAACGTTTTCGCTACTTGATGATCGATGAATACCAGGATACCAATCCGATCCAATACCGACTGGCAAAACTTCTGTCCGCAAAATACCACAATTTATGCGTCGTCGGAGATGATGATCAATCGATTTATGGGTGGCGCGGCGCGGAAGTGCGCAATATTCTAGAATTTGACAACGCGCAAGTGATCAAGTTGGAGCAAAACTACCGCTCCACTAACACTATTTTAAAGGCTGCTAATGGGGTCATCGAATGCAATAAGCAGCGTTTTCCAAAAGCCTTATGGAGTACGAAAGGTGAAGGGGATTTAATTGAAGTGTTCCACGCTCCCGATGAACTGAAAGAAGCAGAAGCTGTCGTCTTTCGCATTGCAAGGCTGAAGGAACAGGCCGGACTGCAGTGGAAAGATATTGCCATTTTGTATCGTTCCAACGCCCTTTCTCGTCATTTTGAGCTTGCTTTGGCAAAGCATAGCTGGCGTGATGGCGCTGAATGGGTCAGAGGGATTCCTTATCAGGTGTTTGGGGGAACAGAATTCTATGACCGAAAAGAGGTTAAAGATGTTCATGCTTATTTGCGCGTGATTACTAACCCCAAGGATCAGGAAGCAATTTTGCGTGTGATCAATCAGCCGAGACGTGGAATTGGTGAAGGCACGTTAGATCTTCTGACTGCGCATCATCGGACGCAAGACCTTGTGCTTTGGGATGTGTTAAAGGCAACAGCGGAGCACGGCAAGCTGCCTCATGAGAATGTTTTTATTCCTGCAAAGGCTTTAAAAGGTATTCAGACTTTTGTGTCGACAATAGAAGAAGCGCAGCAGCGATTTAAGCAAGGCCCCCTGCATGAAACTTTAAAGTGGCTGATTAAAGAAATTGATTACAGAAAAGCTGTGGATGAGGAAGTAAAAAGCGAGCAGATGCGTGCTTTTAAAATGGAAAATGTGGGGGAGTTTGTGTCCTCTCTTGCCGATTACGAAGGATATGATGGAAACAACAAGCCATCGCTGCATGGATTTATTACGAGTTGCCCCTTGAAAAGTGAGTGGGAGAAAAAAGCACGTAAAAAAAATGGGGAAGATAATACCGTAACATTGATGACCTTTCACAGCGCTAAAGGGTTAGAGTTTCCTGCCTGTTTTTTGGTGGGGGTTGAGGACCACATTATCCCGCATGAAAAGAGCATGAAAGAGACCGGTGTGGAAGAAGAAAGGCGATTAATGTATGTCGCGATTACCAGGGCGATGAATTATTTAACGATCAGTATGGCCAGGCAGAGAAAACGGATGGGGCAAGAGGGGCAGTCTGATCCCTCGAGGTTTTTGCATGAGATCCCAAAAGAGTTGTTGAAGTTGACTAAGTGGGATCAAATTTAGAGGGTAAGGGCTTGGCTGATTTTCGACCACAGAGGCCACAGAGATCACAGAGAAAAAAAGAGAGAGGCTTCGAGCCCTTATCTTCCAAAAAACACTAAATTTTTGTTGAAGATAAAACTTAAAGCCTCTCTCTTTTTTTTCTCTGCGGTCTCTGCGGCCTCTGTGGTCGAAAATCAGCCCCCAACGCTTATTTGATGTTAGCCATGTTGAACAGATGCTCCGCATAAGCCCTACCGCCACCAGCTTGGTAACCTGTTTTTCCTAAGATGTTTTCATTGCTATCAAGGATAATGACAGAAGGAAATCCACGTACAGCAAATTTGCTCTGAAGCTGCTTGTTTTGCGCGACAACATTTGCCGGTAGATTCGATTTCGATGGAAAGTCCACTTCCACAAAAATAAATCTATTACCAGCCATCTGAGCAAACTCACTGGTGTTCAAAGACTCATTTTGCAATTTATGGCACCAACCACACCAATCAGATCCTGTAAAAAATAGAACAATCGGCTTAGATGTTGCTTTGGATTGCTTGAGAGCACCGATATAATCTGTCGACCAATTAATTGCGGAGCTTGTTGGATCTGCGTGCACTAGCGATGTGCAGATCATAAAAAGACTCATGAAAGCGATAAGAATTTTTTGCATTGGAATCATTCCTTTCTTTGGTTATAGTGGATGTTTAATCTTTTTAACCAAATGGTATCTGTTTAGTGTAAATCATGCAACGCTTTCCCACAATCATCGTCCGCCATCAGCGCGAAAATTTGAAAAAATGTAGCTTGCGAGGACTGGAATCTCTCGAAGGTTTCGCTTTTTATTCCTATCCCAATCCGAAGCTGCCCGATCTCACAGGCTCCCTTATTTTAAGTGTGGATGCTCCTGTGCTCTCTAGCGCAGATAAAGACCGCCCTTTAATTATTGTCGATGCTACCTGGCGTCTAGCTGACAAAATATTTCATAATATTCCCCAGTTTGTGGGTCTGGAAAGCCGCAGCCTACCCCCTCACTTCACTACTGCCTACCCGAGGCGGCAAGATGATTGCACTCTTCCCTGTCAAGGTTTAGCCTCAATTGAGGCAATTTATATTGCTTATCATTTAATGGGACACGACACCGCAGGTATCTTAGACAATTATCACTGGAAAGAAGAGTTCTTAGAGAAAAATAAAGATTTTTTTTAAGGATTTGTCTTGCTATAAGAGAGAAATATGTTTGAAAGTTTTCCGGGTGTTTTAGATCAAATTGAGAATTTTATATGGGGCTATTTTGCTGCTCCCATCATTCTTCTTTTGGGACTTTATTTCACTTTTAAATCTAATTTTTTCCAATTCCGCAAGTTTCCTGCTGTCGTCCGGACGTTTATCGAGTTTCTTAAACTTCACGAAAACAAACAACGCGGAGTTCATCCGTTGAAAGTGTTTTTTGCCAGTGTAGGTGGCTGTGTTGGGATAGGAAATATTGTTAGTATCTGCACAGCGATACAGATTGGCGGCCCGGGAGCTTTATTTTGGATCTGGATCACGGCTATTGTGGGTGGCATGCTGAAATATGCCGAAGTTTTTCTTGGATTGCGTTATCGCATTGCCAACGATCAAGGCGGCTATAATGGCGGCCCAATGTACTACTTGCAGAAGGCTTTTAAAACAAAATGGGCAGCCAATGCTTCTGCTTTGCTACTCTGTGTCTATGGAATTGAGGTCTATCAGTTCAATGTCATTATTGACAGTCTTTCCACAAATACCCATATAAATCCCCATGTGATTGCTGTGTTATTGTTAGCCCTTGTGATTTTGGCTTGTAGCGGTGGCGTAAGGCGTGTTGGGGCTATTTCCAGTGCGATTATTCCGACGTTTATGGTGCTTTTTGTTTCGATGGGTACTTGGGTTCTTTTTCAAAATATAGAAAAAGTTCCGCACATCTTATATGAAGTCTTTGTCGGAGCTTTTACCGGTCACGCGGCGATTGGAGGTTTTGTCGGGAGTATCTTTCTACTCACGATGTCGCAAGGGATCAAGCGCGGCGCCTACTCCTCGGATGTCGGGATTGGATACGCTTCTGTGATTTATAGTGAAAGCAGCGTTAAAAATTTGCCTCAACAGGCGTCGCTTGTTCTTTTTGACGTGTTTTTAGACACTTTTGTCATTTGCACGACAAGTTTGGGACTTATTTTGCTGACAGATGTATGGCATGAGCCTGTTAATGCCAGCTTGCTAGTGCAGAACGCCCTAAGCCAGTACTTTCCTTACATGCACTTCTTTATGCCTCTTTTTCTTTTTCTGCTTGGATATTCTACAATTAATGCCTTTATCAGCGTGGGGTTAAAGTGCGCAGACTTTTTACTGCCGGTCGTGGGACGAAAACTGTATTATGGCTATGCTGTGGTGATGTTTTTGATCTTTTCTTTTGTAGATACCTTGCAAGCCCAAGCTGTCATGACAATAGCAGGGGGGTTGTTATTGATTGTGAATTGTTGGGGAATTTATCGTTTGCGCCATGAAGTGACTTACTAACTGGTAAGTTAAAAGAAAAGGATGAGGATCGGGCTGATATATAGGATAGGGCTCGGCACAATGCTTTCGAAATAAGATAATTTACATGTAGTTCTTAATCGCTATCACGGTTAAGAGCTGTATATTAATTTTGTTAAGTTGATGACATTGAGCTTCGCTTTGACCCGTGCTATGCAGTTCCTGTCCTTCAGATCTCAGCGACATAGTTGTTTAATAGCCTTGATACTTAGGTTGACGTATATGAGATATGAAGATTAAGCGGATGTGTAAGATGGGTCAGCCCGTGACACTATCTTTCTTCCGAAAGACATTTTCTGCATATGTGCCTATTTTCCTTTGAGTGCCTATTCTGTCGATAGAAGTCTCTTTTGTAGCTTCGAAGAGTTTAAATTCTGTCAGTGATTTTGGGAATTTCGCAGCAAACTCTCGAAAAGCACGGATAACAATTTGATTGGTACTCAAGGCTGCGTTCTTGCTTGATCCACTTGACTTACCCATTCCTTTAGTTTGCATAGATTCTGCCTTTGCTAGATCTTCTAGTGGGACAAAATCTTTACTAGGATCCCATTCGCTCATATGATGATTAAATGGTGACATAAAACCCCCGGTTAAAATAAAACAAGCGATACCGCGGGTAACTCAAAAATTGGTTTTTGGCGCCGCCGGCATCCTTATATTTTCGAAATAAAAAATCAGCTTTTATTGCAAAGAGCAAGCTTAATTTTTCATTCAAAAATCTAAAGCGCCAGCTTAGTCAAATCCCCATTTTTGAATAACGAACGGTATACAACTTGATTATAGACTTATGTAAGTTATTTTCGTGTTATATTTTAAATTAATTTAGTTAAATTGTTGATTTTTATTATCTTGTTTGCTAGGATTGGCATTTTATTTATTACTTAAAAGGTAGGTTATGAGCGCTTCAAGTATTAGTAATTTATTATATAGTGTTGATAATCAAGCATTTCCTTCCGTGGGGACGATTGTTGAAAAGCTTGGAGCTGAGCTTCCAATGAGATCTCCCTCAGCGCCGCGTTCTGTTCAAAGAATCGCTGTTCCGCTCATTTCTTCATTAGTGGCTCCAAGCTCAGATGTGGTCTCAGATAAAGCAGCAACCTCCTCATCTCCAGTATTAAATTCTCCAGAAATCTCTCGAACGGATAGCCCAAGAAAAAGACATCGAGCGTTTACTATAGGTCCAGCAAGCCTCACACCAACAGCATCTTCGATTGCGACGACTTCTGCGTCATTTGGTCGCGCTGAACAGCTGAGTTCTCGTCATTTAGTCCCACAACATCAATCGGTACTTCAAGAGATGGCGACAACTGAAAATACTTTTCTAACCAGTATCACACGATTAAAAAATAGTGCGACTCGACTATTAGAACAGATGGAAAAAGAGGATGCTGATGACTTTCAAATTGGGGAAGAAACCATCAAAATGAAGAAAGAATTAAAAAAAGAGTGTGTCGCCCATTTTAGAGATCTCATCAAAAATGTGGCGGAAATTCAAGCGTTTTCAAGAGGTTTTTTGACTTGCTTAATGAAAAATGTTGGCTCCATTAATTTTACAACATCGCCTGTTGAAGAGATTGCAACGTATCTCCACAAATCTGATCTGACGATCTTCGAGGGGGCAGGAGAATTATCTTCAGCTTATACAAAGCTTTGTTCTCAATCAAAGACCCATAAAAAATCGAAAGAAAATTTTTTAGATAGGGCGGTTCGTGTCGCAATGAACTCTCTTTCTTCTGAACCGTCGTCTACCAATATAGGGATAGGGGCTAGTCTCCACGCCACTCTTTTTCAGAGAGGTCCAAGGTACGAACTCTTTTTAAAAACGTTATTGGAAAGTTCCAGGAAGGCTGCTCCTGATGATACAGATGCAGGCATTACAGCGATCAACTTGGCTCTTGAAACAGTTCAAAAGGCTAATCGTGAAATGAGCGAAATGATTCCGCGGAAAAGTGAATAAAGACACAGAAAAGAAATTTTTGTAAATTTCTTGTTAATACTGATGTTAAAAACACGGTATAAAAAATTTTTAAGATAAAAGGTGGTTAAAAATGAATGTAGAAAAAAATAATTCTTTATTAAGGTTAGATGTTTGTTGCGATTACGTCCCTGTTGTTAGCACATTTAATAATTTGTTTTGTCTGTTTAGAAAGTGTGTAAGTGGTGATTCTATTTCGATTAACGAGCAACCTAAAACCGATAATCGTTTTTATTACGAATATTTAAAAGAAAAACCTGTTTTAAGATGTATCGTTCTTTTGATTCCTGTCATCGGAAATGTCGTCGTTAGTATTTATGATTTTGTGAATAGACGATCAGTTACAAGCGGGATTGATGAA
>Ga0105045_10002299_pt1 | contig 16083 bp, 11 predicted proteins | sample MAT02_FD_78089 | JGI IMG/M metagenome (GOLD analysis project Ga0105045, IMG submission 78089) | Freshwater microbial communities from Lake Fryxell liftoff mats and glacier meltwater in Antarctica - MAT-02 (megahit assembly) | ecosystem: Environmental > Aquatic > Freshwater > Ice > Liftoff...
GGTGCAGCGCATGGCGGCTGCGACGGGCCAGGCCGGCTTGCAGCACTTCGCCCGCCCGCTCCTGCAGCAGCCGGTGCAGCGTGGCCACGCTGACGCCAAGCTCTGCCGCCAGCGCGGTGGCGCTGGCCGGCCCCAGCCGCCGCATCAGGTTGGGCAGGCGGTCTCGGGTGTGGGTGTCCGGGGCGCGCATGACGCCATTATGAGAAGATTTCTGAGAAGATTGAAAGCAATCGCGCCAGGGCGACTTCACCCGTGAAAAAGCCCGCCGAGGCGGGCTGCTTGATGGGCTGATTGATGGGTTGTCCTGAGAAGATTCTTTCGCGCAGTCAGCCGCCCGCCACGCCGGCCCGCTCCAGCATCGCGTGCAGCAGCACGTTGCAGCCGGCGGTGATGTGCTCGGGCTGGGCGTCTTCGATCTCGTTGTGGCTGATGCCGTCCTTGCAGGGGATGAAGATCATGCCGGCTGGCGCCAGCCGGGCCATGTAGACGGCATCGTGCCCGGCGCCGCTGACCACCGGCATGTGGCTGTAGCCCAGCTTGGCGGCGGCGCGGCCCACCGCGTCCACGCAATCGGCATGGAAGGGCTGCGCCGGGTAGGCGCTGACGGGCGTGATCTCGATCGGCAGGCCGCTCTCGGCGCTGAGCCTGGCGGCCACGGCGCGGATGTCGGCGTCCATCGCCTCGCACAGCGCGTCGCTGGCGTTGCGCAGGTCGATGCTGAACTTCACCCGGCCGGGAATCACGTTGCGGCTGTTGGGGAAGACGCTGACCATGCCCACCGTGCCGCGGCCGTGGTTTTGTCCGTTCTGCGGGTGGCGGTGGGCGCAGGCCACCACCTGCTGCATCAGCGCGGCGGCCACCTGCAGTGCATCTTTGCGCAGGGCCATGGGCGTGGGGCCGGCGTGCGCCTCCATGCCGGTGACCACGCAGTCATACCAGCGGATGCCCAGCACGCCGGTCACCACGCCGATGGTCTTGGCGTTGTCTTCCAGCACCGGGCCCTGCTCGATGTGGGTTTCGAAGTAGCTGCCGATCGGGTGGTCGCCCGGCTCTTCGGTGCCGATGTAGCCGATGCGTTCCAGCTCGCCCTTCACCGTCTTGCCTTCGGTGTCGGTCGCGGCGTAGGCGTGTTCCAGCGTGAAGGCCTTGGCGAACACGCCGCTGCCCATCATCACCGGCACGAAGCGTGATCCTTCCTCGTTGGTCCACCAGGCCACTTCGATCGGGGCTTCGGTCTCGATGCCGGCGTCGTTCAGCGTGCGCACCACCTCGATGCCGGCCAGCACGCCGTAGTTGCCGTCGAACTTGCCGCCAGTGGGCTGCGTGTCGATGTGGCTGCCGGTCATCACCGGCGGCAGGCTGTTGTCGCGGCCGGGCCGGCGCAGGAAGCCGTTCCCGATCTTGTCGATGGTGATCGTCATGCCGGCCTCGCGCGCCCAGCGGCTCACCAGATCTCGGCCCTGCTTGTCCAGGTCGGTCAGCGTCAGGCGGCACACGCCGCCCTTGGCCGTGGCGCCGATCCGGGCCAGCTCCATCAGGCTGCTCCACAGCCGTTCACCGTTCACACGCAGGCCGGCGATCTTCTCTGGCAGGGGGGTGACTTTCATGTCCATTGGGTTCTCCGGAAGTGGGGTGCTCAGCGTTCAGCGTTCGACGGCCACCGGCGCTTCCAGCGCCGCCTTGCGCGCCAGCGGCGCGAACTGCGGCGCAAACGGCGGCCGCTTCACATACTGGCCGGCGCCGCGCACCGCGCGCAGGTCGCCGTCGGCATACACCACCACACCGTGGCTCAGCGTGTGGGTGGGCTGGCCCTGCACGGTGCGGCCTTCGAAGACATTGAAGTCGCCCAGGCTCCTCTGTGTCTTGACCGACAGGGTCCTGGTGGCCTGCGCGTCCCACAGCACGATGTCGGCGTCGGCGCCCACGGCGATGCAGCCCTTCTTCGGGTAGATGTTGAACAGCCTGGCCGCGTTGGCCGAGGTGACGGCGACGAACTCGCTGGGTGTCAGCCGGCCGCCGTTCACGCCTTCATGCCAAAGAATGGCCATGCGCTCTTCCACGCCGCCGCAGCCGTTGGGGATCAGGCTGAAGTCGTTGCGGCCAGCGGCCTTCTGCTCGGCGCAGAAGGTGCAGTGGTCGGTGGCGGTGGTGTGCAGGTAGCCGGCCTGCAGGCCGCGCCACAGCATGTCGCTGTGGCCCTTGGCGCGGAAGGGCGGGCTCATCACGTGGCCGGCGGCGAATTCGAAGCTGGGGTTGCGGTAGACGCTGTCGTCGAGCACCAGGTGGCCGGCCAGCACCTCGCCGTACACCCGCTGGCCGCGGGCGCGGGCGGCGGCAATGGCGGCGGCGCTCTCGGCGCAGCTGACATGCACCACGTAGATCGGCACGTTCAGCACGTCGGCGATGGCGATGGCGCGCTGGGCTGCCTCGGCCTCCACCGCCGGCGGGCGGCTCAGCGGGTGGGCCTCGGGGCCGAAGATGCCCTTGGCCTTCATCTCGGCCTGCAGCAGGTACACCAGCTCGCCGTTCTCGGCATGCACCGTGGGCATGGCGCCCAGCTCCAGCGCGCGGCGGAAGCTGTTCACCAGCGTCTCGTCGTCGCACATGATGGCGTTCTTGTAGGCCATGAAGTGCTTGAAGCTGTTCACGCCTTCGTCATGCACCAGGGTGCCCATGTCGCGGTGCACCGATTCGTCCCACCAGGTGACGGCGACGTGGAAGCTGTAGTCGCCGGCCGATTTCTCGGACCAGCCGCGCCACTTGCGGTAGGCGTCGATCAGCGGCTCCTGCGGATCAGGGATCACGAAGTCGATGATGGTGGTGGTGCCGCCGGCCATGGCGGCGGCCGTGCCGCTGAAGAAGTCATCGCGCGTGACGGTGCCCATGAAGGGCAGCTGCATGTGGGTGTGCGGGTCGATGCCGCCGGGCAGCACGTAGCGGCCACCGGCGTCCAGCGTCTCGCAGCCGGCGGGCGTGGCCAGGTTGGTGCCCACGGCGGTGATCAGGCCGTCTTCACACAGCACATCGGCGCGGAATTCACGGTCGGCGTTGACGACTGTGCCGCCACGGATCAGCAGGGGTTTCATGCAGGGCTCCTGGTTTCGAGACTGGCGATGGTGCGGCGAGGCTGGTGGCCCGTCAAGCCGGCACCGTTTGGCGCATCGGGTTGTTCGGGTGGGTGGTCCAGTTGGCTGGTGCGGCCACCACGGCCTGGCCGGTGCGGGCGTCCACCTCGCCGGGTGCCAGGGTGCGCAGCGTGATGCATTCGGGCACGGGGCACACCACCACGCACAGGTTGCAGCCCACGCATTCGTCCTCCTTCACCTCGAAGTGGCGCTGGCCGCCCTTCATCGCGGTGATGGCCTGGTGCGAGGTGTCCTCGCAGGCGATGTGGCAGCGGCCGCATGCAATGCACTTGTCCTGGTCGATCACCGCCTTGCTGACGGCGTTGAGGTTCAGGTATTGCCAGTCGGTCACCGTGGGCAGGGCGCGGCCGCGGAAGTCGTCGATGGTGCGAAAGCCCTTGTCGTCCATCCAGTTGGCCAGGCCGCTTTCCATCTCCTGCACGATCTTGAAGCCATACACCATGGCGGCGGTGCACACCTGCACGTTGCCGGCGCCCAGGGCGATGTAGTCCAGCGCGTCGCGCCAGTTGCCCACACCGCCGATGCCCGAGATGGGGATGCCGGCGGTTTCGGCCGACCGGCCGATCTCGGCCACCATGTTCAGCGCAATGGGTTTGACCGCCGGGCCGCAGTAGCCGCCGTGGCTGCCCATGCCGCCGGTGACCGGGCTCATCTGCAGGGTGTCGGGGTCGACACCGATGATGGAATTGACGGTGTTGATCAGGCTCACCGCATCGGCCCCGCCGCGCCTGGCCGCAGCGGCGGGCAGGCGGATGTCGGTGATGTTGGGCGTCAGCTTCACGATCACCGGCAGGCGGCTGTACTGCTTGCACCAGCGGGTGACCATTTCGATGTACGCGGGCACCTGGCCCACGGCCGCGCCCATGCCGCGCTCGCTCATGCCGTGCGGGCAGCCGAAGTTGAGCTCCACGCCGTCGCAGCCGGTGTCTTCGACCATCGGCAAGATCGCCTTCCAGGCGCTTTCGGTGCACGGCACCATCAGGCTCACCACCATGGCGCGGTCGGGCCAGGCGCGCTTGACAGCGCGGATCTCGTCCAGGTTCAGCTGCAGCGGCCGGTCGGTGATCAGCTCGATGTTGTTGAAGCCCAGCAGCTTGCGGTCGGGCGTGAGCAGGGCGCCGTAGCGCGGGCCGTTCACGTTGACCACCGGCGGGCCGTCTTCGCCCAGCGTCTTCCAGACCACGCCGCCCCAGCCGGCCTCGAAGGCGCGGTGCACGTTGGTGGCCTTGTCGGTGGGCGGTGCGCTGGCCAGCCAGAACGGGTTGGGGCTGCTGATGCCGGCAAAGGTGTTGCGCAGGTCGGCCATGGTGTTCTCCCGTCAGGCAATGAGTTGGGTGTGGATCGCCGCGTGTATGGCATGCGCTGCACGCTTGCCGTCCTCCACCGCTTCCACTGTCAGGTCGCGCCCGCCCAGGCGGCAGTCGCCGCCCGCATACAGGCCGGGCACGCCGGTGCGGCCGTCGTCGTCGGCCACCACCCGGCCCTCGCGTAGCGTGAGGCCGCAGCCGGCGAGCAGGGCGCTGTCCAGCTTCTGGCCGATGGCTTTCAGCACCATGTCGGCGGCCAGGGTCTCGTGCAGGCCGGTGGGCTGCAGGCGGCCGTCCATCAGCACCTGGCGTTCGAAGCGCACGGCCGCCACATGGCCCTGCGCAATGCCGCTGCCGGGCAGCAGCGCCTCGGGCACCAGCCAGTGGTGGATGGTGATGCCGTGGGTCTGCGCCCAGTCCTGCTCGGCATGGCTGGCGCCCATGGTGGCCGGCCCGCGGCGGTAGACCATGTGCACCTGCTCGGCGCCCAGCAGTTTGCTCTGCACCGCCGCGTCCACCGCCGTCATGCCGCCGCCGATCACCACCACCCGGCGGCCGACGGGCAATTGCTGCAGGCCGGCGGGGTCGCCCGCCTGGCGCAGGTCGGCGATGAAATCCACCGCGTCGCGCACGCCGGCCAGGTCTTCGCCCGGCACGCGCAGTGCCTGGGTGCCGGCCAGGCCCACGGCCAGGTAGACGGCGGCGTGGCCCTGGCGCAGCGCCTGCAGCTGCGCGGCGGTCTGCAGCTTCCAGCCGGTCTGCAGCGTGATGCCGCCGATGCCCAGCAGCCAGTCCAGTTCACGCTGGGCGAACTGGTCGGCCACCTTGTAGCTGGCCAGGCCGTATTCATTCAGGCCGCCGCCCTTGGCCTGCGCGTCGTGCAGCACCACGCTGTGGCCGTGTTTGGCCAGTTCCACCGCGCAGGCCAGGCCGGCCGGGCCGGCGCCCACCACTGCCACCGTCTGGCCGGTGGGCGCAGCGCGCGGGAACAGGGCGCTGAACGGCTGGTCCATCACCGCGTCGACCGCATAGCGCTGCAGCCGGCCGATCTCCACCGGCTTGCCCTGCTGGTGACCGCCCTGGTGGTAGCGCACGCACACCTGCTCGCACAGCACCTCGGTGGGGCACACCCGGGCGCAGGTGCCACCCAGCGGGTTGGCCTCCAGGATGGTCTTGGCGGCGCCGCGCAGGTTGTCGTCGGCGATGCGCTTGATGAAGCTGGGCACGTCGATGCCGGTCGGGCAGGCTGTGACGCAGGGTGCGTCGTAGCAGTACAGGCAGCGCTCGGCTTCCACCAGGGCCTGGGTGCGCGACAGGCGTGGTGCCGCGTCGGCAAAGTGCTGGGCGTATTGCTCGGCTGCCAACCGGGCCGGCCTGACATCGGGCGCGGCGTCGGCGAGGTTAATGGCGTCAATGGCGTTCATGGCGGTGGTGGGAGGGGGCACGCGCATCTCCAGCAGCAGCAGGCGGATCGGTGGCCTGGATTCACCTCGAATCTGACCGTTTGGTCAGGATTTGTCGGAATATTACGCAACCCCCGTGCCAGGGCGCGACCCCGGAGAAACCCCTGCGAACAGGCAAGGGCGGAGGCCGCCGGCACGCCCGCAGTGCGCAGCGGACCAGCGCAGGCACATTGCTGGTGTCCGCATGCACCGTTGCCGGTGGCTGGCGCTGTTGCCGGATTCCAACGCTTGGCTGGTCTGGATTTAGAGTCCTCTCTCTAGATCGGTGCGGGCGCCCGCACCGCCGGCGCCTGCTGCGCCACGTGGTCTGTATCAAAGGCGGTCCGCCGTGGCGCGAGTCGGTGCATCGCGCACCAAGCTGCTTGGTGTGGGACCTCGGCCTTGTTTCGGCATAACGCAGACGCAGGGCCGATGCGGGTAGATGCCAGCGTCGTTGCCTCTGGCGACCTTCACAATGGAGTTACAAACCATTGACCCGGCCGCAACAGCACACGGTGCTATCAGAGCCGGTGGTGCGTGATCCACGACAGTCGAAGAGGAGAAACCATGTTGAAGCGAAGCAGGATTGCAGTGGCCGCACTTGCTGCGGCCACCGGATGGGGCTCGGCTCTGGCACAGACCCCCCAGCGTGTCGAAGTAACCGGCACAAACATCAAGCGCATCGATCTAGAGACCGCATCACCGGTCCAGATCATCACCCGCGAGGACATCCGCCAGTCTGGCGCGTCGTCGGTGCGTGAGTTGCTCGAGCGCGTCACATCCTCGTCCGAAGGATCGTTATCGGACATCAACGGCTCCAACTCCTTCGCCTCGGGAGCCTCGTCGGCCGACCTGCGCAACCTGGGCAAGGCCTCCACACTGGTGCTGTTCAACAGCCGACGGGTCTCGCCGTACGCGCTGGCCGATTTCAACGAACTTTTCACCAACCTGGATGCTCTGCCGCTGTCGGCGGTGGACAGGGTCGAGATCCTGCGGTCCGGCGCATCGGCCATCTATGGCTCAGATGCTGTGGCCGGCGTGATCAACATCATCACCCGCAAAGACTACAGCGGTGTCGAAATCTCGGCGGCGCATCAGCAGTCCAACGTCAGCGGCCGTTTCAAACAGTCGACGGCATCGATCACAGCCGGTAAAGGCAGCCTGGACCGCGACGGCTTCAACATCCTGGCCAACGTCGAGCTGTTCAAGCGCGAGAGCGTGATGTGGCGCGACGTGATGGACTACATCAACCCGCTGCGCCTGTCATCGGGTGCCGTGCCGGCTACCTTCAATGCCCAACTGTCCACCTACAGCTACCCGGGTAACTTGATCGGACCCAGCGGACCCATCACCGGTGCCACGGCCAAGTGCCCGGCCGACCTGGTTGTCAACGGCCTGTGCCGCTTTGATCGTTTTACCCGCTTCCAGGCCCTGCCCGAGGCCGACCGCACGAATGGCCTGCTGTCGGGCCGCATGCGCCTGGGCGGCGGTACCGAGCTCTACAGCGAGTTGCTGTTTTCTCGTACCAAGACCAACTACCAGAGCCCGTTTTCCGCCTATGGCGACGACGATGCCGGTGGCGTGACGCCCTTCACCGTCTGGGGTGACCCCACCACCAACAGCTCACAAGCCTTCTATGCCCGCCGCTTGCCAGTTGGCCACCCGCTGAACCCCACGGCGGGCGATGTCGGCTTCCGTTACCGTTTCACAGATGCACCGTCGGAGAACACGGTCACCGCCACCAGCTACCGGTGGCTGACTGGTCTTGCCGGCAGCCTGCGCGGGATGGACTATGACGTCTCCCTGGGCTTCCTGGGCGCCAAGGCCGTCGATCGCAGCATCGGGCGTTTCAGCAAGAGCGGCTTCATCGAGCTGATTGGCGATTACACCGCTGACACCATCCCTGCCGATTTCTTCAACAAGCCCGGTGGTTACCGCATTGGCGAAGTCAACACGGCGGCCGTCGTCAACCGCTTGTTCCCCACCTTTGGCAACGACGGCAAGGTCACCCAGACTGTGCTGGATGGCAAGCTCAGTGGTGAGTGGGGCACGCTGCCGGGCGGGCCCGTCCGCTGGGCCGCTGGCGCGGACCTGCGGCACGAGAGCTTCTCGATCATTCCGTCGGCCAACCTCAGCGCTGGTGATATCGTCGGATTTGGCTTGTCGCGCACCAAGGGATCGCGCAATTTCTGGTCGGCCTACGGTGAGTTCGACCTGCCCATCGCCAAGTCGCTCGATGCCCAGTTGGCCGCCCGCATCGACAAGTACCCCAACCTCAACGCCAATCTGTCGCCGAAGTTCGGCCTGACCTGGCGTGCCAACAGCATGGTGTTGCTGCGCGGTACCGTCGAGACCGGTTTCCGGGCGCCCAACCTGACCGAGACCGCGCCGTCGGTGAAGTTTGCGTTCAACAACGGTACCCTGGATCCCAAGCGCTGCGACCCGGCCGTTGCACTGGCTGAAAACCTGCGCAACCAGGCCACTGGTCTGCCGGCCAACGACGCGAACCGCGCTCTACTGGAGGCCCGTGCCGACAAGGTCGAGGGCGACGAATGCCAGGCCGGCGTGGCGGCCATCGTGGCCAACAATCCGAAGCTCAAGCCCGAGAAGTCGCAAAGTTTCTCGCTTGGCGTGGCGCTGCAGCCCAGCAGCAAGTTCAGCCTGACGCTGGACTACTGGAACATCGAGCGCCGCCAAGAGATCGACATCAAGACCGCATCGGAACTGCTGGCCATCGAAGGCAGCACCCTGCCGCCAGGCTCGACCATCCTGCGCCGTGCGCTCGACGCCAACGACCAGTCCTTTACCCCGGCCGAACAAGCGCAATACGGCGTGACGGCGGGCTCGCTCAGCGCCATTCAGCGATCGTTCGAAAACCTGTTCAAGACCAAGACCTCGGGCATCGACGTGGGCTTCCAGGTGCGCGAGGACTTTCCGATCGGCAGCCTGAAGGTCACCGGCCTGGGCAGCTACCTGATCGAATACAGGGAGTTCGTGGGCGCCGACAACCGCTATGGCGACAACCTTGCCGGCCGTTACGCCAGGCCGCGGGTGAAGGCGACAATGGATTTCGCGCTGACCACCGGCGCATGGCGTAATTCGCTCACCTTGCGGCAATCCAGCGGCTACTCGCTGGCCGGTGATTACAACGACAACGAAGGCGATGCCGCCTGGTGCGCTGCACGTGCATGGGCCCAGCCCTGCTTCGTCGCACCACTTACGACCGTGGACTTCAGCGTGAGCTGGATCGGCTTCAAGGGCCTGACGTTGACAGCGCAGGTGCAGAACCTGACCAACAAATTCACACCGATCGACTTCCGTGCCCAGCCGCGCGGCTCGGTCATCCCTGACGAACCCGATGACGCGAAACGGCGCAGTCTGCGCCTGAGGGCCGAGTACGCCTTCTGATCCACGCGCGCGGCCTGGCAGGGCCGCGCGTCAGTGTCAGCGCGCCAGCCCCGCCACCGCCTGGTGGGCGGCTTCCACGCCCTGGGCCAGCACCTGCAGCTTCCAGGCGTCGGTGTCGGTGTAGAAAGCATCGCGCACCTGGCGCTTGATCTGCGCGCGTTGCGCCGCTTGCGCCTGGGGGTGGTTCTCGGCCCACTGGTCGGCGCGCAGCGCGTCGAGAACATCGGTGATCGGCACCGTGCCGTATTCCAGTGCGATGCCGGTGTACTCGGCCTGCGGGCATTCCTGCGGCACGGCCGCCCACATCAGGCCGGTGAGCGGGGCCGAGATGGAACTGCCGTCGTAGATCGAGGTGATGGCGCGGCCGTCGGGCCCGCCCCACCAGGCGCGGGCGCGGGCGATGGCGGCTGCCTCGTCGGGGCCGGCGTAGATGCGCTCACCCACGCCGCTGGGCCCCAGGCCGGTGTGCAGGTCGATCCAGCCCAGGCGCGCGCAGCGCCGGGCCTGGTCGCGCAGCACCTGGCGCAGCGCCTGCTGGCTCCAGGTCGGGTTGTGGCCACCGAAGAACAGGCCCTCGGGGTGGTGGTACTGGCCGCCCGATACCGCCGCCTGCCAGGCCGGCAGGCCATGCTGGCCGATCCAGGCCAGCACCGCCTGCTGCACCGCCGGCGTGGGTGGCCACTCGGTGGGCACCAGCAGGTGGGCGATGGCGTCATAGGCAGTGTTGCGCGGCAGTGGCTGGCTGAAATCCTGGAAGTTGCGGTTCAGGTCCACGTTCTCGTGCGTGGTGCGCCGCCACCACGAGAAGCCGTGGGGGTTCAGGCCGTGCAGGTAGACCAGGGCGACGCCGGCTGCATGGGCCGCGCGCCGCAGCGCCGCGTCGCCCAGCAGCGTGATCTGCACGCCCGAGCCGCAGTAGCCTTCCACGCCGTGGCAGGCCGAGCTGACCAGCAGCACCGCCGGTGCATCGGCCGGGCCGTCGCGCACCACGTCCATTGCCAGGGTCTCGCCGTCGCGGCCCAGCAGCGGGTGAACATGCGGCTGGCTGTCGAGCCCGGCGGCTTCGGCCGCAGCCAGGAACTTGGCGCGCGCCTCGGCGTAACTTTGCGAGAAGTGGCTTGCTGACATCGCGGCCGGGCTCAACGCGGCGTGCTCAGCCACTGCTCGGCGATGCGCACCCAGGCGGTGGCACCCAGCGGAATCAGGTCGTCGTTGAAGTCGTACGACGGGTTGTGCAGCATGCACGGCCCCAGGCCGTGGCCGCCCTCGCGGTGGGCGCCATCGCCGTTGCCGATCATGAAGTAGCAGCCGGGCTTTTCCTGCAGGTAGTAGCTGAAGTCTTCAGCGCCCATGGTCGGCTCGAAGGGCAGCACGTTCTCGGCGCCCACCACCTCGGCCAGCGTCTTGGCGGCAAACGCGGTCTCGGCTTCGTGGTTGATGGTGGGCGGGTAGTTGCGCCGGAAGCTGAAGGTGCAGCTGCAGTCGTAGGCCGCTGCGGTGGACTCGGCCATCGTCTGCATGCGCTGCTCGATCAGGTCGAGCAGCTCGGTGGTGAAGGTGCGCACCGTGCCCTGCATCTCGCACAGCTCGGGGATGACGTTGGTGGCCTCGCCGGTGTGGATCATCGTCACCGAGATCACGCCGGTGTCGATCGGCTTCATGTTGCGCGAGATGATGGTCTGGAAGCCCTGCACCAGCGCGGCAGCGGCAGGCACCGGGTCGACACCCAGGTGCGGCATCGCGCCATGAGCGCCCTTGCCCTTGAGGATGATCTTGAACTCGTTGCTGCTGGCATAGCAGGGCCCGCTCTTCAGCGCAAACTGCCCCACCGCCATGCCTGGCCAGTTGTGCGCGCCGAACATCGCCTCCATCGGGAACAGCGTGAACAGCCCGTCCTTGATCATCTCGCGCGCGCCGCCGCCGCCTTCTTCGGCCGGCTGGAACACCAGATACACCGTGCCGTCGAAGTTGCGGTGCCGCGCCAGGTGCTTGGCCGCAGCCAGCAGCATCGCGGTGTGGCCGTCGTGGCCGCAGGAGTGCATCTTGCCGGCATGCCGGCTGGCATGGGCGAAGGTGTTGCCCTCCTGCATGGGCAGCGCGTCGATGTCGGCGCGCAGGCCCACTGCGCGGCTGGAGGTGCCGTTCTTGATGATGCCCACCACGCCGGTGGTGCCCAGCCCGCGGTGCACCGGAATGCCCCAGTCGGTCAGCGCCTTGGCGACGACGTCCGAGGTGCGATGCTCCTGGAAGCACAGCTCCGGGTGGGCGTGGATGTCACGCCGCAGCGTGGTGATGGCGGCCGCGTCGGCCAGGATGGATTCGATCAGGCGCATGGGTGTTCCCGGCAAGATTGAGGTCAACCCAGTTTAGTGGGCCGGCCATGCCCTGCACAGCCCGCAGGGCAAGGCCTGGGGCAAACCCCCGCCTGCGCCGATGCCAGGCCGGCTGCGCTGCGGCGCCGGGTGCGGCTTGTGCAATAGTGGCTGCATGCGCACCACCAGCCTGCAGGACGCCGCCATCGCACCCACCGTCCCCGACGCTCCGATCACCATAGTGCAGGGCGCCTGCCCGCATGACTGCCCCGACACCTGCGCTCTGAAGATCAGCGTGCAGGCCGGCCGGGTCATCAAGGTGGCGGGTGACCCGGACCACCCGCCCACCCACGGCGCGCTGTGTACCAAGGTGTCCCGCTATGCCGAGCGCACCTACCACCCCGATCGGGTGCAGACACCGCTGAAGCGCATCGGCCCCAAGGGCAGCGGCCAGTTCCGGCAGGTCGGCTGGGACGAGGCGCTGACCGACATCGCCGCACGCCTGGGCGCCATTGCCGCGCGCGACCCGCAGGCCATCCTGCCCTACAGCTATGCCGGCACCATGGGCCTGCTGCAGGGCGAAAGCATGGCCGCGCGCTTCTTCCACCGGCTGGGCGCCAGCCTGCTGGACCGCACCATCTGCAGCAGCGCCGGCGGCGAGGCGCTCAGCGCCACCTACGGCGGCAAGATCGGCATGCACCTGGAGGACTATGCCCATGCCAAGCTGATCATCATCTGGGGCAGCAACTCGATCGCCAGCAACCTGCATTTCTGGACCTTCGCCCAGCAGGCCAAGCGCAACGGCGCCAAGCTGATCTGCATCGACCCGCGCCGCACCGAGACGGCCGAAAAGTGCCACCAGCACCTGGCGATCCAGCCCGGCACCGACGGCGCCCTGGCGCTGGGCCTGATGCATGAGCTGATCACCCACGGCTGGCTGGATGAAGACTACATCGCCCGCCATGTCGACGGCTTCGACAAGCTGCGGCCCAGGGCGCTGGAGTGGCCGCCCGAGCGCACGGCCCAGGTGTGCGGCCTCGGCGCCGACGAGGTGCGCCAGCTGGCGCAGGCCTACGCCGGCACCCGGCCTGCGGCCATCCGCCTGAACTACGGCATGCAGCGCTGCCGCGGTGGCGGCAATGCGGTGCGGCTGGTTGCCCTGCTGCCCTGCCTGACCGGCGCCTGGCGCCAGCGTGGCGGCGGGCTGCTGCTGTCGTCGTCGCACTGGTTCCGCGGCACGGTGGACGCAGCGGCGCTGCAGCGGCCCGACCTGCTGGCCGGCCGAGCTGCGCGCACCATCAACATGACCACCATCGGCGACGACCTGTTGCGCGACACCTCGCCGGCCTTCGGCCCGAAGATCGAGGCGGTGGTGGTCTACAACAGCAACCCGGTGGCGGTGGCGCCTGAATCGCCCAAGGTGGTGGCCGGCTTCCGGCGCGATGACCTGTTCACCGTGGTGCTGGAGCACTTCCTCACCGACACCGCCGACCATGCCGATTACGTGCTGCCCGCCACCACCCAGCTGGAGCACCTGGACGTGCACACCAGCTATGGCCACACCTATGTGCTGATCAACCACCCGGCGGTGCCGCCGCTGGGCGAGGCGCTGCCCAACACCGAGATCTTCCGCCGCCTGGCGGCCAAGATGGGCCTGACCGACCCGTGCTTCGGCGACACCGACGCGCAACTGGCGCGCCAGGCCGTGCCCTCGCTCGACTTCGGCCAGCTCAGCAGCCGCGGCTGGGTGAAGCTGGCGCTGCCCGAACTGCCGTTCGCCGACGGCGGCTTCCACACCCCGAACGGCAAGGTGCTGGTCGACGCCCCTGGGCTGGGCGTGCCCGACTACCTGCCGCCCTATGAAAGCCGCGATTCCTCGCCCGCGCTGGCCAGCCGCTACCCGCTGGCGATGATTTCGCCGCCGGCGCGGCATTTCCTCAACAGCACCTTCGTCAATGTGATCAGCCTGCGCAGCATCGAGGGTGAGCCGCTGCTCGAGCTGCACCCCGACGACGCCGCCGCCCGCGGCATCGCCGACGGCCAGCTGGTGCGGGTGTTCAACGACCGCGGCAGCTACCGCTGCAAGGCAGCCGTAGGCAACCGGGCGCGGCCCGGCGTGGTCAACGGCCTGGGCGTGTGGTGGCGCAAGCTGGGCGTGGACGGCACCAACGTGAACGAGCTGACCAGCCAGCGGCTGACCGACATCGGCCGAGCGCCCACCTTCTACGACTGCCTCGTCGAGGTGGCGCCGGCTTGACCTTCTCGGGCTTGACCATCTCCGGCTTGACCTTCTCCGGCTTGACCTCCTCCGGCTTGCAGGCGGCGTGCGCACCGGTGCGGTCATGAGGTGGGCGGCCATCGGCAGCCTGGCCACCGTGGCTGCGGCGTTGGCCGCCGTCTGTCTGGGCAGCGGCTGCAGCACGGCGGGCTACTACGCCCAGTCGGTGGGTGGGCACGTCGACCTGCTGCGTCGCGCCCGGCCCATCAACGACTGGCTGGCCGACCCCGCCACGCCGGCGGCGCTGAAAAGCAGGCTTCAGGTGGCGCAGCTGGCACGCCGCTTCGCCGTCACCGACCTGGCACTGCCCGACAACGCCAGCTACGTCCGCCATGCCGACCTGGGCCGCAGCGCGGTGGTGTGGAACGTGGTGGCCGCGCCGGTGTTGTCCTTGCGGCTCAAGACCTGGTGCTACCCGGTGATCGGCTGTGCGGTCTACCGCGGCTACTTCGACCAGGCGGCGGCCGAGGCCGAAGGTGCCGCGCTGCGGGCGCAGGGGCTGGAGGTCAGCGTCTACGGTGTGCCGGCCTACAGCACCCTGGGCTGGTCCAACTGGCTCGGCGGCGACCCGTTGCTCAACACCCTGGTGGTCGGCAGTGAAGCCTACATGGTCCGGATGATCTTCCATGAACTGGCGCACCAGCAGGTCTACCTGGGCGGCGACACGATGTTCAACGAAAGCTATGCCACCGCAGTAGAACGCCTGGGCCTGGCGCGTTGGCAGGCGGCCACCGGCCGGCCCGGCGACGACCCGGCGGTGGTGCAGCGCGCGGCCGACTTTCGGGCGCTGACCCTGCGCACCCGCGCCGCGCTGGCCGCGCTGTACGACGGCAACGACGACGATGCCACCAAGGCCGAGCGCAAGGCCGCGCAGTTCGCCGCGATGCGCGCCGAGCACGCCGCGTGGAAGGCCCGGCCCGGCGGCCCCTGGGCGGGTTTCAACGGCTACGACGGCTGGTTCGCCCGCGCCAACAATGCCAGCCTGGCGCTGCAGGCTGCCTACGACGGCCTGGTGCCGCAGTTCGAGCAGTTGTTCCGCCAGCAGGGCAGCGACTTCGGGCGCTTCCATGCTGCGGTGCAGCGCCTGGCGAGGCTGCCGACCGACCAGCGCCGCGCCGCATTCGACAACATCCAGACACCCTGAGGAAGATCGAGACCATGGCCGACATCCACATCCACCGCGACCACAACCTGGGCCTGGCCAAGGCCCGCAAGGTGGCCTGGGACTGGGCCGAGCATGCCGAAGCCAAGTTCGACATGGAATGCACCGTGCTGGAAGGCGAGACCAGCGACACGGTCGAATTCAGCCGCAGCGGCGTCAGCGGCACGCTGATCGTGGCGGCCGACCATTTCGACCTGGACGCCAAGCTCGGTTTCCTGCTGGGCGCCTTCTCCAAGACCATCGAGGCCGAGATCGAGAAGAACCTCGACGAGTTGCTGGGCGCAGCGGCGGCCAAGGCTGCAGTCAAGCCGGCAGCCAAGCCGCCAGCCAATGCTGCCAAGCCTGCCAGGCCTGCCAAGAAGAAGTAGCCGCCGGCCTACTTCAAGCCGTCGATCAGGTCGATGTACTGCTGCTGCGCCTCATCGGCGCTGGTGCCCTTGAGCGCCGCCCAGGCGTCGAACTTGGCGCGGCCCACCATGTCGGTGAAGCCAGGGCGCTTGCCTTCCGCATCGCCGGCGCTGCCTTGCTTGAACAATGCGTAGATCTTCAGCAGCGTCATGTTGTCGGGGCGCTCTGGCAGGTTCTTGCTGTCGGCCATGGCCTGGTCGAATCGGGCCTTGAGATCGGACATGCGCGTGTCTCCTGTGCGTGAGAATCGGTGTTGACGCGGTCGATCTTACCCAGCATCGTGCACCACAAGCCGCAGACGGCACCGCTTGCCGCCATGCGTGCCGCCAGAACAACCACGCCGAGGAGACCCCTGATGGATGCCCCTGCCGAGCGACGCATGTCGCGGGTCGATACCGCGTGGCTGCGCATGGACAACGACGTCAACCTGATGATGATCGTCGGTGTCTGGCTGCTCACCCCGGCCATCACGCTGGACGCGCTGCGCGAGCGCATCGAAACCCGGCTGCTGAAGTACGAGCGCTTCCGCTACAAGGCGGTGGCCGACGCGATGGGCGCCAGCTGGGTTGAGGACACCGACTTCGACATCACCCGCCATGTGGTGCTGGAGAAGCTGCCGA
>Ga0105045_10002301_pt1 | contig 16082 bp, 17 predicted proteins | sample MAT02_FD_78089 | JGI IMG/M metagenome (GOLD analysis project Ga0105045, IMG submission 78089) | Freshwater microbial communities from Lake Fryxell liftoff mats and glacier meltwater in Antarctica - MAT-02 (megahit assembly) | ecosystem: Environmental > Aquatic > Freshwater > Ice > Liftoff...
CCCGTGCCGGCCATGATGGCGGCGGGCGTGGCGAGCCCCAGCGCGCAGGGACAGGCGATGACCAGCACGGCCACCGCATGCAGGATCGCCTCCTCGAACGGCGCGCCGGCGAGCAGCCAGGCTGCCAGAGTGACAAGCGCGATCGCCACGACTACGGGCACGAAGATCGCGCTGATGCGGTCCACCAGCTTCTGGACCGGTGCGCGGCTGGCCTGCGCGGCGGCGACCATCGCGGCGACGCGGGAGAGCGTGGTCTCGGCGCCGATGGCGGTGGTGCGCAGCACGAGCCTGCCATCCAGCACCACCGTGCCGGTCGCGAGCCGGTCTCCGGGGCGCTTTTCCACCGCGCGGCTTTCGCCGGTCAGTGCGGATTCGTCGAGCGCGGCCTCGCCCTGTTCGACCACGCCATCCACCGGCACGCGCCCGCCCGGGCGCACCGCGACCAGGTCGCCGACCAGAAGCGCCGCCACCGGCACCTCGGTTTCGTGGCCATCGGGGGCCAGTCGGAAAGCGGTACGGGGGCGCAGATCGAGCAGTGCGCGGATCGCCGCCCCGGTGCCGCGCTTGGCGCGCGCCTCCAGATGCTTGCCGACCAGGACGAAGAAGATGATGACGACCGCGGCCTCGAAATACAGCGCGTGGGCGTGCGCCCCGCCATGCTGCAGCAGCAGCCATAGCGACAGGCCGAAGGCGGAGAGGGTGCCGATGGACACCAGCAGATCCATGTTGCCGGCGCCAGCCCGCAGCGCCGCCAGCCCGCCGCGGTGGAAGCGCCAGCCCAGGCCGAAGACCATCGGCACGGCAAGGCCAAGCTGCACCCAGCCATTGGGCTTCCACTCGCGCCCGAAGGCCATGCCGAGCATGCCGAGCAGGAAGGGCGCGGCGAGCCCGCCCGCCACGGCGAGCTCCCGCCGTTCACGCTTGAGGCGGGCAGCATCGGCCGCTGCCTCCTCCGCCGAGCCGTCGGGGATGGCGGTGAGGGTGTAGCCCGCCCGGTTCAGCGCCGCGGCCAGCGTGGCATCCGCCACCTCGCCCAGCAGGGTCACCTGCGCGCGCTCGCTGGCCAGATTGACCTGCACGGCCTGCACGCCCGGCACGCGCCCGAGCGCACGCTCGACCCGGCCGGCGCAGGTCGCGCAGGTCATGCCGGCAATGCCGAGTTCCACCACGCGCTCCGGCACGCCATAGCCGGCGCCGCGGATCGCGGCGGCCAGCACGGTGGCAGGCGCGGTGCCGGTGATCTCGGCGTGTTCCGAGGCCAGGTTCACCTGCGCCGTCACCACCCCAGGCAAGCGCGCCAAAGCGCGTTCCACCCGTCCCGCGCAGCTCGCGCAGGTCATACCCGTGATGGGCAATGTGAGGTTCGTCGGTGGGGCCAGGGAAGCTTCAGGCATCGTCGGATGGGTTTCCATGCCGGCCAGATGGCGTCTCCCATCGTGGGAGGGTCAAGGGGGCAGCATTACCGTGATTAGAACGCCCCTGCCCCGCCGCGCCTTGATCCAGCGCAGGTTCTCCGCCTGGCAAGCTGTCATCTTCGACACATTGACGTCATGCGCGCGGCGCCCGACATCGGCGCCATGCACTATATCCTGCTCCTGCTCGCCCTGCTCGCCACGCCGGCTGCCGCGCAAGCGCCGGCGCCCGCCGAACCGTTGCGGATCGTCAACCGCACGGGCCAGGAGGCCAGTGCGCTTCACGCAGTGCGCAGTGGCCGGCCAGATTGGGGCAGCAACCTGCTCAATCGCGGCCCGCTGCCCAGCAACGCCGCCTTCAGCCTGCGCCTGAACGCCGAGGCCGGCTGCCGCTTCGACATCCGCCTGGTGCTGGCAGATGGGCGGGAGAGCGTCGCGCGCGACCAGGAAGTCTGCGAGCAGAAGCGCGTGGAGCTTACCACCGTCGCCGCGCCGGCGCCGGCCGTGGCGCAGGTGCGGCCGAACCAGCAGGCGCGGCGCGTCTCCTCCGGCACCGGCTTCGTGGTGGCGCAGGACCGGGTAATGACCAACCAGCACGTGGTGGATGGTTGCGACCGCATCCTGGCCCGCACCGCCGATGGCCGCTGGCTGGCGGCCACACCACCGTCGCAGGTGGACCGCGCTCTCGACCTCGCCGTCCTCACCATCCCGGGTAATCCAGGGCCGAGCCTCGCCTTCCGCGCCGCACCCACAGTGCGGCGGGGCGAGGGTGTGGTGGTTTATGGCTTCCCCCTCGCCGGGCTGCTCTCGGCCGACCCCAAGCTGACGCGCGGTGAGATCAACGCGCTGGGCGGCATCCGCAACGATCCCAACAATTTCCAGATCAGCGCCGAGGTGCAGCCGGGCAATTCCGGTGGGCCGATGCTCGACATGCAGGGCAACGTCGTGGGCGTTGTGGTCTCGAAGCTCGACAGCCGTCGGGTCGAGAATGTGGACAACGTGAATTTCGCGGTGAAGGGCGAGGCCGCGCAGGGCTTCCTCCGCCGCGCCAATATCCCCTTCCGCACGGCGGAGAGCCGAGGCGCCGATCGCTCGGCCGCCGATGTCGGCGACATCGCGCACCGCAGCACGGTCTTCCTGCGCTGCGAAAAATGACATCTGGCCCAGAGTGCGTGTTGGGCAATGACTGGGCCAAGTCGGCGACTATTTCATTCCGAATCACGTTAAAACCCCGATTGGGCAATGCAGGCGATCCGATGGATTTTGGAAGAATTTGTGATCAGATGATTGCATCGGACCGCGAATCGCTCCGATCCACAGCCTCTCAGCCAAAGCGCAGGTTATCGGGCCGAAGATCCATGAAATAGAAGGTATACGGGCGCCACTGCACGCGGCTGCGCATGGCGTAGAATTCCGCCGGCTGGTAGAGCACCGTCCCAGGCGCCTCCTCCTCGAAGGCGTCGAGCATCTGGCCGAACAGCGCCTTGCGCCGCGCCGGATCGGTCTCGGCCTCCAGCGCCCGGCCGGCGGCGTTGAAGGCGGCGGTGCTGCGGAAGGCGCCGTTCACCTGGAACCAGCTCGACGGCCCCCAGCTGATCCAGAGCGCGCCCAGCGGATCGGGCAGCCGCGTGGAGTTGGAGTTGTTGCCGATCTGCTGGCCGGCGGCACGCATCTGGGCGAAGCTTTCCACCACCTGCAGCCGCGCATTGATGCCCACGCTGCGCCACATCTCCACCGCTACCTGCGCCGCGCGCAGCGCGTTGGTGTAGTAGTTCGGCATGGTGCGATAGACGATCTCCTCGTTGCGGTAGCCGGCCTCCCGCAGCAGGCGGCGCGCCGCGGCCGGGTCGTGGCGCAGCGCCCGGCCCTCCAGGAACATCGGGCCGTATTCGGGGTAGTTGTGGCCGGGCGGCACCACCGCCGCACCATCCCACAGCGTATCGACCAGCAGCTTGCGGTCGAGTGCCAGACCAAGCGCCTGGCGCACGCGCCGGTCGCCCATCGCCGAGCCACGCTCATCAAACGTCAGCACATGCACATTCGCCAGCACCACGCTTTGCACGGTGATGCCGGTCGAGCGACGCAGCACCGGCACCTGGTCCGGCGGTACGTTGGTGATCAATGTCCACATCGCCAGATTGCAGCGCGGCGGTGCGCGCGGCGAGTTCGGGAATCTGGCGGAACACCACGCCGCGCGCCGTCGGGCGGCCCATGAAGTAATCGTCATGCGCGTCCAGCACGATGCGCTGGTCGCGCTGGATCAGGCGCACCTTGAAGGGGCCTGTGCCGACCGGCGCCAGGCTGAAGGCATCGAAGCCCATCGCCTCATAGGCGCGCTTGTTGACGATCCAGGCGCACCAGCTCGCCAGGCGCTGCTCCAGCAGCACGTCCGGCACGCGGGTGGTGAAGCGCACCACATGCGGGGCCAGCGCCTCGACGTTCTGGAGCGTCGCGAAGTAGCTGCGCGCTTCCGGCATCAGCGGCCGCTCGCCGAACATGCGGTTGGAGGTGAAGGTATAGACCACATCCTCGGCGGTCAGCAGGTCGCCATTGTGGAAGCGCACATCCTCGCGCAGCCGCAGCGTCAGGGATTGCGGGCTCTCACGCATCCAGGACAGGGCGAGGTGCGGCTGCAGGGCGGAGCCGCCGCCATCCTCGGCGCCCTTGAAGTCACGGCGGATGAGCGTGTCGAATACCGAATAGGTGCAGCGCGTGCCGACATTCGACAGCTCGCGCGCCGGCTCCATGGTGGGCGGCAGCTCGGCCACGCCGATGTTGAGGATGGGGCGCGGATCGGTGCCCTGGGCTGTGGCGCGGTCGAAGGCCGGCAGGGCAAGGCCTGCGCCCAGCAGGCTGCGGCGGGGTATCGACATGGGGCGGACTCCTGGCTCTGTCGCGCCTTATCTGCCAAAGCTGCGTGAAGGGCCGGCGACACTTCGGCGTCGATCTTGTGATGGCGCGACGCTCTCCGCCTGTCGGTCACGGCAGTGTCGCACGGCTGTCATCGGAAATAGGGAGGATGGGGGCGCCAGAAGGGAAGTCCCGCATGCCGCTGCTCCGCCTTGTTCATGTCGCCGATACGCATCTGTCGCCGACGCATGGCTATTTCGCCATGAACTTCAACGCCTTCAGCGACGCCATGGCGGTGGCGCCGCCGGATTTTCTGGTGCATGGCGGCGATCTGGCCTTCAACGGCCCGGTCGCGCCCGCCGATCTGGCGCATGGAGCGGCGGCAATGGCGGGGCTCGGCCTGCCCTGGCGGGCAATCCCGGGCAATCACGACATCGGCGAGGCCCCGGCCTTCTCGCGGCTCGACCAGCCGGTGAACGCGGCGCGAATGGCGGCCTGGCGCGCCCATGTCGGTCCGCAATGGTGGGTGGAGGATCGCGGTGCCTGGCGGCTGATCGGCCTCGACACCGCGCTGATGGGCAGCGCCCTGCCGGAGGAGGCCGAGCAACGGGACTTCCTGGCCGAGGCGCTGGCCAGCCGCGGCGGGCGGCCGGTGATGGTCTTCGTGCATATGCCGCCCTTCGATGCCGATCCGGCGGATCCGGGTTCCAGCACCGCGATGATCCCCCACGTGGCGCGCGGCACTTTCCTGGATGCCTGCGCGGCGGGCGGGGTGAAGGTGATCGCCTGCGGCCATCTGCACGTCTATCGGCGGCTCAGGCATCGCGGCATGGAGATCGTCTGGGCGCCACCCACCGCGATGGTCGATGTGCGGCGGGTGCAGCAGCGCCGCCGGCGCTTTCCTCGCCCCGGCTATGTCGAATGGCGGCTCGACGAAAACGGGGCGACCCACCGCCTGGTGGAGCCGCCCCGCATGTTCGTCATCGATGTCAGCGGCTGGACGGCGACCAGCGGTGGCACCACCACCAACTTGCCGCCGCTATCGGCCGCGTCGTAGCGGATCAGCCGGTCTGCTGGATCGCCGAGAGCGTCCAGGGCGAGCCCTGGCGGCGCACGAAGGTCCAGAGTTCGGTCGTCGTCTGGCGATCGGTCGGGCTGCCTTCAGCGACGCTGCCATCGGTGGCGCGCGTCACGTCGATCAGCGAGAAGCGCATGGCGACCGTGGCGAAGTCCTGCCCATCCTCGTTCCAGGCCTCCGACAGGTCGCCCTGCTCGAGTCGCACGTCGCTGGTCTCATTGGTCCAGCCGCGGGCGCGCAGGTCCTTGAGGTCGTTCGCGAAGTAGTTGGTCATCTCGGCGGTCGAGAGGCGGCGCAGCGCCTCAAGATCCTGCCGCGACCAGGCGGCGTTCACGGCGACGAGGCTCTCGGCGAAGGCGCTGAAATCGGCCTCCGTCACCTGAACGGGCTGGCTCGCCACCAGGGCGCCGCCGCCGCCCATGGCCGGGCGCACGCCGGCCGGCTCCTGCTGCATGTCGCGCGCATAGGCGCCCGGGACGCCGGCCATGGCGGGCTGGCGACGGCCGCGGATCAGGCGCATCGCCAGGAAGATCAGCCCGCCGATCAGCGCCACCTGCAACAGCAGGCCCATGAAGCCGGCGAGGCCCGCCATGCCGCCGAACAGGCCGGAGCCTGACAGCAGGCCGAACAGCCCGGCGCCGAGCAGGCCGCCCATCAGGCCGGCCATCATCGGGTTGCGGCTGAAGAAGCTGCCCTGTGCGGCGGCCGCCGATGCCGGACGCGCGGCCGAGGCCGCGCCGGCAGCGGGTGCCTGGGCGGGCGGCGTCTGCGTCCGCTGGAACTGTGTGCCGCCACCAGGCGCGGTCTGGGTTGAGGGTGGCGCCGATTGGGTACGGCTGCCGCGGCTGCCAGAGGAGCCGGACCCGCCAGGACGGGCCTCGGAAAGGGCAGGCGCGAGCGCCAGGGCGACCACAGCGAAAGCGGCGAAAAAGGCGGCAGGACGGGGACGCATGGTATTTTCAACTCCGGCGTTTTTTCTCTCCACCGCAATATGGGGTTGAACTGCCCCATTGCGAAGTGTCCATGTGCGGGTCCAGGCTGGTTCCTTGCAAAAAAGTCAGGGGTTCGAGATGCTTCGACGGGGTTGGATGCTGGGGGCGGCGACGGCGGGGATGCTCGCCTCGGGAATGGCGGAAGCTCAAACACCCGCCCAGACGCCCGCGCGGGTGTTTCGCATGGCGACCAGTGTGGACGCCGCGACGCTCGACCCGCACGCGACCAACGCGCTGTTCACCTTCCTGGTGGTGCAGCAGGTCTATGAGGGGCTCACCAACCGCACCGACGATCTGAAGGTGGAACCCGCCCTGGCGACGCGCTGGGAACAGGTGGAGCCGACTCGCTGGCGCTTTCACCTCCGTCCCAACGTTCGCTTCGCCGGCGGCGAGGCCTTCGAGGCCGATGACGTGGTGTTCAGCGTGAACCGCGCCCTTGCCCCCACCTCCAACTACGGCATCTTCGTCGATACGGTGGTCGAGGCCGTGGCAGTGGATGCGCTGACCGTCGATATCGTGACGCGCGTGCCGGACCCGGTTGTGCCGGACAAGATGACCCGCGTGATGATCATGGATCGCGGCTGGTCGGAGGCGAACCGCGCCACCGTGCCGCAGAACTTCGCGCAGCGCGAGGAAACCCATACCGTCCGCAACGCCAACGGCACTGGCGCCTATGTCATCCGCTCGCGCGAGGTGGACCAGCGCACCATCATGGTGCGCAACCCGAATTGGTGGGGCGCCAATGGCGCGGGCGTCGGGCGCGGTCCAGGGGGCGGTCCAGGGGGCGGGAACGTGACCGAGTACCACCACATCATCCTGACCTCCGACGCCACGCGCATCGCGGCGCTGCTTTCCGGTGAGGTTGACATGGTGCATGTCGTGCCGGTGCAGGATGTGGCGCGAATTCAACGCGATGCGCGGCTGCGCATCCTGGAGGGGCAGGAAAACCGCACCGTCTGGATCGGCATGCGCCAGGATGTCGAGGAGTTGACCGGCAGCGACGTGCGCGGGCGCAACCCATTCAAGGATCTGCGCGTCCGCCAGGCGATGGCGCATGCGCTGGACCTCGACGCGCTTCGCCGCACCACGCTGCGCGGCCAGGGCCTGCCAACGGGCAGCATGTGGACCCAGTTCGTCAACGGCTGGTCGCAGGAGAGCGACCGCCGCACACCCTTCGACCCGGCCAAATCCCGCGCCCTGCTGGCCGAGGCCGGCTATCCGAACGGCTTCACCGTGCCGATGGACTGCCCCGTCGGCACCTATGACGAGGCCTGCCAGGCGGTAGCCGCCATGCTGACCCGCGTGGGCATCCGCGCGCAACTCACCATCCACCCCAACGCCGTATTCAGCCAGCGCGTGCGCCGGCAGGAGCCGATGCTCTATATATTGTCGTGGGGCGTACCGACTTTCGACGCCAGCTACACAATTCGCGCTGTCATGGCCTCACGCGCCATCGGCGGCGCGGCGACCTGGAATGCCGGCGGGTGGAGCGACCCCGCCTTCGACGCGCTGATCCCGCGCATCGATGCCGAACAGAACCCGGAGCTGCGCCGCGGCCTGATCCGGCAAGCCCACGCGCTGCACAATGCGCAACTCGGCCATATCCCGATGTACCACATGATGATCCCCTGGGCGCATCGGGCCAATGTCACCATGACGCACCGGGCCGACAATCAATGCCAGGTGCGCGAAATCCGCGTTGAATAGTTGTATTGTGCGCTGCATCATCGCGATGGGGCGCCCATGACCGACCGGCACATCTGGATCCTGTGGGGTGGTGTCTTCACCGACACCAGCTTCACGACGCTCGAGCCCGGGACGCAGGAGTTGCACGGCCCCTACCCCGATGAGGCAACCGCCAGCCGGGCCTGGCAGGACGAAATGCGGCGCAAGGTGGATATCGCGACCCATCGCCTGTTCGTCATGGTTGCGCAGCCGACGGGATGAGGCCGGTCAGGGCCGCCGGTCCGCGCGGCGTCCCCTCAGCCAAGCCAGCGTGCCGGCGAAACCTGCGAGATCGGCGGCGGCGCGGCCAAGTCGCAGCGTCAGCGCATGGCCCATCGCTTTTCCGGCGTGGTGCCACAGGCGGCGCCGCCCTTCCCGGCGCGCGGCCTCGAGCCCGGCGCCGTGCAGGGTGGCGAAGCGAAGGCGGGACCACGCCATGTGCCAGGCTTTGAGGCGGGCGAGGCGCAGGCTGGGGCTGGTGGCGCGGCCGCCGGCGTGGGGCACGCCGGCCTCTGGCACCACCAGCACGCCGCCGGCGCGGGCGCACAGGTCGTCATCCTCGTAGAACAGGAAGAAGGCCTCGTCGAAACGCAGGCCGCTCGACATCCGCAGCAGCAGGCAGGCACCAGAGGCATAATCGGCCGAGAAGGGGCCGACCGGCCAGGGCTCCGAGTCGCGGCGCCGCGGCAAATCGGGGCGGCGCGCCTGCCGCACATTCCAGGAACGTCCTGCCTGGCCTTGTTCGCCAACGATCAGCGGGGCGAGCAAGGCAGCCGGGTAGGCATCGGCGAGGGCGAGAAGCGCCGGCAGGGCGGTTGGGTCGAGCCTGGCGTCGGGGTTGAGCAGCAGGGCGAATTCCGTGGCGACCTGGCCCAGCCCGCGGTTGCAGCCCGCCCCGAAGCCAATATTTTCCCCCAATTCCAGAACCTTGGCGTCCGGACGCGTGGCGCGGACCAGGTCCGGCGTGGCGTCCCCCCCGGCATTGTCGACCACCACCAGCGGCATGCTGTCCGGGATTGCGGCCAGGAAGGCCCTAATCTCCGCGGCGCTGCCGAAGGTCACAGTGACGATGGTGACGCGAGACAGACTCTCCATATCACTGTCTCCCACGGCCCCGGATCACCTCTCCCACGGCCCAGGCCGAGGCGGCAAGGCATCGGCAAGCCGAGGACCGAGGCAAGGTTTGCGGCCTGAAATGCTGCTGTCACATAAACGCAGGGCGGATCTGCCCATTGAATGGCTGCGCGCCGCTCCCTTTTAGTCTACACCGCCATTCTTGGTGGCAACTCCGTGACGGAATTGGTGGGAATGGGTGTTGTAATCGGAGAGGTGGCGCGAAGGCTCGGCTACCGACCTGGGATGGCCTGCGCGGTGCTTGGTGCGCCGCAGGGCATGACTTTTGGCTTGCCGAGCGGGGCAACCGCCGCGGCTGAACTGATTCTGTGCTTCGCGGCCGACAAGGCGGCACTGCGGGCCATCGCCCCGCGGGCGCTGAACCTTTATGGCATCGGAGCACGGCTATGGTTCGCCTACCCGAAGAAATCCGGGCCGGTGCGCAGCGACCTCGATCGCGACCATGGCTGGGATCCGGTGACCAGTGAAGGGCTGTTGCCCGTCACCCAGGTTGCGCTGGACGATACGTGGTCCGCGCTGCGCTTCCGCTTCCGGGAAGAAATCCCGAAGGTGATGCGTGCCGGGGCCTGAGCGCCAGAGCTGTGATGGCTGAAGGCGCGAGGGCACCGGAAGCCTGCAACGTGCGATCGAACAAAAGGCCAGAGCGTGATGCATGAACGCATCGCGCTCGGCGCAAGTCGGGCGCTACCCGCCGCGCCGCTTCGGCGGATCGCGCGACAGGCCCTTCGCGGCCAGGGCCAGTTCATAGGCCTCCCAGCGCTTGGCCCGCTCGACCCCCAGCTCATAAAGGGCGTCCCACGAATAGATGCCCGTGTCGTGCAGATCGTCGAAAACCAGTCGAACGGCGTAATTGCCGACCGGCTCGACCTTCATGATGCCGACATGTCGCCGCGCGGGCACGATCACGCGCTGGCCCGGCCCATGCCCTTGCACCTCGGCCGAGGGGCTTTCCACCCGCAAATACTCCGCCGGCAGGGCAAAGCTTGCCCCATCGTCAAAGGTCACGTGCAACACCTGCTGCCGGCGATCCAGGCGGAGTTCCAGCGGCTTGGGCACGGCTAGAGCTTTCGCGCCTCGCCGGGCAGCATGATGGGGATGCCGTCGCGGATCGGATAGGCAAGGCCCGCCTTCTCGCTCACCAACTCGCCGGCCTGCGAGTCGAAGCGCAGCGGGCCCTTGGTGACCGGGCAGACCAGGATCTCCAGCAGGCGCGGATCAACCGGTATCGGTGACTCGACCGCATTCATCGCGTGTTCCCCCAGGAATAGTGAACGCGGCCTGCTTAGCTCGGCCGCCCTTCGGGCGCCATGCCATGGCTGCCCATCTGCATCAGCGCGATGAGCATGGCGGCGCGTGCCTCCGGCTCCTCGGCCTCGAGCAGCGCCTGCTTCTCCCGCGAATCGAAGGGGCAGACCATGCACAGCGTGGTGACCAGCATGGCGTCCCCGGTCTGCTCCACCGCCTCCCAATTCGCCTCGATCCCGTGGGCGCGGAAATAGGGCCGGATGGCGCCGAGCAGCTCGGCACGGTCGATTCGCGGCGGCGGGGCGTCGAGCACGAGGTCGTGGCCGAAATCGCCGTACTCCGCCCGCACGCGCCGATACCCTCGGTGCACCGCCAGCTCCTCGGTGATGCGAAAGCGGATCACGCCGGTCAGGGTGATGAGGAAGCGGCCATCCTCGGCCTCGCTGAAGCTGGTCAGCCGGCCGAGGCAGCCGACCTTGAAGACCTGGCTTTCGCCCGCCACGCGGGGCTGCGAAGGGTCGGGCTGAATCATGCCCATCAGCCGCCCGGCCGAAAGCGAATCCTCGACCATGGCCAGATAACGCGGTTCGAAGATGTTCAACGGCAGCTTCCCCTCCGGCAGCAGCAGCGCACCGGAGAGGGGGAAGATGGGGATCTCCGGCGGCAGCGCGTCGAAGCCAGGGAGGAAGGCGGACATCAATTCCGTTTCAGCCGTCAGCCGGCATGTGCCGTCCCGTTTGTTGGGATCAGCGGAACAGTAGGGTGGAGAGCTTCCGCCGTCCCGCAAGGGTCGCGGGATCATCGAAGCCCCAGGCCTCGAAGAACTTGAGCAGTTGCTTGCGCGCCGCTTCCTCGTTCCAGGCGCGGTCGCGCTTGATCGCCTCGATCAGGGCGGCCACGGCGCCAGCCCGGTTTTCCATCGCGTTCTGCGCCACCGCAAGGTCGATTCGCGCGGCGTGGTCGTCGGCGTTCACCTCAAGGCGACGCTCGAACTCGCCAAGCTTTTCGCGAGCGATGCGACCCTCCACCGCGAGTTCCAAGGCGGAACGGACGGAGGCGATATCGGCATGGTCCTTGATCTTGGCGGGGGCCTCGTCGATTACGGCCTGGGCCTGCTCCTCCTCGCCCAGCGCCATCAGCACGCGCGCAAAGCCGGCACGGGCCTCGGCGTTCTCCGGCTCGGCCTCGGTGAGGGCGGCGTAGAGCTCGGCGGCGCCGGCCTGATCACCGGCCTCGACGGCCGCCTTGGCCTCGGCGAGCAGATCGGCCGCGGGCATCTGGCCGCCCGCCATCTTCAGCAGGTTCTCGACGAATTTCTTGATCTCGCCCTCGGGCAGCGCGCCCTGGAACAGATCGGCGATCTGGCCCTGCACGAAGCCGACCACGGTAGGCACGGATTGCAGCGGCAGGCCCATCTGCGCCAGCTGAGCGACCAGCTGCTTGTTCTTGTCGATGTCGATTTTCACCAGCTTCACGCGCCCGCCGGCGGCGCGCACCACCTTCTCGATCGCCGGCGTCAGCGTTTTGCAGGGGCCGCACCAGGTGGCCCAGAAATCGACCAGCACCGGCGTTTCCTTGCTGGCCTCGATGACGTCGGCCATGAAGGTGCGCTGGTCGCCATCCTTGATCAGGTCGGCGCCCGCGTCGGCGCCGACACCCCCGAGGGCGGGCTGGCGGGTCGGGTCGAAGATCACTTCCATCGCGGCATTCCTCAGCGAGTGCACTCTGTCGGGCGCATAGATGCTGCACGCGGGCCGTGAAGCAAGCCGGGGGGTGTTTCAACCGGCTTCAGGAACGTCCAGCAGCGCGGGATCGTGGCCGAGATGTCGCAGGAAGCGGAGCAATTCGGCCGGGCGGATCGCCGTGGTCATGGTGTTGGTCAGCGGGTGCAAATTCACCCACTCGAACCCCTCCATCAGGTGACGGTCGAACACCACGCGCACCGCGCCAGGCGCGGCATTCACCAGCCCGAAGGGCGTCACGGAGCCCGGCTCGACCCCCAGTTGCGCCAGCAGCGCCGGGGCGTCGGCAAAGGCCACGCGCGGTGCGCCGGCGACGCGCGCGAGTGCGTTCACCGATACCCGCCGCGCCTCCTCCAGTACGGCCAGCAGGAAGGGCCCCTCGCCCTTGGCGGGCTTGAGGAACAGGTTTTTTGCATGCCCGCCCGGCAGGTCGGGACGCAACGCCTGGCTTTCGGCAACCGTGAAGACCGACGGATGGCTGACGGTGCGCGCCTCGATCCCCAGCGCGGCGAGGCGCGCGAGCAGGCCCTGCGGCGTCTCCATCCCTCAGTCGAGTTTGATGTTGGCGGCGCGCACCACCGCACCCCAGGCCTCGATCTCGGCATCCAGCCAGCGGCGGAAGCTCGCGGGCCCCTCCACCTTCGCCTCGGCGCCGAGTTCCACCACGCGGCGCGCGATGGCGGGCGTCGCCATGGCTTCGGCGAAGGCGCGGTGCAGGCGCTCCACCATGGCGGGCGGGGTGCTGCCGGGGGCGAGCACGCCCTGCCAGCTGCCGCTTTCCTGCGCCGGCCAGCCGAGCTCCTTGAAGGTCGGCACGTCGGGGATTTGCGGCAGCCGCGCGGTGCCGGAGACGGCGATGGCACGCAGCCTGCCATCGGTGACGAAGGGCAGGGTCGCGGTGGCGCCGTTCACCATCAGCTGTGCCTCGCCGGTCGAAACCGCTGCAAGGCCGGCTGCGCCGCCGCGATAGGGAACCTGCGTGATCTCCGCGCCCCAATGCTGCGCGAGCACCAGCGCCGTCAGGTGATTCGCGGCGCCGACACCGGAATTGGCGAAGTTGAGGCGGTTCGCGTTCGCCTTGGCATAGGCCACCAGCTCCGCCCCGCTCCGCACCGGCACCGAGGGGTGCGCGGCCAGCACATAGGGCGCGTAGATCAGCATCGTCACCGGCGCCAGGTCGCGCTTGAGGTCGAAGGGCAGGCGCGTGAACAGCGACGGCGCGGTGGCGAGGATGCCGGCATCGATCAGCAGCGTGGTGGTGCCGTCAGGGATCGCCTTCGCCACATGGTCCGCGCCCAGATTGCCGGCCGCGCCAGGGCGGTTCTCGACCACCACGGATTGGCCGACCAGGCGCGTCAGCTCGTTCTGCAGCAGCCGCGCCATGATGTCGCTGGTGCCGCCGGGCGCGAAGGGGACGACGATGCGCAAGGCGCGCGTCAGTTCCTGGGCGCGGAGCAGCCCCGGCGTGGCGAGGGTGGCAAGGCCCGCAGTGGCCATCGTGGCGGCAAGCATGCGGCGCGTGATCATGGCGTGGTTCCCTTCCTCCGGCGTGATGTGCCCACGCCCTTGGCCTTCCTTTGCCGCGCGGGATGGCGGCGCGCAACCTCGCCGATGACTGGCGGGCTCGGGTGACGTTGCATCCGGCGCCGATGCCTCCCACCTTTGCCGCATGTCGATTGCTCCCCTCGCCCATCGCGGTGTCGTGGAGGTGGCGGGCGCGGATCGCGTCGGCTTCCTCCAGGGACTTGTTTCGAACGATGTCGCCCTTGCCATGCCCGATTCGGCGGTCTGGACCGCACTGCTGACGCCGCAGGGCAAGTGGCTGGCCGATTTCTTCATCCTGGCCGAGGGCGAGCGGCTTTTGCTGGACGTCGAGGCCGCGCAGGCGGCGATGCTGGTGGCGCAGCTGTCGCGCTTTCGCCTGCGCGCGAAAATCACGCTGCGCGATGTCTCGGCCGAATTTGTCGTGCACGCATCTTGGGGCGGCGCCAAACCGCCGCCGGGGACGATCAGCGGGCCCGACCCGCGATTGGCCGAGGCAGGGTGGCGCATCCTCGCTCGCGCGCCGCTGCCAGCCGATGCGACAGCCGAGGACTACGATTCGCACCGCCTCACGCTCGGCCTGCCGGATGGCACGCGCGACATGATCGCGGAAAAATCCATATTGCTCGAAGGCGGCTTCGATGAGTTGCACGGCCTCTCCTGGACCAAGGGCTGCTACATGGGGCAGGAGCTGACGGCGCGAACCAAGTACCGCGGCCTGCTCAAGCGGCGGCTGTTTCCCGTGTCCGTCGAAGGCCCCCTGCCCGCCCCCGGCACGCCCGTACTGCGCGATGGCGTGGAAGTCGGCGAGATGCGCTCCGGCCGGGGCACGCTCGGCCTCGCGCTGCTGCGCATCGACGCGACCCAGGCGACGCTCGCCTGCGGGGATGCCGTGCTGCATCCGCGCCTGCTCGCCTGGATGGCGCCGCCGGCGCGCGAGAGCGCCTGAATGGCGCAGGATCACGGCCCGGGCGTGCGGATTCCGCCCCCGGTATTCCTGGCCGCCGTCATGGCTGGCGCCTGGGGGCTGGACCGGCTCTGGCGCATCGAGATCGGGCCGCCGGCGCCCGAACTCGGCGCGATGGTGGCGGCACTTGCCATCGGGCTGATCGGCTGGGCGATCCTGGTCATGCTGCGGGCGGGGATCGACCCGCGGCCCGACAAGCCCGACGCGGCGATGGTGGAATCCGGGCCGTTCCGCTTCGGGCGCAACCCGATCTATCTCGGCTTCCTGCTGATCGCGACGGGATTCGCCCTGGCCTATGGCACGCTGTTTCCCTGGATCGGCGTGGTCGTGCTGCACGGGGTGCTCGACCGAATGGTGATCGCGCGGGAGGAAACCTACCTCGAAGGCCGTTTCGGCGCCGGCTACCTCGCCTACAAGGCGCGGGTCAGACGCTGGATGTAGGCTGGCGCACCGCCGGCGCCTCGCCCTCGAACCAGCCGACATCCAGCGTCGCGACCTCCCCGAAGGGCACGCGGGCCTGCGCCGCCAGGCGGATGATCGGCCAGGCGGTGTAAGGCATCGATAGCAAGGGCCAGGGGTCGCGCCACTGCCAGCAGACGTCGCGCGTGGTTAGAAGGCGCTTGAGATTCGCCCCGAAGGGGCCACCATTGAACAACGAAATTTGTGTCTCCGTCAGGCAGGACCAGAATTGTTGGAGCTGCGTCTCGGCCCGGCAGGTCGGCGGCGGCGCGTCGGGATCGGCCACGGCGCGGGCAAGCGCCTCGGCGTCGAAGAAATGCAGGCCGCTGGTTGGGCGCGGGTTGCACTCGATGCCGAAGGGGCGGCCATCCTCCGCCAGGATCACATCGAAGGCGATGAAGCCGGTCCAGTTTGCAGCGGCAACGAAGCGGGCGACCCATGCCTCGATCGCCGGATGCTCGACGCGCTGGAAGGACACGGCGACCGAGCCCGACATCTGCAGACCGCGATATACGACCGTGCCGCGCACCCGCCCCTGATGCGCCAAGGTGCAGGTGCTGAACTCCGGCCCGCTCACGAAGCGCTGCACGATGCAGGGCGCGTCAGGATCGGGGTCGGGCAGGCCGACCCCGCGGGCGATGCGCTGCACGCCGCGGCCAGAGCAGGAATGCACCGGCTTCACCACCACATGACCCTCGGCCGCCAGGGCGCGCGCCTGCGCGCTGCCGAGCGGGGCGCTGTGCGGCGCGTCGATTCCGTGCTGCTGCGCGAAGGCGACGAAGCCGCCCTTGTGGTGAATGCGCAGCAGGATCTCGGGCGGCATGGTGAAGACGCGCACGCCCGTCGGCAGCAGCGGCGGCAGGTAGGCGACGTGCAGCGTCTCCTCCGACACCGGCACGACGAGGCTCACCCGCTCACGTCGCACGGCGGCCGCGA
>Ga0105045_10002302_pt1 | contig 16080 bp, 13 predicted proteins | sample MAT02_FD_78089 | JGI IMG/M metagenome (GOLD analysis project Ga0105045, IMG submission 78089) | Freshwater microbial communities from Lake Fryxell liftoff mats and glacier meltwater in Antarctica - MAT-02 (megahit assembly) | ecosystem: Environmental > Aquatic > Freshwater > Ice > Liftoff...
GCGCTGGCGAGGGCCCTCAAGGGTGTGGGCGCAGTGATGAAGACGACCTACGCCGCACGCTGAACGTAGAAGGTTGCGCGCCCAACGTGGCATCCTCTGGTGATGGCGCGTTATCAGCTGTCCACCGAACTCCCCGGCTACCTTCGCGACATCTCAAAGCAAGTCGAAGAGCATGCGCGCGGCTACGGCCTCGACTTCTTCCCCACGCTCTTTGAGGTCGTCTCTTATGACCAGATGAATGAGCTCGCGGCCTATGGCGGCTTCCCTGTGCGCTATCCGCATTGGCGCTTTGGGATGGAGTACGAGCAGCTCTCCAAGAGCCACGAATACGGCCTCTCGAAGATCTACGAGATGGTGATCAACAACAACCCTTCGGTCGCGTACTTGCTCGAAGGAAATTCTATCGTCGATCAGAAGCTGGTGATGTCGCACGTGGTTGGGCACGTCGATTTCTTCAAGAACAACTTCGCGTTTCAGGCGACGAATCAGGGCCGCGATGCCGAGACGGGTCAGCCCATCCGCAAATGGATTGACTCGATGGCGAACCACGGGGCGACCTTGCGTCGCTGGGCCGATCGCATTGGCATCGAGAAGATCGAAGAGTTCACCGATACGTGTCTGTCGCTCGAGAATCTGATCGACCCGCAGAAGCCTTTTGCGCCACCCAAAGCGCGTGAGGACAAGCGTGAACTGGGCCTTCTCGATGTGGAGCCAGACGACGACAACTACGGGCGCATTCGTGTCGAGCACGAGTACATGGAGGACTTCCTCAACCCCAAAGAGTTCGTCGACGCGCAGAAGAAGAAGCATGCGGAAGAGAAGGCGAAGGCGTTGCGCTTTCCGGTGAGTGCCGATCGCGACGTGCTCGGCTTCTTGCTGGAGCACGCACCGCTTGAGCGCTGGGAGCGCGATGTGCTCTCGGCGATTCGCGCTGAGGCCTACTATTTTTGGCCGCAGATGCAGACCAAGATCATGAACGAGGGCTGGGCCTCGTATTGGCACTCACGCCTGATGACCGAGAAGGTCTGCGATGACGGCGAGATCATCGAATACGCCGAGCGCAACGCTGGCGTGATGGAGACAAGCGGCGGGCGGCTCAACCCGTACAAGCTTGGCGTTGAGCTCTATCGCCATATCGAAGAGCGCTGGAACAAAGGCCAGTTCGGCAAGGAGTGGGAAGACTGCGATGACCTTGAGGCGCGTCGCACATGGAATCGCCGTACCGGAACCGGTCGCAAGAAGCTCTTTGAGGTGCGTGGCCTCTATACCGACGTGACCTTCATCGATGAGTTCCTCACCCCGGAATTCGCCGCCGAGCACAAGCTCTACGCGTTTGGTTACAACGCGCGAAATGACCGCATGGAGATCGAGACGCGGAAGTTCAAAGAGGTGAAAGAGAAGATGCTCTTTCAGCTCACGAACGCCGGTCAGCCCTTCATCGCCGTCGAGGAGGGCAACCTCGGCAACCGCGGCGAGCTGCAGCTCAAGCACGACCACATGGGGATCGATCTCCGGGTCGACTACGCCCGCGAGGTGCTCAAATCACTGGCGCGGATTTGGCGAAGGCCCGTCGAGATCGTCACCGTCGTCGAGAAAAAGCCGACCGTGCTTCGCTTCGATGGGCGCGAGCACACGCAGAAGCCAATCAAGTAGCTGGCGTGTCGGCACACCGGCCACTCCTCTCGCCAGGGCTTTGAAGCCCCACGTTTCTTCTCGGAGAATACGAGCAATATCGAGAAGCGACCCATGGCACGTGTCCTGCGTTAGTCTGCTCCATGACCTCATCTCGCGTTTCGAAGTGGCTCCCCAGTGCGTGTATTCTCGGGTTCGCAAGCCTTGCAATGGCAGGCTGTCAGACGACGACCGGCGAAGAACCGATGACCTTCGAAGAGGCCGCTGTTTCGCCCCTCGATCCTTTGATGGAGGATTTGGTCGGCCCACGGGACGATGAGACGAAGGCCGATGAGCGTCTGCCCATGCGCTTTGATCTTCTCGAGTTTCAATCGCCCGTTCGCAACCAGGCGAGCCGCGGCGTGTGCACCGCCTTCTCCACGACCGCGCTGATGGAGTCGATCTACATCCGCGAAGGCAGCATCGCGAACCCCGACTTCTCGGAGCAGTTCCTCCAGTGGTCGAGCAAGGTCGAGGGACGTCGCTTTCTCACCAGCGGTGGCTCGAACAACGAGGCGAACCTCGCCGCCATCACGCGCTTCGGAACGGTCACCGAGAGCGCCTGGCCCTACCAGACGGCAGCCTGGACGGCGACGAATGACCCAGGCTGCAGCATGCCTGAGGCGATGCGCCCGGTGCAGTGCCACACGAACGGCTCGCCACCTGCCGAGGCATTGGCCGCGCGGCGCTTCGTTCTTCCAGCCCATCGTGCGATCGCCTCCAGGCGCTCGAGCGTCCAGAGCTATATGGTCACGAACCGCTTGCCCGTCGTGATCTCGGGAACGTTCTTCTTCCAAGCGTGGAACCACGGCGGCACGATGCTCACGGTCAACGCGGAGAACGGCCGTCGCGGCGTCATCCAATATCCGAGCGCAGCCGATCAGACGGACAGCCTGATGCGTCGTGCAGGCCACGGCGTCTTGCTCGTTGGCTACGACAACGAGATGCGTATTCAGCGCACGAACCCGATGGGCCAGCCTGAGGTCGATGCGATGGGACAGCCGGTCTACGAGACGGGCTTCTTCATGTTCAAAAACTCGTGGGGCGCGACGCGCTTTGGCTCCGAGCAGGTGCCGGGCACGACCGTTCACCCAACGGGCTATGGCTGGATCTCGATGCGCTATGTCGAGGAGTTCATGGCCGCACACGTCGCGGGCATTCCGCGCTTGATGCGCTCAGAGGTCTGCAACGACACAATCGACAATGACGGCGACGGCCGCGCGGACTGCATGGACACCGACTGCGCGAGAAACGTCGCCTGCATGATGCCGCCCGTGATGGGCATGACGACCGCCACGCCGAACCTGCGGATCCCCGACAACAACACGACGGGCGTGGTCAGCGAGATCAACATCACCGAGCCAGGTCAGATCGCTTCGCTCGCAGTGGATGTCGGCATCACGCACACGTACCGAGGCGACCTCAAGCTCACGCTGGAGCATGCCGGTACCACGGTCACACTCATCGATCGTCAGGGCGGCGGCACCGATCATATCCGCGAGGCCTTCTCGCTCGCTGACTTCAACGGCACGGAGGCGATGGGCGTCTGGCGTCTGCGCGTGGTCGACACGTCGCGCACCGACACTGGCACGTTCGATACGTGGGGCCTTCGCATCACGCGCTGCGTAGGCGCGGCTTGTATGAGCGGCGTCGAGACGACCCACACCTTCCAGAATACGATGTCGCGTGCGATCCCGGACAACAACACGACGGGTGTCTCGACCGATATCGCCGTCACGCAGACGGGCACGATCTCGCGCATGAGCGTCACCGTGAACGCGACGCATGAGTTCCCTGCCGACCTCCGCATGGTGCTTCGTCGCGTCGGTGGACGTGAGGTGGTGCTCTTCGATCGTCAGGACACGACCGACACGAACCTCGTGCGTACGTTCACAGTGGACGCCTTCGTGGATCAGCCGCTTGCGGGCACCTGGCGCCTCGTTGTCAGCGACCGCGCGGCCTCGGATACGGGCACGCTGACGGGCTGGTCGATGGTCGCGGCGACCCGCTGATCGCGTTCTCAATCGCAACAAAGAGAGCGGCCTACGGGTCGCTCTTTTTGTTGGACGATGGCGCCAAAGAATTGTTGTTGTCCTATTGAAATAGGAATGAAAAAGAGCGGCCCGTCTGGGTCGCTCTTTTTCATGGTGGCCTCGAACGAAGCGTTAGGGGTGTAGGGCAGGGTCGAGGTTGCTGGATGTCGGCGCACCGGAGGCGTGGTCTTGAATCAAGCCGCAACCAAACTCAGTGCGCGCGTCCATTGGCGCATCGAGCATGCCGGGCACATCCCCTGGAAACCCTGAGCAGAGGAAGACGAATGTTGCTTGCGGAACAGCGCGTGAGGCGGCGATGTCCGAGCGCACAGTGCGACGGGCTGGGCTACCCGTCAGCGTGACCACGCTAGGGATCGTGGTGACCGCGAGGCCAAGCAGAGACTCGACCCCGCCCGCGGTGAGCGAGCCGCGCTGGCCCTCGCCCATCGATGTGAGACTGGAAACGCCTGGGATGGTCTGAACCAGCCCGCCATCCACGTAGCCGTCAGTGTCAGCGCGTGGAGCACCCACGACGAGGTCGTCCACGCCATCGCCATCGAGGTCGCCTGAGGCGAGTGAGTAGCCAAACTGGCTGTTGGTGCAGTCGACGAGATCGTTGGGTTGGCAACCAATGGCGCGGGCCGCGATGCTTGCGGGTGCGCCACCGCCGCAGCTGCCTGCAGTGAAAGTGTTGCCATCAAAGATGGAGACGACCGACTCGCCGGCGACCACGTTGCGATCGACGGCGCCGACAGCGAGATCGTCCACGCCATCGCCATTGAAGTCGCCGAAGGCGAGCTGTGAGCCGAAGCCGGCCCCTTCGCCGCTCAAACATCCCACCACCTGGGATGAGGTTCCGCTGGAGGCATCCCAGCTGACATCGATCACGACGACGCGTCGGCTGGCCCCCGAGCCAAACGAGGCCGCGAGGCGAAAGGGCGACGCCTCGGTGCTGGTCTCTGGACGTACGATCGCTATGGCCGAGCCGAGACGGTCCTCCGCTTGGAGCGTGAGGCCGCTGATGGTGAGCTCGTCTTTGAGTTGGCCATCCCCAAGATCCTGGCCGGCGTAGGGAACGGTTGGTCCCGCACCGGAATCGCGAATGTGACGGAGCACAAAGATCGCGCCCGCATTCCTTCGCGTCAGGGGCGCGCCGAGCACCGCAACGCCCATCTCATGCACACGTGGAATGCCGACCGCCGATGCGCCCCAGCCAAGGCCCTGCGCGAGCGAAAAATTAGACGAGCGTCCGCTCGCGCCCAGCTCGCACTGAAGCTGAAAGCCATCCTCTGCCGTTGTTGCACCGCGAAGCGCGGCGCCCGTTGTCACGAGGACACATCCGAGGAAATCCCCGGTCGTCGTGTGCACAACGGGCACAGCGGCCGCAGCCCGCATGCCGGCGCCACAGCGAAGGCGTCCGTCATCACGATCCAGGTTGGTACAGCCTGTGAAAATGGGACTAGCGACTAGGTTGTCTCGGAACTTCGCAGTGAGCTCCGCTTCCGATTCAGACGGCGCTCCTGGCGTACGCGATTCATCCGTGATGGCGAACGTGGCAAAGGTCGCGACCCCGAGGTCTGTAGAGTTACCGCCGACGTAGAGTCGCGTGCCTCGCGTGGGCGAGACGCCGGTGGGTGTCTCGTAGCCAAGGAGGATCTCGCCAAATCCAGGCCCAGGCGCGGAGGTGCTGACGCTCCAGACGGAGGCGCTCTGATCGAGAGCGATGAACTCATCCCACGGGTGAATACATCCCGCGACGGTAGCCACGCCGAGCACGCTGCTTGCGACCGCGAGGCGCTTGATCGAAGTGCGCATTAGAAGCTCCCCAGGACACTCAGTCCGACAGAGTCGCCTGTTGGCGAGAAGGTTGGAAGGACAGCCCAGTCGCGGGGAACGAGCACGTTCGCCTCCGAGTTCGGCTTGTCGTCGTAGATGGCGTAGTAGAGGCAGAGCGCGCCGAGCAGACCGGCCACGCCGTAGCCGGCATAAGTCCCGATCGAGAGGATGTAGCCCTGCAAGATGCGGTCGTCTCCAAGTTGCAACGTGCCCGCCAAACGCTCGCGATCGAGCTGAGTATAGAGGTCGTTGGAGATGACGTTGGTCGCGATGGAACCTCCCAGAAAGAGCGCCCCAAACACGCCCGCGAGGACAGATGCCGAGCGACCCATCGCGGGCCTCAAGCGCACTCGAATCGGACGCAGCTGTCCGCGCGCCACATCGACGATGCCGGTCCAATCTTTCATGTCGCTCGCACGGACGCGGACGTGCCTCTCGCCAGCGCTAACTTGGCCTTCCCAGGGCACGGCCCCGACCTGCACATCGTCCACATAGACGAGGGCGCCGCGCACGTTGCCGACGACGCGAATGCGACCGTAGTTCACGCGCTCCAGCGGAAGCTCAAGGGTCACCTGCTCGGCGACCACGATGTCGAAGTCGCGCTCTTGCATCGCGTAGCCAGGACGCTCGACCCACATATGATGATTGCCCGCCTGGATCGGCGTCTCGAAGGGCGTCTGCCCGCGTGAGCCCTGCTCGCGATCATCAATGTAGACCTGCGCGCCGGGTGGCGTCGAGGTCACACGCAGATAGCCGAGGAACTCGCCCTGGCTGAGGTTCAAGAAGAAGCGATTCAGCACGCCTGGCTGCACTTCGAAGTCATGCTCGAAGCGGTTGTAGTCGGGGTGCTCAATGAGGATGTGATAGCTGCCCGGATCGAGCGTCTGCGTCAGCGGCGAGGGGCCCGTCGCCACAACGTTGCCACCGAGCGTGACCGTGACCGTGGCACCTGTGGGCTCCGTCTCTACAGCGACGAGTGAGAGCAGCTCCTGCACGGCTGCGGCGCTTGGCGGCGCTGAGATGGCTTCTGGGTCCTCGCTCTCGATCGGCGCCGGGGTCTCACCTGCGGCGATCTGTTGCTCACGCTGCTGCCTCTGGCTCTCGAGCTCCAAGCGACGGGCCTCGATGCGAACGCGCAGCCCCTCGATGCGCGTCTGAACTTCTGCACGCTGCGCTTCGTTGGTCGCGGCGCTGACGAAGCGAACATAGAATTCAGCGGCGCGTCCAAGCTCGCCACCGTTCTCGTAGGCGAGGCCAGCGTTGTAGAGAAAGGCGGCGAAGGGCTGGATCTGAAATGCCGCCTCGAACTCGGCGGCAGACTCACCAAAGCGTCCTTGGAGGAAGTACGCCTGACCTTGCTCCATGCGTGTTCGCGCCTGCTCAAGCGAGGACCGCGAGCGCTGCGCATGTGCAACCTCTGGGTTGCCTATCCCGCTCCACAAAGTGAGTGCCGTGAACATCAACAACGCGAGGGGCAGGTGCACCAACCTCCGCGCTGACACAAACCAACCTTGACCAATCGAAGCTAACATTGGGGTCCTCCATGACGGGGCGCTCCGTGACGCGAATCCCCGAAGACTACACGAGTTGCGCCGGGGTTCAGTCGGTGATGGGGTAGCGAAGGCGGTGCGACTCGGTCTGGCGCATCACGTCGACGGTGAGCTCACTCGCCACACGCAGCGAAGACCACGCCTCATAGGCCTGCTCGGGCCGCTCGATCGCCATGCCGTTGACGGAGAGGATCGTGTCACCTGGCTGAAGGTCCACATGCGCGAAGAGTTCCGTGTCGCGAAGCTCCGTGAGGCGAAAGCCCACGAAGTGTCCCTCGCGCACATCCGGCTCGACGGCGACGCGCGAGAGGAATGAGCCAAGGCCTTGTCCGAGAACGACATCCAGCTCAGCGCGACGAATCGTGCTCGGGCTCGTCACGCTGGGCGGCGGGGGCTCAAAGCGCGCTTGCACGGGTGGCGTCTCGACGGGCGGCGCAGCGCTGCCACAGGCCAGCTGAGTGAGCGCGAGGGAGGATGAAAACGCGACGGTGAACGCGAGAGATGCACGCATAGGGCGGACGATGACCGGAGATTCATGCGCGGCGCCAGTTTCACGCAGGCTGCTCTGAATGGCTGTCTACGGGCGTTGGTCCTTTTGGTCGCGCGCGCCTTCTGCTACATCGAGGTCTACATGCTCGGAATTGGCTTCGGAGAGATGCTGGCGATCGCGGTTCTCATCCTGGTCGCCGTCGGACCGGACCGCCTCCCAGCGATGATCAAACAGGTTGCGAAGTTCTATCGGCAGTTCCGAAGAACGGCCGAGGACCTGCGAGCATCGACTGGCATCGACGACCTGCTCCGCGATGAGGAGCTGCGCGAGCTCGCGGATTTTCGAAAGCACAAGCTTGCGATGCTCGCGAAGCCCACCCCGAAACCGGTGGCTGAGGGCATCCCGCTGACGGCCGCGCCCATCCCGCTGACGGCCGCGCCCACGCCCATCCAGCCTGGCGTGGAGCCTGCCGCAGCCCCTGGCGTGAATGCGCAGACGCTCAAGACCAATGAGGTCGACCCAGGCCACGCGATGCTTGGCGCGACGCTTACTGCCGCTGCGCGAGGCCGTGCGCTCTCGCCGATGAAGGGCTTGAGCGAGAAAGAGCGTGACCTGGAGATGCCATCGGTCGGCGTCGATGTCGTCGAGGCACGCTTGCGTGATGCGCCGATGAGCGAAGAAGAAATGCAGGCACGCCGCGCGCGCCTCGAAGCGAAGCTCGGGAGTCAGCCGCTCGATATGCTGTCGGCGGTGAAGGCGAAAGCAGGAGTCCTCGAGTGAGCGCGACCGAAGCTGCCAAGAAGAAGGTCGACCCGGCAGACGTCGACCCCGAAGACGACATCGAGATGTCGTTCATGGATCACCTCCGTGAGCTGCGAACACGCGTCGTTCGCTCGCTCTGGGGGTTTGGTCCAGGCATCGCGATCGCCTGGACATTCCGCGAAGAGATCCTGAGCTTTCTCGCCGCCCCCTATATCGGTGCTTATCGCGCGCTTGGCATTGGAGAGCCCACGCTCCATTTCGCCAACCCCGCAGATATGTTCGTCAACTACATGATGATCGCCATCACTTGTGGCGGCATCTTCGGCAGCCCCTGGGCCTTCTATCAAGCGTGGATGTTTATCGCGCCCGGCCTCTATCGAAGTGAGCGCGCCAAGGCGATTCCCTTCGTCTTGCTCTCGACGCTCTTCTTCGTGGGCGGCGCCTTCTTCGGCTACGCAGTCGTGCTCCCGCCCGCGTTCGATGCGCTTTTCTCGTTCTCAGGTTCCGTCGGAGATCTGCGCATTCAGCCGACGATCATGCTCTCGGAGTACCTCGACTTCGCGCTGCGCATGTTGCTGGCGTTGGGCATCACCTTCGAGGTGCCGATCGTCATCGGCTTCATCTCAGCGATGGGCCTCGTGAACTGGAAGCAGCTCGTCTCATTCGGCCGCTGGTGGCTGGTGATCGCTGCCGTCATCGCCGCAGTGCTCACGCCCTCAGGCGATGCTGGGACGATGATGTTCGTGCTCGTTCCGCTCGTCGCGCTCTACTACCTCGCGATCATCTTCGCGTGGATGGTTGGGCCGACGCCGCCCGTGGAGCCCAAGCCCGAGGCGCCCGCGAAGGCTTGAGCTTGGCCTTGCTTGAGCAAGCGATCGCGTTGCTCCGACACCGCAAGCTGTCGGTGCTCACGGGCGCGGGCATCAGCACCGAGAGCGGCATTCCCGACTACCGCGGCCCAGAGACCAAGCGCCGCGCACGCAACCCGATTCGCTTTCAGGAGTACCTCAAGAGCGACGAGACGCGGGCCCGCTACTGGGCAAGAAGCATGGTCGGCTGGGAGCGCTTCTCGAAGGCCTCGCCCAATATCGGTCATCACGCGCTCGCGCGTCTCGAGGCTGCTGAGCGACTCACCGGGCTCATCACGCAGAACGTCGATCGGCTTCACCAGAGGGCAGATCACCACGACGTGATCGAGCTGCATGGCGCGCTCGCTGAGGTGCGCTGTCTTCAATGCGGAACGCTGGAGTCTCGCGACGCACTTCAGAGGCGCCTTCGCGCGCTGAACCCAACCTTGCTGGAGCGAAGCGCCGAGCTCGCGCCGGATGGTGACTCGGATCTCTCAGAAGACGCGCTGCGGGGTGTACGCATCGCGAGCTGTCTTCAATGCGCTGGGGCGCTCAAGCCCAACGTCGTCTTCTTTGGCGAGAACGTTGCGCCGGGGATCGTCGAAGACGCCTACGCGCGCGTCGAGAAGAGCGACGCGCTGCTCGTGGTGGGAAGCTCACTGACGGTCTTCTCCGGCTATCGCTTTGTGCGTCGCGCCGAGTCGCTCGGCCTGCCGATCGTGATCCTCAACCTGGGCCCCACGCGTGGCGATCCCCATGCGACGCTTACGCTCGATTCGCCCGCTGGGGAGACGCTCGACGCGCTCGTACAAGCACTGCTCTGACGAGTATCGTCCTTCGGATGACCACGCCCGCGTCTTCTGAAGCGACCACGAGCCCGAAGCCCGGGAGGGAAACACGCAAGCCCTATCTCTCGAGCACCTTCCTCATTGTGCTGGGTCTCTCCCTCGGTGTCGTGCTCGGAGGCTCATTCCCGCAGGACAGCTACCCGCAGGTGTACGAGTTCTTCCGCTTCCTCTCTCGCGCGTTCATCGCGCTGATCAAGGGCCTGATTGTGCCGCTGCTGGTCTCGACGATCATCGTCGGCGTGGCGCAGACAGGCGACATGAAGGCGGTCGGTCGCATGGGTGCGAAGTCGCTCCTCTACTTCGAGGTGGTGACCACGCTCGCGCTCTTCATTGGTCTTGCAGTGGCGAACTGGATGCGTCCTGGCGATGGGCTCCCGATCGATCTGAGCCTCACGCACTCGGGCCTGGCTCCGGCCGCGCAGCAGACAGGCTGGGATCTCGCGCTCCACCTCTTCCCCTCGAATTTCGCGCTCCACGCCTCGCAAGGAGACCTGCTGCCGATCGTCATCTTCGCCGTGCTCTTTGGCATCTCGCTCACGCGCATCGGTGAGCGTGGAAAGATCGTGCTCAGCTTCTTCGAGGCCGTCTCGCAGGTAATGTTCAAGTATACCGATATGGTTATGAAATTGACGCCACTCGGCGTCTTCGGGGCGATGGCCTATAACGTCAGCCATATGGCGGCGGGGCACTGCATGTCGGGGGCGGCGATCGATGTCTGTGCAGACGCCGATGTGATTCGTGGTTGGCCCGCGGTGTTCTATTTGATCGGGCGCTACGCCAAGCTCGTCGGCTCGCTCTACCTCGCGCTCATTTTGCTCTTTGTGCTCGTCTTTGTGCCGATCATGCTCGTCGTGAAGGTGAAGCCGCTCGCATACCTCCGCGCGATTCGTGAGCCCGCGATCACAGCGTTCACCACGGCTTCCAGTGAGGCTGCGTTGCCTCGCTTGCTTGAGGACGTGATCGCTTTTGGCGTGCCGCGACGTGTGGCTTCGTTCGTCATCCCTGCGGGCTACTCGTTCAACCTGGATGGCTCGACGCTCTACCTCGTGCTGGCCAGCGTCACGATCGCGCAGGCTGCGCGTATTGAGCAGTCGCTCACCGATCAGATCGTCATGCTGCTCGCGTTCATGCTGACCTCCAAGGGCGTGGCGGGCGTGCCGCGGGCGACCTTGGTGATCATCGCGGGCACCTGCGGCTCGTTTGGGCTTCCCGGCGAGGCGGGCGTGGCGATGCTGCTCGCGGTGGACGAGGTCATGGACATGGCCCGCACGACGATCAATGTGACGGGGAACGGCCTTGCGGCGGTGGTGATCGCGAAGTGGGAGGGCGTGTTTGGCGTGAAAGACCCAGAGCCCGACACGGTCGTGACGGTGCACAAAGACGCCTGACCGGATCGAAGCCGTTTACTTTCTTGCAACGCTTGCCCCTGGGAGGCGACACTGGCCGCGATGGCTGCCAAAGATCCAATCATCTGCCACGTCTGTGGATTCAAGAACGAGCCGAACACTGCTCGTTGCGTCTCTTGCGGCGCACGCCTGGAGGCTCTGCAGGCGGATTACACCGCCGAGGAAGAAGCGGCGCGCGCGAACCAGCAGGACGGGTTCAGTGTGCTCTGGGTCTTGATCGCCGCGGTCGTCTATCTGGCGATGCAAGCGGTGATCATTGGCGCCTTGCCGATGGTCATCCCGAGCTACGACCCTCAGGGTTTCGCAGGGCTCGCGATCAGCGTGGTGGTCTGGTTCTTCGGCGGCATCTTCGTGGGTCTGGCGTCACCAGGGAAGACCTTCATCGAGCCTGCCGTCGGCGCGCTTGTGGCATGCATTCCCACGATCGCAGGGCTGATGATGATGACGCCCGATGGCTTTGAGCCCTCGCTAATCGCTTATGCGGTCGGCGGCGTGATGGGCGTGATGCTCTCGCTCTTCGGCGCCTTCTTGGGCGAGCAGATCCAGCGCCGCACCCGTGGACACAAGAAGCCAATCAAGCGCTGAGACTTGCAGGGTGGCGGCTGGGGTGTGATACCGAAGGTTCTGCCGCTCGATTCACCTTGAGGCGAATAGAGTGTGCTGTAGTCGGTTAAGCGCATTGAGGTCATCGGCATTGTGCGGGTGGCCTCGCGCAACGGCGCTGTGCGCACGGAGCCCGCATGATCTACCTCTACGTCTTCGCGCTTATTCTTGGTGGCATCTTGCTCGGAGCAAGCCTCTTGCTTGGAGGTCACTCCGAGCACGACGCGGACGACGGGAGTATGCCCGCTGGGAATGGCGATCCGCAGGGCATTGAGAGCTTGGTGCTCTCGATTCTCTCGGTGCGGTTCTGGACATTCTTTCTGCCCTTCTTCGGCCTCTCCGGCTTGCTGCTGCTCGGCTTCGGGCTCGTGGAGAGCACTGTCCTTGTGGCGATCCTCTCCGCTTTGTTGGGGGTCTTCGCCGGTGCCTTCGCCACCTGGCTTGTGCGTGTGATGCGTGCCGAGTCGTCCGACAGCGCCGCGAAGGCCGGTGACCTCGTGGGCAAGACGGGGCGCTTGCTGGTGGGATTTGAAAAGGGCGGCACCGGCAAGCTGCGCCTCGACGTGAAGGGCGCCTCGCTCGATCTCACCTGCATCAGCATGGGCGATGAGGCGATTGACGTCCGCGACGAAGTCATCGTCGTCGAGGTCGAAGCGAACCGCGTGAAGGTCGCGCGCACGCGGATCTCGACGCCCTAGCGATTCTTTTCCGGTCGGGACTCTGGTTCCGACTGGGACTCTGTTTCCGATCGCGGGAACGCCATTTGATTGCGTTGCATGCGCAACGAGAAGGACATGAACGATGCAAGGCTTTGATCCCTACGCAGCTCCAGTGCCGGAGAGCTATCCATTTGGCCTCGACCCGATGCTCCTTTGGTACGTCGCGATCAGCGCGATCATCGTCGCGGGCCTGCTCTTTCTGTTCATCCAGTTCTTGCGGAGCTTTCTCTACATCGCGCGCCCGAATGAGGCGCTCGTGTTCTCCGGCCAGCGCTACACGACCGATGAAGGGCAGTCTGTTGGCTTTCGCATTGTGAAGAGCGGGCATCGTGTGGTGCGTATCCCCTTCTTGGAGATCGTGAGCCGCCTCGACATGACGGTCATCCCCGTCGACATCGTCGTCAACAACGCCTACTCGCGCGGAAACATCCCGCTGGAGATTCACGCGATTGCGAACGTGAAGATCCACTCGCAGGATAAATTCCTCCGCAATGCCGTCGAGCGTTTCTTGGATAAGAGCCGCTCGGACATCGAGCTTGTGGCGCAACAGACACTCGAAGGCGCGCTTCGTGAGGTGCTCGCGCAGCTCACGCCGGAGGAGGTCAACGAGGACCGCCTCAAGTTCGCCGAGAGGCTCATTCATTCCGTGGAGGATGACCTGCAGATTCTCGGGCTCCAGCTCGACACGCTGAAGATTCAGAGCGTGAGCGACTCGACGGGCTACCTCGACTCGCTCGGTCGTCCGAAGATTGCGGCGGCGCTTCGCGATGCGGAGAACGCGGAGAACCAAGCGACGCAGGAGATTCAGCAGGCGCAGTCGGAGATGACGCGTCGTGCAGAAGTGGCGCGCGCGAGTGCCCAGACGGCCACGCAGACCAAGCAGAACGAGCTTCGCCAAGTGCGTGCGCAGCTTGAAGGTCAGGCGCAGTCGATTGAGCGTGAGGCCGAGGCCGCAACGAAGACGGCGCGCGCCATGGCTGAGCGTGATCTGCAGGGCTTGCGCTCACAGCTTGAGCAGCGTCGCTTGCAGGTCGAGGTGGTCATTCCCGCGGAGTTCCAGCGACAGGCGCAGACGATCATCGAGCGGGGCTTGGCCGCGCAGACGATTGAGAATGGCCAAGCCCAAGTTGAGGTGCTCAAGGCGATGAGCGACGCATGGGCGACGATGGGCGCGCAGGCGCGTGAACTCTATGTCATTCAGCACCTCGATCAGATCGTCGGCGCCGTGGTGAACAGCATGGACGACGTGAAGCTCAACCAAGTGCACATCATCGATCAGGGCGATGGCGAAGCGCTCGCGGCCTATGCGGCCTCCTATCCGAAGATGGTTGGCGCAGTGATGAAGTCATTGCGCGATTCGACCGGCATCGACGTGACTGCGCTGCTCTCGGGTCAGAGCACGGCGCTCTCGACCACCAACCCCAAAGCTTGAGGAGAACATCATGAACATCATTCTTCCGCTTTTTGTCCTCCTCGCGCTCGCTGGCCTGGCTGTTCTTGCCGCGCTTGTGCTGATTAGAAACGTGCTCTACGTGAGCCCGCCCAACCAAGTGCTCATCTTCTCGGGGGCCTCGCCGCGCACGACGCCCGAGGGTCGCAAAGTGGGCTATCGCATCATCAAGGGCGGTCGCACGCTGCGCATCCCGCTGCTGGAGTCAGTCGATTCGCTCGACCTCTCGAATATGATTATCGAGCTTCAGATCAAGGGCGCCTACTCGCGCGGCGGCATCCCGCTCAATGTGCTGGGCATCGCGAATATCAAGGTACCGGGCGAAGAGCCCCTGATTCACAACACGATCGAGCGCTTCCTCGGCAAGTCGCGTGCGGAGATCATGGAAGTCGCTCGGGAGACGCTCGAAGGCAACTTGCGCGGCGTGCTCTCGAGCTTGACGCCAGAGCAGGTGAACATGGACAAGGAGGCATTCTCCGGACGCCTCACGGAGGAAGCCGAGCACGACCTCTCGAACCTCGGCCTCGTGCTCGACACGCTGAAGATTCAAAACGTGACCGACGACGTGGGCTACCTCGACTCGATCGGCCGTACGCGCTCGGCGGAGGTGCGACGCAACGCGCAGATCGCGGAGTCTCTCGCGAAGGCTCAGACCGCGGAGCAGAAGTGGCGCAACACGATGGAGGCCGAGCTTGGCAAGTTGGATGCGCAGCTTCAGGTGGCCATCGCCGACAACCAGCGCCGCGTCAGTGATGCGCAGACCAAGCGTGGCGCCATGATCGCCGAGCAGCAGGGTGAAGTGCAGGCGATGATCGCGCAGACCTCAGGCGAGATTCAGATGCAGGACGCGCGCATTGAGCAGGTGCGACTTCAGTTGGAAGCCGATGTGATTCAGCCCGCCGAAGCGCAGTGCATGCAGCAAGAGCAGCTCGCCAAGGCAGGCGCCGCGCGCATCACGCAGCAAGGCCTCGCGACGGCGCAGGTGCTCAAGAACCTGGCGATCACCTATCGCGCGACGGGAACGACCGGACGCGAGGTGATGCTCATGCAGAAGCTCGTGCCGACGATGAAGCAGATCCTTGGCTCGATGAACGATATGCGCGTGGATCGCCTGACGGTGATCGGCGGCGGCAACGCGGGTGGCGATGCCTCGCTCGCGAACAAGCTCGTCTCGACCAGTGAGCAGATCAAAGCGGCGACAGGCATCGACGTGCCCAAGCTGATTCAAGAGCGCTTCGGCGGCGCGGAGCCCACGCCAGGTATGCTGCCTGCACCGCTGCCCAAGCGCTGAGCTTGAACGCAGCGGATGGACGAACGAGAAGAGGGCGCTGTCGCCCTCTTTTTCGTAGTGCGGTGGGCTGACACACTGGCCCCTTCGGCGTTTCGACGACCGGGTGCTGACCTTGCTTTTTGGCTCGGGGCGGCTCAGCGGGTGAACACGAAGAGGAACGCGCTGTTGGTTTCCACTCCGGTGGTGATGCCGTCGAGCGTAATGAGCTCAGCGCTCTTGCCGACTCGATTCATGAAGCCTCCAATCCAGATGGCGCCGTCTTCGGGGTCGATGGCGAGCGCGCTCGCGGAGTTGTCGCCAAAGGTGCCAAACACGCGGCCGTTGCTTAATTGGGACACGCCATCGGTGCTGCCGAAGAAGGCTGCGCGGAAGAGTTCGGTTGAGGGAATGACGGTTCCGAACCCGAGGTCCACAGTGCCGCTCTGGAGGACCTCTGCGCCACGAGTCGCGACGCGCCGGAGTTGAAGGCTGGACATCGGGTCGATCGTCGCGGGAAACATTGTCGGGGACGCGGAGGCGAGGCTCGGTGGGAGTGTGAGGCGGAAGGGGAGGTATTGTCCCATCGCGGACACA
>Ga0105045_10002303_pt1 | contig 16074 bp, 11 predicted proteins | sample MAT02_FD_78089 | JGI IMG/M metagenome (GOLD analysis project Ga0105045, IMG submission 78089) | Freshwater microbial communities from Lake Fryxell liftoff mats and glacier meltwater in Antarctica - MAT-02 (megahit assembly) | ecosystem: Environmental > Aquatic > Freshwater > Ice > Liftoff...
GTGCCATTGACCTGCAGCCCAGGGCTGATGCTATAAATCGCGCGATCGCTCACATGGGCAGGCAATACAAACTCTGCCGCCGCCATAAACTGCACATCTAAATACAGCATGGGTGAGAACGTTTGGACTGGAGACACCAAATCAAAAAATTCTCCAGCAATGACCTTAATTACCAGGTTGCCCGAATCCCAAGTAGGAATTTCGGCAGAGGGATGATGCCGAAATGTTGGCTCGGTTTCTTCATCTGCGGTGGGTAAGGCAATCCAGGTTTGGATGCCATGAAGGGTGGATGTACTCGCGCGATCGCCCTCTGGAGTACGCTCCGAATGCACAATTCCTCGCCCCGCCGTCATCCAATTGACCGCCCCCGGTCGAATTTCCTGCACCGACCCTAGGCTATCGCGGTGCAAAATCCCTCCCTCAAATAAATAAGTGACCGTTACCAAATTAATATGGGGATGAGGGCGAACATCGACCCCTTCTCCCGGCGGAAAGATCGCTGGGCCAATGTGATCAAAAAAGATAAAAGGGCCTACCATGGTTTGCTCAGCATGGGGCAACGCACGTCTGGCCTGGAAGCCACCCATATCTTGAATATGGGGGTCAATAAGGCGAGCAATCGGATGGGGCATGAGTTAATCTGCAATCGTAAATATCAATCAGCTACTAGCAAGGTCATCAAGGGAACAGAGTTCATCAAGTCGGTGCGAGGGTTTAGGCATCCGTTCAGAGCATCCGTTCAGAGCATCCGTTCAGAGCATCCGTTCAGAGCAGGGTTGAGGTGATCAGGTCATCTCTGCCTGAGTGTCGGTTAACCGACTAAGCGCTGGGATACCCTAGACAACACGATAGACCTCTGCATCCTAATCATGGCTTAAGCTGATGAAGAGCAATGCCCCCAATAGGACACCCTAAGAGCTATTAACAGGGTAGGGGTAACCGGTTAAGCCCATACTGGCATATAGGCGCTCTGCAAGCACTGGGTATCAGATATGTCAGCGCTGTCAGAAAAGCATCGAGGAAAACCCATAGCATCCAAACTGTATCAAGCCTTGCGGAAATTCTCTGTCTACAGGCAGCACAATTCTCGGTGATTTAGGGAATCCTGACAATAGGGGACTCACCTCGGTGATCTGGCTGACCGCACGCTAACTCGCCACCAATCTTTCTTCCCGCAGTGACGATAGAGATCTTCACACCGAACCTTTATCGAACCTTTATCGAACCCTTGCTGGCGTGGGGATGGTAGGGGGATTTAATGGCGATCGATCCAGTCTTGCAATTCTTGGACGAGCCAGACGCATTCTAGTTCAGAGATTCCTTCGCGGAGGTTGAAGATTTCGCGCTCGGTGCGGAGAACGACGCTATTGTGGGAATCGCGCTTTTGCCAGAAGACCCCCAGAATTCGCTGAAGCGGTAGCGTGCGTTGGCCCCAGACAAGGCCAAGCGAGGTGCGTTTAATCTGGAGGCGATCGCCCTCCAACGTAATCTCTGTCTTCTCCAACAGCACGAAAAGCACCAAGATCAGCGTTAGCAACCCAACTCCTAAGGCCATTAGATAGGTCACCAAGGAAGACGTCAGCCCCAGGGATGCAAGGGAGAGCACTGCCACCCCCAAGACAACCAAGCCTACACAGCCGATGTTAAAGAAATAGCTCATTATCTCCCAACTGGCGGTGGGCAGAAGGGTGAACTGTAGACGATCGGGCGATCGCACGACCTGAGTATTGGATCGGTCTGGCTGCTGAATGCGGCGAATGCCAAGTTGCGCCGATGGCAAAATGCCCCGATCCATCACCTCAAGCGCCTCAAGCGCACCAGAAAATCGATTTTCCTGCGCCGAAGCCACTAGTTTTTCGAGCCAAGCTTTGAAAAAAGGGCGCACGATTACCGAATCAGGAAGCTGTAAGCATCCATTCCGCTGGGGCAAATCTGCGGGCGGGATGCCCGTTAGGAGGTGAATCAACGTGGCTCCTAGGGCGTAGAGGTCAGAGGCAGGCACTGCTCGTCCCCAAAACTGCTCTAGGGGCGCGTAGCCGCAGGTGCCCACCACCGTAAACGTAACCCCGGTCAACGCCGCCTTGTCTTGCACTGCCCCAAAATCGACCAGGTACACATACCCGTCATCCCCCAAAATTAAGTTGCTGGGCTTGATGTCGCGGTGCAGAACCGGCGATTCGCGCTCATGTAAATAGCGCAGAATATGCAGAATATTAATGCCGAACTGCCGCACCTCTTCTTCCTCAAACAGCTCGCCCTGATCGAGCCGCTCTTGCAAAGACGTGCCAGGGATATAGTCTTGCACCAAGCCAAACCAGACCACTTGGCTATCGATCGAAAAATAGTCGCGGTATTTAGGGATGCGCGGGTGATCGAGATCTTGGAGCACCTGGGCTTCACGCTCAAATAGTTTCAGCTCATCGAGTTGCATCTGTGGGTTAAAGGCCAACAGCTTCACGATGACGGGTTCTTGATCCTGCTGCTGGTCTAACGCTAGCCAGGTTTGGCGACTGGCAGCGGTGTGCCCCAAACGCCGTTGCAGTTGGTAGCGATCGCCCACAAGTTGCTGTGCTTCTAAAATCATGTCTGCGGAGAGGAAGGAGGTTAGGCTTGTCAGTAGGCTTGCACCTGAGGGGCGATCGCCAAAGACCACGAAACTAGGGGGCGATCGCCGCTCCATCCCTGGTCACACTCGATCCATAGATTCATCCACAGATTCATCCACAGATTCATCCATAATGCGATCGCCTGGTTTTACAGACGATGACTCCTCGTTTTAGGTTCCTACTAATTTCGCCCTTCCAAAAAGGCTTGGACGCGGCCATCAGGAGCCAAGACCACCCGCACTAGGGCTTGCTGATAGGGTTGCAGCGGGCTGACAAATGTTTCCCCAAGCAGTGGCATCCCGGTGCGATCGAGGGAAACAGCGGCGGCATCGCCCATGGGGACAATCTGCTGCAACCGCCCATCTTGGTCAATTAACACCCGATATTCTAGGGTGTCTACCAAGTCATCGGGGGGTTCCCAATTGCCTTGGAAATAATCTTGAATTTCTGCCAATTGTTGCGATAAATCTCCCGGTTCAGGCATCCCCAAATTGCGGTGGGTGCTAGGAGCCGTTGCCGCTGCAATCCCAGGATCCGTCCCATTGACCGCCTCATTGAGGCTGCGTGCCCCTGTCCCGATGGGGTCAGGGAAGTCAGGAGCCTGGGTCATGGAGAGGGAGGAATTGCCGCCCCCTTGAACCACAGGAGGATTGGGAACCTGGGGCGCTCCTTGGCTCGCGTCGCGGGGGATCGATTGGCGGGGAATGCCTGCAAACTGGTCGCCAGCGGGTGGCGGTGCTGGTTGTGGTGTCGCCTGCCCAGGGCCAAAGAGCGTCCCAGAAGGGAAGGGGAAGGCTCCACCCGGTTGTACAGACCCCGGCGCGGGCAGCGCGTCACCCTGGGCTGGCGGTGGCGCGGCGGGCGTTGCTATTCTTTCGGGGGTTGTTCTCCCCAGCCCAAAGTCTGGGGGGGCGGCGGCGGTGCTTTCGGCTGAGTCTTCGAGGGCAACGGTGCTGGCGGGGGAGGCACCCAGATCCATCACAAATTTGGCAATGCCGCCTGTGGCTCCAAGGGCTAGCACTAGCATGGCGGCGATCCCTGCCCAACGCCCAACGCGGTTGGCACTTTGGGCTTGGCTTGGCAGACTCAAGATTTCGGCGGCATAGTCTTCAAGGGCATCGGCTAGATCAAAAAGCTGCACCGCGCTGAGGCGAAGACTAGCGCCAACCGTTTCGTTGGCTAAGGTGCCTAAATGCAGATCATGGGCGAGTAAGCCTTTGGGTTCTAGGTAGATCCCGGTTTCATTGGAGAAGTTTTCGGAGCGCGGGAAGGTCAGAACCTTGGCACCCGTAGGGCGGGAACTGGCGGCAGAAATAGCCGTTCCATTCGCGACTTCATGGCCAGGAAGGGTGGCTCCTGCCCCTGACAGCGGGGGCAAGTTGGGAAGCAGCCGTTGCAGCATCGGGTCTTGGGGTTCTCCACCTAGCTCTAACAACCCCTGCACATAGGTTTGTACGGCCTCACTCAACCCCTCTAGTTGGGTGCGATCGCCCTCCAACCGCGCCAAATCCTGGGTTGGCTCTTTGGGGTCAGCAAAAAAGAGCTGAAATTGCACATCACGAAGCACCGTCTGATCAGCCCAGCGAGAGAGGGCAGAGCGGTTGGCTGCCACCTCTAGGGTGCAGGTGGGCGGCGTATATCGGCGCAAAACGGAAGTGGGCATAGGATTTTGAATGGGGTTCGGGTCTTACTCGGGTCTTACTCAGGTCTTATGGAGAAAACTCAGACGGTGGCTCAGGTAGTGGCTCAGACGGTGGCTTAGGCGATCACTTAGACGGTCACTTAGAAAGTTCGTAGGCCGTGGCAGGAACGTAGCAGGGTTGAACAGGCTCAGAACGTTAGCGATGAGTTTAATTGCTACCCATTAGTATCAACAGTATCAATAGCTATATGGTAAAACGGCTATTGGTACTAGCGCTAGGGCGGCAGTGCTCAACATGGCAGAGCGCAACCCAGCGCGGAGAGCTACTTGGCTCGATCGAGCAGCGCTAGCCACAACCGCCGAGACCCCGTAGAGGCACTGTAAAACAATAGATCAATCAGCAGTTTTAAGGCTAGATAGGCCAGATGATCAGGGGTTGTGTGAGCATCATCCATGCGTTCCTCGTACAGGTTGTTGAAGTTGTCGAGGTAGTCGCCGAGGAGCGCCGCCTCGTGGGGCGGGCGACCTTGCTCCGTCAGTTGTTCGAGGAGCATTACTGCTCGCCGGATGATCTCTTGGTGCTGGTGGGCTAGGTGGCAGATGATCAGCACGAGCGATCGCGCTTCTTCAACATCCATCCGTTTGCGCCCCTGTCCCTTCCGCAGTGGGCTAGATTGACGCAGCCGCCAAAGAGCCACGCGATCGCCCACCACATCCGTCAGCTTGAGGCTTTCGGCGGCATGGAGCATCGCCTCTGAACCCAACCCGGTGAGGGCTTCTAGAGCCAATAACACCAGATCAAGTTGTGCCTTGATATTGTCAAGTTGTGCCACATCGGGCTGATAGGGCAGCGCCAGATGCGACCAATTAGGATGAGAAACCGGAGGGTTGGCAGTCGAGGGCATATCTCTAACGTAAATCAAGGAATGAATACTGAAGCGGCGGTTACCAGTCTTGAAACGAGGCGTCTTGGAGAGACCAGTCTTGGAGAAGCCCACCCTAAGAATAACGAGCGTTGACGCCGCTTTCCGCAGCATTGCAGGGAGGCTCAACTCAAGTCATGCCCCAGCCTTGCACCGCTATCTTTGCTAGGCAATTGCATTAAGCCCAAGCAATCTGCCTAGAGCTATCCTATCGGTCTCTGACCAAACCCGTCGGATTCCTTTTGCATTCAACAAGATTTTAGGGGTTATGCGACGCCGATCTGTGACAGGTTTTCTGTTGGCTAATTTGTTGGCTAAAGGATTGCTATGGGAGCACGTGGGATGGCCTAAAAACCCCTTCAATCCACCAAATCTGCCGCCTGCTCTAAGTCTCAAAAAGTCTCAAACTCACCTAGAATCTGGCTGTGAATCAAACGTCAGGTTTTTATTGTCTAGAAATAAAACTTAAGAAAATTTACGCTCACCTCTTTTTTGATGAATCCTCTGTAAATCTTGGAAGATTTTGACCCAAAAAATCAACTAAGCGTAATACAACGGAGAAGATTAATTTTTACAAACTGTCATTTTTAGGCAAGCTGCTTTCTCACTAAACCTCGTTCTCGGTCTTTCCGACAGGGGATCTGTGTGACTCAATCTAGCAAGGCCGAAAGTTTTCCATTTTGCAGATTTTTAGATCTTTTTGAGATGGCTATTTGGATAGGCTTTTTCAAAAATGTGCCCTTGGTTTCGAGTGCATATCTCTCCTCAGGCCATCCATTGATGGGCTATTCCTGGAGAAGTTAGCGAGAAGAATTTTCATTGTCCGTGGAGCAAATCTATTGTCAAGACGCGAACCATCAGCAAAGGGCATCGAAGCAACTCTTGTAAGCACACTCTGGAAGCTTAAGTTATGGAAAAGGTTTTGTATATTTTGGGTGAGTTGACCGATGGTGATGTGGACTGGTTTGTTGCTGCGGGTAAGAAAACTTCTGTCTCGAAAGGATGCACGTTGATCCAGGAAGGCCGACCCGTCGATACGCTCTACATCTTGTTAGAAGGGGCATTGGTGGTGTCGATTTCAGCCATGGAAGGACGGCAGATTGCTCGTCTGGCCAGTGGTGAGGTAGTCGGTGAGATGTCATTTATTGATGATTATCCGCCCTCTGCGACGGTGGAAACCCTAGAAGATTCACTGGTTCTGGCTATTCCGAGCAAAGAACTGGCGGCTAAGCTCAAGCAGGATGCAGGTTTTGGCTGTCGGTTTTATCGGGCGCTGGCCATTTTGCTCTCCCAGCGTTTACGTGGGACGGTGCGCCAGTTAGGGACAGATAAAGATGGCGCAGAAACCAGCTGCGCGGTTTCTGAAGCCCAGCAACTGGCGATCGCCCAAACTCGATTTGAGCGTCTGTTGCGAGAGCCAGAGTTTGCCTAAGCCTAGCCAGATAACGGTAGTTGGGGGGCATGGCTCTGTTTTTACAGGGTTCTGTATTCATGACCCATTGCCACGGTAGGGCGATCGCCCTCCTTATCTTCATCCCTGCTCTTACTAAAAATCCCCGGCCATGGCCGGGGATTTTTTGATTCAGCGATCGCTCTAAGGCTCAACCTACCTTACTATTCTGACGACAAGCCTTTTCATCAGGCTATCTCGTTAGACTAAATTCATTAGACTAAATTCATTAGCCCAAACTCACTACCCCAAATCTTTTTTGAGAGTGACTTGTTTAGACCGAGAGCCGTCAGAACAGAGCGGCAGATGCTACTGAGGGGGCTTTGCTTTAGCGGATCCTACTGAGCTGAGCCGAGCGCTGCGTTGAAATGTAGAACGGATGGTTGAATCTTGAGTCTGGACGTTAGGCTTCCGATCTAAGCTGGATTGACCCAGACTGACACCGTAGGCAAATAGGGTAAACATAAAAAAAGTGTTTCAGAGAATATAATCTATTTCTGTTCTCATCATACCCGAGGGATGGCATCTGCGGTTCCACCGATCAGGTGAGGCGAGTGGGTGAGGTGGGAGCGGTTGATGGCTCTTTTTTTAGCAGCACTGATAGTTTTTTGGAAAGCTCTGGTAGTGGTCAACTGATCTCGAACCACTAGCGCTGTGTTTAACACGGGGGTTGGATGCGCCAGAGGGTGAGAGCCAATTCGGTGGGGATGAGGAGCTGGGGATTGTAGACCTGTTGCAGCGAAATGGGGCGGGCTTCGAGGCTTGTGATCAGCCTCTGGGAAGGGTTGAACAAGAACGTAGTGGGGGCGCAGCTTGCCTTTGCTTGGGGGGTTGGGGCTTGGGGGGTTGGGCGGGGTTGCCCGGATTCTAGCGAGAGGATTTGGATCGGGGTGGTGGGGTTGAGGGAATGGCTGAGGGAGATCAGATCGTAGAGGTTTTCGGGTGCGGTGAGGAGCCGGGCTGATGGAGCTTGGTTGATGAGGGTGGCGATCGCCCCATTGTGTAGATTACGGGATTTGAGATAGCGGGGCGATCGCCCCAGATTTCCTATTGAGGAAGCCAAGCTGAGGGTGAGCACGATCACCAGCACCGATGGCCACAGCCGCAGGGTCGGGCGACGAGGAAAGGACGGATGGATTTGTAAGCTGAGCCATGCCGCAATCAGCAGCACTAAGCCGATGTGGGCGGCAATCCAGTAGCGCGGGGCGGTGGAGCGCTGCCCACCCAAGAGGCTGTCAGCCAGCACCAAAAGCACGGGTGTAGGAAATGCCAGCGCCACGACAAAGCCCCATGTCCGAAAAGGCGTTTGCTGGATTAGGTGGCGGAGGGCAACCCCAAAAAAGCCAAGGATGACCACAGACGTGAGGATTTGGAGGACAGTGAGGGGGCTTTGGAGTGGAGCCACAGGGAAGTCAAATACTAAGATGCTCAGGCTATACAGCCAGATACCGATCAGGGCGGGGAGATCGAGGGATTGCTGCATCCAGGCAGTGTTGCGTTGTAGGGTATCCCATTGGCTGAGGATGACGACAACCCACGGGAGGAACGCAACGAGGCTGAGGGCGATCGCCCCCACCGCCCGCCGCATCGAGGGTGTGCTGCGTCCTTGGGCAACCCCCCAGACATAGACGGCCTGGGCTAAAACAATGGGCAGCGAAAGCAGCGAGGTATAAAGGGCCAGGGTCAGTGTGACTCCGTAGGCCAGCCACGATCGCCAATGGTCGCGGCGTAAGGCTCGCAACAGGCAACCCCCGGAGAGCAACAGCAGTAAGACCCAAAGGCTATAGGGGCGCGCTTCTTGAGCATAGGCAATAAACAGCGGTGATATTGCCATCAGCCCGACCGCTAGCCAACTGACTAGGGGTTGCCCCAGCCATTCTAAGCAGACCCAAAACAGGCAGGGCAAGGCCAGGAGGCTGAGGCACACGGATAGGCTCCGTAGGGCTAGGGGCGATCGCCCAAACATATCGGCCCAGCCCCGAGCGAGCAGGAAGTAGAGGGGGGCATGTTCAGGACTTTTGAGGAGGGCTTGGAGGGTGGCACTGGGGGGGCGATCGAGGGAGCCGTGAACCAGTTGGAGGAAATCTGCGGCGGTGCGAACAGATTCAGTTCCAGCAGATGCAGTTCCAACGGATTCAGTTCCAACGGATGCAGTTCCAACGGATTCAGTTCCAACGGATTCGACTCCAACGGATTCGACTCCAATCGCTGTAGATAGGCTTAGCTCCGTTAGTTCGGCTTGGGTGTAGCCCCCGACGCGCACGGCGGTTGCCACTTCATCCACCCAAAAAATTTTGGTTTCTAGGTTAATGAGCCGAAACGCGATCCCCAATAGCAATAGCCCCAGCCCTAGCCAAGCCCCTATCTTGCCCCAAGAAAGCTTTTGGGAAAGGTTGGAAAACCGCAATGGAAATGACTCAAATCGTCGCATAGCAGAGATCTTGGCCGTTGAGTAAGCGAGCGCTCGGTTAGGGCAAACAGGGTGGCAGGGGGTGGGGTTGCCACAGGGAGAGGTAGATGTCGCCCTCGGTCAGCAAGGTGGGTTGATAGAGTTCGATGAGGGTAGGGGAAGAAGCGTCAGCATGGGTAGGGAGACGAGCGCGGAGGGCAGGCGATGGGTTGAACCAGAAGGGCGTTTCGACAGTTGCACAGGAAGAGGCGGGGGGCGTTAGAGTAGACAACCACTGTTTTGGGTCAGACAAGATTTGGATCTGCACAGCGTCTGCCAATCTGTGGCTGAGGGAGAGCAGATCGAAGGTGGCGCTGGGTTCTGCTAGCAGGAGCGGGCGGGGGGCGGCGTTGATCAGGGCAGCGATCGCCCCATTGTGAATATTACGGGCTTTTTGGTAATCGGGCGATCGCCCCAACCCCAGCCCCACTGACACTAGGCATAACAATAGCCCGAACCCTGCAAAGCCACGGGCGAGGCGGGGGTGGGTGTGCCAGCCAGTGCCCAAGAAACCGGCCAAGGCTAACAGGATCGCCACTTGTGCTGGGAACAGATAGCGGGAAGTGGCCGATACTTGGCCTCCGCGCAGAGCATCTAACCCAACGAGCAACAGCGGCGTGGGCAAGGCCAAAGCCGCTAGCAGCCCCCATCGGGTCGGTGCAGTCGTTTGCAGGAGGCTGGCGATCGCCCATCCCATGCTCCCCAAGACCCCAGCGGCGATCGCCCCTTGCCCCAGCGCAGCAACACTGGGAACCGCCGCAATGGGCACATCCCAAATCAAAATTACGAGGCTGTAGAGCCACACCCCCAGCATCACTGGCCAGGGTAAGGGCGATCGCGCCCAAGTTGTGTTGTCTTCCAACGCGCCCCACTGGGTCACCATCACCGCCACCCAGGGCAAAAACAGCACGATCCCCAGCAGGGTGGCGAGGCCATAGGCTCGGAGCGTCTGACGAACCCGCCCCTGTTCATGCCACAGCACATAAATACCCTGCCCGACAAAGACTGGGAACGACAGCAGCGAGGTATACAAACACAGCGCCACCGTGAGGCCATACCCGACCCACCAGAGCCATTTTCCATGGCACAGGGCTTGAAATAAGGCTCCGGTAGACAGCACTAAGGCCAGTGCCCAGAGGCTATAGGGGCGGGCTTCTTGGGCATAGGAAACAAAATAGGGGGATAGCAAGACCAACCCCGCTGCCCAGCTCCCAGCCGCCGTCCTTGGAAACAGCAACCGCCCCAACCACGCCACACTGGGCACCAAGAGCAACCCCAGGCACACCGAAAAACTCCGAATGGCGGCCACCGAACTGCCAAAGAGCTGCATCCAAACCCGCGTCAGCAAGAAATAGAGGGGGGCATGTTCGGGGCTGTGGCGCAGGGCGTTGAGGGTATCTGACCAGGTGCGATCGCCCGAAAGCTGTTGATAGTGAAGTAGATCGGCGGGCGATCGCACGGCTCCATCGGCCAATTCCTGGACAATTTCTTGGCGGGCGTAGCCAGCCACCCGCGTTGCTGTGGCTACTTCGTCTACCCAAAACACCCGCGCCTCTAAATGGCTGACCCGTGCCCCAATTCCCACGACCATCAGGCTCCCTAGCAACAGCCAAGGGAGCATAGGCTTAACAACGGAACGGAAGGAAACATGCGGCATGAAAGGGCGATCGCCAACCACAGCAACAAATCGCTCTTAACGATACAGGCAGGCGTCCATTGCTTCAATGCATTTCTCAAAAATGCATTGAAGCAAAATTGAGGCGATCCCGTTTACACCAGCCCGATGAGTTTCTAGGGTCGAGCCAAATCTCGGGGGCTGTAGGCAAACAAACCTTGGGTAATCGCTAAAAATCCTGGAATAATAGAAAGAACCTACAGCGGTTGATCGCCGTAGCCAGTCAATCGAAGATAAATCGAGGATGCATCGAGGATGTATCGAGGATCTAAATTCCTCATCCGCTTCCTGCATTGACGAGGCATTGACAAGGCATTGACGAGTCGTGCATTCACAACAATGATGCAAATATGGGTCATTGACTGAGCCTGTCTAGATACGATTTTAAAGAGCAGATTTGAAGAGTAGAAAATAGTCTGAGCAAGGGGTTCATGCTAACCATTCGTAAACTGACCAGAGCCGTCTCCATCATGGCTGTTTTAGGGTTGATGGTATTTCTTTACCTTGGCCTCCAAGGGGAAGCGTTAGCCGCGACCCTGGCTCAAGCCGCACTCCAAGGCACAAGCGACCCCGCTCTCACGGGCCAAGTCGTCTTTACGCCGACGGCGGCTGGGTTGCAAATTGATGCCGAAGTCAGCCATGCTCCCCCTGGCTATCATGGCTTCCACCTGCACGCCAATGAGAGTTGTGCCGACGGCGGCAACGGGGCGGGTGGCCACTTCAACCCCGATGGCGTAAAGCATGGAAAACTGATCAACGACGGGTTTGAAAACGCCCATGCCGGAGATTTGGGTAACTTTAGCGTGGGCTTAGATGGCACTGGCGAATATCATCAGACCCTTCCCGGCTTAGGGCTAACCGAGGGAGAACATGCGATCGCCCACCATTCTGTCATCCTTCACGCCAATATTGATTCCTATGCCCAACCCACCGGAGATGCTGGTGGCCGCATTGCCTGTGCCCTCATCACCCTCAAATAACGGCGATTTCAAGCACAGCGATTTCAAGAAGACTAATCCCCAAAAACAGGCGTAGATTTTAGCTTTTCTATCCGCTGCTTTGCACAGAATGCGGATACAAAATGCGGCGGCAGAACCGGGCATTAAGAATCTGACTGACGCCGCAGCATTGTGTTGAGAATTTGTTCGATCATGACCTTATCTTTTGCTAACGGAAGCGCATTAAGATACTGAGTTAGATCAGGAATTGCATCGGCCCAGCGCCCTTTTTCATAATAAATGAGGCCGCGATCGCGCAATTCTAAGCTAGCCTCTGGAAACAATAATAAAATGCGCTCAATGGCAGCTAGGGCGCGATCTAAATCTCCTTTGCGGACGTAGATCATTTTCAGGTTGGTTAGCATCCGTGCCAAAAACTGGCGCGGGCTGACCTCCTGAAAAAACTCGGGGCGCAACTCGACAGGTCTGCCAAACACTTCCCTCAGGCGATCGCCACAATCTTCAGGAAACATCACCTCACCTTGGTGAAATGCATCAACAAAAACTTCCATTTCATCGAGGGTCGGGCGCATTAGGAAGTGCCCCGGCATCCCAATTCCAACCATCGGAAAGTCAATCCGCCGCGCAATTTCTAAATACACCAGCGATAGAGTAATCGGAATCCCCCGGCGACGTTCTAACACCCGATTTAAGTAACTATTCTGAGGATCATAATAATCGTCGGTGTCGCCAGTAAAGCCTAGTTCTCCAAACACATAATGGTTGATTGTTTGAATGACTTTGAGTGGATAATGCTCATCTGGAAGACGCTTTGACACCTCCGAAGCTAGGATATCAAGCTGGGTGAGATAATCTCCTACCACCAACGTCGGATAATCTTCTTGGGCTAGGTAGAGCGCCGCTTTAGCAAGGTCTATGCAGGCATCAGGCTGACTGATCTCTTGCAGAAATTGCCGCCGTGCCAATGAATGATTCATAACAGAGTAAATCTAAGAAGACCAAGCATAAAAAAAGTCTATCTACTGGGAATTAGGCTGATCAAAGGATTAAGCTGATTCAAGAGAAGCTCAGCTACCCAATCTTCACGAGACAAAACTAGAGCAACCCCTAGCAATTTGCCTCAAACTGATCAGTTACGACAGGGGATTCAGCATAGGTGATTTAGGACGGATGACTTACAAACTATTGATCAAACTATTGATCAGGCTATTGATCAGGCTATTTATAAAGTCTCCTAGTCCTTGGATACTTGTTTGCAAGTAAACGAGATCTCAAACACTTTAGAACTTTATAAACAATCTCGTAGAATTTAGACTTAGGACTGACGAGACTTAGGACTGATGAGATTTAGGACTGACGAGATTTAGGACTGATGAGATTTAGGGCTGACGAGATTTAGGACTGATGACTAATGAGCCACTCTAAACGGGCTTTGGCTAGTTCTAACTTGTTGAATAATTGCGGATTCAATGTATCTTCTTCCGGCAAAATGGAGTTATCGTCGGTGGAGTGGTCAAAATCGCCTAGGCGGCTCACCGTATTTCGCAAGCGATCGGATAAGAAAGTGGCGATCGCCTGATAAAAGTGAGAGGAAAATGAAACGTCTTGAGATAATTTTGTATTGAGTTGCATCCTAGGAATAGCCCAAACAATAGAATCTTCGAGGGCTTTGACGGTGGCCGAAGGTGGACGCGAATCAATGAGCGAAATTTCGCCCAAGACTTCACCACTACCAATTCGGGCAATTTCTTTACCACCCGTCGCTTCTACGGACACAGAGAAAGTCCCTTTTAGCACAATATAGAGGGCGTCAATCCGTAGCCCCTCATTGATTAAGGTACTCCCTGCCAAAATGTTAGTATGCTTGCCAGATGTCAGAAACCATTCAAAGTCTCGATCATTAATGGCTGCTAGTAAATAAAGAGCTTTTCTCATGAACCTAACTCATAGTTGTCAGAACCCATAGCCTCAGCGAACGTTACTAGTGGCTATGGGGAGGAACAATACCGATCAACAACGGTAGACAATTATTATGCAGCTAGTAGGCCGTTAATGAAACCTAGAACATATTTTCCAAAACATATTTTATTGACAGATAAGCTTTAACATCCAAAGGAATGGCCGTATGAATGAAGGCGAGCCATGCCCTTCGATGAATCTGGAGTTCCCATTGACCCTATTGAAGAATCGACGCATCAAGGATTTATAACCCTTCTGTTTCCCTATCTCCACTATCGTCAATTGAGTCAATTGATTGGATTAGCCGGGTATTGCTTTCTTTAGGATAGTTGAATTTAAGATGCTGAATGTAGCCCCATTCAAGGTTTTTAACGTTTGATTTCTATTATGAGAACTCTAGAAACAATTGGGGTGCTCAAATTCTAAAGTGGGTTGCCCGCTTGCTCGTCTCCTGATAGATGGCCATGCCCACCTGTCAGGGGGAGTTGGATTAATCAGCGTGATAGTCGTTGCCTGAGCCATAAATCCAGGCATCGAGGCGGCGGTGCCAGCGATATTGGGCTAAGGGGGGCAACGTTTTAATCCATGGGAGGAGCGATCGCCCCAATCTTTGTAAACCCGCATAGGCACCCAAATTGGCATAATGCCAGAGCCAAACTACCAAGACTGGCAATCCTACCTGGGGCAAAATCTGGAGCACTAATGCGGGATGAAAGAGGGAGGTACGCCCCAGGGTTTGGGCAAGGGCAGGAAATTGCACTACATCTTGGAGAAAGGGCTTCATTACTGGATCTCCCAAGGCTTCCATCTCTTGGAAAACCGCTGATAGCAGAGCATTGATCTGATTATCGGGCAAGGTTTGCCCCACCCGAACGCTCATCGATTGCTGAAATAGCCAGGTTACTGAAAGGCTCGGTTGGTAGGGTTGCAGCCATGCCAAATCCTTTTGGCTTAAGGCATCGAGGCTAAGGGCTTGCTCCACCCCTGGTACTAGGCGAGGTAGATGTCGCAGCATGGCACCAAACCCGCCAAAGCTGAGGGGCGACTGGTTTCCGCTGCTGTCGCCCACATGTAGGATGCGATCCCAGGGCGATCGCAGGGGGCTGTCGCGGTAACACGGGAAAAACCCAAAGAGGGCACGCTGGAAGCTCAAATCAGCAAGGGCTACCTGCTGATAATCGGGTAAGAGGCGCAGATAGTCTTCAAATAAATCAGCTAGGGAGGGGCGATCGGGGTGGGTATCGATATAGGTAAACAGGTAGGTGGTGCGGCCATCCCGAGCGGGGAAGGCTTCCCAGAAGTACTGGCAATGATTTTGGATGGGGGTAAAAGACAGAAATAAATCCCCTGTAGAGTTTTGGGGATAGCCTTGGGCGCAGGTGCCGACCACTAGGCAAATGGCATCGGGCGGTTGCCCCTGACGCGCTTGCTGGGCGATGGGCGAGAAGTGGCCCATGGCATCTACCAATAGCCGCGTGTTGAGGGTGAACGAGGATGAATTGTCCGCCGCCGTTTGAGCGGTCACTTGCACCCCATTGGAATGCAGGGTGGCCGATTGAAAGGCCGTGTGCTCCAAAAGGTGGCCTCCGGCGTCTAAAAATTTTGTTTTGAGGGTATCGAGCAAAATGACGGGATCGACGCCGATGTTGAGCACATCGCGCACCCATACTTCGATGCCCTGGTGGAAGGCGATACGTCCGGGGTTATAGGAGGTGGCGATCGCCCCTTCTAGCTCGTCCTCCGACAACAGTTCTAGCTCCACCAAAACCTGCAATTCTTGGCGAGAAATATTCCACTCTTGGTCGCGCCCCCGCAGGCTTCCCCGCTCCATCAGCAAGACTCTTTGCCCCCGACGCACCAGCGCCCATCCCAGCAAAATCCCTAACGTACCGCCACAGATAACTACATCCCAGTCTATCTCTGCCAACGGGGTCGTGGTGGACTGGGCATCTGCATGGATCACAGAGGGCACTGGCAACTGACCATCTTGCCGATAGCGCTGCCACAGGGCATCGGCGCGCTGTAACCCGACCAGGGGATCACCTGGAATTGTCGCCAAAATTGTCTCTGTTAAGGTCATGGGGATCAAAAGATGAAACAAACAATGGATTAGAATCCCAATCAGCCGTATCAATCAAAAGCGCCCCCGCCCGATCGAACTAGGCCGAACTGGGCAGAGAGCGCTATTGGGATATGTCTATCAACCAGCATCTATCAACCAGCATCTATCAACCAGCATCTATCAACCAGCATCTATCAACCAGCATCTATCAACCAGTAATCAACCAGCAATTGTAGAAATGGCTAAACGCGCTGGAGATCTGTCAACTAGGCTCCAGGAGTTTGGAGATTGCTCAAGCCATCGACAATGCGAGCAGATTCGATGCGATCGCCCTGTTCGATCTGATCCA
>Ga0105045_10002304_pt1 | contig 16074 bp, 12 predicted proteins | sample MAT02_FD_78089 | JGI IMG/M metagenome (GOLD analysis project Ga0105045, IMG submission 78089) | Freshwater microbial communities from Lake Fryxell liftoff mats and glacier meltwater in Antarctica - MAT-02 (megahit assembly) | ecosystem: Environmental > Aquatic > Freshwater > Ice > Liftoff...
GCAGCGTTGACTTCGTTCAGCCGCAGAACTTTGCGGTCGTAGTCAAAGATACCCCCGGAGCTGCTGGGTGCGTTCGCTCAGGTCGGCTAGCAGCGTGCCGATGGCGTTGATCTGTTCGGTGTCCATGGGCGTGATTTTGCCCGGGATTCACTGGCGCCTCGGCGCGGCTTGACGCATCAAGCCAAGAAGCGCATCAGCTCGGCTGCCAGCGCTTCGGGCTGGTCGTGGTGCAGCATGTGGCCGCAGGGCGAGAGCAGCGCGCGCTGCACCTGGGGCACGCAGGCCAGCCGGGCTTCGAAGTCGGCGCGCGTGTAGCGCTGGCCCCACCACCGGCTGATGTCGGTGCGATCGCCTTCCACCCACAGCAGGGGTGCGCTGATCTGTCGCCACACGGCCATCACCTCTTCCAGCCGGTACAGCACCGGGTTGACGCGCTTGTGCGCCGGGTCACCCAGGATGTGCCAACGCCCGTCGGCTGCCGGTGCCGACCAGTGGTGGGCCAGCCAGGCGGCCTTGTCGGCGGGCAGCAGCGGGTTGTTCTTCATCAGCCGCTGCGCCACGGCGGCCGCGTCGTCGTAGGTCTGCAGACGCGCAAGGGTCTTCAGTTCGTCCAGCCACTTCAGCAGCCGGCGGGGCGCGTCCGCAGGCTGGGTCTCGGGCATGCCGAAGCCTTCCAGGTTCACCAGGCGGCGGATGCGCTGCGGACGCAGGCCGGCGTAGTGCATGGCGATGTTGCCGCCCATGCTGTGGCCCAGCAGGTCGACCTGCGGGAAACGCTCTGCAGGGGCGAGCGTGTCAAGCAGCGCTTCCAGGTCGGCCAGGTAGTCGGGGAACCAGTAGGTGTCGGCGCCGGGCGTGGCGGTCAGGCCGAAGCCGCGCCAGTCTGGGGCGATGACCCAGCGCGTCTGGCCTTCTGCCTCGGCCAGCGCATCCACCCCGAACTGGAACGACGCGCCCACGTCCATCCAGCCATGCACCATCACCAGCGGCGGGCGTGTGGGCGTGGCGTCGGCAGGCTGACCCCAGGTCTGCACGTGGTACTGCAGGCCGCGCACGGGCAGGTACTGCGACTGTGCGTTGTGACGCGGGGTGTACGCGGCATGCTCAGGTGCGCCAGAAGCGGTGGTGTCGACGGTGGTTTCAGCCATGGCTGCACTGTAGGCGCCCTGGTCGCCGTGCGCTGTCTGGGGCGCGACATGGGGCGCAAAAACGGGGCGCAAAAACGGGGCGCAAAAACGGGGCGCAAAAACGGGGCGCAATACGGGGCGCGACAAGGGCGTACAACACCCGCCAGGCTCTGACAATGCAGCATGCCCACCGACTTCCACATCCGCCCCGCCGAGCCCCGCGACGTGCCCGCCGTCCTGGGCCTGATCCGTGAGCTGGCCGAGTTCGAACAACTGCTGCACCTGGTACAGGCCACGCCCGAGAAGCTGCACGCGCAGCTGTTCGGCCCGCGTCCGGCGGCCGAGTGCGTGGTGGTGGACGTTCCCGCCGACCACGGTGCCGGGGCTGGGGCACAACAGGTTCAGGTTCAGGTTCAGGTTCAGGACCAGGCCCCACCGCTGGTGGCCTTCGCCCTGTTCTTCACCAACTTCAGCACCTTCCTGGCCCAGCCGGGGCTGTACCTGGAAGACTTGTACGTGCGGCCGGCGCAGCGTGGGCACGGCCTGGGCAAGGCGCTGCTGCGGCACCTGGGCGCGCTGGCGGTGGAACGGGGTTGCGGGCGCTTCGAGTGGAGCGTGCTGGACTGGAACGAGACCGCCATCGGCTTTTATCGCCGCATGGGCGCCACGGTGATGCCGGACTGGCGCATCTGCCGCATCACCGGCCAGCAGCTGCAGGTCTACGCCCGCGGCTGAGGCCAGGCGCCTGCTGGCGCCAGTGACCGCTTCAGACCACGCCTGCGGCCAGCAGCTTTTCGGCGGTGACCGAGACGTTGATGCCCTTTTCGCCCACGATGCCGACGATGGCATGCGCGCGGTCGCGGGTTTCCATGCGCAGCGGCTGGGGCAGCGGGGTGCCGCGTGCGTTGGTCAGACAGGCCACCAGGGGCGTGGTGACGGTTTGACCGCGCTGCACCACGATGGCCAGTTCGCCCGAGGCCAGGCGCACATGGCAGCCCGGGGGGTAGATGCCGAATTCCTTCACCAGGGCCGCCGTCATGGGGTGCCCGGGGTCCTGCATGAACATCTGGCGGCCGGCCATGTCGGCGGCCATGGCCGTGCGGTAGCCACGGGCCGAGAGCTTGGCCGTGTAGGTGTCGGCGCGGCGCACCAGCGAGGCCAGCGCACCGACGTCGCTGCGGCCGCTGGGGTAGCCGCTGCCGTCCTCGCTTTCATGGTGGTTCAGCACGGCCTGCAACCAGTCTTCGTCGGCGACGCCGGCCTTTTCCAGCATCTGCACGCTGCGCATCGGGTGCGATTGCAAGGCGGCGCGTTGCTGTGGCGTCGGCGGCAGGCTCTGGCGCGCCAGTTGGCCCTGCAGCTCCAGCATCGACAGGTTCATCGTCAGCGCTACCTTGAAGCCCTTGACAGCGTCTTCGGGTGACCAGCCCACACGCTGGGCCACCAGCCAGGCGGTGATGGCGGCATGCAGCGAGCGCTGCGCGCCGTAGTCGACGTCGGCATTGCCCTGGCGCAGGATCTGGAAGATCGCCAGGTCGGGGTCGCGTTCTACCAGGCTGAGAACCGGTGCTGACGCGTCGTCCAGCGCTTCGCGAAAGCCTTCCTGCCCGGCCTGCATCAGCGTGCGGCCCACGCGGTTCAGGCACTGCCCCCACAGCTTGGGCAGTTGTTCACGCGGGGCCTGCATGATGCGGTCACGCGCGCTCATCAGTTCGGCCAGGTCCACCAACGCACCGCGCGTGAACAGGGCGTCCAGCTGCTCTTGTGTGTGCACGGTGTGGCCGCGAACCAGCAGCAGCGTCTGGTCTGCGTCGCGCACGCTGAAGGGCAAGGGCACCCCCAGCTGGATGCGTGCGCGGACGGCGGAGAGGGCTGCAAGTTGCATGGGGGCTGTTCCTGAGCGAACCGTGGTGAAGTGAGGGCTGTAGAGCTGAATTTCGGCCCTGGCGGTCTGAACTTGACGGTGGCTGACTGTGTACGTGGTCTGTTTCACGAGTCGGTCGATGAGCGTGCAGGCGCGACAATGGCGCCTCTGCACCGATCCCGGTTCCGGCCCTTCCAACATCCTCAGCACCATGGCCCATCTGATCGTTCACGGCGGCACCCCGCTCACCGGCCGCATCGTGCCCAGCGCCAACAAGAACGCCGTGCTGCCCATCCTGTGCGCCACGCTCCTCACGCGTGAACCGATGAAGCTGCTGGGCATCCCCGAAATCACCGACGTGCGCAAGATCCTGGACATCTTCCGCATGCTGGGCAGCGAGGTGTCGGTGGACTACAGCACCGGCGTGCTGGAACTGCACCATCAGCACACGGCCTTCGACCCTGCCACCCACCATCTGCCCGAAGAGATGCGCAGCAGCATCATGCTGGTGCCGCCGCTGCTGGCGCGCTTCGGCGTGGCGCGCATCGAAAACGACGTTCAAGGCTGCACCCTGGGCGTGCGCGAGATCGACCCGCACGTGGAGGTGATGGAACGCTTCGGCGCCAGCGTCGAGCGCCGGCGTGACGCGCTGATCATGCGCACCGCCGACGGCGGTCTGCAGGCCAACCACCACTGGCTGGACTACGCCAGCGTCACCACCACCGAAAACTTCGTGCTCTGCGCTGCGCTGGCCATCGGCAACGGCGGCACCAGCACGCTGATGAATGCCGCCAGCGAACCGCATGTGCAGGAGTTCTGCCAGTTCATGGTGATGCTGGGCGCCAGGGTTGAAGGCATCGGCACCAGCCGGCTGACGGTGCACGGAGTGACCAAACTCGGTGGCGGCAGCTTCACCTTCGCAGAAGACTTCCACGAGGCCGTGACCTTCATGGCGCTGGGCGCCATCACCGGCGGCTGCATCACGGTGAAGAACAGCGCGCCCGAGCAGTTCCCGCTGATCGACCGCACCTTCGCCAAGTTCGGTGTGCAGGTGGTGCACGAAGGCGGCTGGAGCCACACCGTGGTGGACGGGCCGCTGCGCGTGAAGCAGCCCTTCACGCCCAACATCCTGCCCAAGGTGGAAGCCGCGCCCTGGCCGTATCTGCCGGTCGACTTGCTGCCCATCTTCGTCGCCCTGGGCGTGCGGGCCGAGGGCAGCATGATGTACTGGAACAAGGTCTACGAAGGCGCCATGGGCTGGACCAGCGAGCTCAGCAAGTTCGGCGGCCACGCCTTCCAGAGCGACCCGCACCGCATCATCACCTTCGGCGGCAAGCCGCTGAGCGCGGCCGAGGTGGAAAGCCCGTACATCATCCGCGTGGCGATTGCGCTGCTGATGCTGGCGGCCAGCATTCCGGGCAAGAGCACCATCCGCAACGCCACGCCGGTGCGGCGCGCGCACCCGCGCTTCGCCGAGAACATCCGCGCTCTGGGGGCGCAGATCGAGTGGGTGGAAGGCAATTGAGCTTGTCGGATTGACCCTGCAGCTTTGAGCGGTCGATGGCCAAGAAAGACAGGCACGTCAGCGAAACCCCGGCCACTGCCTGGCTGAAGGCCCACGGCGTGGCCTTCAGCGAGCACCCTTACGAGTACGTGGACCACGGCGGCGCCGCCGAGAGCGCGCGCCAGCTGGGCGTTTCAGAGCACAGCGTGGTCAAGACCCTGGTGATGCAGGACGACAAGGCACAGCCGCTGCTGGTGCTGATGCATGGCGACCGCCAGGTCAGCACCAAGAACCTGGCGCGCGCCATCGGCGTGAAGAGCGTCGAGCCCTGTACGCCTGAAGCCGCGCAGCGCCACAGCGGCTACCTGGTGGGCGGCACCTCGCCCTTCGGCACGAAAAAGGCCATGCGGGTGTTCGTCGAAGCCTCGGTGCTGGCGCTGCCGCGCATCTGCATCAACGGCGGCCGGCGTGGCTATCTGGTGGGGCTGGCGCCGCAGGTGCTGACACAGCACTTGCGGGCCTCGCCAGTGCACTGCGCGCTGGGCTGAACAGCCCACAGGCAGCCCACAGACAGCGCACCGAGACGGTGCTTGGCTACGACCGCTGCGCTGCGGCGGTGCATGGGCGCGGACTGGCCCGTGAAAACCCTTGAACTCTGAGCTTGGTCCGCGACGGCTGGCCTTACGGTGCGCTGGTGCGGCCCGCGTGGCCGCTGTTGAACCCTATGACCTCGCCCGACGGGCGCGCCCGCGCTCAGGTCCGCCCGCCCATGAATCAGCCTCTTGACTTGCTGTGGATCGTCATCTGCGCGGCCCTCGTCTTTCTGATGCAGGCCGGTTTCCTGTGTCTGGAGTCGGGGCTGACGCGCAACAAGAACTCGATCAATGTGGCAGTGAAGAACGTGGCCGACTTCGCCATTGCTGCGCTGGTGTTCTGGCTGGTGGGCTTCGGCCTGATGTTCGGCCCCAGCCTGGGCGGCTGGGTGGGCAGCGGCCTGTTCGGAATGATGGACCAACTGCCTGCCGACCCCGAGCTGGGCGTCTTTTTGCTCTTCCAGATGATGTTCTGCGCCACCGCCACCACCATCGTGGCCGGTGCCGTGGCCGAACGTTTGCGCTTTGGCGCCTACCTGGGCATCTCGGCCCTGGTGTCCTTGCTGATCTACCCCGTGTTCGGCCATTGGGCCTGGGGTGGCGCCTGGGGGCAGGGCGAAAAGGGCTGGCTCGCAGCGCTGGGCTTCGTCGACTTCGCCGGCTCCACCGTCGTCCACAGCGTCGGCGGCTGGGTGGCGCTGGTGGTGGTGTTGATGATCGGGCCCCGGCGTGGCCGCTTCCCACCGGGCGAGGCTCCGCGTGTCATTCCGGCCGGCAACCTGCCCATCGCCATGCTGGGCGCGTTGCTGCTGTTCTTCGGCTGGCTGGGCTTCAATGGCGGCAGCACCCTGGCGTTCAATGCGCAGGTGCCCGGCGTGCTGCTGCACACCGTGCTGGCCGGCGCTGCAGGATGCGTGGCCGGGCTGCTGCTGGGGCGGGCGTGGCGCGGCTATTGGGAGGTGATGTACGTCATCAACGGGCTGATCGCCGGCCTGGTGGCCATCACCGCCTCGGCCCACGCCGTCAGCACGCTGGAAGCCGTGCTCATCGGCGTGCTGGGCGCGGCGGCCATGGCCTGGGCGCAGGAAAAGCTGTTGCAGTGGCGGGTGGACGACGCCGTGGGCGCCATACCCGCGCACCTAGTGGCCGGCGCCTGGGGCACGCTGGCCGTGGGCCTGTTCGGCGACCCGGCCGTGCTGGGTACCGGGCTGGGCTGGTGGGCGCAGACGGGAGTGCAGTTGCTGGGCATCGTGGTCTGCGGCCTGTGGTGCACGGCAGCTGCCTGGCTGTGTCTGCGGTTGTGGCGACCTGGCCAGGGGCTGCGGGTGGACGAAGAGGCCGAGCGCGTGGGCCTGAACGTGGCCGAGCACGGCGCCCGCACCGAACTCGTCGACCTGCTGGACGCCATGGAAACCCAGCGCCGCAGCGGCGACCTGCGCCAGCGGGTGCCCGAAGAGCCCTATACCGAGGTGGGCCAGATCGCCGGTGCCTACAACCTTGTCATCGGCGCGCTGGAGCAGAGCACGGCGCAGACCCTGGGCATGCTGCGCGACATGCGTGACGGCATCCTCAGCTTCACGCGTGAAGGTCTGATCATCAGCCTGAACCCCGGCGCAGAAAAGCTGTTGGGGCTGGCCGCACCGGCCGCCATCGGCCAGCCCCTGGCCCAGGTGCTGCAGCGTGCGGGTTGCTTTCAGCCGCCTGCGGCCGAGCGCCTGTGCGCCGGTGGCGCGCCGCTGGAACTGCGGCTGATGCGACCGGGCGCGCCGCGCACCTTCTACGAGCTGACGGTCAGCGAGGTCGCGGTCGACAACGGCGTGCAGTTCACCGGCACGCTGCGCGACACCAGTGAGCGCAAGTTGGTGGAAGCCCAGCTGCAGCGCGAGCGCGACATTGCCCAGGTGACGCTGGCCTCCATCGCCAACGGCGTCATCACCACCGACGAGGCCGGTGTCATCCAGTACATGAACCCCGTGGCCGCCAGTCTGACAGGCTGGGCCTCTGATGAGGCCCGCGGCCAGCCGGTGGGCAGGGTCTACAGGCTGACCGACGAAAGCAGCGGTGCCGAACTGCCCAACCCCGTGCGCGAGGTGCTGCGCCGCTCGCAGGTGATGCCGCGCCATGACCATGCCGTGCTGCGCCAGCGCGGCGGCGGCAGCGTGCCGGTGCATGACACGGCCGCGCCCATCCGTTCGCGCGACGGCATCCTCATCGGCGCGGTGCTGGTCTTCCATGACGTCACCGTGACGCTGAACCTGGCGCGGGAACTCAGCCACCAGGCCGCGCACGACGCCTTGACCGGCCTGCCCAATCGGCGTGAGTTCGAGCGCCGCCTGGGCGAGCTGCTGACCCAGGTGCCCGTGCCGGGTGTAGAGCACGCTGTGTGCTACCTGGACCTGGACCAGTTCAAGGTGGTGAACGACACCTGCGGCCATGTGGCCGGCGACGAGTTGCTGCGCCAGGTGACGCAGCTTGCGCGGGGGCTGCTGCGCGCAGGCGACACCCTGGCGCGATTGGGCGGCGACGAGTTCGGCCTCATCCTGCGGGCCTGCCCCTTGCCCCAAGCGGTGGAGGTGGCAGAGAAGCTGCGTGAGGCGGTGGCCGGTTTCCGCTTCGGCTGGGGTGGCAAGTCTTTCGCCATCGGCTTGTCGGCGGGCATCGTGCCCGTGGACGCTGCGGAAATGGGTCGCGACGTGGGCGCGTTGCTGGCCTCAGCCGACGCTGCCTGTTACGCCGCCAAGGAAGGCGGCCGTGACCGCGTGCATGTCTACCAGCCTGATGACGGCCAGGTGCTGGCCCAGCGTGGGCAGATGCAGTGGGTGGGGCGGCTGCAGGCGGCGCTGGACGAGGACCGGTTGCGTCTGTTCGTTCAGCCCGTGGTGTCGCTGCACGCCGGCTCGGGCGAGCCGCCGCACCACGAAGTGCTGGTGAGGCTGGAGGAAGACGGCCAGATCATCCTGCCCGGCGCCTTCCTGCCCGCTGCAGAGCGTTACGGTCTGATGCCGCGCATCGACCAATGGGTGGTGAACAACACTCTGGCCTGGCTGGGCGACCGCCTGCGTCAGCACGGTCACATCGACGGTGTCTACGCCATCAACCTGTCGGGCGCCAGCCTGTCGGACGAACGCTTCCGCGAGAGCCTGCGCAGCACGCTGGAACTGCTGCGTCTGCCGGCCGGTGTGCTGTGCTTCGAGATTACCGAGACCGCCGCCGTGGCCAACCTGAGCAAGGTGGTGCACTTCATCGAGGAAGTGAAGGCCCTGGGCTGTCTGTTCGCGCTGGACGACTTCGGCAGCGGCCTGTCGTCCTTTGCCTATCTGAAGAACCTGCCGGTGGACTTCCTGAAGATCGACGGCGCGCTGGTGAAGGACATCGCCGACGACCCCATCGACCTGGCGATGGTGCAGGCCATCCACGGCCTGGGCCATGTGATGGGGCTGAAGACCATCGCCGAGTACGTGAGCAGCGCCGCCATCATGGAAAAGCTGCAGGACATCGGCGTCGACTTCGGCCAGGGCTGGCACCTGGGCAAGCCGCAGCCGCTGGCCGACCATGCGGGCACGCGGCTGATGCCGCGCTGAGGCGGAACCGGCGCGCCGGGGCAGGCAGCGCCACACCTTGCACGGCTGAAGGGAAAGGCGGCCAGTGTGCTGGGCGCCTGCGGCGTCCAGCAGGGGCGCGGCACGCACCTCAGTCGGCCTTGATGCCGTTGTCCTTCACCACCTTGGCCCAGCCGTCGATCTGGCATTCGACGAATTTCTGCGTGGCGTCGGGCGGGCCACGAACGGCGAGCCGACGGACAGCGGCACATGGCCGGCGATGGCGTGCAGGTCCCGAGCGACAGGACACGGGCCGTAAACTCGACAGCCCATGGAAACCGTCTCAACCGCCTGGCCCGCAGGGCTGCCCCTGGCTGCAGCGCTGCTGCTGGCCTACCTGATCGGCTCACTGTCGTTCGCCGTCATCATCAGCCGCGGCATGGGCCTGGCCGACCCGCGAAGCTACGGCAGCAAGAACCCTGGCGCCACCAATGTGCTGCGTTCTGGCAACCGGGCGGCCGCGCTGTTGACGCTGGCTTTCGACGCGCTGAAAGGCTATGCGCCGGTGCTGCTGTGCCTGGTCTACGGGCCGCGTGTGGGCCTGGGCGAAACGGCTGCAGCCTTCGTCGGCCTGGCGGCGTTCGTGGGCCATCTGTGGCCGGTGTTCTTCCGCTTCCACGGCGGCAAGGGGGTGGCCACGGCCGCAGGCGTGCTGATGGCCTGGAACCCCGGCCTGGGGCTGGCGACCTTGCTCAGCTTCGCCATCGTGGTGCTCTTCATGCGCTATGTGTCGCTGGGAGCCATCATCGCGGCGGCTTTCGCGCCCTTCTATCAGGCGCTGATCTGGGGCCTGGAGCCGGGGCTGCTGGCCATGGGCGTGATGAGCCTGCTGCTCATCTGGCGGCATGAGGACAACATCAGGAAGTTGCTGGCCGGCACCGAGTCGCGGCTGGGGCACAAGCCTGCCGCCGCGCCGCCAGCTGGAAATCCGGCGCGCCCCCGCAAACACCGCAAAGGACATTGACCATGGTTCAACGATTCGACGTCGGCACGCGCCTGAGCGAGATGGCCGTGCACAACGGCGTGGCCTATCTGGCCGGTCAGGTGCCGTCCGACGCCAGCCAGGACATGGCCGGCCAGGCCGCGCAGGTGCTGTCCGCCATCGACGCGCTGCTGGCGCGGGCCGGTACCGACAAACGCAAGATCCTGACGTGCCAGATCTTCATCACCGACCTGGCCGACTTCCCGGCGCTGAACGCCGTGTGGGAAGCCTGGGTTCCGGCCGGCCATGCGCCGCCGCGGGCTACCGTCAAGGCCCAGCTGGCGAAGCCGGAATGGAAAGTGGAGATGGTGGTGACGGCAGCGCTGTGAACGTCATGGACGACTCTTCGCAACCCGCCACCGAAACTCCTGCGCACTCGGGGCGCATCACCCGCCGCTCGCTGCTCGGGCTGGCCGTGCTGGTGCTGGCGGTGGGCACCGCCAGCAGTTGGTGGGCGGGGCGGCATCAGACCAGCCTGGGCGGCGACGTGGCTGCGTTGGCAGCGCCGGGCGATATCCGCATGCTGTCCAGCGAGAACTGCGCTTCGTGCGTCGTGGCGCGGCGCTGGTTCACGCAGCACGAGGTGCGCTTCAGCGAATGCGTGATCGAGCGCGACAGCGCGTGCCTGGAAGAGTTGATGGCGCGCCAGGCGCCGGGCACGCCGGTGATCGTCGTGCGTGGCACGCCGCTGCTGGGTTTCGACCCGGTGCAGGTGCGCGCTGTGCTGCAGCGGGGGCGCTGAAGGGCCCGCAAGTCTTAAGGGCGCAGCAGCGCCCGGTGTTCGAAGGGCGCCGCAGCGCCCGGGCAGCTACAGCCCCAGCCGCGACATGTCGCCGCGCCCCTGGCGCAGCAGCACGGGTACTTCGCCGCTCAGGTCCACCACCGTCGTGGGCTGCAGTGGGCAGGCGCCGGCATCGACCACCGCCTGCACCTGTTTCTGGTAGCGCTGGCGAATCTCTTCGGCGTCGTTCAGGGCTTCGGTCTCGCCCGGTGGGATGAGGGTGGTGGCCAGCAGCGGCGCTCCGAACTCGGCCAGCAGGTCCTGCGTCACGCGGTGGTCGGGTACGCGCAGGCCGATGGTGCGGCGGCTGGGGTGCGAAAGCCGCCTGGGCACTTCCTTGGTGGCTTCCAGAATGAAGGTGTAGGGCCCGGGCGTGCCCAGCTTCAGGATGCGGAACTGGCGGTTGTCCACGCGTGCGAACCGCGCCAGTTCGCCCAGGTCCCGGCACAGCAGGGTGAGGTGGTGCTTGTCGTCGACACCGCGGATGCGCCGCAGCGCTTCGGCCGCCGCCTTGTCGTCGAGCTGGCACACCAGAGCGTAGCTGCTGTCCGTGGGCACGGCCGCCACACCGCCCGCATGCAGGATGGCCGCCGCCTGCTTCAGCAAGCGCAGCTGCGGGTTCTGGGGGTGGACCTCGAACAGTTGCGACACGGCGTGGGGTTCAGGAAGTTCAGGCCACGTTGACCGGGATGCCGGCAATCTTCGCCTGCCACTCCTTGGGCCCCGTCTGGTGCACGCTGGTCCCGTCGGCGCTGACGGCCACTGTCACCGGCATGTCGACGACGTCGAACTCGTAGATGGCTTCCATGCCCAGGTCGGCAAAGCCCACCACCTTGGCCTGCTTGATGGCCTTGCTGACCAGGTAGGCGGCGCCGCCCACGGCCATCAGGTAGGCACTTCTGTGCTTCTTGATGGCCTCGATGCCGGCGGGGCCGCGCTCAGCCTTGCCGATCATGCCGATCAGCCCGGTCTGCGCCAGCATCATCTCGGTGAACTTGTCCATGCGTGTGGCCGTGGTCGGGCCGGCCGGGCCCATCACCTCGTCGCGCACCGGATCCACCGGGCCCACGTAGTAGATGACACGGTTGCTGAAGTCCACCGGCAGCGCTTCGCCCTTGGTCAGCATGTCCTGGATGCGCTTGTGCGCGGCGTCGCGCCCGGTCAGCATCTTGCCGTTCAGCAGCAGGGTTTCGCCGGGTTTCCAGGCCGCCACCTGTTCTCGCGTCAGCGTGTTCAGGTCCACGCGCCGGCTCTGGTTGACGTCGGGCTGCCAGTGCACGTCGGGCCACAGGCTCAGCGGCGGCGGCTCGATGTAGCTGGCGCCCGAGCCGTCCAGCGTGAAGTGCGCATGGCGCGTGGCGGCGCAGTTGGGGATCATTGCCACCGGCTTGCCGGCGGCATGCGTGGGGTAGTGGGCGATCTTGACGTCCAGCACCGTGGTCAGCCCACCCAGGCCCTGCGCACCGATGCCCAGCGCGTTCACCTTCTCGAACAGCTCGATGCGCAGTTCCTCGAACCGGTCCCGCGGGCCGAGTTCCAGCAGGTCATGCATGTCGATGGGCTCCATCAACACTTCCTTGGCCAGCAGCATGGCCTTCTCCGCCGTGCCGCCGATGCCGATGCCCAGCATGCCCGGCGGGCACCAGCCGGCGCCCATGGTGGGCACGGTCTTCAGCACCCAGTCCACCAGACTGTCGCTGGGGTTGAGCATGACGAACTTGCTCTTGTTCTCGCTGCCGCCGCCCTTGGCTGCCACGTCCACGCCCACGGTGCGGCCGGGCACCACCGTCATGTGAACCACGGCCGGGGTGTTGTCGCCGGTGTTCTTGCGCGCGAACTGCGGGTCGGCCACGATGGAAGCCCGCAGCGGGTTGTCGGGGTCGTGATAAGCGCGGCGCACCCCTTCGTTGACGGCGTCTTCGACCGAGCCGGGGAAGCCTTCGAAGCGGCAGTCCATGCCGATCTTCAGGAACACGTTGACGATGCCGGTGTCCTGGCAGATGGGCCGCTTGCCTTCGGCGCACAGACGGCTGTTGGTCAGGATCTGCGCGATCGCGTCCTTGGCTGCCGGGCCCTGTTCACGTTCATAGGCGCGCGCCAGGTGGGCGATGTAGTCGGCCGGGTGGTAGTAGCTGATGAACTGCAGCGCGGCGGCCACGCTGTCGACGAAGTCGGCGTAGCGGATGGCCGCAGGCCCGGTCGAGGTACTTGCGGTGGTCGTCATGGCATGCTTTCGAGTCACAAAAACGGTCTGCGAGTTTAACGACCGGGGCTAGCCGGGCTGGCGCCGCGCGTCAAGCGCTTGGCCAAGCCCGGCCGGTGCTTCCGGCCATCTGGCAGCGGGCAGGGCGCGGCTTAGACTCCGGGGTTTGCCGCAAACCCCATCCCTCCCGTGCCAGCGCTGACGCCAGCTTTCACGCCAGACTCCCGACCCACTGCATGAGCCCGCTTGCCGTCATCGTTCTGCTGCCGCTGGTCCTGGGCACCGTCTTGTGCCTGTGGTGCGGGCACGTGAACACGCCGGGCCGCCGCGCCGCCACGGCCGTGCTGGCGGGCGCGGTGACGGTGGCGGTGCTGGGCCTGCTGCTGTGGCTGGCCCCGGCCACGTTCGCCGGCCAGGTGCTGTTGACCCAGGCCGAGTGGATACCCGCCATCGGTTTGAACCTCAATTTCCGGCTCGACGGCCTGGCCTGGATGTTCGCCGGGCTGATCAGCGGCATCGGCCTGCTGATCATCATCTACGCTGCTTTCTATCTGCACCACGACGACCCGGCGGGCAAGTTCTACAGCCAGATGATGCTGTTCATGGCCGCGATGCTGGGCATCGTGCTCAGCGACAACCTGCTGCTGATGGTGGTGTTCTGGGAGCTGACCAGCGTCAGCAGTTTCCTGCTGGTGGGCTACTGGGGATCACACCCGAAGAAGGGCGCCGATGCGCGCAACGGCGCGCGCATGGCGCTGGCCGTCACCGGCGGGGGCGGTCTGGCGCTGCTGGCGGGTGTCATCGTGCTGGGCCAGATGGCCGGCACCTACGACCTGAGCGTGATGCTGGCCACCCCGGGCCTGATCGAGCAGGTGCAGGCCGACGCGCGTTTTCCGCTGATGCTGGCGCTGGTGCTGCTGGGCTGCTTCACCAAGAGCGCGCAGATGCCCTTCCACTTCTGGCTGCCCGAGGCCATGGCCGCGCCCACGCCGGTGTCGGCTTACCTGCACAGCGCCACCATGGTGAAGGCCGGCCTGTTCCTGATGTTGCGCCTGTACCCGGTGCTGGGCGGCACGGCGCTGTTCGAGGGCGTGGTGACCACGGTGGGGCTGGTGACGATGGTGTTCGGCGCCTTCGTGGCCATCTTCAAGCACGACCTGAAGGGTCTGCTGGCCTACAGCACCATCAGCCACCTGGGACTCATCACCTTCCTCATCGGTCTGGGCAGCCCCATGGCCAAGGTGGTGGCGGTGTTCCACATCCTGAACCACGCGGCCTTCAAGGCGGCGCTGTTCATGAGCGCGGGCATGGTCGACCACGAGACCGGCACCCGCGACATGCGCAAGCTGGGCGGGCTGATGGCGCTGCTGCCCATCGTCGGCACGCTGGTCTTCATCGCCTCGGCGGCGATGGCCGGCATACCGCCTTTCAACGGCTTCATCAGCAAGGAAATGATGCTGGACGAAGCCTTGAAGGGCGGTGCGAGGGTGTGGGGTGAATGGGGCTGGCTGATGCCGGTGCTGGCGACAGCCGGGGGGCTGTTCTCGATGGCCTATTCGGTGCGCCTGGTGCATGACGTGTTCTTCAACGGGCCGGCGAAAGACCTGCCGGTGGCGCATCCGCATGAGCCTTCGTGGGGCATGAAGGCTCCGGTGCTGCTGCTGGTGCTGGTGTGCATCGCCGTGGGCCTGGCGCCGATGATCCTGGCCGGGCCGCTGGTGCAGCTGGCTTCCAGCGCTGCGCTGGGCATGCCCGCACCCGAGTTCTCGCTGGCGCTGTGGCACGGGCTGAACATTCCGCTGTTGATGAGCGCCATTGCCGTGGGTGGTGGCGCGGCGCTGTACTTCGGCATGGCGCGCGGGGGCTGGTTGCACCGCTATCTGCCCGGCGCATTCAGCGGCCACGGTGTGTACACGGGGTTGGTGAACGGCCTGTTCAACGCCGCCGGTCACTTCACGGCGGCCACTGAAAACGGTTCGCTGCAGCGTTACGCGGCGCTGATGCTGGGTTCGGCCATCGGCCTGGCGGCCTGGCCTTTGCTGCAGACGCCGGGCCTGGGCACGGGCACACGCAGCTTGCTGCCCGCCACCCCCATGGCCTTGGTGTTGTGGCTGGCCTTGTTGTCGGCTTGCGGCGCCCTGGTGCTGGGCCACCACCAGCGCTTTCGGGCCGTGGTGCTGGTGGGTGTGGTGGGTCTGGTGGCATCGCTCACCTTCCTGGGCTTTTCGGCGCCCGACCTGGCGCTGACGCAGCTCAGCGTCGAGGTGGCGTCCACCGTATTGCTGCTGATGGCCCTGGCCCTGCTGCCAGCGGTGACGCCGCGCGAAAGCAGCGCCGGCCGCCGCACCCGTGACGCCGTGCTGGCCCTGGGCGGCGGCGCCGGCGTGGCCTGGCTGGCCTGGCTGGTGATGACGCGCGACCATGACTCTATCAGCTGGTACTTCCTGGCCAACAGCGTGCCCCTGGGCGGCGGCAGCAATGCGGTGAACGTGATCCTGGTGGACTTCCGCGGCTACGACACCTTCGGCGAGATCGTCGTGCTGGGCATCGCCGGCGTAGGCGTGCTCGCGCTGCTGGACAACTTTCGCGTGCGCCGCGACGCGCTGGACCCGGCCGGGCGCGCCTGGTCATTCGCCCAACAGCCCTTGATGCTGCGTGTGGCCGCACGCGTGGTGCTGCCGCTGGCGCTGGTGGTGTCGGTCTACATGTTCTGGCGCGGGCACAGCCTGCCCGGCGGTGGCTTCATCGCCGGGCTGGTGACCGCCGTGGCCCTGGTGCTGCAGTACATGGCGCTGGGTCAGCAGAAGGCCGACGCGGTGCTGCATGGCGCGGGCGGGCAGCGCTTCACGCGCTGGATCGGAGCGGGCATCGGCATCGCTGCGCTGACAGGCGTCGGTGCGTTCGTGTTCGGCCGACCGTTCCTGACCAGTGCCACCGGCTACCCCCTCGTGCCGGTGCTCGGGGAAGTGCCATTGGCGAGTGCCTTGTTGTTCGACCTGGGCGTCTACATCACGGTGGTGGGCGCGACGCTGTTGATGCTGTCGGTGCTGGGCGCGGCCAGCAAGGAAGGCGGGCACAGCGCGATGCCGGCGCGCGCTGGAGGGGGCGACTGATGCTTTTCAGCATGGAAGCCCTGCTGGCCAGCGGCATCGGCGCGGTCACCGCCACCGGCATCTACATGCTGCTGCGCGGGCGCACTTTCCCGGTGGTGCTGGGACTGGTCCTGCTGGGCTATGCGGTGAACGTCTTCATCTTCGTCATGGGCCGCTTGTGGATGGGTGCGGTGCCTATCCTGAAATCCGGCCCCGACGTGGCCGACCCGCTGCCGCAGGCCCTGGTGCTGACGGCCATCGTCATCGGTTTCGCCACCACCGGTTTCGTCATTGAACTGGCGTTGCGCAGCCGGCACGACGGGGGCAGC
>Ga0105045_10002305_pt1 | contig 16073 bp, 10 predicted proteins | sample MAT02_FD_78089 | JGI IMG/M metagenome (GOLD analysis project Ga0105045, IMG submission 78089) | Freshwater microbial communities from Lake Fryxell liftoff mats and glacier meltwater in Antarctica - MAT-02 (megahit assembly) | ecosystem: Environmental > Aquatic > Freshwater > Ice > Liftoff...
GCGGCGGCGTGCATCGGCGCGGCCACGGCAGCGACGGGGGCGTACACGGGGGCCTGCGCGACGAGGCCGATCTCCAGGCGGTAGGGTCCAAAGGTCAACACGTCGCCGTCGCTGAGCGCGGCGTTCTTGTCGACGCGGCCACCGTTGAGGGTCGTGCCGGTGGCGCTACCTAGATCGATGACGCGGACCTCGTCGCCCGAGACCTCGATGACGGCATGCATGCGGGCCACGGCCTCGTCGTCGAGACACACGTGGCTGCTCTTGAGCTTGCCGATCTTGATGACGTCCTGAGAGAGAGTTTGGGTGTCGACGAGTTGATCGCCGTAAAAAACCTTGATTGCGAGAGTCTTGGTCGACATGGGTCGGGTCCTTGGGCCAGCAGTTACTCCGGCACAGACAGCGCACCCGGCCCGGGGTTCCCCGCGCTGCAACGGTTCACAAGGCCCGCCCGTGCGGGCACACACGGCCCCGCGGCCCGCCGCGCGCGACATCGCAGGGCCCGCGCGCAGGCGCCCACCTCGGCGGGCTAGACTCGCCGCGTTGTCCCTCGCACGCGCGCCGCAGATCCTGGTCGTCGGACTCATCGCGGGCACCGGGCTCGCCAGCGTGCTCGGTCGCGGCGGCGCCTGGGTCTGGTGGCTCGACCTGCTGGCGCACTTTCGGATCCAGTACGCGGCCCTCCTTCTGATCTCCCTCGCGCTCGCGGCGGCGCTGCGCTCACGACGGCTGGTGATCGCCGCGGCCGCGCTGCTGGTGCTCGAGCTGGTCCCGCTGGCGCACTATGCTGTCCCCGGGGACAGGTCGGCGGCGGGGCCGTCGCTGCGGCTGGCCCACTTCAATGTCCTGTCGGCCAACCGCGAGCACGCGCAGGTCCAGGCGTGGGTCGTCGAGACCGGGGCGGAGCTGGTGTTCTTACAGGAGGTCACGCCGCGCTGGGCCGAGGTGCTGGCGGCGACCCCGAACCACCGCCTGATCGAGGTCGTGGCCCGCGAGGACAACTTCGGTCTGGCGATCCTCACGCGTGACGACGCGGCCGTCGAGATCGTCGAGCGCGAGCAGTTGGAGTTCGCCGGCTTGCCTGCGCTGGCGGTGCAGTTGCGGCATCACGGCCGCGCGCTGGCGGTGCTGAGCCTGCACACGCTGCCGCCGCTGTCAGCCGCGACCTCCGCGAGGCGTGACGCGCAGTTGGTCGCCGCGGCGCAGTGGGCCGCGACGCAGCGGGCCGCGGGCGCGGCTGCGGTGATCCTCGGAGACTTCAATGCCACGCCGTTTAGCGCCGCCCTCGCGCCGCTGACCGCCGCGGGTCTGCAGGACTCGCTGTCCGCGGGCGGTCTGCTGGTGGCCGGCAGTTGGCCCGATGTGATCTGGCCGCTGCGGATCGCTATCGATCACTGCTGGCATGATGCCCGCCTGGTGACCCTCGATCGAACGATCGGTCCGGCGCTCGGCTCGGACCATCGACCGTTGCAGGTCACGCTGGCGTGGGCCACGGGGCCATGACGACTGGACCGCGACTATTGGACCGCGGCTACTGGACCGCGACCAGGTCGACCTCGAAGACGAGGGTGGCGTTGGGCGGGATGATGCCCCGCATGCCACGACGGCCATAGGCGAGGTTTGGCGGGATCGTCAGGCGGCGCTTGCCGCCGACCTGCATGCCGACGATGCCATCGTCCCAGCCGAGGATCACTTCACCGGCGCCGAGGCGAAAGTCGAACGACTGGCCGCGGTCGTGCGAGCTGTCGAACTTGGTGCCGTCCGTCAGCCATCCGGTGTAGTGGACCGAGACCTGCTGGCCGCGGCGGGCGGCCGGTCCGTCCCCGGGGGTGAGCTCGTCGATCTGCACGCCGTCGCTCACGTCTGGGTCTCGCCCCCGGCGGAGTCGACGACCTCATCAGCGCCGTCCTTGTGTTCGCCGAACACGCCGACGCGGTTCTTCACGTACTTGTAGATATCGGTGCCGAGCTTGAGGCCGAAGCCGGTGATGATCGCCGAGATGAGAACGCGCATGGCGCTAGCCTAGCAGGCCGGCGCCAATGTGCCGCCGAGGCACCGCCGTGATCGCGGCCAGGTCATCGCGTCTCCGCAGAATTGCCGGTCGGGACCGGCGATCCGGCCGCTTGCGTGCGACCGGACCAACCTGGCCGCGGGGGGTCTGCCGCTCGCCCTCCGCTGACCGCGCAGGCTCCGGGCTCAGCCCGGCAGCGCGCAGACCCCGACGTCTTCGAGGCCGGGAGGCGCCATGCCCTCGACGAAGAACGCGACGCAATCCTCACCGGGGTTGCACGGGGCGTTGCCGCCGGAGACCGGGCAGTACGGGGTGCAGCAGCTGGGCGTCGCGCACTCGGCGAGCGCGGTGGCGGCGGCGCAGAAGGTGCCCTTCTGGCACTGATTGATGTACGCGCACTCGGAGCCTGGGGTGCCTTCGCCGGGCATGGCGCTCTCCTTGAAGCAGACGAAGTTATCGCCGGCGGAGTTGTAGCAGGCCTGTCCTTCGGGACAGTCCTGGACCAGCGGGTCGCACTCGTTGAGACAGATCGGCAGCGAGCCGTCGTTATAGACCGTGCACTTGGCCCCAGGGGTGTCGACGCACTGATCGGTGGCGTCGCAGAATTCGACGCAGGCGCCGCCCTTACCCTCGTCGTCGGTCAGCAGACAGATGAGGCCGAGGTCGCAGTTGTCGATGCCGGTGTACTTACCGTCCTCGATGTCGCAGGGGTCCCCGACCTGGGCATCACCCTTCTTGGGCACGCAGGTGTTGCCGCCCCAGGGTTCGCCCGGCGCGATCGAGACGGCCGTACACTTCTCGGCTTCGGGACAGTCCTGGGTCTTCGGGTCGCACTGGCCGGCGATGCCGCCGTCGGGGCTCACGATGAAAGTTCCGGTCTCGCCGCTGGTCGGGTCGGAGGGGTCACTGCCGGTCGGGTCGCCGCTGGCGCTCATGCCGGTGGTGGTCGGGCCCGGGGTACTGCCGCCCTCGGTCTGGCTGGTCGGGCCCGGTTCAGTGGTCCCGTTCGAGGTCGCCTCGGCGCCCTCGGTGGCGCTACCCGAGCTCTCCGCGCTGGTGGCGGTGGTCTCGGTGGCGGCAGCCTTGTCGCCGCAGGCCGGCAGCACGAGCCCGAAACAGGCGATCCACGGTAATCCAAGTCGAAGCATGAGCAGTTCCTCCAGCCGCGACCCTAACAAAAATCGCGACGTGTCGCTCGAGCGATAAAACCAGGCCGGGCGGTCGTGGGTCGTCGGCTCGACTCGAGCTAGAGCCCGACCCGGGCCAGCGCGGCCTGGGTCGCCAGCAGCTCGTCACGCACGGCCCCGGGGGTCGCGGGGTCTGCCGCGGCCGCGTCGAGCTCGCCGCGCAGCGACCACCAGCGCTGGGCGGCCTGCTCGTCGAGGGCGACCGCGGCGGGGGTCAGGCGCTCCGCCTCGTCGCGCAGCGCTGCTGCAGTGGAGACCGTGAAGCGGGCCGCGTCCGCGGAGGGTCGTTGCAGGGGCACCGATCCCGGGGGCAAGCGTCCGGGTAGGCCCGCGACCCAGGTCCCGGCGCGGGTCGGCGTGGCCCCGGAGAGAGATTGCAGGCCGACCGCGGCGACCACCCCGAGGGCCGCGCAAGCCAGCAGAGAGGGCCACTGCTGCCAGCGCGAGCGCGGCAAGCGACGACGTTGGCCGCTGCGGCGCTCGAGCGGGGCAGGCCACGCAGCGAGACCCGTGCGACGGCGGTCCTGGCGATCAGAACGGCGTTCGTTTGGGGACTGCGGCGGCGTCACGCGGGCAGGTTGTTCGCCTTGTCGGCGATCCGCAAATTTCGGGCGCTAGCGGGGTGTTGGAGGCGATGCAAAAGCTTGACCTGCGCAAATTGTTTGTATACACCCGTTCAGTGTCGCAAGAGCGCATTCGACGCGACCCGGAGGTCCTGCCGTGAAACCCAGCCTGACACACCGCCAACAGCAAGCGCTGGACTTCATCAGCACCTGTCTGGACGAAAACGGCTACCCGCCCACGCTCCGCGAGATCGGTGAGCACATGGGCATCAAGTCGACCAACGGGGTCAACGACCACCTGAAGGCGCTCGAGCGCAAGGGTTACCTGGTGCGTGAGGAGCTCAAGAGCCGCGCGCTGCGTCCGGTGGAGCAGCCCGAGAACGCCCGCAAGCTCGAGGTCCCGATCCTCGGCCGCGTGGCTGCCGGTCAACCGATCCTCGCCGAAGAGAACGTCGTCGACCGCATCAACGTCGACAAGCGCTTCCTCGGGTCGTACCCGTCGCGCGAGGTGTTCGGCCTGATCGTGCAAGGCGAGAGCATGATCGAGGACGGCATCTTCGACGGCGACTACCTGTTCATCCGCCGCCAGTCGACCGCCGAGCGCGGCGAGATCGTCGTGGCGATGATCGAGGGCGAGGCGACCTGCAAGCGCTACTACCTCGAGGGCGAGAAGATCCGCCTCCAGCCGGCGAACTCGGCGATGGAGCCGATCTATGTCCACCGCGGGGATGGCCGCAGCTTCGACATCCTCGGCAAGGTCGTCGGCGTGTACCGCAACCTCCACTGAGTATCGTCTCCGCTGAGCACCACCTCCACCCGGTAGCTCACGCGCGCACAAGACCCGAAGGCACGCGCGCCAGCAGACCCGTAGGAGCGTCCGCGCGTTCTCCGCTGACACCCTGCATTCCCGCTCCGCAGGCCCCGGCGGGGGACTTCCGCTACAGTGATGCCGGTGCCGCCCCGCCGAGATAGCCCGTCGCGCACGGGTGAGGCCATCCCCGAAGGGGATGCCGCCCGGCGTGCCCGGCGAGGCCCCAGCCCTCTGGTCCTCGTGGCCTGCCTGCTGGTGTCCGCGGGGGCCAACTACGGCAGCTTGCTGGCCAGCTTGCTGCTCTACAACGGCGGCAGCGAGCGGCCGCCTCCGGTCGCGCTGCGCAAGGTGTGTGTCACCGGCGAGACGCGCAGCATCCGGCTCGTCGACGCAGCGCTGTCGGGTGACAAGTCGCGGCTGGTGGACGGGCTCCGTCAGGTTCTGCAGGACGGCGAGTGCGAGGCGGCCCCGGTCATCGTGGCGCTGGTCGAGGAGCCGCGGGCCGAGCGTGACCCGATGCAGGAGCTGCTGGCGCCCGAGCCTGAGCCCCGCGAGCAGCCCAGGAAGCCCAAGAAGCCGGAGAAGCAGAAGGACAAGGAGAAGCTGCTCGCGCCCGAGCCCGAGAAGGAGCCCGAGCCCGAGCAGCCCAAGCCCGAGCCCGAGCCCGAGCCCGAGCAGCCGCAGGAGAAGATCGACTTCGAATTGCAGCAGCTCAAGATGGTCGAGCAAATGGAGGACAAGGACGAGAAGGTGGCGCCGAGCGACGCGCACTACCTCTCGAACATCAACCGCGACGTCACCGAGGAGACCCGCTCCGAGATCTCGAACCTGCACAAGGACGCGGAGAAGCCCAAGGCCTCGCAGACCGAGCCGAGCAAGGACCCCGAGAAGGGCCACGCCGACGAGAACAAGATCGCCGAGCTCAAGGAGCAGAAGAGCGCGCTCGCGCAGGAGGCCCCGAAGGTCAAGGTCAGCCCGGTCGAGCAGCGCCCCGAGCAGAACGACCCCAAGCCCAAGACCCTCCTGTCGATGCGGGACCTCCCGAAGCGCGAACACTCGGAGGAGATGCTCAAGAACGAGGCCCAGGCGACCGAGAGCGCCGTCGGCGAGTTGGCCCCCGACCGCGCCGCGCGCTCGGCCGTCAACCCTCGGCCGCGCAACCAAAGCGGCGCGACGCCGACGAAGGACAAGGCGCTCAAGTTTCGCCTGTCGAAGAACGACCTCGACGCAGTGTTCGGCCGCGACGTGGCCGCCCAGAAGGCGATCCTCAGCCAGCGCGAGTCGAAGAAGAAGGGCATCTGGGAGGAGCAGCGCGAGCGCTACCAGTCACCGCTCGAGAACATGGTCCCCGAGGTCCGCCCCGGCAACCAAACGGCCCTGCGGTCGCGCAAGCACCCGTTCGCGCAGTTCATCGCCACCATGCACCGAACGATCCACGACAAGTGGGCCTATAACTTCCTCGAGCAGCTCGACACCATGGGCCGCAGCCACGCGCTCAACAAAGCCGAGCTGTGGACCCGCGTGGAGATCGTGCTGCTCGGCGACGGCAAGATCGACAAGGTCCGCACCGTGCGCTTCTCGGGCAACATGCAATTCGACAACGCGGCCCGCGAGGTCGTGTTCAACTCGGCCCCCTACCCGACCCCGCCCAAAGAGATCCTCAGCCCCAACGGCAAGGTCTACATCCACTGGGCCTTTCATCGCGACGAGCGCGCGTGCGGCACCTTCGGCGCCGAACCCTTCATCCTCGACAACGCCGGCAACGGCGAACGTCCCGACCCCAACCGCGCCGTGCGACCCGCGAGCTCCGAGTCCGAGGCGCTGTCGAGCCGCAGGCTGTCGCGCCAGCTCGGGCCCGCCACGCCAGGCCCGGTGGGCCCCGCACCTCCCCCGCCGCCCGCAGGCGACGGCCACAACCACCCGCCCGGCGAGGGCCACGAACATGGGGCCGAGGGCGGCGGCGGCGGCGACGGCGGCGGCGACGGCACTGTCGCCGACCCTGCCGCCGCGACGGCGGCGAACACCTGGCTCAAGTCCTTCGCCGCTGGCGACGCGGCGAAGCTGTCGAGCCGTTCGAGCCTGCCGTTTTACGTCGGCGAGCAGATCGTCGCCCGCACCCGCGAGGAGCTGACCGGCGTGCTCGGCAATATGCTCGAGGAGGCCGGCGGCAAACCAGGCGCCTCGACGATCTACACCGCGGGCGGCCTACGCAAACGCTTCGGGAGCGTGCCCAGCGGCGTGATGGAAGGGCTGGGCCGCAACTACGCGGTGACCAAGCTCGGCGGCGAGGTGTTCATCCTGCTGCTCGAGAAGCATTTTGGAACATGGAAAGTCGTCGGCGTGGCTCGCTGAGCTGCATCTGATGTATCATCCGGCCCATGGTCGCACCCAGCCCGTCCGCGCCACGGCTCCGGATCGCGGACCTTGAGGTCAAGGAGTTTCGCTCCCTACGACACGTGAATTGGCCCGGCGACGGTCTGGGCTGGGGCGGGCAGATCCCCGACATCGTTCTGGTCGGTGGGGCGAACGGCAGCGGCAAGACGACCCTGCTGGAGCTGCTGTTCGGCGTGGTGCGTTTCGCTGTCGACGCCGGCTCATCAGACGAATTAGACCAAAATGCGCTGGCGCTTCTGCCTCGTAGTGCCAGAAGAGTCCGCGTCACGATCCATGTCGGTTCGACGTCACGATCCATAGCGATCGGGTCCGAAGTGCGACCGAATCCCTACCTGAAGAATGCCTGGTCCATCGGTAACCGTTCGTCACATGAAGCCGATCCTCCCGAGTTCATGCCGCCCTCCAGAGATCTCCAGGACGACCGACGTCGTCTGAGTCAACCCTGCATGGTGCCGGATGGCCCGAAGTTGTTGTATTTTCCTACCGACCGTACTGTGACGTTCCCCGAGACCCGCTTCAAGGGTCCTGGGGTCCGCAGCAGCAACGATGAGCCCACCTACCGCTACCACGCCCCGGGGGAGTGGATGCAGTCGATCGAGGCGAGCCTGTACGATGCTCGCTGGCGGGACCTCAATGCCAAGGACCGCGGTCATCTTGGCTCGGCACGCAATTTCTCGGCCTTCGAGGCGACGATGCAACGCTTCTTCGGCGAGACGAAGCGGTTTCACTGGGATGACGATGGTGTCCTGCACATCCAGACCCACGATGGGATCCTCCATCCATTGAGCGCGCTCAGCAGCGGAGAGAAGCAGGTCCTGTTATTCGGCGCAGAGCTGTATCGACGCTGGACACCTGGCTCGCTGATCTTGCTCGACGAGCCCGAACTCCACCTTCATGAGGCCTGGATCGTCGCCCTCTGGGGCTTTCTGGGCGACCTGCAGCGCGAACGTGGGGGCCAGGTCATCATCACGACCCAGAGCAATTATCTGTTCGGTCTCGGTGAAGCAGGCAGCCGCGTCATCCTCGGGGGCGCGCCCTGATGGACGAGCGAACGATCGGCCCGGAGCTCGAGCGCGACCTCCTCCGAGCAGCCACGAGCGGCAAGGTGCTCTACCTCGAGGGCCAAACCGACGTGATGATGCTGGCGGGCCTGCTCGGCCGAGATCCACCGACCGTCATCCCCGAGGAGGGCCTGCCCCTCGATGGCATCTGGGTGCGTGGCCTCTCCGGGCGCACTGGCTCCGGAAGCAAGGCGGTGGAGCAGCGCGTCCGGCTCGCCGGGAAGCTCGAGCTTCGTGGCATCCGTGGGATCATCGACGGAGACGGCCGCGACCATGAGATGCTCGCAGCCGGCTTCGATCCGCCCTTCGCCGGACCTCTATACACCTGGAAGGCCTACTGTCTCGAGAATCTGCTGGCTCAGTGTGACTGGCCCGTGGACTTCGGGCCCGCATCGGACTGGCGGACCGTCCTCGGCACTTACGGCTGGTCGAGGTGCACGCTTCCGAGACGACGCGGCGAAGCGCCGAGCATTGCCGCCTGGAGTGGGCAAGGCACGTCGGTCGTACGGGAGGCCACCCTGAAGTCGTCGATTGGTGGCGCCGGCTCCTTGCGGCCTGAGGCTGGTCAACGCACGCGCTCGGGCAGCACGACGCGAAACACCGAGCCACGATTGACGTGGCTCTCGACGTCGATGGTGCCGCCGAGCATGGAGCAGAATCTATCGACGATGGTGAGGCCGAGGCCGGTGCCGCCGTAGCGGCGGGTGGTCGAGTTGTCGGCCTGCTGAAAGTCCTCGAAGAGGCGGGCGATCTGGTCCTGGGGGATGCCGATGCCGGTGTCGTGGATGGCGAACTCGAGCACATAGAATCCACCGAGCATGCGGCGGCTGACGACCAGCTCGATGCGGCCCTTGCGGGTGAACTTGGCGGCGTTACTGAGCAGATTGAGGAGGATCTGGCGGACCTTGGTCTCGTCGGAGATCATGGTCTGGACCGCGGGGTCGATGCGATGTTGCAGCAGATTATCTCTGGCGGCGACCAGCGGGCGGGCGGTATCGAGGACCTGGGCGAGCATGCCGTGGACGTCGAACTCTTCGAGGTCGACGCCCATCTTGCCGGCCTCGATCTTTGACAGGTCGAGCACGCTGCTGATGATGCCGAGCAAGTGGTTGCCGGCGGTGCGGATCTTTCGCAGGTCGCCGGCGCCAGGGCGGCCCTGGCCCTCGTCGAGCAGGATCTCGCTGTAGCCGATGATCGCGTTGAGCGGGGTGCGCAGCTCGTGGCTCATGTTGGCCAGGAAGGCGCTCTTGGAGCGGCTGGCGGCCATCGCCTGGTCGCGCGCGTTGATGAGGTCGAGGTTCATTTGGCGCATGCGCTCATCGGCCAAGGCGCGCTCGGTGACCTCGCTGATGAGTACGACGTGGTCGCCGCCCTCGCGCGCGAGCGCGTGGCTGTGGCCCGTATAGGTCAGCTCGAACACCTGGCGGCCGCCGGTCGGGGTCGGCAGATCGACCGTGATCCGGCCGAGGTGCTGGCCGACGCCGCAGCGCGGGCACGGGCTCGGAGCGGGCGGCGGCGCGAGTGAGCGGGCCTGGACCCACCAGTCGGCGAGGTCAGGCCAGGCGGCGGTCATCTGGCGCAGGGTCGGGCTCTCCTCGCCGAGGCTGTCGTCGTCGCGCAGCAGGGCGATGCCGATGCCGACGCTGCGGGTCGCGTGCTCGAGCAAGCTCGCCCGCTCGCGCACGGAGGCGGCGACCTGCACCTCGAGCGCGGCGGCGCGGGCGGTCTCGAGGCCGATCGCGATGTGGTTGGCGATCGACACCAGGATCTCGACGTCGTCGGGGCTGAAGGCGCCGCGGACCAGGCGATTGTCGAGGTAGACCACGCCGACGAGGCGGTCCTTCATCACCAGCGGCGCCGCGACGACGCTGCGCAGGTCGTGTACACGCACGCTCTCGGCGGCCGCGAACGGGCCCTGGGTGCCGCTGCTGAGCACCACGGGCGCCCGGGTCTGGCGCACGGCTTCGACGACCGTGCGGCTGTAACCGGCGAGCTCGTCGAGGTCGTGGCCGTGCAGGTCGCGACCGGCCCGCAGCTCGAGCGCGCCGTCGCCGGCGCGGGCCAGGAACAGGTAGGCCCGCTCGGCGGCGAGGATGCGGACCAGCTCGTCGAGGGCGACGCGGGCCTGCTCGGCGGGGGTGCGCACCGAGGCCGAGGCGACGCTGAGCTCGAGCAGGGCGTCGAGGTGGCGGCGCAGCTTGAGGGTCTGCACGTCGTCGAAGCCGCTGGCGGCCGAACCGACGCGGGACCCGAGACCCGCGAGGCCGAGCTCGACGCGGATGAGGTCGACGCGGGCGTCCCAGCCGTGTTGTTGGGCGAGCGCGAGGGCGAAGCGGGCCTCGCGTTCACCGGCGGCGCTACGGCCCTGGGCCACGAAGATGCGGGCGCGCAGGCGCAGGACCTCGAAGCGCAGCCACAGGTGATCGATCGCCAGCGCCAGGGTCTCGGCCTCGGAGAGCAAGGTCAGCGCGTCGCCTGGCCTTCCGGACAGCCAGGCGTGCACGGCACGGGCGGGCAGCAGGAAGCCGCGCCAGATCGGGTGGTCGGGGGCTTGTCGCAGCTCGTTGATCGCGGTCTCGAGGCGAGCCAGGGCCTGGGCACGCTCGGCCGGGCTGGCGCGCAGGACCTGGGCTTGCCGCGCCTGGACCTGGAACGCGTAGAAGTAGCGGGCGTAGAACGACACGCGGTCGGGGTGCAGACCGAGGCCGCGGACGTGGGCGATCGCGGACTCGATCGGCTCGCCGAGCTCGCCCTGCTCGACGTGGTAGGCGAGCGAGAGGGCGACCATGATCGTGTGCCAGAAGCGGTCACTGGGGCGGGCGGTGAAGAAGGCCCGGGCGCGGTCGAGGAACAGCGCGCCGCGGTCGCCCTTGCCGAGCATCGCCATGATCGCGGGGACCATCGCGTGCAGCACGACGAGCTGCTGCTCGCGCTCGCGGCCGCGTGAGGAGCTGCGCTCCTCGATCTGGGAGATCGCCCGGTTAGCGAGATCGAGGGCCTCGCGCGCGTGGCCGCGGCTCCACAGGCTGACGCACAGGGTCTCGGTGCCGGTGATGAACCACCACGACTCGAGCCAGCGGGTGTCGTCGCGCAGCACCTCGCGCAGACCCTGCTCGGCCTCGGCGACGCGGCCGCAGAACTCGTGGGTCCAGGCGGCGTAGAGCTTGACGCGGGCGAGGGTCGCCGGGTCGCCGACCTGCTGGGCCATGCGCAGGGCCCGGGAGGCCGCCCGGGCGGCGCCGCGGCGGTGGTCGAGGGTGCCGAGCAAGATCGCGTAGAGCGAGTCGGCGCGGGCCTGCTCCGACGAGACGCCGAGGCGCGCGGCGGGTCGCTGCTGGCGGAGCACCAACTGTGCGAACACGAGGTCGCGCATCTCGAAGTAGAGGATCCGGCCGGCCTCGTCGTGGAGCTGACCGAGCAGGCGGTCGCGCTCGCGTCGCTCGCCGGTGGCGCGTCCGTAGCCGATGCCGGTGATGCGCATGATCGACGCGATCATCCACGTCCACAGGGTGACCAGGAAGTCGCCGAGCTGGGCCCGCGGCAGCGCCCCGCCGACCGCGGCGAAGGCCCGAGCGATGTCGACGAGGGCGCGCTCGTTCTCGAGGTCGTAGAGCCGCACCCGGGCCTGCCGCCAGTGCAGCAGCGCCTGGTCGAGCGGCGCGGTGCGGACCGCCAGCGCGGCGTCGATGTGTAGCTCGGCCTCGGCGAGCCGACCGGTGGTGCTACACACATCGGCGAGCGCGCTCTGCAGCCGCGGCTCGATCTCCAGGCCGTGCTGCTCGGCGACCGCGTGGGCCTGATGCAGCGCACCATAGGCGTCCTCGCTCGAGTAGTCGGCGAGCGCGGCGAGGCCGGCCGCGGTGCACGCGGCGACCATGCGCGCCGGGTCGCTGCGGTCGCCGGCCTCGTAGTGCCGCGCGCGCGCGTAGATGTCGGCGAGCGGGGTGGCGTCGCCGCGGTCGAGGGCGAGGGCGACGCGCTGATGCAGGGCGCGGCGGGTGGCGTCGTCGATGCCGACCCACAGCGCCTCGCGCACGCGGTCGTGGACGAACACGTAGCGGCCGGCCTCGCCGCGCTCGAGCAGGCGGGCGGCGACGGCCTCGGTGATCGCGGGGTCGATCGCGTCGCGCGGGCGGTCGGCGACGGCGGTGAGCAGGTCGAGCGTGAAGCGGCCGCCGATGATCGCCGCGACCGCGAGCACGGCGCGGGTGTCGGCGCCGAGGCCGACCACACGGTCGACGATCAGGCGCAGCACATCGCCGGGCAGGCGCAGGCCCTCGAGGCCGTCAGCGTCGAGGCGCCAGCCGCCCCAATGCGGGCACAGCAGGCCGGCGCTCTGCATGGCGCGCACATATTCGCCGACCGCGAGCGGGCTGCCGTCGCTGCGGGTGACGACCTGCCGCACGATCTCGGGGCCCGGTTCGCCGCCGCCGAGCAGCGCCGAGACGATGCCGCCGACGGACGACGCGTCGAGCGGTGGTAGCTGGACGCGGGCGCCGAGGCTGGGCCCGATCTCCCGCAGGAAGCGCTCGCTGGTGCCGCTGCGCAGGGTACACAGGCACAGCAGCGGGGCCGCGGCGACGCGCCCCGCGAGGCCGCGCAGGACCAGCAGGCTGCTCTCGTCGATCCACTGCACGTCGTCGACGACCAGCAGCAGGCCGCCGTGCTGGTGGGCGAGGGCGATCAGGTAGTCGACGATCGCGCCGTGCAGTTGGTCGTTGGCCTCGGCACCGGCGGGCGCGGCGGGCTCTGTCCTCGAGAACATGTCCTTGAGTTCAGGACAAAATTGCAGGAGCAGCCCGCGGCGGTCGCCGGCGGCCTCGTCGAGGCGGAGGCTGGCCTCGGCGCAGGCGCCTGGGGACAGTCGTCGCAGGCGCCGTACCAGGTCGCCGAAGCCCTGACGCAGCGCGGCGAACGGGGCGGCGTCGTTGTGCTCGCAACTGCCGGTCAGGATCAGCGGGGTGGCGCGGGTCGGCAGCGGGGTCGCGTGGGTGACCAGGCCATGCATGGGCCGACCGGGCACGAAGGTCGCCGGACGAAACAGGCTGCCGGGGATCGGCGTGACGCGTCGCGGCTCATTGCGCGTCGCTGGACCGGGCTGGGTGGCGGCGCCAGGCACGGCGTCGAACAACGCGCGGATCAGGCGGCTCTTGCCGCTGCCGGCCTCGCCCTCGATCGTCGCCAGGCCGCCGAGGCCGCGCAGCGCCCGGATCCACAGGCCCTGGAGCTGCGCGAGCTCGGCGGCGCGTCCGACCAGCGGGGTGTCGTCGCTCGACTCGCGGGTGTCGTCGGCGGTGCCGAGCAGCGGCGGTTCGCCGAGGCGGTCGACGCTGGCGAGGTCGGCGGCGAGCCCGGCCCCGGTCTGGTAGCGATCGTCGGGGTCCTTGGCGAGCAGACGCGCGACGATCGCAGCCAGTCCGCGCGAGCAGCCAGGCACCAGCTCGCGCAGGTCGGGCGGCTGGACGACGGCGTGCATGCGCAACAGCTCGCTGACTTCGGTGAGCAGGAAGGGGGGGCGTCCGGCGACGCACTCGAAGAGCACCGCGCCGAGCGCGTAGAGGTCGGCGCGGCCGTCGAGCGGGCGGCGTAGCATGCCGGTCTGCTCGGGCGCGCTGTACAAGAAGGTCCCGGCGACCTGGGCCGGATCCTCGATCGTGTGCGCGTGGGTGGCGAAGCCGAAGTCGATGATCTTGAGGCCGCCGGCGTCGGCGAGCAGGATGTTTTGCGGCTTGATGTCGCGATGCACCATGCCGCGGCGATGGATCTCGGTCAGCGCGACAGCGACGGTGTGGCCGATGCGCACCGCCTGCGACTCGGGCAGTTTTCCGCGTGCGAGCAGCTCGGCGAGCGTGCGACCGGCGACGTACTCCATCACCAGATACGGCTGGTCTCGCACCTCGCCGACCTCGAGGATCTCGACGAAGCAGGGGTGACGCATGCTCGCCAGCGCGGCGGCCTCGCGGCGGACTTGCACGGCTTGGGCCTGGACCTCGCCGCTGGCGACGCGGCGCAGGAGCTTGACGGCGACCAGACGGTCACCGCGACGCCCGCGGTAGACGATGCTTCGGGCGCCCTGCCCGATCTCCGTTTGCAGCTCGATGCCTGAAATCTCGATCACGTTGGGCGCCGACGACATGATCACCCAAGGCCGGGCCAGGCGAAAGTCGCCCGCAGACCATCGTTTGCGCGGCATCTGCGGGCGCGCGCGAGGTCGCACGGTGCGCGAAGGGGGGTCGCGGAGGGTCCCGGGCACACGCAGGGGGCCCGGCGAGCCTGGACAGCGCGTCATGCTTTCAGATAAAAGCGCCAGGTCATGGCTGATACACATCTCGCACAAATGTTCTTCGACCGTGCCCGGTCTGGTGGTTCGGAGGCGGCGTACCTCGTGCGTCAGGGGGCGACCTTCGCGGAGGTGACCTGGACGCAGGCAGCGGACCGGGTGCAGGCGATCGCCTCGGGCATCCTCAAGGAGATCCCGCTGCAGGAGGGCACGTGCGTCACGATCATGGCGAACACGCGGCTCGAGTGGATCCTCTGCGACTTCGCGATGTTGTCGCTGGGTCTGCGGACGGTGCCGATCTACGTCAGTCTGCTCCCGCCGGAGGTCGGCTACTTGCACGCGGACACGGCGGCGCAGCTCCTGGTGGTCGAGAACCGCGAGATGCTGGAGAAGGTCCGCGCGACGCGCGAGGGCTTCACCTTCTACGACAAGGAGTACGCGGGCTCGACGATCAAGCTCAAGCGCTGCATCGTCATCGATCCGACCGGCTTGGCGCCGGCCGACGACTGGGAGAGCCTCGAGCAGGTCGAGTCGCGCGGCCGCGCGGCCTTGACGGAGACGCAGGTCGAGCGTGACCGGCGGATGGCGGCGATCAAGCGCACGGACGTCGCGACCTACACGTACACCTCGGGGACCACGGGCGAGCCCAAGGGCGTGATCCAGACGCAGGACAACATGTTGTCGATCCTCGAGAACGTCGCGGACGCGCAGCTCTTCACCGACCGCGCGAAGGTCGGCGGGGCCTTCTTGTTCTTGCCGCTGGCGCACTCGTTCGGGCGCATGGTCGAGTTCGGCGGGGCGTTCTACATGACCAAGGTCGTGCTCAGCTCGATCACCACGGTCGCCGAGGACCTCGGCATGGCGCGTCCGGGCTTCTTCCCGGCGGCGCCGCGGGTGTTCGAGCGGGTCTACGGCAAGATCATGACCGGCATCGCCAGCGCGCCGCCGATCCGGCAAAAGCTGTTTCACTGGGCGATCGGCGTCGGCAAGCAGACGATCCCGTTCCGCCAGAAGGACAAGCCGCTGCCCTTCGGCCTCGGGCTCAAGTTCGGGCTCGCGGACAAGCTGGTGCTGTCGAAGATCCGCGGCAAGCTCGGCATGGACCGCATGCACGCGCTGATGTCGGGCTCGGCCCCGCTGCCGCGCGAAGTGGCAGAGTTCTTCGCCGGCGCGGGGCTCGTCATCCTCGAGGCGTACGGCCTGACGGAGACCTGCCCGGGCCTGACGACCAACCGCTTCGACGACTGGCGGATCGGCACGGTCGGCCCGGCGATCAAGGGCGTGCAGTTGCAGCTCGCCGCAGACGGCGAGATCCTGGCGAAGGGGCCGAACGTGGTCTCCGGCTACCTCAACCGCCCGGAGGCGACGGCGGAGGCGTGGGACGAGAACGGCTGGTTCCACACCGGCGACATCGGCGAGCTCGACCCGGACGGTCACCTGCGGATCACCGACCGCAAGAAGGACCTCATCAAGACCAGCGGCGGCAAGTACGTCGCGCCGCAGAAGATCGAGGCGCTGCTCAAGACCAGGCCGATCCTGTCCGAGGCGGTGGTCATCGGCGATAATCGCAAGTACTGCGTGGCGCTGGTGACGGTCGACAAGGAGAAGCTGGCCGCGTGGGCCCAGCGCACCGGCAACTCGCCTGACTTGCATGCTGAGGCGGTCCAGAAGGAGATCCAGGGCTACCTCGACGAGGCCAACAAGAGCCTGGCGAGCTTCGAGTCCGTCAAGTACTTCCGCGTCATCGACGAGGAGTTCTCGGTCGACAA
>Ga0105045_10002306_pt1 | contig 16072 bp, 16 predicted proteins | sample MAT02_FD_78089 | JGI IMG/M metagenome (GOLD analysis project Ga0105045, IMG submission 78089) | Freshwater microbial communities from Lake Fryxell liftoff mats and glacier meltwater in Antarctica - MAT-02 (megahit assembly) | ecosystem: Environmental > Aquatic > Freshwater > Ice > Liftoff...
GCCGGTCAGCGCCGTCTCGGGCTCACGCCCATCGTGCGCCGCCGCGATCACCTGCAGCGCCTTCCGCCCCAGCCACGCCCCGCTTCCGTCGTCGCCGATCACCGGGCCCCAGCCGCCACAGCGCTGCATCGTGCCGGCCGGACTCCGCCCCCACGCGATGCTGCCCGTGCCGGCAATCAGGAGAATCCCGGGCCCCTCCTCGAAGGCGTCCGCCATCGCGCCTTCGGCATCCGAGATCACCACCACGGCCTCGGCCACCTCCATCCGCTCCAGCTCCTGCTGCAGCGCGATCTTTTGCGCCTCGCGGCCAACGCCGGCCACACCGACGACCAGTGCGCGCGGCATGAGATGCCCCATCTCGGCATCGATCACCGCATTCGTCACCAGGGTCCCGATCACCTCCGCCGCGTCGGCCTCGGCGCCGGGCGTCACCGCGCTGCCCTCGCCCGTGGCCTTGAACAGCACCCGCCCCCGCTCGTCGGCCACATGGACGCGGGTACTGCTGCCGCCGCCGTCGACACCGACGACGACGAGTTCCGTTGGAGCATTCATGGACGGGTCTCGTGCTCGGCCGTGACGCTCAGCGCCACGGGGAGGGATGCAGGTGGTGCCGGATGCGTCAGCGATGACAGGATGCCGACCGCGAGGGTGATTCCGGTGCCGATCAGGACGTACCACGGCCAGGCAATCGTGGCGACGCCGCCAAGTGTGCTGGCAAGGGTTGGGAACTTCGCGATGAGCAGCTTGGCAAACACGATCACCGCCATGCAGCCGATGCCCACGCTCATGCCGGTGATCGCGTCGCGCTGGTTGGCGCGCGTCCAGAGCAGCGCCAGCGAGAAGCCGCCCACCAAACCGCCGTGCGTGAAGCTGGCGATACTGAGCGCGACCACCACCACCGGCGTCCCCTGCTGCGGGTAGAGCAGGGCGCCGAACGTCAGCGCCACGCCCCAGACCAACGCGATCAGCTTGCCGGTCCGGAGGGTTCCGGGGTCATGCACACTCTTGCCCGTGAGCGGCAGGTAGATGTCGTGCGTCGAGGTCGCGGCCAGCGCGTTGATCGTCGCGCTGTGCGTACTCATCGTGGCCGCCACGATCGCCGCCAGGATGAGGCCCAGCAGCCCGGTCGGCATCCGCTCGAGGATGAACGTCGGGAAGATCTGGTCGCTCGCCTCGAAGGCCCGTCCGCCGTAGTAGACGTAGAGCCCCAGGCCGATGAAGAGGAACAGGGTGAACTGCGCGAACACCAGGAACCCGCTGGCGATGAGCGCGCGCTGGGCATCCTTGAGCCCGCGGCTCGCCATCAGCCGCTGCACGATGAGCTGATCCGCCCCGTGCGATCCCATCGCGAGGAAGGCGCCACCGATCAGGCCCGCGAACACGGTGTGTGGCCGATCGAAGCCGGTGTACCAATCGATCAGCTGCAACTTGCCGGAGGCGCCAGCCGTCGCGACGATCGTGCTCCACCCACCATCCACACTCTTGCCGAGCAGCACCAGTGCCGAGAGACCGCCGAAGACGTACACACCCGCCTGGATCATCTCCGTGTACACGACGGCGCGCATCCCACCTTGATAGGTATACACCACCGTCAGGAGGCCAAGCACGATGATCGCCGCCGGCATCACGAACTGACGCGGCAGCGTGTCACCAAGGATCAGGGCGACCGGGATCGCCGTCGCGAAGATGCGCACGCTGTCGGCGACCGCACGCGTCGCCATGAACACGATGCTCGTGAACCGGCGCGTCTCGACGCCAAACCGCTTCTCGAAGAGCGCATACGCGGTGACCAGCTCACCGGCGAAGTAGCGTGGCAAGAGCACGTACGCCACCACGATACGCCCGATGATGTAGCCCGCCACCACCTGCAGGAACCCGAGATTGCCGACGTACGCGAGGCCCGGAATGCTGATGAACGTCAGGGCGCTCGTCTCGCTCGCGACCACGCTCAGCAGAATGCCCCACCAGGGAATCGCATGGCTGGCCACGAAGTAGTCCTGCGCATCCTTCTGTTTCCCGCCCAGCCACAGCCCGAGTCCTGTCGTCCCGACGAGGTACGCAATCAGCACCAGGCCGTCGATCAGCGTGAACCCGCTGCCCATCAGTCGCGCCGCGTGCTATTCGACAACGTACGCCTCCATGGCGAAGTACTCGGCGAGGCCGAGCCGGTTGAGCTGGGCCGCAGTCGCGGTGTTGCGGTCCTGGACACGCTGCCAGAACTCACGGTCGTCCTGCCCCGGGAACGGTGCCGAGTCCTTCTGCGACTGGTGCTTGAAGATTGCCTGGATCTTGAGCCGCAGTTCTTCCTGGCTGAGCGGGACCAGTACCGTTGCCTCGGTCACCGGCCACTCCTGCCATGCACCACGGTACAACCACACCTCGGGCCGTGCATTGCCCAGTGCGACGTACTCGAGCAGCGCCGCATCGATCGCCTCCTTGCACATCCGATGCGTGCCGTGCGGGTCGCTCAGATCGCCCGCGACGAACACGACCTCAGGATGCACCTCTTCCAGCAGATCGCGCACCATGCGCACGTCCGCAGGACCAATCGGATCCTTGCGCACTTTGCCGGTCTGGTAAAACGGCAGGTCCAGAAAGCGGGCGTTGTTGCGAGTCAACCCGACCACCTCGAGTCCACTCACCGCTTCGGTCTCGCGGATGATCCGCTTGATGTCGAGCACCGCCTGCAGATCCACCTCACCCGGCCGTTTGGACGCCATGGCACCGAACAGTCGGACGGCGAAGTCGCGCACGTCCTCACCACCCACGGTGGCAGGCGCCGTCTCGACGGTGGTCCGTGCGCCCATGCGCACGAGGAAGTCCAGGTGGCGTCGCACGTCGTGGTCGAACACCGCGATGTTGCCGCTCGTCATGTACGCCACGGCGATCGAATTCCGGTTCTCGACCAGCTTGCGCAGAATTCCACCCATCGAGATGACGTCATCGTCCGGGTGGGGCGAGAAGCAGATCACGCGCTTGCCCCGATGCAGCTTGCTCTTGCCACGAATGCGCGCACCGAGCGAGTTGAAGACGAAGCCGTTGAGCGCTCCCGGCGACCCGTACACTGCCACCAGCGAGGAGAGTCGGTGTTCGGCGTAGTCCTGTTGCGTGAGCTTGAGAATCGCCTTGTCCACCGTCTGTGACAGCCACGCCACGGCGCGCACCGCCAGCGACTCGTTCCAACTCACCTCGTCCACCACCCAGGGGGTCGCAACGCGCGTCAGGTCCACGGAGGCCGCGGTGTCGAGGAAGAACGTGGTGTTGGCATGAGACTGGAGGAACGTCGCGGCCACTTCCAGATCCACCACGCCTTCCACGGCACGCCGCACGATCGCCGACTTGTGCTCGCCCGTCGCGAGGATGGCGATCTCGCGGGCGTCCAGAATGGTCGCGACGCCCATCGTGATCGCCTCGCGCGGCACGTGCTCGGCCCCGAAGAAGTCGGCCGCCGCGTCCTTGCGCGTGATGGCATCCAGCGTGACGAGCCGGGTGCGGCTGTCGCGGCCTGACCCCGGTTCGTTGAAGCCGATGTGCCCGGTCTTGCCGATGCCAAGCAACTGGAAATCGATGCCGCCCGCCGCCGCGATGGCTGCTTCGTACGCCCGACACGCGTCAGCGACCTCGTGACGGTCCACCGTGCCCGGTGGCAGGTGAACCTGATCGGCCGGGATGTCGATGTGCGAAAAGAAATTCTCCCACATGAATCGGTGATACGCGTGGATCGAGTCGGGCGTCATCGGCCAGTACTCGTCCAGATTGAACGTCACGACGTTGGCGAAACTGAGCTGCGCCTCGCGATGGCGACGGATCAGTTCGCGATAGACACCGATCGGCGTCGACCCGGTGGCGAGTCCCAGTACGGCGCGACGCCCTCGGTTGGTGCTGTCGCGCATGATGGCTTCGATGCGGTCCGCAACGCGAATGGCGAGGGCGTCGGGATCGTCGCTGATGACGGTCGGGATCTTCTCGAGATGCTGCATATGCGGGGGCAAGCTAATCGTCGCCCGGGCGGAGGCACCTGTCCGATCCGTCCCAACGCAGAAAGGCGGACCCAGTCAGGCCCGCCTCTCCGTCACTGCCGTGCAAATCGCGGCCTATGCCGAGAACGATGACCCGCACCCGCAACCGCCAGTGGCGTTCGGATTCTTGAACGTGAAACCGGAGCCCTGCATCGACGTGGTGTAGTCGATGTTGATGCCGCTCAGGTACTGCAGTGAGAACGGATCCACGAACACCTGAAAGCCATCCTGCGGGAGCATCGTGTCATCCTCGGCCGGCTTGTCTTCGATCAGCAGGGAGTACTTGAACCCGCTGCATCCGCCCGGCTGCACGGCCACGCGCAAGCCGCCGATGGTCGGATCGACCGACTCGGCTTCCAGGAACTTCTTCACCTCGACCGTCGCGGCGCTCGAGATGGTCAGCACTACATCAGGCGTCTGCATCGTGCTCATGCGTCCTCCTCAGGAAGGGGGGGGCGGGGAATCCCGACCATATGTGTTTGCAATTTACGTCGGTTCTGTCGACAGGGAAGGAGGGAGCCCCACCCGGCTGGTCGTCAGCGCCCACCGGAACGCGCGTTTCCCGTCGACCGCGCGCCGTCGACGGCTGCCGCCACCGCGTCGGCGAGGGCCGTCCGGACGCCCCCGATCTTCCGGTTCTCGCGGGTCGGGTTCACCCGGTTCGTCAGCAGAATGATGTACAGATTCCGTGACGGGTCGATCCAGAGGGAGGTCCCGGTGAACCCCGTGTGGCCGAAGGCCCGCTTCGAGAGCCGCGTTCCGGCCGAGTTCCCGCCGGTGGGCGTCTCCCAGCCAAGGGCACGGCGGCTGATCAACGTGTCCTGAGCCCGGGTGAACTCGGCAATCGTAGGCGGGTTCGCGATCCGCGCGCCATCCAGCGAGCCCTCGTTGAGCCACAGCCGCGCGACCCGTGCGAGATCCGCGGCCGTCGAGAAGAGGCCGGCATGACCGCTCACGCCGTCGAAACGGGCGGCATTCTCGTCGTGCACCTCGCCGCGGATCTGTCGGCCGCGCCAGGGGTCGAATTCGGTCGGCGCGATACGTGGCACCAGTGCGGGGGCGGGCCGGAATCGGGTGTCGGCGAGGCGCAGCGGCCGCGCGATCAGCCGCTGGAACGCGCTGTCGAGCGGGAGCCCCGTGACCTGTTCGGCCACCATGCCGAGGAGCATGAAATTCATGTCGCTGTAGAGATACCGGGTGCCGGGGGGGGCCTCCGGTTCGACGAGCATCAACTGGGCGCGCGCGTCGGTGCGATCCACGGCTTCCTTGTAGAACGGACGCCAGGCCGCGAGTCCGCTGCTGTGTGTGAGCAGCTGCCGGACCGTGATACCGGTGGCGCGCTCGGCTCGCCAGGCGGGGAGATAGCGCACCACGGCACTGTCCAGCGCCACGCGCCCGTCGTCCACGAGGTGCAGGATCAGCGAGGTCGTCGCGATGATCTTGGTCAGCGACGCGAGGTCGTAAATCGTCGTGACGTCAGGCCGTGTCACATCGGTGGCGTCGAGGCGGCCGACGCCAACCGTGGCGAGCACGCCGCTGCCGGTGCCCACCAGTGCAACCGCGCCGGGGAAGGCGTTGTCGGCGAGTGCGCGGGTCAGCACGGCAGTCACCGAGTCGCCGACGAGTCGGGCGGCATCACGCGCGGTCGCCGACGCCACCGGTCGGACGGCAGCGCGCCGTGGCGCCTGCGCGGGCGCGGTGCAGGGGAGGGTCGCCGCGAGCAGCAGCGCCGACATCGTGCCTGGCACGATCGACATGCGCCCGGTCATTGCCCACCCACCCCGGACAGCCCGCTGCTTCTGGTGAACAGGCCCGGGAGCGACACCGGTGACCGCCCACCGAACTCGCCGCGCAGGATGGCGCGGGCCGCGGCGCGCTCCGGGGCCTCGCCAACGCTGAACGTGGCCAGGTACGCCTCGATGTCGGGAAACTGGCCGATCACATACGGATTGCCCGCCGCCACCACGATCGGCCGGAGCCGGGGCGCCACGCGGCGAACCCACGCCGCGAACGGCTCGGCGATCGCGGTTCGGCCCACGCCCTCCACCCGCCGCACCACCGTCACGATCACGAGCTGCCCCGGCGCGGCGCGTTGCGCGATCTCCTCGAGCGTCGACGCCGGCGTGTTGGGGCCGACACGGCTGATCACCGCGGCGTGACGCGAGCGAAACTCGTCGGCGAACGCGCTGCCGCCGCCCAGCTCCGTCTCCGGCGCGTAAATCACGATGTGCACCGGCGCCGCCGAGCGGAGTGGCACCTGCCCGCGCGTGTCGCGCAGCAGGGTCACGGATCGGCTCGCGATGGCGGTAGCCACGGCGCGGTGCTCGCGGCTCCCCACGACGCGGCGCAGCGAGTCGAGCGAGACCTGCGCGCCGCGGTGCAGGTTGACGCGCGCCTTCATCTCGAGGTTGTGGCGTGCCGCTGCGTCGATGCGTGCCGCGAATGCGGGATCCTGCGCCGCACGGGCCGTCAGCGCCTCGAGCACCGGGCGTACGTCGGCAGGCTTGAGCAGGACTTCGGCACCGGCCTCGATGGCGCGGATCGCGATCTGCTCCTGCGTGAACATCCGCGCGACCCCCTGCATCGTCAGCGCGTCGGTGATCGTCAGCCCGCGGAAGTGGAGCGAGTCCCGCAGCTCGTCATGCAGGACGCGCCGCTGCAACGTGGCGGGGATGTCGTCGCCCATCCAGGTCGGGTTGCTGATGTGCGCCGACATGACGGCGGCCGCGCCGGCGTTCACCGCCGCACGAAACGGCCGCAGCTCGAACGTGTCGAGGTGGGCATGCGTCAGGTGCACGACCGGCAGTGCAGTGTGCGAGTCCGTCTCGGTGTCTCCGTGGCCGGGAAAGTGCTTCACCGTGGCCAGCGCCCCGCCGTCCTGTACGCCACGCGTGAACGCTGCGACCATCTCCGCCACCGCGCCGGGGTCCTCGCCGAACGAGCGGACGTTGATCACCGGATTGGCCGCATTGTTGTTGATGTCGGCAACCGGTGCGTACGCCAGGTGGATGCCGATCGCCCGCGACTCGCGACCGGTCACGAGTCCCGCGCGATACGCGAGCGCCGTGTCGCCGGTGGCGCCGATCGCCATGTTCGTCGGCAGGATCGTCGCACTCCCGGCGCGGATCATCGACGGGATGAACGTCCCCCCCTCCAGCCGCCCGATCGACGGTTCGACGTCGCAACCGACGAGCAGGGGCACCCGTGCCATCGCCTGCAGCGAATTCAGCTTGGCGGCGGATTCGATCGGCGAGCCCACCGACAGCAGAATGCCGCCGATCCCATCCTCGCGCACCCAGCGTGCGGTGGTGGCGTAGGCGCTGTCGCTGTCACTCTCGTAGTCCCCGACCAGCCAGACGTGGATCAGCTGCGCGGCCCGCTCGCGCACGCTCAGGGCTGCGAAGGTGCTGTCGACCCACCGCTGCGCAATGACCGACAGTGCGAGTCTCGGATCACGGGATTCATCCCGCGTCACGGATGAGGCTGTCAGAGTGTCGGCGGTCGCTGCCCGACCCGGCAGCGCAACCGGACGGCTGAGGGCGGCGGGGGCCACCGCGATCGCGGCGGACAGGATCGTGAGGGAGAGCACACGCATGGCGCAGGAGAAGGCGTGAGTGACGGGCGCACACCCGCGGACTGGTGGCGACGTGCATGAAGGCTAGCCGGTCACACGCGACGGGGCAGGCGGTGCGAACGGCCTGCGGCGCGTGAGCCGCCACGGCCCCCGCCCGGCCGTTGCTGCAAGTGTTCACCGCCTCTTATCTTCATCCGTCTACGTTGCGAATCCGTGACGAAGCCCCGCACGCCCTCACGGCGGTGATGCCGTGGGGCTTTCTTGTTGTGCAACCAGACCGGTCATGGTCCTGGTGCCGCCTCTGCTCTTTTCGCCAAACTCGACGCCATGCTCCTCGGCATTTGGGATGCAACAAAGGCTGGGTACCTGCGCGTCATCGCGCCGGTGGCGGATCTGCTCGTGCGGTATCGGGTCAGCCCCAACACCATCACCACCGTCGGCACGCTCTGCACCATGCTCGCTGGCGGCATCTTCGCCAGCGGACACATCCGGACTGCAGGGTGGTTCATGGGGCTGACCGCGTTGTTCGACGTGCTCGACGGGATGGTGGCCCGCCGGACAGGGCGGAGCACGACGTTCGGCGCGTTCTACGACTCGACGCTCGACCGGGTCGCAGATGGCTTCGTTCTGGGCGGCCTGGCGGTGTTTTACGGGATCAACGCCGACCATCAGAGTCACGTCATGCTGGCCGTCACCATCGCGGCGCTGATCGGGACATTCCTCACCTCCTACACCCGCGCCCGGGCCGAATCGCTGGGGCTGGACGCGAAGGTGGGCATCGTGCAGCGCCCGGAGCGCGTGGTGCTGCTCTCGGCTCCACAGGCGTTCTTCGGGTTGGCGCTCGATGGCTGGGTTCTGGCCGGGATCGTCACTCTGTTGGCGATCACGGCGTGGATCACGGCGATCCAGCGCATCATGTTCGTGTATCGCGTCACCCGCGCGGCAGACAACGTCAGCGAACCTGCCCTCGCGCCGCGCGCCTCTGGCACACCACCGACGTCGACATCCTCGTCGATGCCTGATGATGTTCCGGCTCCCTACGCGCCCTGACCGGCGTCGCACTTCCCTCGGAGACTTCCTCTCGTGACCGGTTCGCCCACCCGCCCGACGTCCATCGCTCCAGCCACCGGCAAGCTCGGCATCCTGACCCCTGGTCTCGGCGCCGTCGCCACCACGTTCATGGCGGGCGTCGAAAGCATCCGACGCGGCCACACGAAGCCGATCGGCTCGCTGACGCAGATGGCGACCATTCGACTTGGCAAGCGCACCGAGCATCGCGCGCCGCTCATCAAGGACTTCGTCCCGCTCACCGCACTGCAGGACATCGTGTTCGGCGCCTGGGACCCGATTGCCGATGACGCCTACACCGCCGCGAAGAAGGCTGGCGTGCTGACCAGCGATCATCTCGAGCCGTTGAAGGACTTCCTCTCGGGCATCGTGCCGATGTCAGCCGCCTTCGAGTCGCGGTTCGTGACCCGCCTCCTCGGCGTCAACAACGTCAAGACCGGTCCCACGTATCGCGACATCGCCGAGCAGCTCCGCGCCGACATGCGCAAGTTCAAGACGGAGAACGGGTGCGACCGCCTCGTGATCGTCTGGTGCGCCTCGACCGAGGCCTTCATCCAGCCCGGCCCGCAGCATCAGACCGTCGAGTCGTTCGAAAAGGCGATGGACGAGAACGACCCGGCGATCGCCCCGTCGATGCTCTACGCCTACGCGGCCATGATGGAGCACGTGCCGTTCTGCAACGGCGCTCCGAACCTGACGGTCGACCTGCCGTGCATGCTGCAGCTCGCGAATGACCGCGGAATTCCTGTCAGCGGCAAGGACTTCAAGACGGGGCAGACGTGGATGAAGACGATCATCGCGCCAGGTCTGAAGGCGCGCATGCTCGGTCTCGCGGGCTGGTACTCGACCAACATCCTTGGCAATCGCGACGGCGAGGTCCTCGACGATCCGGCCTCGTTCAAGACGAAGGAGGAGTCCAAGCTCTCCGTGCTGCACAACATCCTGCAGCCCGAGGTGTATCCCGATCTGTACCACGGCTTCTCGCACGTCGTCCGGATCAACTACTATCCGCCGCGTGGCGACAACAAGGAAGGCTGGGACAACATCGACATCATCGGGTGGATGGGTTACCCGATGCAGATCAAGGTGAATTTCCTGTGCCGTGATTCCATTCTGGCTGCGCCGATCGTCCTCGATCTGGCGCTGTTCAGCGACTTCGCCCACCGTGCCGGCATGAAGGGGATCCAGGAATGGCTGTCGTTTTACTACAAGAGCCCCATGGTGGGCCCGGGCCTGCAGCCGGAACACGATCTGTTCATCCAGCAGACGAAGCTGAAGAACACGCTGCGCTTCCTGATGGGCGAGGAGCAGATCACGCACCTCGGTCTCGAGTACTACAGCTGATGAACGGGGCGGCACGCCATCGCACCGGAGCGGTCACGGGCCCTTTGGTGACCCGTGCGGTGCGTCAGCTTCGGCGTGCCCTGCCCGCGGCGGCCGCGGTGGTGATCGCAGCCGGCTGCTCCGCGGCGCGCGATCCGGAGGCCAGGCTCGACACACGCCTGTGGACGAACGACCTCGCGCTCCGCATCCGCTTCGCCCCGCGGCCGCCGTACGCGCGCGAGGCGACGATCGTCAAGGTGGTCGTCACCGACAAGGAGTCGGGCGCGCCGGTCGAAAACGGCGAAGGCCGCCTCTATGCCATGAGCCGTGACAGCGTGAACATCTTCGACGGGCTCGAACGTGGGCCGGAGCCGGGCACGTACTATGCGAAGTTGACCTTCCTGACGGCTGGTGATTGGGCGATGGGGCTGCAGTTCCGGCGCGATTCGACACAGAAGCTTCAGACCGTGGACGACCCACCATGGTATCAGACCGTCCGCAACGCCCGCTGATCGGCATGCGACTCTTTCATCGCACGTCGATCGTGCCCGCAGACGTCGTCGCGCTCGCCGACGAGCACTTCCGCGCGCTCGGACTGCGCGGAAGCGCCGACTCCACGCGGTCGCGCACCTTCACCGGTGACCTCGGCACGCTGCAGCTGCGCGTCCGCAGCGACGGTGGCCACTACACGCTGATCGAAGCCGTCACCGACCAGATCGGCGAGAGTCGGCTCGACAAGAACGTGAAAAAGTTCTTCAATCGCGTCCATCGTGCGGCGGACCCGCATCACGCCCCCACCGCGGGGTACTGACGTGGAATTCCCGAGTCACTCGCTCGACCTCGACGCCATGCTCGCCATGACGCCCCTGGGGGAGACGGGCACGAAACGCGCCGGACGTCCGCATGCCGACCAGCTCACGCGCGAACAGCGTCTCGCGCTGTATCGGCACATGCGCATGACTCGGGCGCTCGAAGAACGGCTCGTGGCACTGTACCGGCAGACCAAACTGGTGGGCGGGCTGTTCCGCTCGCTCGGCCAGGAGGCCGATGCCGTCGGCAGCGCCTTCGCGCTCGAGCGCCGCGACATCATGTCGCCGCTGATCCGCAACATGGGCTCGATGCTCGTCAAGGGCGCGACGCCGCTCGAGATTCTGCGCCAGTACATGGCCAAGGGCGATTCGCCCACGCGCGGCCGCGAACTGAACATCCACTTCGGCGACCTCGCGCGTGGGTTCGTCGGCCAGATCTCACATCTCGGTGACATGATCCCGGTCATGGCCGGCATCGCGCTCAGCTTCCGGCTGCGCGGCGAGGACCGCGTCGTGCTGGTCTACATCGGCGATGGCGCGACGTCCACCGGTGCATTCCACGAGGGCATCAACTTTGCCGCGGTCCAGAAGGTCCCGATGGTGGTCGTGGTGGAGAACAACGGCTATGCCTACTCCACCCCGACCGGTCGCCAGACGGCCGCCAACTCGTTCATGGACAAGGCGGTCGGCTATGGCATCGCGGGCGTTCAGGCCGATGGCAACGACGTACTCGCGGTGTATGACGTGACCAAGGCGGCCGTCGATCGCGCCCGCGCCGGTGGTGGACCGACGCTCGTCGAGCTGATCACGTATCGCCGGAAGGGCCACGCGGAGCATGACAACCAGTCCTACGTTCCGGCCGGCGAGATGGAATGGTGGGCCGCCAACAATGATCCGATCGACCGGTATGTGGCCTGGCTGACCGAACACGAGCGAGTGACGGCGGAGGAGTTTGCGGCAATCGATGACAGCGTACTTGCCGAGATCGACGCCGCCACCGACTTGGCCGAGCAGAGTCCCATGCCCGAGGCGCTGGATGCGCTGCAAGGCATCTACGCCGAGCCTGCGTCGGTGCCGCCGCACTGGTATCGCGATGGGGTGCGCAACGCCGTCGAGACCCATGAGCGCCCGGCCGGCTGGGGCACCCACGATGGCTGAGATCACCTACCTCGAAGCGATTCGCGAGGCGCTCATCGAAGAGATGGAGCGCGACGCGAACGTGTTCTGCCTTGGGCAGGACATCGGTGCCTTCGGAGGCGCATTCAAGGTCACCGATGGGCTGATGGCGCGTTTCGGCAGCGACCGGGTGATCGATACTCCCATCGCCGAAGCGGCGATCATCGGAGCGGCGGCTGGCGCCTCGCACATGGGGATGCGTCCGGTCGCCGAGCTGCAGTTCATCGATTTCATCTCGTGCGGCTACGACATGCTCACGAACTACGTGGCCACGGCGCGGTATCGCGCGTTCCTGCCGTGCCCGATGGTGGTGCGCGGGCCAAGCGGCGGCTACGTGCGCGGCGGGCCGTTCCATTCGCAGAATCCGGAAGCGGCGTTTCTGCACACTCCTGGCCTGAAGATCGTCTCCCCTGCCACGGCAGCAGATGCCAAGGGGTTGATGAAGGCGGCCATCCGCGACGACGACTGTGTGCTCTTCTTCGAGCACAAGTATCTCTACCGGCGGGTCAAGGACGTCATGCCGGAGGGCGATCACGTCGTGCCGATCGGCAAGGCGCGCGTTGCGCGCGAAGGCACCGACGTCTCGATCATCACCTACGCCGCGACCGTCTGGAAGGCGCTGGAAGCGGCCGAGCTGCTGCAGAAGGAGGATGGCATCTCGGTCGAGGTCATCGATCTGCGCACGCTGCTGCCGATGGACGACGAGGCGATCGCCGCCACCGTCCGCAAGACCAATCGCGTCATGATCGTGCACGAGGACACGCGCACCGGCGGCATCGCCGGCGAGATCACGGCGCGCATCAACGAGACCTGCTTCGAGTGGCTCGACGCGCCGGTGTTGCGCGTCACGGCCCACGATGTGCCACTCCCGTACTCGCCCCCGCTGGAGGATTTCGTCCTCCCGCAGGTCAGCGACATCGTCGCGGTGGCCCGACACCTTGCCCGGTATTGACGATCGTGACCGACCCGCAGTCTGCCCCAGCGTCCAGCGCAGCGGACGAGGACGTTTCGAACCGCCGGTACCGCAATCTCGGCGTCGGCTGCTTCACCATGTTCATCGGCTTCTTCGGCGGTGGCATGATCTCGGTGCTGATCGCCAAGATCGTGTCACAGGCGCTCTACGAGCCGCAGTGTGAGGGGCTGCCAACGTGCAACTGGCTCACCTGGGCCGCGCGCGGTGGCGTTCTGGGTATGGTTATCCTTCCGGTCGTTTCGGTGTGGCGCCTCAAGCGTGGCGACGCCGAGCATGATCGTTCCCGCTCCGTCTGATAGAGGGTGAGCCGGTGGCTCGTATTGATTTGGTAATGCCGCAGATGGGCGAGTCGATCGCCGAAGGCACGTTGTCGCGCTGGCTGAAGAAGCCTGGCGATGCGGTCAAGCGTGACGAGGCGATCTTCGAGATTTCCACCGACAAGGTCGATGCGGAGATTCCCTCGCCGTCGGCCGGGATTCTGGTGGAGATCATCGTCACAGAGGGAATGACGGTACCGGTGCAGGCCGTGGTCGCCCGGCTCGAGACGGACGTGTCCGCCGCAGCGGTCGTCGACGCCTCTGCGCCAGCCGCGCCTGCGCCAGCCGCTCCTGCATCCGCCACTCCTGCGTCCGCCACTGCAGCGCCGGCCACTGCCTCGCCAGCCGGCGCGGCGACACCCCCGGCACGCACCCGTGAGCCGGTGTCGCCCGCGCCGGCAGCCGCGCTCGCGCCGCTGCCGCCCGCCGACAGCGTCGAGGAACGCCTGAGGACCCGTTCCTCGCCACTGGTCCGGAAGATCGCCGCCGAACATGGCGTCGCGATCGGCGACATCAGTGGTTCGGGCATCGCCGGACGCGTGACCAAGCGCGACCTCCTCGCGCATCTCGACGCGACTCCGATCTCGGTGCGTGCCATCATTCCTGACGTGGCGACCGCGACGACCGGTGCGGGCAGCCTGCCGTCGGCGGTGCCCGCGCCGCTCGCCTCGCCCGAGGTGCAGACGGCGGTGGCCTGGCCCGGTGACGTGGTCGAGCCCTTCTCGAAGATCCGGCGACTGACCTCCGATCACATGGCGCAGGCACGTCGTGTGGCGGCGCATGTCACCAGCTTCTTCGAGATCGATCTCACCCGTGTGGCGCGCATCCGCACCGCGATGCGCCGCGACTTCGAGCTGCAGACAGGACAGAAGCTGACCTTCCTGCCGTTCATCGTGCAGGCGGTGGTGGCGCAGCTCAAGCGGCATCCAATGATGAATGCGGCGGTCAATGGCAGTGAGCTCATCCTCCGCAAGCAGTACAACATCGGCATCGCCGTCGCACTCGACCCCACGGGTTTGATCGTCCCCGTGGTCAAACGGGCTGACGACCTGTCGCTCGCCGGGCTCACCCGGACGATCAATGACCTCGCTGCCCGTGCCCGTGCCAAGGCTCTCAAGCCCGACGAGGTCACGCAGGGCACCTTCACGCTCACCAACCCCGGTGTGTTCGGGTCGCTGATGGGCACGCCGATCATCCCCGTCGGCACCACGGCCATCCTCGGACTCGGCGCCATCGAGAAGCGCCCCAAGGTCGTCACCGGCGCCGATGGCGAGGATACGATCGCGATCCGCACGTGCGCGTACTTCTCGATTTCGTTCGATCACAAGGTGGTGGACGGCGCCGACGCGGATCGCTTCATGGCAGACCTCAAGCGGTCGCTGGAGACGCTGCCGGATCCGACCGCCTGACGGTGCCGCGCGCGCTCATCATGAAGCGCACCATCGTCCCGCTCCCGGAACGGGCGCGGTACATGGATCGACTGCGCGCGCGGAAGGCCTTTTTCGCCGCGGCCGGGTGCCGCTTCTGGGTGTTCGAGGAGGCCGCGCTCAACGGGGCCTTCATCGAGTTCACCGAGGCGGGCTCGCGCGAGACGCTGCAGGCGGCCCTCGCCGCCGCACCCGACAAGGTGCTCGACGCCAATCGCATCTACCAGGAAGTGCCGCTGCCATGATCGCCTCGCGCACCATCACGCATGCCGGCTCGACGTGGGCCGTGACGCCGTCCGGTTTCGTGACGCAGTACGTCGGCGACGAATTCGGACTCGTGTTCACGCGCGTCGACAGCGACGGGTCCGATGTCCGCTTCACTCGCTACTCGCCGGGCGGCGTTCGCTCCCGTGAGGCGTCATTCGAACGCCTCACCGATGCCGCGTTGCTGCGCCTCCTCATCACGTCGCAGCCCAGCATCAGGGCCCCCGAGGGCGGGTACCAGTCGTGACGGACGCCGCGGCGGCGCCGGCCGGGCCCTACGTCGACCTCCACGCACACACCACCGCCTCCGACGGCCGAGCCACACCCGAAGAATTGATCGCCCTCGCCAGCGCTGCCGACTTGCAGTCGATTGCGGTCACGGATCACGATACGCTCGATGGGCTTCCCGCCGCGCAGGCCGCTGCCGACGCGGCGGGCATACGACTCGTGCACGGCATCGAACTGAGTACGATCGACGGTACCAGGGAAATCCACCTGCTCGGCTTGCACCTCACCACGACCGACGTGCTCGCGGGACGACTCGTGGCAGTCCAGGAGGCGCGTGTCGACCGTGCCGAGGCGATGGTCGCGAAACTGAACACGCTCGGCATGCCGGTGACGATGGAGATGGTGCAGCGCGAAGCCGCTGGCGGGGCGGTCGGTCGCCCGCATGTCGCGCGGGCGTTGCTGGCGGGCGGATGGGTGCGCGACATGCGCGATGCCTTCGACCGGTACCTCGGTGACGGGAAGCCCGCAAACGTCGGCAAGCTGCGTCTCGAGCTCGAGGAAGGGATCGCCCTCATTCACGAAGCCGGCGGTGTGGCGGTCTGGGCGCATCCGCAAGGGGAGGGGAATCGGGATCGTATCGCGCGCTTCGCGGCGCTGGGACTCGATGGTGTCGAGGTGCGTCACCCGAGTCATGGCAGTGAAGACCTCGCGCGTCTCGCGACACTGTGTGACCACTTCGGCCTGGTCAAGAGCGGCGGCTCCGACTGGCACGGTGCGCTCGACGGATTCCGTCCGCTGGGCTGCATGCATGTGCCGGCGCCATGGATGGACGAGCAGATCACGCGGGCGATGCAGTGGCGCACCGCGCTGGCGTGACGGGCGTGACGGGCGTGA
>Ga0105045_10002307_pt1 | contig 16070 bp, 14 predicted proteins | sample MAT02_FD_78089 | JGI IMG/M metagenome (GOLD analysis project Ga0105045, IMG submission 78089) | Freshwater microbial communities from Lake Fryxell liftoff mats and glacier meltwater in Antarctica - MAT-02 (megahit assembly) | ecosystem: Environmental > Aquatic > Freshwater > Ice > Liftoff...
ATCGGGCAGGGTCTGGTTGCGCGCCCAGGTCGCGATCGGCGTCAGACGCACCGGAAGGTGTTTGAGCACCGGTGCCATGTCTACCCGGAAAGGCTGTTCCGGCGATGTGTTGTACCAGGTGTAGATGCGGTGCAACTCACCGATCATGCGGTCCATGTCCAGCGTGGCCTTGCCTTCAAACACCTGGCGCATGCGTTGGGAAAAATCATCCACGCTCTGACTCTCATGGCGCAAAGGTCGGCCCCACGCCTGGCTCAGCATCTGCGTCAGTTGCGGCAGACGCACCGTCTCCGGCCCTCCGACGGCAAAGCACCTTCCCGCCAGCTGAGGACGCTCCATCGCCGCCAGCATCAATGCGGCCAGGTCGTCATGGCAGATCCAGCTCACATCGAGGGTTGCCCGGTGCGCATAGCGCAGCGTCTGTTCCTGCGCGATGGCGGGCCAGGCCCACCCCTTGAGCAGATTGTCCAGAAACACCACCGGCTCGATGCTGATGGCAGGAACACCGCTGGCCATGATGCGGCGGCGCATCTCGTGGCGCGCGTCCTGCGCTGCAAAACCCCGCTTGTGCGCTGGCACCGGCAAGCTGGTGTTGAAGACCAGCACGTGGGTACTGGCCGAGCGGGCCGCTGCCGCCGCAATCGCATCGGTGGCGGCCACCAGCGGAGCAGCTATCTGGAACGAGGTCGACGGCAGGTTGAGCAATACCGCCTGCGCCCCGTCGACCGCCCGTACCAGGCGATCGATGTCGCCATAATCACCCGCAAAGGTCTCGACCGCGACGCCATCGACCTGCCACGCTTTGGGCGCGCGGCTGACCGCCACCGGTTGATGGCCGGCGCGAACCAGGGCGCGTACCTGCGCGCTGCCCTGGTCGCCGGTTGCGCCAAATACAGTCACTCGCATGCGGATTTCCTGACAAAACTGATTCAGTTGTGATCTCGTTCCGTACTCTGGATTCCATCAAGACTCCCAGGCATGCCAACGAGGCTGTGATGGTCGAGATCATAGAATCTGTTCGGCAGAGGAAGACCTGTTTCCCCAGCGGAGACTTCTGCCCACTTGAAGCGGCTTTGTTCGGCGTTGTCGCCCCGGCCGGCACGCCGCCCGCGGTGGTCGGCAAAATCAACGCGGCCATTGACCAGGCTCTGGCCAAACCGGCCATTCGCGAGCGTCTGCTGGGCATGGGCATGGTGCCGGTCGGTGGTCCGCCGTCCGACTTCAAGACCTTCCTGAAGCGCGATTCCGTGCGCTGGGCGGCCTTGATCAAGGCCGCCGACATCCGGGTCGAATAAGCCCACACCAGGGCCAACGCGGCACCCAGCGCGTGGCCCCTGCCGATTCAGACCGGGCCGTGTCAAATTGCCCCGGCTATCGGGGACAACCCTCACGCCGATTTGGCGCAAAGCCGCTATAAACGGAACAAGAAATACAAGAGGGGACTGCGTGCTCATACTGCAACTGTTGATCAGTGGCATTGCCCAGGGCTGCATCTACGGACTGATCGCCCTCGGTTTCGTGCTGATCTACAAGGGCACCGAAACGGTCAGCTTCGCCCAGGGAGACCTGATGATGCTGGGTGCCTTTGGCGGCCTGGTGTGCATGACCCTGCTCGGTTTTCCGTTCTGGCTGTCGGTGCTGTGCGCCATTGCCGGCATGGGCTTGTTCGGCTTCCTGATCGAGCGCGTGGTGATCCGGCCCATCCTGGGCCAGCCCGCGTTCTCCATCGTCATGCTGACCATTGGCATCGGTTATGTGGCCCGTGGGGCTATCACCATGATTCCAGTGATCGGTACCGAGACCCACACGCTGCCAGTTCCCTACAAGGACCAGATCTGGCAGCTTGGCACCCTGGTGCTCAATGTTGAGCAGATGGTGGTGATCGCAGTGACCGCCTTGCTGTGCGGCGGGCTGTATGCGCTGTTCAAGTACAGCAAGATCGGCATCGCAATGCAGGCCTCGTCGCAAAACCAGCTTGCCGCCTACTACATGGGCATTCCGGTCAAACGCATCAATGGCCTGGTCTGGGCGCTGGCCGCTGCGGTGGCAGCGATTGCCGGGTTGCTGCTGGCACCGATCACCTTTGTGCACGCCAACATGGGTTTCATCGGCCTGAAGGCGTTCCCAGCAGCGGTGGTGGGTGGCTTTGGCAGCCTGCCGGGGGCCATCGTCGGCGGGCTGATCATTGGCATCGTCGAGTCGCTGGCGGGTTTCTATGCGCCTGAAGGCGTCAAAGACGTTGCCGCCTATGTCGTCGTGCTGATCATGCTGATGGTCAAACCCAACGGCCTGTTCGGCGAGTCACTGAGAAAGAAAGTGTGAGCGCCGTGGCCATGCAAGCGCAGGCGGTGCGGCCATGGTGCCTTGATTCCAACTGAGCCCATTCATGCGTTTCATCTTCAAGACTGACTACAGCCAGGATATCCGCCTGGCCAAGCATGGCGGCCACTTGTTCTGGTACAGCCTGTTGTTGCTGCTCCTGATTGCGGCCCCCTGGCTGGTGGACGAATACTGGCTGGCCCAGTTGACCTTCATCCTGATCTACTCGGTTGCCGGGTTGGGTCTGATGCTGCTGGCCGGGTTCACCGGGCAGTTCTCGATCGGACACGCCGCCTTCCTCGGCGTGGGGGCCTACACCCAAGGGGTGTTCACTGGTATGGGGCTTCCGTTTCCATTTGCCCTGGCGCTGGCAGCGGCCATGGCAGCTGCGGTTGGCGTCGTGGTGGGACTGCCAGCGCTGCGGCTCAAAGGCATCTACCTTGGTATTGCCACCATTGCCTTCGGTTTCATCGTCGAAGAAATTTTCGCGCGCTGGGAAAGCGTCACCGGTGGGAACTCGGGCATGCACGTCAAGCCGCCCGACCTGTTCGGCTGGAAGCTTGATTCGGCTGGCGAGTTCTACCTGCTGTGTCTGATCATCACCGTGGCTGCGACTCTCGGCATACTGAACTTGCTGCGTTCCTCGACCGGGCGGGCGTTCGTGGCCATTCGCGATTCGGAGATCTCGGCCCAAAGCATGGGTATCCATCTGGCGCGCTACAAGACCTTGTCGTTCTCGATATCGGCCGCGCTGGCCGGCATTGCAGGTGCCCTGTATGCGCACAAGCTTCGTTTCCTCTCGCCCGACCAGTTCAATATTTTGCAATCGATCGATCTGCTGCTGATGGTGGTCATCGGTGGCCTGGGCTCTGTGCATGGCGCTTTTTTGGGCGCGATCTTCCTGATTTCGGCGCCGCAGATCATTGCCCTGTCCAAAGGCTACTTGCCCACGTTCATCGGTCAGGCACCCGGATTGCAAGGTCTGGTCTACGGTCTGGTGCTGATTGCCTTCGTGCTGTTTGAACCCATGGGCATGTACGGTCGCTGGCTCAAGGTTCGCACCTATCTGCAGACCTTTCCGTTCTATCGCAAAGGCATGTTCAAGCGGCAGAAATCGTTTCAGAAGTCTGATCGCCTCCGATGACTGAACATCTTCTCTCGGCGAAAGATCTGACAGTGCGTTTCGGCGGCGTGCTGGCCGTGGACAACGTCAGCTTCGATGTCAATCCGGGCGAGGTGTTCACACTGATCGGCCCCAACGGTGCGGGCAAGACGACGGTGTTTAACCTGATCAGCCGCATATACACGCCTACGGCTGGGGGCATCACTTACCTGGGCAAGGAACTCACGCGCCATCCACCGCACGACATCGCAGCGCTGGGCATCGCCCGCACGTTCCAGAACATCGAGTTGTTCGAACATGCCTCGGTGCTGCACAACCTGCTGATCGGCGGCCACACCCACCGCAAGACCGGGTTCTGGAGTGAACTCTTCTTTACCGGCAAGACGATGAAAGCCGAGATCGCTGCCCGGGAAAAGGCCGAGCGGGTGATCGATTTCCTGGATTTGCAACATCACCGCGACTCCATGGTCGCCGGTTTGCCGTACGGTGTGCGCAAGGTGGTTGAACTCGCGCGGGCCTTGTGTACCGAACCCAAGCTGCTGCTGCTTGACGAGCCTTCGTCCGGGCTCAACGTCGAGGAAACCGACGACATGGCTTTCTGGATTGCCGACATCAAGAATGAACTCGGCATCACGGTGCTGATGGTGGAGCACGACATGTCCCTGGTCTCCAAGGTCTCGGACCGCGTCGTCGCCATGAACCAGGGCGCAGTCCTGGCCACCGGCACTCCCCGCGAAGTGCAAAACGACCCGGGCGTCATCGAGGCCTACCTCGGATCGGTCGACGACATGTCATCGCTCAGGAGGAGGCCATGAGCGCCGCCGGGCCGCTCCCAAGGCGCTCTGCCCCCTTGGTGGGCAGTGCAGTACACACAGTGACAAACGTGGGGGCTTCATCATGACCGCCGCCGTGCCGGTGAGCGACCAGCCAATCCTCAAGCTGCTCAACGTGGAAAGCGCGTACGGACCAATCCGCGCCATCCGTGGCGTCAGCCTGCAGGTGCGCCGCGGCGAGATCGGCACGGTGCTCGGCTCCAACGGCGCTGGCAAAACCACCATTCTCAAAACCATTTCGGGCATCATCGACCCGCGCAAGGGTTCGATCGAGTTCAAGGGTGCGGACATCACCGCCAAGGACCCGGCCTTCATCGTGCAGCAAGGCTTGTCGCACGTACCGGAGGGCCGCGAGGTGTTCCCGCTGCTGAGTGTGCGCGACAACCTGCTGATGGGTGCCTACACCCGCAAAGACACCGACGGTGTAGCCAGGGACATCGAGACGGTATTCGGTTATTTCCCCATCCTCAAGGAGCGTGCCGGCCAGGACGCCGGTCTGCTCTCGGGCGGCCAGCAACAAATGCTATCGATCTCACGCGCCCTGATGGCCAAGCCCGACCTGATGCTGCTCGACGAGCCCAGCCTGGGTCTGTCGCCCAAACTCACCAAGGAAATCTTCGAGATCGTGGTGCGCATCAACCGCGAGCGCGGCACCACCGTCCTGCTGGTGGAGCAGAACGCCAACATGGCCCTGAATGCGTCGGATTACGGCTATGTGCTGGAAAGCGGCCGCATCGTGATGGAGGATACCTGCGCCCGGCTGCGCGAAAAAGACGACATCAAGGAGTTCTATCTCGGCATGAAGGAAGAGGGCCAGCGCGAAGAGCGGCGCTGGAAAAAGAAGAAGAATTGGAGGTAATGGCATGAACCAGATCTGGGACCTGAGCCATATCCAGCCGAGCACGGGAATTGCGGTTGCTGGAGAGACCATTCCGCAAGTTTTCTGGAACGCCGTGCTAAAGCGCGGCTCCACGGTCTGGATGCGCCAAAAGCACCTGGGTATCTGGCGCAGCATGAGCTGGAACGAAACTGCTACCGCGGTGCGCGAGATCGCTGGCGGCCTGATGGCGCTGGAGTTCAGGCCGCAGGAGACAGCAGCGATCCTGTCCAATACGGTGGTCGAGTGGGTGTTGGCTGACCTGGCCATCCTGTGCGCCGGCGGCGTGTCCAACGGCATCTACCCGACCGATGCACCTAACCAGGTCCAGTATTTGTGCGAGGACTCGCGCACTGCGATCCTGTTCGTTGAAGACGACGAACAGCTGGACAAGGCGTTGGAGGTCAGGGCGCAATTGCCCCATCTGCGAAAAATCGTTGTGCTGGACATGGAGGGGTTGCGCCACCTGGATGATGGGGGCGTTATCGGCCTGGATGGCCTGCGCGCTCTGGGGCGCAACTACAACGCAGCGCATCCGGACGAACTGATGCAGCGCTCGCAAGCCGTCAAGCCCGAAGACCTGGCCATCCTGGTCTACACCTCGGGCACCACCGGAAAATCGAAGGGCGCGATGCATCTGCACAGCGGCCTGGTGCACACCATGCGCGGCTACAGCGCGCTGGTACAGCAGGACGAGAACGACGAACGCATGTGTTTCCTGCCGCTGTGCCATATTGCAGAGCGCATGGGCGGTGAGTACCACGCCCTGTACACCGGAGCCAAGCTCAACTTCGTCGAGAACCCGGAGACGATCCCCGAGAACGTGCGCGAGATCGCACCCACGGTATTTGTCGCCGTGCCCAGGGTCTGGGAGAAGTTCTATTCTGGCGTGCTGATCGCCATGAAGGAGTCGAGCAAATTGCAGCAGGCGGTGTATGGCTGGGGCATCGGTGTGGGCGCGCAAATTGCTGACAAGGTGCTGGCACAGCAACCGGTCGGCGGCTGGCTCAAGCTGCAATACCAACTGGCCGGCTGGCTGGCGCTGAACAATGTGCGCAAGCTGATCGGCATTCACCGGGCCCGTGTGCTGTTTACCGGCGCGGCACCGATCTCGCCTGACCTGATCAGGTGGTATCTGGCGCTGGGTGTGCCGATGCTCGAGGTTTGGGGCATGACAGAAACCTGCGGCGGCTCCAGTGGTGTTCCTGCCACGCGCATGAAACCCGGCAGCATCGGTCCGGCAGCCCCCTTCAACGAGATGAAGATCGACCCGGCCACCGGCGAGATTCTGGTACGCGGCAAGAATGTCTTCGCCGGTTACCTGAATCTGCCCGAGAAAACCGCTGAGACCATGAACGCGGACGGCTGGATGCACACCGGAGATGTCGGCACGATGGACGAGGATGGTTACTTCACCATCACCGACCGGATGAAGAACATCATCATCACCGCCGGCGGCAAGAACGTCACACCGAGCGAGTTGGAAAACGACTTGAAGTTTTCGCCGTACATCACCGATGCGGTGGTGATCGGCGACAAGCGACCATACCTCACGGTGATCATCATGATCGAGCAGGACAACGTCGAAAAATTTGCGCAGGACAACGATGTGCCGTTTTCCAACTACGCCAGCCTGACCAAGACCGACGCCGTGCAAAATTTGATTCAGGCCGAGATTGATCGTGTGAACAAGAAATTCGCCCGAGTCGAACAGATCAAGAAGTTTTTCCTGCTCGACACCCAACTCAGCGCCGAAGACGAGGAACTCACACCCACCATGAAGCTCAAACGCAAGCTGGTCGAAAAGAAATACACGCCACAGATCGAGGCGATGTACCGCTAGTGCGAGCCGGGCGACCGGTTCGCTGGATGGTCCACGATGCAACCACTGTTTTTCAAAGGAGACAAGCGATGACCCAACTGAAACCCACCATCATCCTGACCGCTTTGGTCCTTGCCACCGGCTGGGCGACGGCCCAGACGCAGGGCGTGAGCAAGAACGAGATCCTTATCGGATCGATCCAAGACCTGTCGGGGCCGATTGCGGCGTTCGGCAAACAGGTCCGCAACGGGATGCAGTTGCGCGCGGACGAGCTCAACGAGCAAGGCGGTGTCCATGGGCGCAAGATCAAGCTGCAGTTCGAAGACTCGCAGTACGACCCGAAAAAAGCGGTGCTGGCGGCGCAGAAGCTGGTCAACCAGGACAAGATCTTCATCATGGCGGGCCATATCGGCACCACCAACAACCTGGCCACAATGCCGATCCTGTTCGAGAAGAACGTGCCCAACTTCTACCCGATTACCGCGTCGCGCAAGATGTACGAGCCCTACCACAAGCTCAAGTTTGCACCGGGCGCGTCCTACTATGACCAGTTGCGGATCTTCGCGCCCAGACTGGCGAAGGAAAAGGGCATCAAGAAGCCATGCAGCATCGCACAGGACGACGACTTCGGTCAGGAGGTCGCCGAAGGCGCAGAGGCCGGATTCAAGACCATCAACCTCACATTGGCCGAAAAGACCACCTACAAGACCGGTGCGACGGACTTTTCATCTCAAGTGGCGCGCATGAAGGCGGCCGGTTGTGACATGGTGATCCTGGGAACCATCATCCGCGAGACTCTGGGAACCGTGGGCGAAAGCCGCAAGACCGGATTCAACCCGGTATTCCTCGGCTCCAGCGCGGTGTACACTGACCTCAATCACAAGCTGGCGCGTGGCACAACCGAAGGTTTGTATGGGGTGATGACGGTGCAAAACCCTTATCTGGACTCGGCATCGCAGCCACTGCGGTTCTGGGCCAACAAATACCAGACGAAGTTCAATGAGGAACCGACCGTCTTCTCGATCTATGGTTACCAAGCCGTCGACCAGATCATTGCTGCGGCGCAGAAGGTTGGCCCCAACCTGACGAGCGACGGCTTCATCAAGGCACTCGAAACCATTAGGTTCCCAACCGATATCTTTGGCAGCCCGGAAAGCGGATTCGGCCCGAATCTGCGCCAGGCCGCCAATGTGTCACGGCTGTCTCAGATCGTGGACGGCAAGTGGAAAGTGGTGTCGGATTACGCCAAGTAAGAGTCGAAAGGGTCAGGCCTAAGCACTGACCGTCGTAAGTTGATCACAGCAAACGAAGCGAAGCGCAACTGCATGAGGGCGACCGATTTTGGGAAGGAGGCATGGAGCGTAAATTGCCAGTCGATTGACAAGAGGCTAATAGAAGACGCTGCCAAGCTGGGCGAGCGCGTAATGAACCGCAAAGCCGTTGAGCGCAAGGCGAGGTGGCGTAGATTCGGCAGTTGTGCAGTGAAGGCGTACGTTCTTACGTGTGGAGATCTCGTCTTATGCCTGAAAGGCAGCGGCACGATCACGCCATGATGTACACACCCGATGCAGTCGACATCAATTTCCCACTCGCACCTCGAAACTCCATGCGTGTGGACGCGACGCGCGAGCCCAGTCGCATTACGGTGGCATGCAGATCGAAATATTCGCCGGTGCCCGGGCGCAGGTAGTCCACGCGCAGGTCGATGGTGCCGAGTTTGCCGAACCGAACCAGCCGCTGCTCGGGCGGCTCGTCCATATGGCGAGCGCCAATCGCGGCCATCACCGCCAAACCGCCCATGGCGTCCAGGCTGGCACTGATGACGCCACCGTGAATGCGGTTATGGGCATAGTGCCCGATCAATTCACGGCGCATCACGATACGGCCTACGACCTGCTCAGGCTCCAGGGTCTGGATCTTCAGTCCCAGGGTTTGATTGAAGACGATCTTCTCCTCGAAGATCTTCTTCAGGCCGGCCACGAACTCCGGCTCGAATACCACCGGGTGGGATGGCGCAGCGTGCGGCTTTGCGCCCATGCCGCCCATGCCGCCCATGCCGCCCTTGCCGCTCATAAGCCGGGCTGACGTGCCGCCAGGTCCTGCACGATCTCTTCCGCGCCGCCGCCACTCATCAGCGGCAAGATCTCGCGCCGCAAGGCGTCCGAGCCGTGGCGCAGTGCCGTCGGCACGCCGATGTTGTGCGGCAACCGTCTGAGCAGATGATCCTGCGGCAGTTGATTGTTCACGACATGTTCCCAATACGGCGCGAAGGTCGATCAAGCCTTGGGCGGCCGCTTCGCGATGCCCATGGTCTTGGCCAGAATACCCAACATGACCTCGTCGGCGCCACCGCCGATCGAGCCCAATCGCCCATCGCGGTACATGCGCGATACCTTGTTCTCCAGCGTGTAACCCATGCCGCCCCAGAACTGCAGGCAACCGTCGGGAACGATGCGGTTCAGACGGCCGGCCTTGAGCTTGGCCATCGAGGCCAGCTCGGTCACGTCCCGGCCGGCCACGTACAGTTCGCAGGCCCGGTAGGTCAAGGCGCGCAGACTCTCGACCTCGGTCTTCATCTCGGCCAGCTTGAATTGCACCCATTGCTGGTCGGCCAGCGTGGAGCCGAACAACTTGCGCTGCTGCGCCCATTCCACCGTCCAGGCAATGCAGTTGCTCAGACTCTGCAGACAACTGGCCGCAGCCCAGAGTCGCTCTTCCTGGAACTGCATCATCTGGTAGATGAAACCCTGGCCTTCGGTGCCGATGCGGTAGCGCTGCGGCACCCGCACTTCGTCGAAATGGATCAGGCCGGTGTCACTGGAATGCATGCCGATCTTGCGGATCTTCTGCGCCTTCTCGATGCCGGGGCTGTCCATCGGCACCATCACCAACGACTTGTTCTTGTGCGGCGGGCCATCGCTGGTGTTGACCAGCATGCACATCCAGTCGGCCTGCAAGCTGTTGGTGATCCACATCTTCTGTCCGCTGATGATGTAGTCGTCACCATCTTTGCGTGCATGGCTCTTGATCGACGCGACGTCGCTGCCGGCACCAGGCTCACTCACCCCGATGCAACCCACCATGTCGCCGGCAATGGCTGGTGCCAGGAACTGCCGGCGCAGTTCGTCGCTGCCAAATCGCGCCAGCGCCGGCGTGCACATGTCGGTGTGCACGCCAATGGCCATCGGGATACCGCCACATTCAATATGCCCCAGCGCCTCGGCCATTGCCACGGCGTACGAGTAGTCGAGCCCCGCACCGCCGAACGCCTCGGGTTTGGTCAATCCCAGCAGGCCAAGGTCACCGAGTCGCTTGAAAACGGCGTGCGCTGGAAATATCTCTGCCGCCTCCCATTCATCGACATGGGGATTGATCTCGTCATCGATAAATCGCTTGAGGGTTTTCTGGATCTCGAGGTGTTCGTGGGTGTATTGCATGGATAGGACCTTGTGCGCAATGCGCTGGAGTCTACTGGGCAAACAGGTGTGGGCAGTTACAGGCCTTATCCCTTGCGCACCTGTGGCCGTGCGCACCTGCGTTCAAACATGGCGATACGGCCCGATCGCCGCATCACCCAATTGTTCGAGTCGCTCCACACCATGCCGATACCCTTCCTCGACGATCTGATCAAACTTGCCCCAGTCGAGCATGCCGAACCGGGTCACGCTCGGTGCGAAGTGCAAGTCGACCAGCGCCTGCGCTTCTTGCTGGCGCGCGTAGCTGAACATCATGCTGGTATTGAGCAGCAGCGTCGTGAGCGACGGCAATTGATACTTGCGGGACCGCCCGCGAAGCTTGTCGCGCATCAGTTCCAGCGCGCCGGGGACTTCGTCCAGTTCGTAGCGCAAACCGCGATCGCGCAACAGGTCCACACCGATGATGCGACTGGCACCCCGGCGTTGCATCACGTCGGTGGGAAAGTTGTTGAAGGTCCCGCCGTCGATGTGCAGTTCGCCACCAAGCATGACCGGCGGCAAGGCACCCGGTATCGACACACTTGCGCGGATCGACTTGGCCAGCGGGCCACGCGTATGAACGACTTCGCGCGCCGCCGAGTAGTTGCTGGTGATGCAGAAATAGCTCTTCCACAGGTCTTCGATGTCGATATGCTGTCCTCGGCTGTCCACCACTGCGGAATCGATGATGCGCCGCAGCCGCTTGCCGCTGATCAGCGATATCAGCGGCACCAGGTTGTAGTCGCCGGTCGGGTTGTCGCGAAAGGCACTGCGTGCGGCAGCGATCAGCTCCCGTGCCGGCAGGTCCATGGCTGCGTAAGCCGCCATGACCGCGCCGATGCTGGTACCCGCGACCAGGTCGCAGCCGATGCCGGCCTCTTCCATTGCGCGCATCACACCCAAATGGGCAAACCCCCGCGCGCCCCCACCCGAGAGCACCAGTCCCACCGTATTGCGGCTGACAACCCGCCCCAGGCGCTGCCAGTCGCGCGCGACGCCCCGGCGCACATGGCAATGATCGTTCAGATGCCGCATCTGCAGCCAGGCGCGGGTGCCGGTGGGCGAACGGCGATCGTCCGGATGCAGCAGCACCAGCGTCGTCTGCGCGTCATCGTCATCCCCCGGCTCATGCAGACCGATCTCGTTCGAATGCAAGGCCGGCGACTGATCGGCATCGGCCACCAGCAGCAACTGGTCGCAGTGGCGAACGCAGCGCTGCGACCATTCGGTGCGCTGCGCATCGGCCACCAACAGGACGAAGTCGTGCTCCGCCTCGATCTTGTCGAGCAGCAGGGTGACCTGGCGCGAGCGTTCGAACTCGGCGCGCGGTGCCTGCGCCGCGCCCGCTGCGCCGAGCAACGCGTCCATCTGCTGCGCAAGCAGCACGACGGTACGCCCGTGGGCCTGCAACTGCAGCGCCAGCGACTGCGCAAACGCCGACAGATCGACTCCCGACGTGATCGCCAGCAATCCGATGATGACCGGCTTGGCGATCGGCTGGTGGCCGCCGTTGACGCGCTTGACGCGTTCGATCACCTGGCGTGTCATGTTCAGCGACACCAGGGGATAGGCGAGCAGCAACTCGCGGAACATCGCGTTGGAGAACCGCGCCAATACGCTGTCGCGGATGGCCGTCACCGTGGCGGTGCGTGGTTCACCCGTGAAAAACGCCATTTCGCCGACGGTCTCGCCGCGCGCGATCTCGCCCAGCACGGTACGTTGGCCCAAGCCATCCACGGTGGCGGCACGCAGTCTGCCGCTGACGACGAAAAACAGGCATTCGTCGGTAGCGTCCTGGTGAAACAGGACATCCCCACCACCGAGTTCGACCCACTCCACCCGCGGCAACACGTGGCGCAACATGTCCTCGTTGAACGCACCAAACACCGTGGTGAGCCCATCGATCAGCATGCCTTGATGGGCTGCCAGCAAATCTTCAGATGTGCCCATGGGCCTCGCGGACAATCAGGTGTGACACTGGAGACCAGGCGCGCGCACTGGACCACCGCACAGTCTAAGGCACCGCCAGCCGACGCTGATGGCCGAGCGCGTCCATCGACAAAAAATCGGGAATGAGATTCTGCGTGCTCGGCGTCACGGTCAGGTACGGGAAAAATCCGGCTTGCGCTTTTCCATGAACGCGCTGAACGCCTCGCGCGCAGCCGGCTCGCCCAGCATGCGCCCGAAACTGCTGCTTTCTTCGCCGATCCGCTCGCGCACCGCTTGCGCCTGGCCCTTCTTCATCAAACGTTTGGTCTCGATCAGCGAATAGATCGGTTTGGCTGCCAACTTGCGCGCCTGCGCCTGCGTCAGGTTGTTGGCCTCCAGCGGTGGCACGATGCGGTTGACCAGACCCACTTCCAGCGCCGCTTCGGCCATGAAGGGTTCACCCAGCAACAAGGCTTCGGCCGCGCGGTGGTAACCCAGCATCTGCGGCAGCAACAGGCTGGACCCCGCCTCAGGGCACAGGCCCAGGTTGACGAACGGCAGTGAAAAGGCGGCGTTGTCCCCCGCGTAGACCAGGTCGCAATGCAAAAGCATGGTGGTACCGATTCCCACCGCCGGTCCACACACAGCAGCCAGCACCGGTTTGGGGAAATCGGCGATGCCAAGCAGAAAGCGGTAAACCGGCGACTCCTGGTTGGTCGGCGGACGGTCCAGGAAATCGGCGATATCGTTGCCAGCGGAAAAAATCGTCTCGCTGCCCTGGAACACCACCACCCGGACTGCGTCCTGCTCCTTGGCTTGGGCCAACGCGTCGGCCATGCTGGTGTACATGGCCCTGGTGATCGAATTTTTTTTGTCCGGCCGATGGAAGGTGATGGTCATGACGCCATCGGTCACGTCGGTCAATAGGTCGCTCATACAAAAAATCCTTGTGTGAATTTGTCACTGCTTCAATGCGCTGCGCACGAAATCGATCCGGTCCTGGCCCCAGAACATCTCGTCGCCGACGAAAAAGGTCGGTGCGCCGAACGCGCCACGGTCCACCGCATCCTGGGTCCAGGTCTTGAGGATCTCCTTGACCTGCGGGTCGGAAGCCAGCGCAACCAGCTCGTCGGCCGCGAAACCGGCCGGAGCCAGCACTGCGGCCACCGTGGCCGGGTCGCCCATGTTTTTCCTGTCGGCCCAGATCGCAGGGAACACGGCAGCACGATAGGCGTCCAGTCGCGGATCGGCGCGCATCGTCAACGCCACGTCGATACGCATCAACGTGACCGTGTTGATCGGGAAATGCGGGTTCATCACCAGCGGCACGCCATAGAGCTTGGCATACCGGTTCAGATCCGTGAACAGGTAGGTGCCCTTGGCGGGCACCGTGATCGGCGCTCGATTGCCGGTGGACTGGAAGATGCCACCCAGCAGGATCGGCTTCATCACCACCTGGGTGCCAGTGTCGGCCACCAACCGGGGCAGTTGGGTCCAGGCCAGATAGGCCGCAGGGCTGCCGAAGTCGAACAGGAAGTCAACGGAACGGGCCATGGTCATCCTTTCAGGTCATTGCGCGTTGGAGTCAACAGAAAGTCCGCAAGGCACGTCATCGGGTGGCCGCTGTCACGACGGTCACTTTTTCAAACACGCTCAAAAATGCCTGCAGCGCCCTGCCCCATGCCCACACACATCGTGACCATACCGTAACGCAGCTTGTTGCGACGCAGCGCGTGGATCACGGTTGCGGCGCGTATCGCACCGGTGGCACCCAGCGGATGGCCGAGCGCAATCGCGCCACCCATCGGGTTGACCTTGGTCGGGTCCAGCCCCAAGCTGTTGATGACAGCCAGCGACTGCGCAGCGAAAGCCTCGTTAAGTTCGATCCAGTCCATGTCGTCCTGCTTCAAGCCGGCGCTGCGCAGCGCTGCGGGTATCGCCTCGATCGGGCCGATGCCCATGATCTGCGGCGGCACGCCCTTGCTGGCAAAACTGACAAACCGGGCCAATGGCGTCAAGCCAAATTGCTTGACGGCGTTCTCGCTGGCCAGGATCAGGGCACCCGCGCCGTCGGACGTCTGCGAGCTGTTGCCCGCGGTGACCGATCCACGCGCCGCAAACACCGCCCTGAGTTTGGCCAGACCTTCCAGCGAGGTATCGGGCCGGGCACCTTCGTCCAGTGACACGGTGCGACTGGTGATGCTCACCTCGCCGGTCTCCAGATCCGGCGTGCGCTCGTGGACTTCCACTGGCGTGATCTCGTCGGCAAACGCGCCTGCCTTCATCGCCGCAATCGCACGCTGGTGCGACTCCAGCGCAAACGCATCCTGCGCCTGGCGCGAGACCTTCCACTGGCTGGCGACCTTCTCGGCGGTCAGGCCCATGCCGTAGGCGATGCCGATGTTATCGTCATGGTCGAACAAGGACGGCGACAAGGACGGCGAATTGCCCATCATCGGCACCATGCTCATGCTCTCGACGCCGGCAGCCAGCATGACGTCGGCCTCGCCGACGCTGATGCGGTCGGCCGCCATCTGGATCGCGCTGATGCCTGAAGCACAGAAGCGGTTCACCGTGATGCCACCCACGCTGTTGGGCAATCCGGCGAGCACTGCACCGATACGAGCCACGTTCAGGCCTTGCGGGCCTTCGGGAATCGCGCAGCCGCAAATCAGATCTTCGATCGCCTGCGGATCGAGCATCGGTACCTGGGCCAATGCCCCCTGGATCGCCTTGACCAGCAGGTCGTCGGGGCGGGTGTTGCGGAAGAAGCCGCGGTGCGAACGCCCGATCGGGGTCCGGGTGGCGGCAACAATGAATGCGTCCTGGATCTGTTTCACGACGGTTTCCTTTATCAATTGCGCACCGGCTTGCCGGTGGACATCATGCCCATGATGCGTTCCTGGGTCTTGGCGTTCGTGACCAGCGCGCAGAAGACCTGGCGCTCAAGCGCCATCAGGTACTCCTCGGTCACCAGCGTACCGGCGTCGACGTCACCGCCGCACACGACGTGGGCGATCTGACTGGCGATATGAAAGTCGTGCTGGCTGATGAAGCCGCCGTCGCGCATGTTGACCAGTGAGCCCTTGATGGTTGCGATGCCGCTGCGACCGGCAACCGGGAAGCTGCGCCGCAGCGGCGGACGGTATCCAGACTGGAACATGGCACGCGCCTGGGTCAGGGCCACATGCAGCAACTCGTCCTTGTGCGGCACGATCGTGTCGTTGTCCAGCAGGTAACCCAGCTGACGCGACTCCAGCGCGCTGGTGCCAACCTTGGCCATCGCCGCGGCCGTGAACGGCTCGGTCAGGAACGGCAGCAAGTCCTTGTTGGTCGATACCGCGGCATGTTCGGCCGCGCGCCGCGCGATATAGGTCAGGCCACCGGCACCAGGCACCAGGCCAACGCCGACCTCGACCAGACCGATGTAGCTCTCCATCGCCGCGACACGCCGCGAACAATACACCGCCATTTCGCAACCACCACCCAGCGCCAGGCCGCGGATCGCGGCCACGGTGGGCACGCTGGCATACCGCAGACGCAGCATGGCGTTTTGCAATTCATGTTCGGCACCGTCGATGGCCGACACACCGGCGATCATGAACGCCGGCAACATCGCCTGAAGATCGGCACCCACCGAGAACATCTCGTCGTTGGACCAGATCACCAGGCCCTCATACGAGGCTTCGGCCAGATCGACCGACCGCATCAG